>Ga0209642_10001647_pt1 | contig 14939 bp, 33 predicted proteins | sample RifCSP19_2_FD_184025 | JGI IMG/M metagenome (GOLD analysis project Ga0209642, IMG submission 184025) | Soil microbial communities from Rifle, Colorado - Rifle CSP2_sed 19_2 (SPAdes) (version 2) | ecosystem: Environmental > Terrestrial > Deep subsurface > Rock core/Sediment | place: Rifle... | reverse complement strand
AGGAGTGCGATGTGGTCCTCAAGCAGTTCGTGCCGGTGCTCGACGGCGTGGGCATGTTCGTCACCGAGGGCGACACAACCAAGATCACGGCGAGGCCGTAAATGCCGGCTACCCACCTCCTCACCCTCGACAACCGCAAGATACCGCTCGACGAGGCGCATCTGCACCCCGATTGGTTCGGCGACATGGACCCCGAGATGATCACGTGGCTGGTCTCCACCGTGCGGCGCAGCGCCTACGCCGACATCACCGTGACGGAACTCCTCGAACCCCCGCAGGTCCAGACGCTCCGCTCGCGCCACGACTACGCCATCCGACTCGAGGACATCCTCGAAGCCGCGCAGGGGCGATGGTTCCACCAGCAGATGGAGGAGCGGGGGGCGCTCGCGCGCGTGCAGCGCGACCTGCTCGTGGAGCACCCCATCGTCATGAAGGTGAGCGACAAGATCGTCGGGGGAACCCCCGACAAAATCTACTTTGACCCCCGCCGAGGCTGCGACGTACTCGTCTCGCGCAAGACCCGGAAGGTCAAGTGGTGGCACTGGTGGAAGCGCGGCATCGCCACGCTCGAGGACGAGAGTTTGCAGGAATCGCTCTACGCCCACCTCGCGCGGCACGGCACGTTCAAGGGAACGGGCAAGCCGGTCAAGCGCGACCCGCAGAAGGCGTTCCTGCATTTCATGATCCGCGATTGGGACAAGGCCCACGCGCGCAAGGCGCGCGACAGGGGCGAGCCGTACCCGCCGCCGTTCGGGGTTCTCCCCCTTGATTTGATGTCGGACGCCCGGGCCGCGGCGTACCTGAAGGTGCGCCTGCAGAACCACATGCAGGCCCGCCAGAAGATCGACGGTCAACTGCCCGAGTGCTCCGACCGCGAACGCTGGACGAACCGCCGCAACGAGCCGCTGCGCTGCCTGGACTGGTGTCCGGTGTCGGTCGTCTGCCACCAGTGGCGCCGGGAAGGCCCCTCGGGCTTCGATCTTCCGCCGGCGGGCGCGAACGGCACGACGACGGAACCGAAGACGAAAACTTCGCGCCGCAAGCGTCCCTCCGCGGCGTGGGGGGAGGCCGGGACTGGCGTACCACCGGCCTCCCCCGCTAAAACTAAGGGGACATATTGGATCTAGGAGGAACGATGGGAGCGAAGCGACGCGGCGTGATGTCCAAACTGAAGCCCGGCAAGAAGGTCAAGGGGAGTCCCGTCACGCAGCCGTACCTTCCGGGGGCGTTGACCGCCGAGATGAAGGAGACCCTCGCTAAGGCCAGGGTCTGGTTGGAAGCCAAGGAAGCCGCGGCCGAGGCCGCCAAAGCGGCCAAGATCGACAAGGAAGAGGTGATCGCGACGATGGCGTCCTACGGCATCAAGCAGTTGATCGTCGACGGCCGGTTCAAGATCACGCTCGAGAACGGCCTCAAGTGCGCCAAGTACGACCCGAAGAAGGATGCCAAGAAGAAGGACGCCCAGCACGACGCGACGAAGGCGGAACTGATGGAGGCGTCGGCCTAGCATGGGAACCCCCCTCCAGGACTACGTCAACGCGCTCGCCGCGATCTCGGTGAGGTTCGCCGGCCTCAAGGCCAAGCGGGAGGCATACGCCTGCGCGCTTGCCGACGCGGCGGCGCTGGTCTCGGCGATGGCCGAGTCGGCGCCGCCCGAGGCCGGAGAGCGCAAGGCCGCGATGGGGATGGTCTCGGCCCTGCTGGCGGCCATCGCGGTAGAGTGCGGCCTGCCCGAGAACCCCCGCGAGGTGGGGATCTCCCCCAAGCATCCGCCGAACGACGTGGCGGTCGAGAAGTTCAACGAGGCGATCAACCGCGCCCTCGGCGGCGACGCGGGGGCCAAGCAGGGCGGATGAACCTCCTTCGGATGGCAGGGGGAAAGGCGGGGATGGCCGACGAGATCATCGCCCGCATCCCCCCTCACGTCTGCTACGTCGAGCCCTTCGGCGGCGGCGCCGCGGTTCTGATGACGAAGGCCCCCTCGCAGGTTGAGGTCTACAATGACATCCGGGGCGACCTGGTGAATTTCATGATGCAGGTCCGAGACAACGCCGAGGAACTAGCGCGCCGATGCTACTGGACCCCCAAGGCCCGAAAGCTCTACGGAGAGTGGGCCACGAAGTGGTCGAAGGATGGGTGGCGGCCCGAGGACCCCATCGAGCGGGCGGCCGTGTTTTTCTTCATGCAGAGGATGACGTTCGGGGGCGTTCCTACCTGGTCGCCGGGCAACTTCGGCTACTCCCTCGTCACCGGCGCGACGGCCTACTCGAACGCCTGTCGGAACATCCTCAACGTGGCCGGCCGCCTAACCCGCGTGACCATGGAGTGCCTCGACTGGTCGGACATCCTCGATCGCTACGACGGCCCGCAGACCTTCTTCTACCTCGACCCCCCGTACACCTATGGAACCGCCGGCGAGGCGGCCGACGACTGCCTCTACGACTGGCCGCCCGAGAAGCTCGACGCCCTCGTAGAACGGCTCGGCCGGATCAAGGGCAAGGCCCTCGTCTCGGTGGGCAAGCAGGAGGACGCCGACAAGTTCGACGGGTGGCGGCGCGAGGTGCTGGAGCGTTCCCTCTTAATCTCCAACGACCGGCGCACGAAGTACGAGAACGGCAACCCCATCGTCAAGGAGTACCTCTTGACAAATTACGACCCTGAACCCGGCCTCTTCACCTGATGGCCGACAACCTCGTCTGGTGCAAGTGCTGCGGCCGCCTGCGCCCCAAGAAGACCATGGCCAACTACATCGGCGAGGTCTGGAGTTGCAAGGACGGAAGCGACTGTCTACGCGCAGAGGATCGACGGCGCAAGAGAGGGGCACTCCCCCTCAACAAGAGAGGACACTGATGCACTCCGAGGCATTCGCGTACATCAAGCGGTGGTTCAGGCCCGAGCAAGGTGACCGGGTATTGGAGGTCGGGGCGTTCGACGTCAATTCCACCGCGCAGGGCCTGATCCTTCGGGATCTCCCCGCGGCCTACGGCATCGCCGGCGTTCAGTGGTTGGGCATCGACATCCGCGAAGGCCCGGGCGTGGACCTGGTAGTTGAAGCGGGCAAGGCATGGCCGTTCGAGGGCGGTTCGTTCCAGTGGACCCTCATGCCCGAGATGCTCGAGCACGACGCGAACCCGCGGGAAACCCTAGCCGAGGTCGCGCGGGTTCTCCCGGTGGGCGGGAAGGCCATCATCACGACAGCCGCCGGCGCGCGCAAGCACCACGCCCCGCCCCACTTCTGGAACTTCTGGCCCGAGGGGATCTACATGTTCCTCACCGAACAGAACTTCACCGTGCGACACCTGGAACTGCGCGAGGATGACCTGTACGCCTTCGGCATCAAAAGCCCGTAACCAAGGAGGAGGCCATGGGAGACCGATGCGAAGCCTGCGGGCAGCGGATCCGAAAGCTCAACCCCCACCAGATGGACAAGACCAAGGTCCGGGTCCTGGAGGCCATCGCCCGGCACAACCTCGTCGGCGCGGTGTGGGTGAAGGTCCTCGCCGATCCGGCCGCGGCCGGGGCGCGGGCGGGGACGCCGCACCTCGTCACGGACGAGGTCCACGTCGCCCGCCTTCGATGGTTCGGCCTTGTTGAAACCTCCGTGCGTCGAAGCGGCCTCTACCGGGCCACCCCCCTCGGGATCGCCTTCCTTCGCGGCACGGCCTCCGTCCCGGCGAAGATATGGTGCCGCGAGGGGAAGGTGGCCGACGAGTCGCCCGACCGCGTCTTCGTCCGGGACGTGCGTGGCGTCCTACTGGACAAGACCTTCTGGGACGGCTACCCTGCCGTCCAACGCGAGGCCGAAGACAAGAAGCGCGATCTCCCGCTCTTCAACTATGCGTAAGCGCCATCGACACAACGGGAAGCTCTACCACAGCGAGGCTGCAACCCTCTTCACCGCCGACTGCCATCGCTGCGGGCGGACGGTGATCTACGCGCACTGCCGCGACCGCGAGCGCCTCGCCTTCGACCCCGACCCGAGTTTCGTCCTGCCGGCGGACGGACTGGATCGCGCCGTCACCGGCTACCTCCCGCACTACTGCCGCGCACGAACCGACGTAGGGTTGCCCGGACACGGGCGAAGCGACCGGGGCTTGGGGGACTAGGGCGCGCGCGGCGCCGCACGCGGCGGCTTGGTTGCGCGAAGGCGGAACGCTGGAAGGGTTCTCAACGCCTGCGTGATCTGCCTGCCGATGCCAGGAACGTCCGCCTTGCCCTCTGTGACCATGAAGAAGAAGGTCCTCAAGACGTTTCCGATGGAGGCTCTGGCGGGCGCCTCTTGCGCTGTTGCAGCGATTGACGTTTGGGCGAATGTTCGATCCTGCACCTCCGTCCGTATTAGCTCGGTTCTCACTCGCAACCCCATCTCCATCAGGGTTTCGATTTGTGTCGGTGCCTGGACGGATGCCTCGATGCCGGCACGAGCGGTTTCGGCGGCCCCACCGGCCGCCACTTGAGCCACGTCCCTGGCCGCCTCAATGCTCCTCGCGTCGGCGAGGATGCCGCCCGCATTGAACTCAGTTTGCGCTCCCGAGAGCGTAATCTGCCGAGACGCGGAAATCGCTCCGGCAGTCTCAACCACCTGTCGGGAAGTCCGAAAGCTCTCGCGCATAAGTCTGGAGAGGTGATCGATGTCCAACGAACTGGCGCCGCGTGTCTCAGCGTTGAGCCTCGCGACGCGTATCGCCTCGCCTTCCAGCCGCGTTAGATTCACGAGGCGATTGTCCCTGTCGGACATCGCTATACCCAGAGTTGCGCTCGCCTCCATCTCGATCCGTTGCCACACGGGCACTTGATCCCGCAGGCCGGCTGCCATCATCGCGCGCACTACGGCTCGAGCCTGATCCCTCCTCAGTAACGCGCTTCTTTCTCGAGCCCTCGCCTCGAAAAGAAGAGAGGTTGCGTCTGCAATCTCCTGTGGAACGTTTTGTCCGTTCGGCATGACTACGGCCTCGCGGCCCCCCGCTGAAGTCGCCCCGTACCAAACACTCGCCGAAGGCCGGGAAGGGTGCGGATGTTGAGCCGGATCTCACGGCTTAGGCCCGGGATGTCGGGAAGCCCGGTCCTCGCCCGCGTGAAGAACCGAGACAGCGGTGCGGCCAACTCCGATCGCACCGGCGACTCTTCAGCGAAGCTCCTCACCTGATTCTGAAGCGCGTCCCGCGCCCCAACGGCGTCGGCCTCACGGCCAGCACGCGCCTGTCCAAGCTCGAAGGTGATCTGTTCGACCTGGTTGCTCGCTTCGGGTTCCGCACGCAGTCCGATCCTCGCAATCTCATCGTAGCGTTCAGCGATGATGTCCACCACATCCGATGATCGGTTCCTTGATGCGGCCATGTCGAACATGGCGAACCAATCCGACGTCAACATGCCGATTTGCTCGCCGAGGGCACGCGAACCCGCCCGCAGAACCTGCGTCTCGACCTGCTGCCGCGCCTCTCGGAACCCCCGGCCCATCTCCTGGACGAGGGATTCCAGCTCGCCCTCGACAACACCGCCCGGGACAATGCCTCTGGCCCGCACCCTTTCGATGGTGGCGTTGGTCAACTCGATCTCAAGCCGCGTCAGGTTCTCTTCGAGCTGGCGGACGTTCTGCCCGAGGAATCCTAGGCGCAGGTCGGCGTTGGCTTCAATGTTGCGCCACTGTGCGGCGGCCTCGGCAAGTCCGGCCTCGCGCATCTGAAACTCAACCCGCCGGGCCATGTCCGCCTTGAGTTGAGCCTCGAGGGCCGACGACTTGATCTCGTGAAGGGCCTTGAGCGTCTCGGCCATCTGGCGCGGGATGTCCTGTTCGCCGTTTGGCATACCCTACGGCCGGGGGGCCCCTCGCTGCGTGCGTACAACCGGGTCGCGGCCCGTCCGCGATCGCCGGAGGCTGCTTCGGATTTCGGAAGTGAACGCCCCCACGTCCATCGCTTTACCCAACCCTTCCGCGCGCATGAACGCCGCGTCCGCTCTGATCAACGGCCCAGACAGCGCTGCCCTCAGCGGCGCGGCATTCGATGCCCGGGCTGCATTCTCCTCCACCCGGTTCGTCAACACCCGGAACTCTCCGGAGATGCTGGCACTGATTTGTCCGTCTTCTTCGATCCGCCGCTCCACAATAGCGGCGAAGAACCCGCTTCCTATGGTCCTCGCATCCCGGATGCTGTCTCGGGCCCTGGCCGAAAGATAATCCGCGCTCTGCGCTCGAAGCGACGACGATAGGGTGTCTTCTTGAATCGCCGAGCCTTCCTGGTTTCTGAATCCAAGGTTCATCAAGGTGGCGTTCATGCCCGCGGAGTCCGCCTCCGTCCTGACCGCACCCGACACGGTTCCGATGTGAGTTCTCAGAATTCCGATCCGGCCCTCGGTCTCCGCTTCGGTGAGTCCGGCCGCGCGGCCCGCCGTTCTGGCCTCCCTCACCACATCCTCTTCGATCCTCGTAAGCGTACTCTCAAGCCCCCCCAACTCCCGCGACATGCGGGATGCTTCCGCGCTCTGAAATGATGCGGACTCGACGAACTCGGTCGCCCGCTCGGTGAGGCCGGCGGCTACGAGCGTGTCGGCCATGCGATTGAAGAGTTTGATCCGCTGGAGGTTCTCTTCTTGCAAGCGACGCTGCCAGTAGATTCGCCGGAGCGTGTCCCGGTACTGATCCGCGAGGTCTTCTTGACCGTTCGGCATCCGGGTCGTATTGTTCGGGATCGGCATGGGCCATGCAAGGAAAACTACGCTCGTCCTTCCGATGCGCGGGATGCCCAAGCCCGAGGTGTTGTTCCTCTGATGGCCTGGTGGAACGCCAAGAACCCTTCCAAGACGATCATCTGCATGGAGTGCGGTAAAAGGGCTCCGCGACGAAGCCCCTACCACATGTACTGTGCTGTGTGCAGGCCGGAAGTAAACTATCGCCTGTGGAGGGCCGCAACCCGCCGAAGAAGAAAAAAGGATCCGGGGATGGATCGAAGGAACGCTGAGTGGAGAAGGAACGCCTACGACGCCGCCAAGGGGTATGGTCGTCAGAAAAACCTCACCACCACAACCTCGCCCATGAAGTTTTTTAGGCGGCCGGGACCGAACTTGATCGCGTACCACTGCGTATCTTTCCCCTTTCTTCCGGTCCTCTCGAAAAACAGGATGTACGGGCGGGCCGCGAACAACCACAACCGCATCTACATGCGCGACAACCACAGGCTGGCACGCGACGGGTTGGAAGTTGCCATTTCGTCATCCTTAAATGGGACTAGGCCCCCCACCGGCAAAATATGGATCGACCTCTTCGTTCAAAAGCCATCCATGAACACCGACGCCGTCAACTTTGTTGACGCTGTTTGCGACGCATTGGCGAAGGTCACAGGGGTAGATGATCGTTGGTACTCGATCAGATCCTTGGATTGGGAAATCGTGCACGAGAATCCATGCTTGTACGTCGGGTTTGGATGGGAACACGAGACCGAACAGTGTTCCTGCCTAGCCTGCGGGAGGCTCTTTGAGCCTGCCAAGGGCGCGGGAAGGAAGGTCGGCAGCAGACGATCTTGTCTCGATTGTTGGGAGGCGGGAAAAAAACTGTTGAGGTCAGCATCGGCAAATCGTTGATTGGCGTGCCCGGATACTGGTAGGCTATCCAGAGGAAAGGATCGAAGTCGATGTCTGGCCAGAACCCGACAAGCGCCCCGGCCGTGGAGGTATGCCTCTTCGAGGAAAAGTTCGTCGTGTGCTGGCGCAAGCCGTGCGCGCGTAAGGACTGCCTGAAGTTCGTCCACATGATGCCTGGCCAGAAGGTGATCGGTCTGGACCTCTGCGTCGACTGCCTCGTCGACCTTGCTTCGGCGGGGAGCCTGTGATCAATACGCTCCTGGCCGCCGGCGTCTCAGACCAGGTGGTCGATGTACTGATGAACCAGGGACCGCTCGGCGTCCTCTGCGTCGTTCTCCTCGGCGTGGTCTGGTATCTCGAACGCCGCAGAATGGCCCTCGTCAGGGAGAAGGAGGACCAGAACCAGAGGTGGTTTCTCCTCGCCCTCGAGATGAAGACGGCATGCCACAAGGAGATGGTGGAGGTTCTCAGTCAGTACCAAGAGGATCAGAGGCGGTTCGACGAGGTGGTCACGACCGTTCTGGCGGCCGTAGGCCCGAGGAGGCGGTGATGTTCGATTGGTTCAAGAAGCTCTGGGGGTGGGGCGGAAACGGCGTGGCAAGGTCGCCGGCGCTTTTGGGGCACACGCCCACGCCCGAAGACCTTCGGTCGATGGTCAGGCCCGAGGATACGGTGACCCTGCTAAAGCGCGACATCACGTCCCGCCGGCGGGACATCACCGAGAAGCTGAATGTTCTCCGCGCCGCGGCCGATGATCAGGCCGCCGATGGGTCGGGGCCAAGCTCCTCGTAGGGGTTCCAGCGGTCCTCGGCCTCGGGCGGGTGGCACGGCTCCCAGATGCACGTGCCCGACAGCCGCTCGCCGACGCGCGTGACGGGGTACTCGCAGCATTCGAGGCTGCCGTCGAGGGGCGCGGCCGGGTCGGGCCGCACGACGGCCCACACGCCGCAATCGGGGCAGAGGACGCCCGGAACCTCGCCATCTTGGAGTTCGACCCCGAGTTCCGCCTCCAGCCGCTCGTAGCCCTGCTCCACTTCCCGCAACGAGACCCGCGCACGCTCGTAGGCGTTTGAATACCGCCTCTCGGCGCGGGCGGCGCCGTAGGCCGCCCCGAGCACGAACGCCGCAACCGCGATCCCCACGAGTACCAGCATGGCGTCCTCCTACAACTCAACGTGGTACGAACCGAACAGGGCCTTGATGCGCTCGGGTCCGATCACCCGGTGCTCGACCGGCCGACCGGCGTCGACGGCCTCGCGGATCCCGTGCGCCATCCCCGGCGAGACCCCGAAGTCGACGTATACGATGGTCGCCTCGGCGACCTTTCCCCATTCCAAGCCAGCCATGATCCCGATCCGGCGCTCCGCAGGGTCCTCGTCGTCGAGTACCCCATCCTGCATGTATAGGGCGTGCGATGCGAACGGTGCCTCCCCGCGATCGAGGCAGTCGCGCAGGCACCCTCTGAGGTACTTGACGTTGCGCTCGGTCGCGCCGGCGGACGGGCTTTCGACGAGGACGCGCCTCACTCGTAGACCCCCCGGCCGCCGAGGGGGTCGATCCCCGCCTCCGCCAGTTTCGCCGTGAACTTGAAGGCGCAAGGCACGCTCTGGATGTTCTCGGCCTCGTTGATCCAGTAGTCCAGTTGGCGCTCGAAGTTCCCGCCGGCGAGCATGGCGCCGCGTCGCCAGAAAGGGGCGCGGATGAAGTACACGAGGTATTCCTTCACCAGATCGAATTGGTCGCGCGGCAGGTAGTTGTCCCCGCCGGCACCGCACGTGATGAAGGCGTGCATGGCGGTTCGGAGTTCGCCGGAGGTCTCGTCCTCCCAATACATCGGCGTGTCCTTCGGGGGGATGTAGTAGCGGGGGATTCGCTCGGTGGCGTTCACGACGGGATCTCCCTTCCGGCCGCACGCAGGAGGGCCTCGGCGCGGACGAGGAGCAGTTCGTGCTGCGCCCACGAGCCGTTGCTCTTTAGCCATCGGTAGGCGGCGGCGATGAAGTCCAACACGTCCGTCATCTTCGGGGGCCTGGGCAGGTCCTCCTGGACGAGCCCCTCGGCCCACTCGATAGTGTGCATGGCGTGGGGCGGCGGTTCAAGTTCCACGACGTCGAGAATCTGGCGGGCCGCCGCGGCCGTCTCGAAGAGGGCGCGATAGTAGAAGTTGCGCTGGTCGCGGGCGCGCGCCACCGCGCAGGAGAGGCAGGTCCCGCACGTTTCCCCCTCGGTGCAGACTTCCACGCTGGTCACGTTGAGGGCAGGGGTCATACCAAATCGGACTCCTGCCGTCCACTCCCGTAGATCAGGTGAACGATGGTGGTGATGTCGTCCATCGACTTGAAGGCGTCCTCGTGCGTGAGTTGCCCGGCTACCACCGCGGACAGGTGCGCCTGCGCTATCCATGCCGCTACGGCGACAAAGGCGCGTGCTGCATCGGCTTGGGTCAACTCGTGGATGAACCGGGTAATCTCCTTGAGGTCCGACGCCAGGATGCGCTCTCGTTCCGCCTTCCAACGGTCGTCCATCAGAGCCACACCTCCTCAATGTAGGCGGGTCCGCCGAAGCGGAGGTTGATGCGCTCCGCGTAGCAGTTCGCACAGCCGGCGCTGACCTTCGTGCAGTGCCACCGGCCTTTCTTCCCACGCAGCGGGTTCCACGTGGAACCTTCGGCGCCATCGGCGCCGCGGATCCACTCGATCTTGCTCTTAGCGCCCATTATCCAACCTCTTGAACTCCACACGCCACACCATGATCTCGTGCGCCGGCCGCTTGTGGCCCGCGGCGAACGCATCGACGAAGTCGAACGGGTTGACCCAGAGGCCGCCTTCCCGCATTATCTCCTGGATGCCGTAGTCGTAGTCCTCGACCATCCGCGTGAGCGGCTCCTTGCGAACGTCCACGATCTCCACCTCGCCCACCTTCTTCCCGCCGAAGCGCGGCGACTTATCGTAGGCGTCGTGGCGCGAGCCCGGGAGGAACCGGGCGGCGTAGTCGTCGTCCCACAGGCGGCGCGTGACGTCCTTCTTGCCGGCGAGGAACGTCTCGGTCGTCCATGCGAAGCTGATGATCACTTGGGTTGCATCTCCCAAACGTCCGCGCCGAAGGAGTCCCACGGCAGGCGAATCTCGTCGGGGTCGGAGGGATCGTACTGCTCGGTGACCCCGTAGACCAGCAGGGCCTTTTCCCCGCCGATGGCCCGGCAGCCGTGCCAGACGCCCGGCGGGATCTTGATCGCCGGGTCGCCGGGGTAGAGCACCCGACGCTTGAGCGCGTCTCCGTCGGGTTCCGCGCTTGCCTTCCGCGCCTCGCAGGTGACCACGAGGATGCACCCGGCGGCGCAGAACCAGAAGTCGCTCTGGCGCAGGTGGGCATGGATGCCTTTGATGGCCCCGGGGTGCATCCACGAGAGGTTGACCTGGTTGACCAGGCCGCCTCGGAGGGGGAACACGTCCCACCAGCTCCAACCGCGGTCGTCTTTGTGGGTGTTCATGCCCCGGCCTCCTTCTTGAGTCGCTCGACCTCGGAATCAATCATGTCCGCGATGTCCTGCGGGTCGCAAATGGAACCGCCGGGAAGACGCGAGCGAATTGACTCCAGCGCCTCGATCTCGGCGGCGCGGAGCAGATCGGATAAACATGGCAGACATTCCGATCGCAAGCCCGTGATCGTTTCCTTGTGCGGGCATGGACCACAACGCCAAAGCCAAAGTTCATCCGGCGTCATGGCTTGGCCTCTTCAAAATATAGCGGAAGCCGGGCGGCCGAAGCGCCCGGCCCCTGTTGCTTGAGGAGGATCCCGCCGGCGTCCTGGGGGCACGGGTCTTCGGCCCTCCGCGCCATGCAACCGGCGAAGACCTCATCGCCATGGGAACAATTCATCACGTCATCGCCCACATTTCCCGCTCGATCATCTCGAGGCACACGATCCGTGTGTAGCGCAGGAGGTCGCAGGCGGGGCAAAGGGCCTCGACGACGGCCCCCGGAGCACGGTCGGCCGGCGGGGCCAGGGTGAAGATGTAGGCCGCCGTGCAGCACTTGGAGGTCGGCCCCCACCAGCGGACGCCGAGGCGGGTTGCGGCGCTGATCGCCTGGCCGACTTCCTCGTCGTCCTTGGTCGTCCACTCGAAGGTCCGGTACCTCATCTGAGCACCCCGCCGTTGTACCGCAGGGCCGCGAGGATATCGTTGCGCGCCTCGGCCGCGGCGTTGAGATGCTCGGTCGCCTTCTCCACCGCCTGCCGCGCAAGCCTCAGAGTTTCGTCGGCGACGTAAACTCGCTCGTCGGCGCGGACGAGGTCCTCGTTCGTGACGATGTTGCTCATCGGCGCTTCCTTTCCTGTTCGACCAAAACCTTGACCGCTTCGATCACCAGATCCGCGCACGCGCATCCCGGGCCGCAGAGTTCCTTGCAGTTCTTCCAGAGGAACCGCAGGCGCCGGTAGACGCGCTCCGGGTTCATCCCAACCGCCTTTCGGCGTCGGCGATCGCCGACTTGGCGCACCGGATCACCTGTTCGGTCAGTCCCCCTTCGGGAGGCTGGCAGTGTTCGAGGCGCTCGACGCACGCGCCGAGTACCTCGACAAGCCGCCTGCAGTCGCGCCGCACGTCCGCAAGTTCGGCCGCCAGCATGGCGTGGGAGGCGGGCCGGTCATCGAGCGGCCGCGGCGCCGGAGGAACCGGGTCGCCAGCGGGCCGCAAGTCGGACCGCGATCCCCACTTTTCCATCTCGTAGGTGCGGTTGTAGTCGTCGGGCGTCATTGCATTGCCTCCTCTGCGATAACCCTCGCGGCGTTCTGCCGCGAGATGCGTAAAGGCTCGCCGTCCCTTCGCAACTTGGCGACGAGTTCCTTGAATCGCGGTTGGCGCTCAAGCGCCTTCCGGTAGCATGTGGCGCAGTCCTCCTTCCCCCTCCTCCCCAAACGGAACCCCATCAACTCCCCCATGTACAGGCCCCACCTCCCGCAGAGGCTCCGGGTGTCCACGATGTAGTGGTACACCCGCGACGCGCTTGGCATCTCAGCCATCCAACCTTCGGTCATGCCTTCCTCCCGGCCAGCTTGGCCTTCTTGACGTCGCCGTTCGTCGAGGTCACCTTCATCTTCCCCCCGGCCACCTCGGTGAGGACGTACTGGTAGGCGTCCCCCTTGCACTGCGCCATGAACGCCTCGCGGGCCTCCGGGTCGAGCCGCTCGATCCCGTCGACGCAGAGGAGCTTGAGGTCGCCGGCGAGGGCCCGGGCGATCTCCACGGCGAACCTCAATTGCTCGCCCGAGGAAAGATGGTCGAGGGGGGTCCCGTTGAGGGTGAGGTTCTCGCCGTCGATCTTGAGGCCCTTGGCCACCGGCGGCAGCTTCTCGAGGATCTCCCTGGGCGCCTCCGTCTGGAGGAACTTGACCAGCGCATCCAGTTTCGCCCACTCGTCGCGGGCCGTCTTCGCGTCGTCCATCAGACGGGTCATCTCCTCGTGGCGGGCGAGGACCTTCTTGGTGCGGTCGTACTCGGCCAGCGTCTCGCGGGCGACCTTGACCGCCGATGCGTCCGGGCCCCGAACCTCGCCCACCGCCCCCTTCGTCTTCTCGACGGCATCGACCGCGGCCTTGACCTGTTCCTTGGCGCGGGCGACCCGCATCGCCAGTTGCTCCACCTCGGCTTCGCGGGCCGCGAGGGCCTCGCGGGCGGCCGCAACCGCCTCGGTGCGCTCGGCGCGCGCCGCCTCGGCGGCCTCGTGCCTGTTGACCACCTCCATCAGGTCGTGGACGTTGAGGGAGCGGGCCACGTCGGGGGCGAACCCCTCGGGCAGTTCCGCCGCGATCTCCTTGGCTCCCCCCTCCCGGTCCAGGGCCTTCGCGTGGATCTCGTGCCGGAGGGCGAAGTAGTGCTCCTCGAGCGACTTGAGGACCTCGAGGCCGTGGCGGTCGAGGTCGACGCCGGCGGGAACCTCCCCGCACCACTTCTCCACCGTCTGGCGCTTGATCTTGACCTCGAGCGCCCGCAGGAGGTACTGCTTGCGTTCCCGCGCCGAGAGCGCGTAGAACTCGACGGGGTTGAAGGCGAGGGCGCCGAGCAGCGCCTTGATCACCGTCTGCGGCTTGGCGACCTTCTCGTCGTCGGCGTCCCGCACGTCCAGGGTGGCGCCGCCCGCGCCGATCACCCGGCGGATGCTCATCCCGTTGTCGAGCTGGACGAACACCTCGGCGGTCTCGCCGTCGTGGTGGATGACCTTCGGGTCGGTCTCCCCCACGAAGGCCGCGCTGATGGCCTTGATGATCGAGGTCTTGCCGGCGGCGTTCGGCCCCCGAGCCAGGACGACCTTTCCGGCCTCGAGCTCGAAGTCCTCGAGGCCGAGGAAGTTGGAAACCTTCAGATGCGTGAGCCTCATGGCGTACCTCCTAAAACAACAGGTTACGATACCGTACCTTCTGACGCAGCGTTTGTCAAGTCTTCGGCCTACAAACCGGGGTCGGCGTCCGACACCTCCTCGCGCCCGTAGAAGGCCCCATCGGAGCAGTCGCAGCGAACGTGTCCGCATGCGCCGACGCCGATGGGCGACCGTGCCTTCCTGGGCTTCCCGCAGTCCGGGCAGCGCGGCGCCGGCGAGGGGGACTCAGGGCAGAGAACCTCGACCGAACCGCACCCGCTGCACTTGATCGCGTTCCCCATGCTACACCTCCGCTCCAAACACCTCGGCCATCACGTCCTCCCACACGGCAACCGGCGTGAAGAAGCGGCGGGTCGCGCCGTGGCGCTGGTGACGCTCCTTGACGATGTAGAGTTCCCCGCCCGTGTACCAGGCGCGGCGCAGGGCCACGATCCGATAGGCCGTGTAGCCGAAGGGCGTCCGGGTCGTGAACCCGTAGCCGTCCGAGTGGACGCGGTACTCGACGTCGGGGTCCGGGTCGATGTTCCACCGGCGTTCAACGCGCATCGGTCACCTCCTGCGCGGCCGGGCGCATCGGATGCCCCTTGGCCGCGTAGTAGACCGGACTGGCCGGCCACTCGACCAACCAGGAACCGTGGCGGCGGGTCCGAACGGCGATCCCGGTCGGGCAGTCGGCCGGCACCTCGTTCAGCGCCCACTTGCGCCACTCGCGTTCCCACCGACGGATGGTGCCGGGGCCGAACCGCGCGGGGATCTCCCGAGGCGCGCAGTGGAGCATCTTCCCGTCCTTGTCGAAGGCGTACACCTGAACTTTGGCCATCAGAGCACCTCCTTGAGTTGGCGCGTCGCCTTGGCGGGGCCGCGCACCGTGACGGAGAAGCGAATCGGGCCGGAACCGAATACCCGGCGGACGCTGACGACGCGGATAGGGCGGGCGTCCTCCGAGAGCATGTCGTACAGGTAGCACTTGATCAGCACCCGCAGTTC
>Ga0209642_10001645_pt1 | contig 14942 bp, 14 predicted proteins | sample RifCSP19_2_FD_184025 | JGI IMG/M metagenome (GOLD analysis project Ga0209642, IMG submission 184025) | Soil microbial communities from Rifle, Colorado - Rifle CSP2_sed 19_2 (SPAdes) (version 2) | ecosystem: Environmental > Terrestrial > Deep subsurface > Rock core/Sediment | place: Rifle... | reverse complement strand
GTGAGCCGTCCTTCACCCATCCCCGTGCCTCCATATACCGCACGAGGTCGCGCGACTGAAACTGGAGGTCGAGGTACGTGCCGGCCGGGCCCGGCGTGAGGCGATTGGGAGCGAGGCCGAACAGCCGTTCCATGAGGACCTGAATTCGTTCCCCGACCTCCATGTCCGCGGCGCCGACCGTGAAGATCAGTCGCCCGCCCGAGCTGGTGCATCCGTCGGCCATGTACAGCCCGAGGATTTCCGCGAGGTCCCCGTTCATCGTCGTCGGGACCCGAAGCGGCGTCGCGTTCGGGTGCTGCGCCGGCAGGGGTGGGAGCGGACCGTCGAACCCGAGGTGTCCGCCCTTGACGACGACGAGCCAGTCGCCAGGGCGCAACCGGGACGCCTCGCGCCACACCATCTTGCCATGCTCGTCGACCACCGCGAGTTGGTGGTTGTACGTGGCCTCGAGCGTCAAGCCAATCTCCGTCTCAACCCGATACACGTCTGCGAGGCCGTTGTCCTGGGCGATGAGGGCGTGGGCGTACCCGGAACCGTCGTGGACCAGCTCGTGTGTGAAGTTCTCACCCAGAGGCGGGCCGTTGAGAAGCCGCCCCAGCGGCTTGAGTCCGTCCGTCGTGCGCACGAGGCTGGCGGTGGAGATGCAGCCGCCCTGCTTCACGGTCTGCGTCGACGCATCGAAGATCTTCATGAACGAGACGGGACCGGAGGCGACGCCCATCGTGCTCTTCACGAAATCGCCCTTCGGCCGGAGGCGAGAGAAGCCGAATCCAGTTCCTCCCCCTGATTGGTGGATTTTCGCCTGCCACTTGAGGGCGTCGAAGATTCCGTCCAGGCTGTCCTCCACGGGCAGGACGAAACAGGCCGCCAGCTGCTGCAGGTCGAGCCCTGCGTTCATGAGCGTCGGGGAGTTCGGGAGGAACTCCGTCTCCGCCATCAGGCGGTAGAACTCGCGGGCCGTCCGCCGCACGTCCTCCTCGGATGCCTGATACTGCCGATCCGCCTGGGCGAGGTTCCAGGCGACCCGCCAGAACATCTGGCCGGGGGTCTCGATGACCCTGCCGGTATCGTCTCTGCGCAGGTACCGTTTCTCGAGGACCGCGAGGGCGTTGGCGGAGAGCGTGGGCTCTGGCTCACCTAGAGGGGGGGTTGTTCCGGGGTTATACTCGACGATCGCCATGGGCCACCTGACCTATTCGAGGGGGAAAGCAGAACCTCCGTCGAGGGTGAGGCGCGCGAATACCGCCCCGTCATATAGCCGTTTCTGAACGGGCTTTGTTACCATGGGCTTGGTCCCACGTTACCACCTTTGTTACCACACGCGATGGCTTGAACCTTGGTGCGTACCTGTACGCCCCAGGGGCGACCCCCATCATCAGAGGAAGGGGGGTTTCTTCACGACCGCGCGAAGCGGGCTGTCGCGGACGACGACCTCGACGGACGTGCCCTCCTCCGCTGCCTCCGGACGCACGCGTGCGAGGGCGACCCCGACCTTCAGCGAGGGGGACATCGTTCCACTTGTGACAGTGCCCACCTCGACGCCCTTGTGAAGGACGGTACAGCCATGGCGGGGAACACCCCGGTCTTGAAGGAGGACCCCCACGAGGCGGTCGAAGTCTCCGCGCTCTTTCTGTCGGATGAGCGCATCGCGGCCGACGAAGTCGTGATCCCACTTCACGAGCCACTCACTTGCACATTCCAGGGACGTCTGGCGGCCGTCGAAGTCCGTGCCGGAGAGAAGGAATCCCTTCTCGAGCCGCAGGGTGTCCCGCGCTCCGAGGCCGATGGGGAGGAGCCCCGTCTCTTGGCCCGCCGCGAAGAGGGCGCTCCAGAGTGGAACCGCGAGCTCCTTTGGCGGGAGCAGCTCGAACCCATCCTCCCCCGTGTATCCGGTGCGCGTCACGAAACAATAGTCCTCAACCTCCTGACTAGGGTCGCCCGCGAAGGGGGCCCGCCCCACCGTTTCCGATGGAGGTGTCATCGGAGGGCGCCCGGTCCCGATTCGTTCGCCGAGGAGGAGATTGGCGTACGCGCCCGTGAAGGGCTTGATCAAAGACACGTCGTATGGTGTCAGCAATTGCAGGACGCGCGCAGCCTTCGGTCCTTGGAGGGCCAGGCAAAGATGGTCGAATGTCACGTCCCGGATTCGGACGCCGATGGCGTGCTTCAACAGCCATGCGAGCACACGTTCACGCGGTCCCGCGTTGCAAACCACGAGGAAAAGGTCGGGGGTGAGGCAGGTCACGATCACATCGTCGATGATGAAACCTTCCTCCGTCAGCAGATGCGTGTACCTTGCCCGGTAGGGTTTCCTGGGAATGTCGTTCGTGGACAGACGGTTCAGGGATCCCCATGCGCCGTCCCCGACCACGAGGATCTTCCCCATGTGACTGACGTCGAACACGCCGGCCCCTCGCCGGACCGCCGTATGCTCCACGACGATTCCGGAGAACCGAAGGGGCATTTCCCAACCTCCGAACTCGATAAAGGCCGCCCCTGCGGCCTCGTGCGAATCGTACAAGGGTGTTCGGAACGGCATGTCCCAGGCGCGCGGATGGATGGAGCCGTTAAAGCCCTTTCCACCCACGGGAATCTTTTTGTGGGGTCCGCCCATAGGCGCGGTCCGTGCGGCTGCGGGACATACCCCGAGAACTCAGGCTCGAGCTCAGCGCGATGGTCTTCCTCCCAGGAATCATCATGACGATCTTCGCGATCAATCACTATGCGATTGGCCCGGGCGGCCTCCCGGACGTCTTTCGGAACATCGATACCGCCATCGGCAACTGGATTATCTGGGTCGCGTTCTCTGGCCCCCTTCTGCTCCTTGGCGGCGGGTGGTACCTCTTCGACACGATTCGGAAGCGACGAGAGTTCGAACGTTTAATCGACACGGATAGCAAAGCGAAGCTCGTTCGGAGCCAAGATCGGCTCGAGAGGTTGGCATGGTACTACCTGGGTTCCGAGTATGTGAAACGTGTACAGAAGCGGAAAGACGAACTCAATCTGAAGTAGCGGATAGGGTCGCGCCTGCGGCGCGTGCTTCGGCCGCGATGCGTGATACATCGCGTTCCCGGCACCGCAATTCGACACGGACTTTCTGAGCCGGATAGGTGACTTTCAAGACCTCAGTCCGACGATGGAGCCATGCAAGGAATGCGCCCGTCCTGTCGTCTTGCGGTACTTCTATCGCGAGGGGGACTGGATATCGGAATTCATCGACGATGAGGTCTTTCAGCGTGCGTAGGCCCTCGCCGGTCCGTACGGAGACCGCGAGCGGGGCTCGCGGGAACGGTTGTACTGCGACCACGTAGTGCTGAACAGCATCGGGGGAGACGAGATCGCATTTGGTGAGGACAGGCTGGACCCGATCTGGCTCCATCCCGGCTGCGAGGGTCGTAGCCGCCAAGTCGACCTTCTTCAGAAACACGTCGGTTGGGTCGGACGCGTCGAGCAGGAGGAGCACGAGATCGGAGGCGAAGACCTCCTCGAACGTGGATCGAAAGGCCTCGACGAGCCACAGGGGGACGTCCGACACAAACCCCACGGTGTCCGTGAGTAGAATCTTGCGACGAACGCCCCCCAACGTTCGCGTCGTTGTCGAGAGCGTCGTGAAGAGACGGTCGTCCACCAAAACCTCCTCGCCACTCAAAGCTTGAAAGAGGGAGCTCTTCCCCGCATTCGCGTAGCCCGCGAGGCTAGCCGCGTAGAAGCCTCGATCATGACGGTAGTCCCTCCGGAGCGCCCGCTCCTTGCGGATGGACTCAAGCTCCGCCCGAATCTTCGTCATACGCCGTTTCACCGTTTCATAGTAGGAGTCGACGCGATACTCGCCGCCGGCCATGAAACCGGGTCGCTCCCCCAACGCTGCGGCGTGAATCCATTCCTTCAGGATTGGGACCTCATATTGCAGCATCGCGAGTTCGACTTGGAGTCTCGCTTCCCGGCTGTGCGCTCGCTGCGTGAAGATCTCCAGGATGACCCGGATGCGATCGAAGCACTGGACGCCCATGGCCTTCTCGAGCTCGTAGTGCTGACTTGGCCGGAGCGTCCCTGCGCACACAACCGCCTGCACGTCCGCCTCCTTCACCCCCTTCTTCAGTTCCTCCATCTTCCCCTTCCCGACGAACGTCCGGGGATCGGGTCTTCTGCGCCGCTGAATCATCTCCCCCCGGACTTGATATCCAGCGGACGCGATGAGCGCACGAATCTCGTGCAGGTTGTCGTCCAGACCCACGAGGAAGACGTCCATGCTCCACGCGCCAACGGAGGGGTGGTTCGAAAAGCCTTTCCATCGGAAATGATGGGGTGGGGCGGGAAACCCTTAAGGGGGCACCTCCCCTACCCACGTTTCCACTGGAATCGTGGGGCCATGGAAATCAGGGTCCTCTTCTTCGCGGCGTACCGCGAGCTCGCCGGGGTGCGGGAGGCCGTCGTGGCTCTCCCGGCCGGCGCGCGGACGGGGGACCTCTTGGGGAAGGTCCTTGAGGCGCACCCGAAGCTGCAGCCCCACCGGGATTCCATGATCTTGGCGGTGAACGAGGAGTTCGCGGGGGCGGATGCGCCCCTGAAGCCGGGGGACGAAGTCGCCCTCCTCCCGCCGGTGAGTGGCGGCGGTGGACGCTGCTGGATCCAGGGCGAGCCGATCGACGTGGCGGCCGTCGTGGAGATCGTCCGGGACGTCCAGGCCGGGGCCGTCGTGCTCTTTCTGGGGACCGTGCGTTCGGACCCCGGAGTGCGGTCCCTGGAGTACGAGGCGTATCAGGGGATGGCGGTGAAGAAGATGGAAGCCCTCCGGGGCACCGCCATGGAGCGGTTCGGGGTCCGGGAGATGGCGATCGTGCATCGGACGGGGCGTCTGCCGCCCGGCGAGACGTCCGTCGCGATTGCTTGCAGTGCGCCCCACCGCCAGGAGGCGTTCCGAGCCTGCGAGTGGGCGATGGAGGAATTGAAGCGGATTGTCCCCATCTGGAAGACGGAGCGGGAAGGATGATTGACATCGGCGCGAAGGAGGACGTGCCCCGCCGGGCGGTCGCGAGCGGGGAAGTCGTTCTGCAGCCGGAGACGCTCGAGGCGATTCGGCGGAGGACCGTGGCGAAGGGCGACGTGTTCGAGTCCGCGCGCGTCGCCGCACTCCAAGCCGCCAAACGCACGTCGGAGGCCCTCCCGCACTGCCACCCGATCCCGCTCACGGCGGCGGACGCGTGGTTCGACCTAAAGGAGGACCGCCTCGTCGCGACGGTCGAGGTGAAGGCGGCGTACAAGACGGGCGTGGAGATGGAGGCGCTTTACGCGTGCGCGGTCGCCCTCCTGACCGTGTGGGACATGATCAAGAAGCACGAGAAGGATGGGGCCGGGCAGTATCCGGTCGCGCGGATCCAGAACCTCCGCGTCGTGGAGAAGGAGAAGGTCGATGTCTGAGTCGAAGGCCGCGCGGGAGCACCGGGAGCACGCGCCCCAGAGGATTTACGTGGCGGTGATCACGATCAGCGACACAAAGGACGAGTCCTCCGACGAATCTGGGCGGATTCTGCGGTCAGGGATCGAGGCCGCCGGCCACGAGCTCGTCCGCTACGCGATTGTCCGTGACGAGACGCCGGCGATCCTTGGGTCGCTCGAAGACGCGATCCGCGCAGGCGCGGACGCCGTCGTCACGAACGGGGGCACGGGCGTCGCCCCGCGCGACGTCACGATCGAGGCACTGGAACCGCTGTTCGAGAAGCGGCTCGACGGGTTCGGGGACCTGTTCCGCCACCTCAGCTTCGAGACGGTGGGCGCCGCGGCGATGCTGAGCCGCGCCGTCGCCGGCACCTACCGCGGCGCCGCCGTGTTCTGCCTCCCCGGGTCGCCTGACGCGGTCCAGCTCGCGTGGCGGGAGCTGATCGCTCCGGAGCTGCCACACCTCGTGGGGTTGCTGCGGCGATGAGGCGCGGGCACGATCACGACGACGGGGCGCACCGCGGGCGCGGGATGCGTCCTCTGAAGGTCCTCATCTCCCTGGACGATGCGCTTGCGATCCTCCTGTCCCTCGCGCGGCCCCAACAGGCCGTCGAGCGGGTCTCGCTGCGCGATGCCCTCCGGCGCGTGGCGGCGGTCGACGTCGTCTCGCGGATCCCCGTGCCCCTCGTGGACCGAGCGGCGATGGACGGGTTCGCGGTTCGCGCGGCGGACACCTTCGGGGCCGGGAGGATGCGGCCCGCAACGCTTCGCCGCGTAGAGACGCTTTACGCCTCGTCCGTGCCGCGGAAGCGGGTCGGCCGGGGGACGTGCGTCGAGGTCGCGACCGGGTCCACGCTGCCGCGCGGGGCCGACGCCGTCGTCATGGTCGAGGACACGGAGCGCGAGGGAGACCGCGTGCACGTGTACACGCCCGTCCATCCCGGGGAGAACGTGTCCCCGCAGGGCGAGGACATCCGGAAGGGCGAGGCGGTCGTCCACGCCGGGGAAGTCCTCACCCCCGCCAAGATCGGCGCCGTGGCGGCCATCGGCGGGAAGGACGTCGCGGTCTTCTCGCGCCCCCGCGTCGCGATCTTCACGACCGGCGATGAGGTCGTCCCGCCCGGCCGCCCCATCCGGCCCGGCCAGGTATACGACATCAACGCGCACACGATGGCGGCCATCGTCCGGGAGTCCGGCGGCGACCCCGTGCCGCTCGGCCGCGTCCCCGACCGGATCGCGTCCCTCCGCGCGGCGATCCGTAAGGCTTCCGGGCACGACCTCGTGCTGTTCAGCGGCGGCTCGAGCGTGGGCGAGAAGGACCTCGTCCTCGACGCGCTCCGGGCGGAGGGCGAGGTGAAGTTCCACGGCGTGGCGGTGAAGCCGGGGAAGCCGACGGTCCTCGGCATCGTGCGGGGCACACCCGTCCTCGGGATGCCGGGATACCCGACCTCATGCCTGTCGAACGGGTACATGCTCGTCGCGCCGATGCTCCGGCGGATGGCGCGCCTCCCGCCGGACCTGACGAGGGTCGTCGAGTTGCCGCTCAGCAAGCGCCTCGTGTCCGCGATCGGCCGCGTCGAGTTCCACACCGTGCAGGTGCGAGACGGTCTGGCGGTGCCCGCCTATAAGGAGAGCGGGGCGATCACGTCGATGGCCTACGCGGACGGATACATCGAGATCCCCGCGAACGTGGACCTCGTCGACAAGGGGGAGACGGTCCGCGTCATCCTGTTCTGAGCCAAATCCTTATCCCGCGCTCAAGTCTTCCGAGCTCTATGGTCCTCGTCGACCGGGCGACCCCCGCGGACGGCCCGGATGTGGAGCGGCTCATCACCGCGTATCACGCATCGGAGGGCGTGAAGGCGCGACCCCCGAGGATCTCGTGGGCCGTCGAGCAGGTGCTGAAGGGCCGTTTCCCCGGGCTTGTGCTCGTGGCGAGGGAGAAGCACGCGGTCGTCGGCGTCGCCTTGGCGGTCTACCAGCCCAGCGCGGAGCTCGGGCGCATGCTCGTCGTGAACGACCTGTTCGTCGACCCCGCCGTGCGGCGGAAGGGGGTCGGCCGCGCCCTCGCCCTGCGGATCCTCGAGGAGGCGAAGGCGATGCACATCGACCGGATCGACCTCGAGGTGCTGCCCACGAACGAGCCCGCGGCGGCCTTCTGGAAAGCCCTCGGGTTCCGCACCCTGGGCCGCGTCGTATACTCGAAGGACCTGTCCTGAGCCGCTTTACGGCGGGTGCTCGATCTTCATGTGGTTCTCGAGGTGGTCGGAGAACAGCTCCTTCCCGCACTCCGAGCACGTCGTGCGGGTCGTGCCGGTGCGGGAGGCGGCGTCAATCGTACGCAGGATGCGGTCCATCTCGTCTTCGATCACGGGCCCCTCGACCTCGTACCCGTGGCGGCCGAGGGCGTCCGCGTTCGTGCGGTCGATGTGCAGGTCGATCGTCGCCGACTTCGGCACCTCGTCGCGACCGAACGTCTCCACCTTCGCGTGGAACCGCCGGCGGCCGCGGAGCTCCCGGTACCCGTGGACCTCGAACGTCTCCCCCTTCGTCCGGTAACCGAGGGACCGGAGGGCGACCACCAAGGAGTCGCGTCGCACCTTCCGGGGCACCTCCCCCAGCATGATCGGAATCGGAAGAGGGGGCCCGGGCTTAAGTCCTTGCCTCAGAGGACCTTCGTGATCCGGGCGAGCCGCTCCGCGGCCTCCGGGGCCAGCCCCTCGTCCCCGAGAATCGTGTAGCGCTCCTTGTTGATCTCGTGCGCGTGGACGAGGGCGTCGACGACCTCTTCGTCCGCCACACCGAGCGCGCGCGCGGTCGTGGGCGCTCCGATTGCGAGGAGCGCGTTCCGGATCGACTCCCAGTCCCCGCTGTGGAGGTACATCATCATGATCGTGCCGACGCCGACCTGCTCCCCGTGCAAGGCGGGCTTCTTCGCGATGCGGTCCAGCGCGTGCGAGAACTTGTGCTCGCTTCCCGACGCGGGCCGGGAGGAGCCGGCAATCGACATCGCGACGCCGGAGGACACGAGCGCCTTGCAGACGAACCACGCGCTCTCCTCGAGGCGGGGCTTGATGTTCGGTGCGTTCTCAAGCACGAGCTTCGCCGCCATCTCGCTCAGCGCGACCGCGTACGAGGAGTAGTATTCGTTGCGGAGGTTCCGAGCGAGGACCCAGTCCCGGACCGCGGTGAGGTTCGACAGGATGTCCCCGCATCCCGCCGCCAAGAGGCGGAAGGGGGATTCCGAGATGACTTTCGTGTCCATGATCACCGCCACGGGCGTCTGCGCGACGAGGCTGAGCCGCTCTCCGTTGTCTCCGGTGATGCTCGCCCGGGAGGAGACGACGCCGTCGTGGCTCGCCGCCGTGGGGACGCTCACGAAATGCGCCCCGGTGGCGTGGGACGCGCACTTCGCGACGTCGATGCTCTTCCCACCGCCCACGCCCAGGGCGAAGTCGAGGTCCGACTTGCGAATCCGGGCCTCCGCCTCGTGGACCGCCGCCATCGTGGAGTCGGGGATGATGTACTCCTCGACCTTGATCTTGTGCTCCTGGAGCCGCTGGACGACGGCCTCGCCCGCGACCTTCATCGTCGTCGGATCCGCGACCACGAGCGCGCGGCGCCCGAGCTTGAGGTTGGCGCACACCTCCCCGACCTGCGCGATTGCGTCGTGTCCAATCACGACGTTCCGCGGCAGCTCCATGGCCTTGGACTTGGAGAACGGCGCCTCCGGCTCGATCGTCGCCATGGCTCCGCCACTATGTCTCCGCCCGGTACTTAAAGGTAGGGAGCCCACGAAACGGTTATCTAATCCGAGGATGATGTGGCGGCGTTCCCCGAACCCGCCCAGAGGGCGGGTGGAGGAGGCGTGCGATGCAGAAGAAGATGATGTACGCGATAGTGGCGGTGGTCGTCGTGGTGATAATCATCGCGGCCGCCGTGCTCTTGACGTGGGCGCCGGCGGTCACGCCGCCGAGACCGAAGTACCAGCTCGAACTCTGGTGGAACAACGACGAACACTACGGGGCCACGGAAGACGAACTCGCCACCGTGCTGAAGTCGGACATCGACGCGTGCGGTCAGATTGAAGTGACCCTGCGGTCGGACACATGGGCCGCGTACCGGACGCGATGGACGCAGGGCACGATGCCCGCGTTCCTCCTGGGCTGGTATCCGGACTACTTTGACTCGGATGACTACATCTCCCCCTTCCTGTCGACGGCTGGCGCAACGTCCCTGGGCTCGTTCTACAGCAACGCCACGATGGACCAGTGGATTCAGGAGGAGCAGTCGACGACGGTCGCAGCGACGCGGCAGGCGCGGTTCGCAAGCATCCAGGAGAAGCTCGCGGAGGACGTTCCATACATCCCCCTCTTCTCCGGCAATGCCCACGTCGCCTACGAGAGCACGGTTCAGGACGTCGTGCTCCACCCGGTGACGTTCAAATGGTTCATCATGGACAAGCCCGGCGCGACCGAGCTGAACGGTTCGACAACGGACCGGATCATCTCGCTGGACCCCGCGTCCGCGTATGACTACTTCTCGATTGAGATCATCAACCAGGTGTTCGACACGCTGCTCGTCTACGAGCCCAACACCCCCGACCTGATGCCCGGCCTCGTGACTGCCATGCCGACCGTCTCCGCGGACGGGAAGAACTGGTCGTTCACGCTCCGCCCGAACCTGGAGTTCTCTGACGGGTCGGAGCTCAACGCCACGGTCGTCAAGCGTTCTATCGACCGTGCGATTCGCCTGGACATCCCGGGAAGCGCCGCGTTCCTGCTCTACGACGTGGGCGCCCTTGGACGGAATGCTACGTACGCGAACAACACCGCGCCCGGCACGATCGAGGTGGGCCCGAACGACCGCGACATCACGTTCCACCTGGCGCGCCCGGTTTCGTTCTTCCCGGACTTGATGGCGTTTTCCGTAGCGGCACCGGTCCCGTGGAACTACAGCCAGACGGGCGAGCAGCCATCGGGTGCGGGTTCCGTGATCGGATCCGGACCGTACGCCATGACGCTGCACACGCAGAACCAGCTCGTCGTCTTGGAGCGCAACGCTCTCTACTACAAGCCCGACCTGTATTCGAGCTTGGGGATTCCGACGATCCCAGTGATGGACCGCGTGAACATCAACATCCGGTCCGACTCAACGGCCCTGAAGCAGGACATCGAGACGCACGCGACGACGGGCATCGACGTGGCCTACCGGACGCTCACGCCGACGGACTTGACGGATCTCGACAGCCGCGAGACCGCGCTGGGGATCAAGGTGGACATCGGAACGAGCCCGCAGATCCGATACATCGTGATCAACGTGAACACAATCACGGACGTGCGGATCCGCCAAGCCATCGCCTACAGCGTGAACCGCGCGAACATCGACAGCACGGTGTTCAACGGGCTCGTGGAGCCGCTCTACAGCATGATCCCCGCGAGCTTCCCGTTCCAGAGCCCCGCGTTCCAGACGAAATACGGTGGATCCCCGAACTGCCAGGAGGCGAACGACCTGCTTCTGGCGGCCGGGTATCACATCTTCCTGCCCGGTATCTGGATTGCCAGGGACGACCGCTGAGTCCCTGGCCCCTTCCCCTTTTTCCTTTCTTCCTTTCTAAAGGTTATTTAGCCCGCCTGCCGTTGGAGGCCACCGATGGCGCGCGGCGTCTCTCTCCTGACCTACGCCATCACGCGGCTGCTGCTCGCCCTCCCGATGCTCCTCATCCTTCTCACCGTGCTCTTCCTCGTGCTCCGAGTACTCCCCGGGGACCCGGTGCTCGCGCTCTGGGGCGGACGACCGCCGAGCCAGGACATCATCGAGGACGCACGCCGTGAGCTCGGGCTGGATCTGCCAATCTGGCAGCAGTATTGGAACTACATGAGCGGGGTCTTCCAGGGGGACTTGGGGACCTCAATCGGCATCCAGTACCGCGGCAACCCCGTCTGGGGGGAGATCGCGGAACGGCTCCCCGCCACGATCGAGATCGCGATCGGCTCCATGCTGGTCGCCTCGTTCGTGGGCGTGGTCACTGGGGTCGTCGCGGGTGCGAAGCGGGACACTTGGGTCGACGTCACGATTCGCATCTGGGGGACGGTCATATGGGTCATTCCGATCTTCTGGTTGGGTCTCATCTTCCAGCTGATCTTCTCGATATGGCTGGGCTGGTTGCCCCCGCACGGCCGGTGGAGCGGGTCGGACTTTCCCAATCCCGTCACCGGGATGTACAGCGTCGACTCGATCATCGAGGGGAACTTCGACCATCTCGTGAAGGCGATACGACATCTCCTCCTTCCGAGCGTGACCCTCGGTCTGGTCCTGAGCGGCTTCTTCACGAAGACCGTGCGGGCGAACATGCTGCAGACGGTCCGCGCGGACTACAGCGACGCCGCCCGCGCGCGCGGGGTCCCGGAGCGTCAGGTCGTCTATCGTCACGCATTCCGCAACGCGCTCGTCCCCGTCGTCACCGTCCTCGGGCTCCAGTTCGCGATCCTGTTCGCGGGTGCGGTCCTGACGGAACGGACCTTCTCGATCGAAGGGATCGGCACCCTCCTCCTTCAGTCGATCACGTCGAAGGACATGACGATGATTCAAGGCGTGGTGGTCGTGTATGCGGCAATCATCGTGGCGATCAGCCTCGTGATCGACATCATCGGAGCCATGATCGACCCGCGGATTCGGTTGTAGGACCATGCCGCGTCTCTCCCTCCGCCGGATCGTCGACTCACTGCCCCGCCACTCGCTCCTCGGCCGTCTCGTCCACCCGCTGGTCGAGGAACGAAAGACGCTCGCTGGCCGGATGAGCTGGATCGGGTTGGGCATCATCGTTGCGTTCCTCTTCGTCGCCCTCTTGGCGGATGTGATTGCGCCCTTCAATCCACTCGCGCTCGGGGACCAGAAGGATATCCCACCGTGGACGAACGCACCCGTGACGCGGAACGAGACGTTCATCGTCCAGCAGGGGAACTGGACCGTGAACTGGTACTACCACGACCTCAGTCACAGGGATGCGGCGCGCGCTGTGGACGCATACGGAGCGCCGTCGAACCGCACCGGAGAGGTACAAGAGGTATGGGACTTCCCGCTGAACATCCAGCGGGACGAGGTGCGGGCCGTGGGGTTCCTGATGTGGCTCGCCCCGGATACGACGCCCGGTCACCACGCCCGCGTCCGCGTAAGCTGGGATGCGGGGGGGAACTGGTCCGCGCCCTTTGACGTGCGTGAGGTCGGGACGGGCGTTCGCGTCGACCTCACCGGTCTGACGGACTGGACCGCCGCCAAGCTCGGCGACCGAGGGTTCCGATTTCGGGTCGAACACGCCGCCGACCTTGCGAGCCCGGGCAACGTCAGCGTGGACTATTTCGGTGCCACGGTCGTTTGGGTGAGCCACTGGCACCTCATGGGCACGGACCCGCTCGGCCGGGACGTCTTCAGTCGTATCCTCCATGGGACGCGCACGTCCTTGGCGATCATGGCGATCGGCGTCACGATCGCGCTGGCCGTCGGCTTCCCCCTCGGGTTGTACTCGGGATATCGGGGCGGAACGTTCGACAAGATCGCGGTCCTCATCATGGACTCCTTGTACTCCTTCCCCGGTCTCCTGTTTGCGGGACTGATCGCCGTCCTCATCGGGAAAGGCGTGGTGAACATCGGGCTGGCGGTGACCGTCATCTACGTGCCTCTGTACTTCCGCGTCACCCGAAGCCAAGTGCTGTCCGCGCGGGAGGAGCTCTACGTCGAGGCAGCGCGCGCCAGCGGGGCGCCACCGACACGTATCGTGTTCCGCTACATCGCGATGAACGTCATCGTCGCCATCCCCGTCATCTTCTCGATCAGCGCCGCGGACGCCATACTGACCGCCGCGGGTCTTTCGTACTTGGGCCTCGGAGTCGAGACTCCGACGCCTGACTGGGGCCTGGATCTGTCGGCGGCGGCGGACCGCATCGACAACGGGATCTGGTGGTCCTCGTTCTTCCCGGGCCTGGCGATCCTCTTCCTCGCGATCGGCCTCAGCTTCCTCGGGGAGGGACTCAACGACATCATCAATCCGCTGTTGAAGAAGGAGAGATCGTGACGGAGACGATTCTCGAGGCCCAGGACCTTCGCGTGCACTATCAGACGAAGCGCGGGCCCGTGAAGGCGGTCGACGGCGTCACGATGGACCTTCGGCTCGGCGAGACCGTCGGAGTGGTCGGGGAGACGGGGTGCGGAAAGTCCACGCTCGGGAAGGCGATCCTGGGCCTCCTACCGCCGCGCACGGACGTCACCGGCAGCCTTCGGCTCCGGGGGCGCGACCTGTTGGCAATCCCGCCGGACGAGTACCGGAAGCTCCGCGGCGAGGAATTGGCGCTGATCTTCCAAGATCCAATGACGCGGCTCGACCCCCTGATGACGGTGCGCAAGCATTTCCTGGAGACGCTGCGTGCCCACAATCGTGGGATCTCGAGGGAAGAGGCGGCGCGGCGAGCTGCCGAGGTGCTGTTGTCCCTGGGGATTCCAGAGAACCGTCTCGACTACTACCCTCACGAGTTCTCCGGCGGGATGCGCCAGCGCATCATGATCGCGATGGCCATCGTCCTCCGCCCGAGACTTCTCGTGGCGGACGAGCCGACCACGTCCCTCGACGTGATCGTGGAGTCCCAGATCCTCGAGATTCTGCGCGACCTTCGACGGGCGTATTCGATGACCGTTCTGCTGATCACGCACAACCTCGGAATCGTCGCGGAGGTGTGCGACCGGGCCGCGGTCATGTACGCGGGGAAGATCGTCGAACTCGGCTCTGTGGACGACGTATTCCGTCGCCCGATCCACCCATACACGCAGGGCCTGCTCGCGAGCACGATCTCCGTCGACACGAAGGTGTTGCACTCGATCGACGGGCTGCCCCCGAGCCTCCTTCAACCGCCCGCCGGCTGCCGGTTCCATCCTCGCTGCGAGCATGCGCGGGACGTCTGCCGAAGCGAAGACCCGCCGATGGTCGAGTTCCGCCCCGGCCACTTCGCCGCCTGCCACTTCGGGAGGGACTTCCTGTGACGGAGCCCAAGCCCGTGCTGCAGGTGGAGGACCTCCGCGTCCACTTCCCGGTCAAGATGGGGGTGCTGCAAGCGGGGGGTCGCGCCGTCCTCCGCCTGTTCCGGGACGCGACGAGGCGGGACGCTTCCTCCCTCGTGCGTCCCGTGGTTCACGCGGTGGACGGGGTGTCGTTCACCTTGCAGAGGGGCGAAATCTTCGGGCTGGTGGGGGAGAGCGGCTGCGGCAAGACGACCACGGGTCGGGCGGTCCTGCGCCTCATCCGCGCGAGCGGGGGCCGGATTCAGTTTGAAGGGACGGACGTCACGGAGCTCAAGGAGTCGGAGCTCCGTGAGAGGCGCCCCCGGATGCAAATCGTGTTTCAGGATCCGCACGCCGCCCTCAATCCCACGATGACGATTGGGCAATCGATCATGGACCCCATCCTCATCCACGGGTCCGGGACGGAGGAGCAGGCCCGGGAGAAGACGCTGGCGGTG
>Ga0209642_10001636_pt1 | contig 14984 bp, 8 predicted proteins | sample RifCSP19_2_FD_184025 | JGI IMG/M metagenome (GOLD analysis project Ga0209642, IMG submission 184025) | Soil microbial communities from Rifle, Colorado - Rifle CSP2_sed 19_2 (SPAdes) (version 2) | ecosystem: Environmental > Terrestrial > Deep subsurface > Rock core/Sediment | place: Rifle... | reverse complement strand
ATTGCTGGTCAAAATGGAATTTGCCGGACTGCCGCGGCCATCCGTCAGCAGGAACGGTATGTCGAACATCTGCATACCGCCTACCAGTGAGGTGACCAGGATGAAGATCATCACCGGCTTGATCAGTGGCAGGGTAACGTAGCGGAACATCTGCCAGATACTGGCGCCGTCGATGATGGCTGCCTCGTACACTGAAACCGAGATCGAAGTCATGCCGGCCATGATGAGAATGGTCGTTTGGCCAAACCACATCCACCATTGGATGAAAACCACCAATCCGCGCATGACGTCTGGCGAGCGGATAAAGTCGACCGCTTCCGGCAGCAGGTCGGCGCGTACCATGAACTGATTAACCGGTCCATAATATGAAAACAGACTGAAGTACAGCGCGGCGATAGCTGAGGGCATGAGCAGATTGGGCATGTAAAACAGCATGCGCCATATGCCCCCGCCTTTGATCCGCAAGCGCGTGTTGGTGAACCACACCGAGAGCAGCAGGGCAATCCCCAGCTGCGGGATGAAGTTCATCAACCATAATGACCATGTATTTGTGATGGCAGTAAAGAAGGTTTTATCGGCAAACAGGCGTTCAAAATTTTGCAGCCCGACAAAAGCACCGTCCGCTTTCATCATGGTTGTGTTGGTGAAGCTCAATGCGATTGTGTTGTAAAGCGGGTAGAGTCCAAATACTAGGAAACCAATGACGAAAGGGGCGATGAACAGGTATCCATAATAATTTTTACGGTAATTGGATCGCATCATCTCTTTTTCTCCCTTCAAAATGAGTCAGTGTATTTTTATCTACACTGACTCATTTTTACAAGCGTTTTAGGCGACTAAGGGATGATCAATTCAGGGAATTCATTGCGGACAGCGTCTTTCCACAGCGTCCACATTTCATCCAGGGTGACAGTGCCCTCGAGGTAGGAATTTAGCGGATCGTTCAGCGCGCGCTGAATTGCATCGTCAGAACCCTGCATTAAGCGGGCATTGACTGTTGGAGCCGCGGCTGCGAAACCGCCGTAGGAGTTCTGGCCGCCAAGGAATTTGCTCAGTTCTGAATCATCGAAGCTAGCGGTGATCTTTTCCACGACGACCTGGCTGCCAACAAAGTCGCCAGCTGCCTGGTATTGATCATCAGGTACGTTGGGGTCGATGGCTTTGAGGTATTCGTTGGTGTACACACCGGTTGCCCAGTTGGTCAGGTTTTCTTCGTCCAGAGTGCAGAAGCGGACGAATTCTCTGGCAAGTTCCGCCTGCTTGGTGTCTTTCATGACGCCCAACCAGGTGCCGCCCCACTGATAGGGGAGCGGGCCAGTGATGACTGCCCAGTCGCCAACGGTGGTGGAGGCGCCGTCAGCCGAGGTGGCGTTCGGGGCCAGAACATAGGGCAGACCCCAGGTCGGCAGGAAGTAGGAGAAGATTTTCTTGGCATTACCTTCGGCATCTTTGAGCGAGTCATTCATGCCGGCAAACCAACCTTCTTGCCACTGGGTCGCTTTGGCTTCGTAGCCATTGTCGCGGAAGATCTTGACGGTTTCGACCATCTTGTCAACCATCGGATCAACCGTCAGGGTGTCGTCGACAACCCAGGGCTGCTCGCGGTTGGCATAGAACAGGTTCATGAAATCGCCATTGGAGGCAACCATAAAGGTGTCGCCGTTGGATTTTGTTTTGACAACTTCAGCAGCAGCGACGTATTTGTCCATGTCGCCCAGGATGGCCTGCATCTCTACCGGATCGTCCGTGCCAAAGTACTCTTTAGCCAGGCTGCGGCGATAGAACAAAGCACCCGGGGTGGCCTGATAAGCATAGGCCTTGGTGATGCCGTCAACAGTACCGACTTCGTAAACGAAGGGATACATTTTTAATTCTTCAGCCAGGGGCATCATGTCGCTGAGGTCGGCCAGGAAATCGCTTTCGACGTAGCTCTTAACGAAAGCTGCTTCGAGGGCAACGACATCGGGCACTGCATCGGTGCCGAGGGTGGCCATCAATTTGGTCTGATATTCGCCATTGGTCATGGGGATCATGGTGTAAATGACATCCACGTCGGGGTGAGTCTTTTCAAAAGCCACGCCCATGGTCAGAATTTCGTTGGTGAAGGACCAGACATTGAGCACAGTTTTTCCCTCAGCCGGGGGAGGTGTGGTGGGGAGTTCGGCAGCAGGGACGTCCGTGGGAGCATCGGCGGGGGGAACATCGGCCGGGGCTTCAGTGGGGGCAGCCTTGGCGCATGCGCCAAGCATCATAGAGGCGATCAGCAAAATCGAAAAAACGAACAATAGACGTTTCATTTCTTTCTTTTCTCCTTGGAATTTGGGTCAGGTTATTGAAGAGCGATTAGCTGTACGTGATCTTTCCTTCACCTCCTTGTTTTTGGATAAAACGGATGAGAGCGCTCTCAATATTAAGCAAATTTCTACTTCCCATCCTGGTTTAAACGAATCATCTTCGCGCCACATGAATCGCGAATGACGAGTTCGGTATCCATAATGATGCGTCTTGCGGGTTTTTGGCCGTTTTCAATCACGTCGATCAAAAGTTCAACGGCCTTGATGCCGAATTTGAGAATGGGCTGCCGGATGGTGGTCAATTGGATTTTAGTGAGCGTTGCCAGCGGCACATCGTCAAAACCGATAAATGCAATGTCTTCCGGAATGCGCAGCCCCGCCTCTTGAACTGCGCGCATCGCTCCAACAGCCATGCTGTCTGATGCGGCAAATACAGCCTGAGGCCTGGCTTCAAGCAGTTTGTCCATGGCATTGTAACCACCAATTTCGGTGAAAGATCCTTCCGAAATCAGCGCCTCGTCCATGGAAATCCCGGCAGCGCTCAATGCTTTACAGTATCCATCCAGCCGGTCGGAAGTGACGGTGCTGTCGTGATTACCGGTAATCGTGGCGATTCGGGTGTACCCCAGGTCGAGCAGGTGGCGAGTGGCATTGAAAGCAGCCTGGACGTTGTCTACATCAATATAGGTAATACCCGCCGGTACGGCTGGCCGCCCGAGCACCACGCTTGGGATGGAAGATTTGGCCAGGCGGTGTACCAAAAGATCTTCCGGCTGCCCGGTCTGAATCAGAAGCCCGTCCAGCATCCCCCGGCGGGAAATCCGCGGTGTGATCTTGGCCTCGTCCTCTTTGTTGCTTACCAGGAATAAGGAAAGGGTAAAGTCGTGGTTGTTGCACCCAAAAGCAATACCCTGGGTGAGCTGCGGAAAATAGGGGTCAGTGAAGAAGGAACTGACGCTGTGCGGCAGGACCAGCCCGATCATCCAGGAACGTTGGGTAGCCAGACTGCGGGCAGCCGCATTGGGGTGGAATCCGGTTTCATTGATCACCTTAAGGACGCGTTTCCGCACTTCAGGGCTCACGTTGGAGGCGCCGTTTACCACCCGCGAAACTGTGGAGCGATGTACTCCAACCAGCTTCGCTATGTCTTCTAGCGTCAGTTCTGGCATGAATTGTGTCTCGTCTGAGGGAAAAGAATTTGACAAAGAGCGACTTTATTGTGAGAGCGCTCTCATGGATCAATATCATCATACCCAGAATAAATCAATTTGTCAACTACCATCTTCACCCCACAATCTTCGAGGTAGGGTGCCAACGAGAGGTTTTTGGCCTCGCCGGATTCGACCAACTTGCCCAGCGCCTTATGCCGCTAACCTAGTAAATGGTTGATAAAAAAGGTGCCAGGCATTGGAACGTGACTTTTCACACAAAAACTATCCAGACATTTCAATGCAAAGCATTTCTCGTTTTGGAAAGGTCTTTTTGCCTCGGATTGATGATTGATGATTGAAGTTTATTGTTCCAAACCATATAATATATCTAATCCCTGGTTGAATAGACAATAAATTACCTCCACTTTGTCGTTATCCAATAGTGCAAGGGCGGCAATCACATAACCTGTATGGAGGAGCAAGATGAAACACTGTTTTCGATTCATAGATGAATTGAAGGGTATTTTGTTGTCTGCCAGCCGCATCCTTTTGGCAGTGGTCATAGCCTTGATCGCTGTGTTACCTGTTGCGGCTCAGTCGCCTGACACCGACGTCAGTATTTCAGCGGTAACGCTGATTCCGGCTAAGGTCACTTCGGACCAAATTAATCATTATTTCGACCTTGACGGCACCATTGTGGTTAATGATATGACCGATGTCATTTCGCCCGCCGGAACATTGGGCGATGCATTCTTGCAAACCCGGCTGTTTCCAAAGGGAGAGGCGGGGACTCCTGGGGCCAGTCTTTATGCTTATTTGTACCGCGTCGATATGACCAGACTCACCTCCACCACCACGGAGGCAACCTGCGTCGGTAAAATCAGCTTGCCTTTTGGAATGCCTGTGTCACAGGATTATGATAAAGACCGGGTAAACGAGGATTATTTCATCATAAGCGAAGGAGGTGCCCTTGGCAGCGTTTCTCCAACCGCAGTAATACAATATGATGAAATGAGCCTGATTATAGAATTCAAGGATCCAGTCTGTTCTGGAATTGGCAATAGTGCAGGTCAGAGTTCCTTTTTTATTGGTTTTTCAAGTTACGAACCATACAGGTTCGAAAGAGCCCAAATCACTTTGTTGCCCTCGGGCATCAGCCTGGAGTTGGACACACGGGTTCCGTATCCCAAGGGTCCGACGCCTTGTGCGTTAATTACCGATCCATCAGAGATCCCTTCGCCAGCCACAATAAATTTCGACTCGCTGCCCGATGAACAAATAGTCGGCACCTCCTACAATTCAAAATATGGCGTAACGTTTATTGGACCTAAAGCTGAAGCGCTGACCAGCCCATTTTCCGCTCGTTCAGTTCCAAACGTAGCATTTTCACCCTGGATCGCAGTAGCAGCCACAATGATAAAAATTTCCTTCAGCTCTCCTGCCAGCCATGTCGGGTTTTATGCCGGGAATACCTCGCGAGCGGCAGCAGAAGCATTAACCACAGCCTGGCAGGTCATTCCAGGCATTCCGGATGTAAAGATTTGTGAAAGCCGGATTACCTTGCCTCCTGAATCTTTGGATACGTTTATCGGTTTTTATGACCCAGCCAATCGTATCAGCCGGGTCGAATTATCCATCCCGCAAACCACCAACCCTGTCATTCTGGATGATCTTCAATTCCGTTCCAGCGCGTCTGGAGCACCTACCGAATTTTCGCGCTCGGTCACACCTCTGTCTGGTGACGGGCCGGATATTACCATCAACCGGTCGGATAACACCCGTTTTGCCGCTACATTCAACTTGCCAGACCCGTCTCTATGGATCGAACAGCAACCCGATGGGGATAAGCCGCGTCTGCGATTTGCCCTGCCCGGTACAGAAATCAACGGCAATCTGGGTGGTTACCCGGATGTTCCTTTAATTAGACGCTTAATTGCTGTCCCAGAGGGCTCAACTCCTGTGCTGGCTGTTAAGGCTTTACTGGCCAGCCAGGAATTCATAGCTGACCTCTATCCCTCGCAGCCACCTGCCATGGACGCGGATAGTGAATTTGCAGATCCCCCCTATGCCTTTGATCAGCAGGCGTATTCTACAAATGCCAATTTCCCATTAGAACCGGTGTCCATCATCCCCGTCGGTAAAATGCGCGACCTCAATCTGGCGCTGCTGGTCATCGCAGGAGGTCAATATAATCCAGTTACCAGGAAGTTAACCATCTTCAAACAGGTCGATGCTGATGTAATTTTCCAGGGCGGCACCGGCGCATTTCTACCGAATTACTCCAACAATCCCTTCGAACCCGACATCCGGAAGATGCACGGCGACGTACTGAACGTCGGCGACATTGGGAGTTACCTGGGTGCACTCCCGATTGGCAAGACTTGCTGGGGAACGGAATTGTATATCTTCAGCCACCCGACTTTCGTTCCGGCCGCCAACACCCTGGCAGAGTGGAAAATTGAAAAGGGAATTTCCACGACGGTGCTCAACACCGGCCATGTCGTTTATAACACGCCAGCCAAAATCAAAGCCTACATCCAATCACAATTTGATTTTTGCGTTGTCCGACCTTCTTATGTCTTGCTGCTTGGCGATGCTGAAAAAATTGGTGCGTTCCCGCATGACTATCCTAACGACGCCAAACACAGTTCTCGCTCGGATATCGATTATGCATTAATGGATGGCGAAGGTGATGTTTTTCCCGACCTGGCATACGGCCGAATTCCTGTGGATACCCTGACCGAAGCTGACAATGTAGTCAAAAAAATTATTAATTACGAGAAATATCCACCAGACTCAACCAATTTTTACAAAACAGTAACTATTGCGTCATTTTTTGAATGCTGCCTCAAATGGGAGTCGGACAAGGCGTGGGATTCACGCAGCTTCGTAGAATCTTCCGAGGCAGCTCGTGCCGCCTTGGTGGCTGCCGGCAAGACGGTAATACGGGTTTATAAGACATCAATGAACCTGAATTTCTATAAGCCGAGTTACTATCGAAATGGAGCTTCGCTGCCGTCGGGGATTGGGTACACCAGCGGTTATCCATGGTCTGGTTCCACCGCGGATATTGTCAATGCCATTAATAACGGCACAGGAATCATCATGCATCGCGATCATGGCTGGTGGCAGGGATGGGCCGACCCAATTTTTGAATCCGCCAACATTAGCGCCCTGGACAATGGCAGATTGACTCCAGTGGTTTACAGCATAAACTGTTCCAGCGGGGTCTGGGATAATGAAATTTGGACAACTGCCCCAATGTACCCTGCAATGACTGATACCGACGTTTCCTGGATCGAAAAAATGATCCGCGAGCCCGATGGCGCAGTTGCATTAATTGGCGACACTCGCAATAGCCCCACCTGGGCGAACAGTGCCCTGGCCCGTGGGTTGTTTGATGCCACCTGGCCAGCCACGGATCCGTCATATGGCGATAACTCTGTTCATTTTCGCCTGGGTGACATTCTAAATTACGCCAAACTTTATATGTATTCTCAAGTGACCATCCCGCAGACAGCCGGCGAAGTCACCCTAGACCAGGCGCTCTATAACAATGTCATTTACCATGTCATCGGTGATCCTTCGTTGTCCATCTGGAAAAACCAACCTCTCTATCCTATGCCGCGTGAAGCAGTCTACCACTGGGTGAGTTTGACCGGCTTTAGCACCCAATCCTTGCTTGCCTTACCTGCTTTGACCATCGAATATCCTGAGGATGGGGCTGTAATCACGATCTTGCAAAACGGATTACCTGTCGGTCGGGGTACAGTGGCGGGTGGTGTGGCACCAATCACCTTCGTGGCGGACTTCAACCCAACCCTGCCGCTGCAAGTGTCCGCTTGTCTGGATGAGGAAGTGTGTGTTGAGCTCACCCCGCCATGGCAGCAGGTTTATCTCCCAATGATTAAGCGGTAGCTGTACAGGCGCAGCGATATAGCGCAGTAGACCTCAGCTAAATTATCCGGTTCCCTTAACCGGTTTGCTGTATTACTTCAAATTAAAATCTCTGATTTAGCCTTCCGGCCACGCCTTCGCATATCCCACCAGGATCCGCTCGGTCAAGGCATCAAAAGCCGGGTCAACCTTTTGCCGGACCGGGTCTGCCATGAACCAGCTGGCGATCTCGCGTGCCCCCTGCGAGAATGACGTAGGGGTGTGGAAATCGGGTACTACCTGCTTGATCTTGCTGTTGTCAAATATGGCGCTGTGCATCTTGTCGCCGCGCAGGCTGTCGCCAAGTGTCTTGTCATATGTTGCAATCAAATCCGATGGCACATGCACCAGCTTTGGCTCCACCCCGAAAGCCCGGCCAAGCGCCAGATAAATCGCATCCCAGGTCAGCCACTCGTCGGAGGTGATATGGAATACCTCGCCGATGGCATGAGCATTGCCCAGCAGTCCCACCAGACCGGTGGCAAAATCGCGGGTATGGGTCAACGTCCAGATGGATGTGCCATCGCCGGGAACAATGACCGGTTTGCCATGCAGCATCCGGTCGAGGGTGGTATAGCCGCCGGGCAGCGGCACGTAGTTTGGATCGTAAGTGTGGGATGGGCGTACGACGGTGAACGGCAGCTTGCTTTCACGATAAGCTCTCAACAACAGTTCTTCACAGGCGATTTTGTTGCGGGAATACTCCCAAACCGGATTATCCAGCGGGGTCGATTCGCGCATGGGCAAATTGACTGGCGGCGTCTGGTAGGCCGATGCTGAACTGATGAACACATACTGCCCGATTTTCCCGGAGAACAGGTCCAGGTCTGCCTGAACATGTTCCGGGGTATAGGCCAGAAAATTCACCACCACATCAAACTGTTGCCCGGCGAGCACATTCTGCACCGCCGCCCGGTCGCGGATATCGGCGTTTAGAATTCGCGCACCTGCTGCCGGCTTGCGCAGCGATTGTCCGCGGTTGAGCAACGTTAGATCAATACCGCGTGCCACTGCCAGTGCCGCGCTGCCAGAACTGATGATTCCGGTGCCGCCGATAAAGAGTACTCGCATGATGATTGCTCCTATCATTCCATGATGAATTTCTAATGCAAAAAATTACCCGAGGACGTATGATGGTTTTACAGTCCATGAAATTAAAGGGGGTTCATTGCCGCACTAATTGTAAAGCGTTTGCCGTTACACGGGGTTGTATTCATTAGTTACGGGAATGAAAGCCATTAAAGCGAAAAGGAGATCGAAATGCTGGAGCGCCTTCACGAACATGTCGTCAACGAGCTAGGCCAAAGCAGCCGAACCGATACTATTTTTGTGGTCGTCGCAGTGATTTTCAACCTGATTGCATTGGGGATCAATTCGTCCTACGCCGATCAATATAACCCTAACTCAGGACGCGATATTATCCTGGTTGTGTTGATCATCATGACCATCCTGGTCAATGCGATCGCCATCATGGGGCTTTCGGTTGGGCGCAGCACCCGCTCCAAGCTGCTCTCTGGTCTGATCGCTATGTATTCCGATAATCAAATCGATAAGTATTACGACCAGAGCCTGGTGTCCAATTATGCCCGGCGTTATGCTCTGTTCGCCGGCGTCATTCTGATTCTGGCAGCCACATCCATCATCGTGCCGCTGGTTCTGCGGTTTTCCTGACCTGAACTACTCACAAAACAAAAAAAGGCGTGATTTTCCCCTTTAATCACGCCTTTATTGGATATGCAACCAATCCCGGTTGCATCGCTATTGCTTTTTGAAAGTATGTTCTTTTATTCAGTTATATAATATCCCGACAGATTTGTTCAAACAATCCAAATAGCGCAATAATCGAACAAGAATCGAACCATGCCATTTTTGAAGATTACTGTAGATCAAGTCGAATCTTTTCTGCGGGCAAGTCGGGGGGTTAAGGTAGACGCTGACGGTCTGGTGAGTGTTGACGCCTTATTTGACCCTGCGATCCACGAGATAGAGGAACGCGCCATAATTTTGACGGACCGCCTCGAAACGCTGACGCTCCAATCTTACTTTGTGGCGCGCCGGCAGGAAGACCTTGACGAACAGCGGCCCGCGGATAAAACGCGGGTTTTCTCACAACTGAAGCAAGATTATTCGCGCGGCAATCAGGACCTGGAAGCCTGGAGCGCACTGTATTTTCGCTATTTCTCGCCAGTCAGTCTGGCTGTGGATGATTTAGCGCATGCCGCTAGCGTGGTGCCGCAACAATTCCGCCGCCGGCTCAATCACGGCCTTGAAATGCTGGTAAAAATACTGCACCGCCAGGTTTTGGAGAACCGCCGCAACCCGCTCAATATTGAGCGTTACCTGCCGCTGCCGGATGCGACTCGCCTGATCGAGGTCGGCGCAACGCTGGATTTGTTGACCGAGCTTTTCCATGATCCCGCTGGTCCACTGATGGTGAGTCTGGAAGGTATTGGCGGCATCGGCAAGACAGCTCTCGCGCGCGCCTTTGTGGCTCAGCCGAATGTGAGCGCCGACTGTCCGGCGATTCTGTGGGTCAGCGCCCGGCAGGCGACATTGGCGGAGGACGGCAGCCTGATGTCTATCCCAAACTCGGCAACCACCCTGGAGGATATTACTCTGCGGATGGCTGAGCAGTTGGGCATGGCCAGCCTGACCGGCAAACCCCTGTCCGAGCGGCTGGAAGGGTTATACACTGCCCTGGGAAATAAAAAAACGCTGACTGTGATTGACAACCTGGAGACGGCTGAGGAGATTCATGAACTGGTACCAGCCCTGGCTAAAATGGCGGGGACCAGCCGATTTTTAATCACCACCCGTCAGACGCTGCGGGCCTATCCTTTCATCCATATCATTCCGCTGAGCGAATTGACCGCCGATGGCGCCTACAACCTAATGAGTGCTGAACTCATCCGCCGCGGACGCACAGTGCGCGCCACTGCCAGGGATTTTGCAGACCTGTATCAGGTGGTTGGGGGGATTCCGCTGGCTATCAAATTAGCTGCAGCCCAATTATCCCTGCGCCCGCTGCACGAGATCGTAAAGAATCTTCGTCAGGCCAGCATGGGCACCGACCAGATGTACCGCTACTTATATTGGCAGACCTGGCAGGCCCTGCCTGACGCGGCACGCCTGCTCCTGCTTTCTTTCCTATCAGCCGATGCTGAAGGCGAGGACCTCGATTTTTTACGCACCATGAGCGCGCAGGATGATGAGCAGTTTTACCAGGCGTTGTTTGAATTGGACCAGTTCTCGCTGCTCGAGGTCAGCGGCGATGCAGCCCGCCCGCTTTACCGGCTGCACCGGCTGACCGTCACGTTCCTGCAAACTGATATCCTCAACCGCTGGCAGGGCTCTGCAAACAATGCCGCTTCCGTCAGCAGCTGACCTGCCAACACAATCCCCGCAATATTGGGTCGATCAACACGCGCACCAGCTGGAATGGAAGCTGGAGCGTACAGCCGAGCTGCTGACCAATGCCCAACCGGCGGAAGTTCAGGTGCACGGGCGCAGTTATCTGGCGCTGCTGAAAGAATCGCAGCATTACCCGCAATTGACACCGGCTGCCTTGAACTTAATTGCGCAGCTTCACCCTTTGCCCGTCCGATGGGGCTGGGGTCATGAATGGGAATCGCAGCTGCGCTTTGCCCTGGACCACACACCTGCGGAAAACATCCCATTACGCGCTGAATACATGTGCGGACTGGCGGAGGTTTACCTGCCGGTAGGGCGTTTTGAAGATGCAGTCCAACAGGGAAAAACGGTATTGGCGCTCAACAGTTTGCCCGCAAATCTGGCGGTTCGCGCATTGCGAACCTTGTTCACCTGTTATCGGTTGACAGGCCAGGCAGTTCTGTCGGACGAATTAATGGAGATCTCCCGCGAGCGCTTCCTGGGCGATTTGCCCGCCGAACAGGTGCCGCCCGAATCGGCACAAGCCTGGTTGGTATACAACACCCTGCAATTGGAATTAATGCGCGAGCAAGGATTGCTCGAACCAGGACTGACTCTAGTTGATCAAATGATCTGGCTGGACCAGCGCATGGGCAGTCCGGATATTCTGCTGACGGCAGAACTGATTACCTTCCGCTCCACTTTTCGTTGGGAGGTGGGGCGCTATTGGGAATCGGTTGAGGATATTCAACTGGCGATAGATTTTTTCGCCCGCGGGGGCGACATCCTCAATTCCGAATCGTTGTTCTCCAACCTTGGGCTGGTTTATTGGAGTATCGGCGAGTTGGATCTGGCCGAACAATCACTGAATCGCGCCATCGGTTTCTACCGCAAGACAGGCGCTGCTCAGCTGGAAACTTATGATATTGGCAACCTTGGGTTAATCAACTTTGCCCGTGGAGAACTTGACCAGGCAATGCGCCTTTATGAGGAACACGTGGCTCATGCCCGCCGCCTCAAATTTTCCTCCGAGATGGCCCGCGGCGAACGGAACATCCCCAAAATTCATTTCTACAAGGGTCGAGTGGAAGAGGCCTTGGCTGCGCTGAAAGCCAGCATTCCGTACTTTGAAAAACGCGGCTCGCGGTACAGCTACTACCTCAATTTCCTATGGATGGCGCGTTGTTACAAAGCGCAGGGGCGGCATGATTTTGCGCGTGCAGAAGTTGAGCGCGTTATGGCGTGGTGCCAGATCGATAGGCCCATCGTCATGGTTCAATTGACCCTGCGCTGCCTGGCAGATTATCTGCCGCTGGAAGAGCAGGAACCACTGCTCCTGGAAAGCCTGTCGCTCGCTCGCAAAATGGGGCGCCTGCTGGAAGAAGCAGCCGTGCTGCTGCAGTTGGGCCGGGCTGCCCATGACCCGCTGCTCGGGCAACAGTACTGGCAACAGGGGGTTGGACTCTTACAGAAACAAGGAGCTGGCGCCTGGTTGGCAGGCAGTAGTCTGGAAGACCCCCCGTTTTACCCGATGATGATGTAATTCGTCTTATTTGGCTTTGGGCAGGATTTCCAATTTGGCCAGTGAAGCTGCCACCCGCTTAAACCCGACGCTCTCAAAGTGCACATCCACTGTTTCATCATCGTCTTGAATGTGGCTGTCCAACACAATCCCCTCGCCAAAAATGGGGTGGCGCACATGGTCTGCCGGGTGGTAGCGCTGCTCGATGATTGGCGCCGAGGAATCAGGTGCGGTTGATCGGATACCTGTGGTGCCAACATTCCAGGTCTTAGGCCGGTAGCTCTGAAAAAAGCCTGAATCCCGGCCGGATCGGCGTTGACCGGTGCGCTTGATCAACTCCGCGGGGATATCCTCTAAAAATGGCGAGGGATCCTGATCGTCGTAGCCGCCAAAGGTGCTGCGGCGGTTAGCGCGCACCAGGTAAACCCGGTCTTTGGCGCGTGTGATGCCCACGTACAGCAGGCGGCGTTCCTCCGCCATCTCCTCCGGGTCGTCTTTCGAGCGCGAGTGCGGAAGCAGCCCGTCATCCAACCCGATGATGAACACTTGCGGGAATTCCAGCCCTTTGGCTGCGTGCAAGGTGAGCAAGGTAGGCGCGTTGGCAGCCGCTTCCTCGGGCAGGGTGTCCTGGTCGGAGATCAGTGCCAGGTTTTCCAGAAAGGCCGTCAGGCCGCGGTCGCTGTACTCATAGGCCAGCCGGCGTAGTTCTTGAATGTTTTCCCAGCGCTCATCGCCTTCCTCGCTGCCGTCTTCGATGTAATCCTGGTAAGCCGTATCCGCCAAAATGCGGTCGAAGAGGACCGGCAGAGGCTGGTTATCTTCGAGATCCGCCGTCCAGCGGGTCAGCATGCGGCCAAAGGGGGCCAGCACCTGCTCGCTGCGGCCAGACAACGGCCCTACAGCCACTTTAGGGTCAGTATAACCAAGATCCATCAGCAGCTCGCCTGGGGCGCGGTTGGCAGCCTGGGCTGCCTGCTTCAAGGCTAACAGGGTTTTGTCCCCAACACCTCGCGGCGGAACATTGATCACCCGGTCCAAAGACACTTCATCGCGCGGATTATGCACCAGCCGCAGGTAAGCAATGACGTCTTTGACCTCGCGCCGCCCGTAAAACCGCTGCGCGCCTACCAACCGGTAGGGCAAGCCGGTGCGCAGGAAGGCTTCTTCCAGCAGGCGGGACTGGGCATTGGTGCGGTACATCACCGCGAAATTGCCCGCCGGTGTCCGCGAGCGCTCCATGGCTCCGCGAATAGTCTCAACCACGTACTCGGCTTCGGCTTTATCGTCTTCAGCCTCATACAGCGTCAAAGTTTCCCCGCTGCCGCGGTCAGAGAACAGCCGCTTAATGGTGCGGAATTTATTGCGGTTTATCACTCCCTGGGCGGCATTCAACACGGTCTGCGTGGAGCGGTAATTTTGCTCCAACAGGATTTTTACAGTTTGCGGGTAATCCTCTTCGAAGCGCAGTACATTGCGATAATCGGCGCCGCGCCAGCGGTAAATCGATTGATCTTCATCCCCCACCACAAAAATATTGCGGTGAGCCGAGGAAAGCAGCTTGAGCAGTTCATATTGCACCACGTTGGTGTCTTGAAATTCGTCCACCAGCACATGCTCAAAGCGCCGTGCGTACTGCTCGCGGACTTGCGGGTTATCCACCAGCAGCTTCACCGTTTCGAGCATCAAGTCGTCAAAGTCCACCGCGTTCGAGGTGCGCAGCAATTGCTGGTAACGTTCGTAAACGCGGCGGGTGACCTCTTCGCGGTAATTGTTGGTCGGAAAATCCTCCGCCGTGATCAAATTGTTTTTGGCTTTGGAGATCGCCGCGTGAATTCCGGTGGGACGAAAGGTTTTATCGTCCAGATTCAGCTCTTTAATCGCACGGCGGACGATCGAGAGCTGGTCGTCGGCATCCATGATGACGAAATTGCGGTCAAAAGGCAGATAATTCGTTTCGCGCCGCAATATCCTGGCACAGTTGGCGTGAAAGGTGCCCAGCCAGATGCCCTGCACCTGCCCCGGCAGCAGCGCTTCCAACCGGTGTTCCATCTCACGCGCTGCCTTGTTGGTGAAGGTCACCGACAGAATGTTCTGCGGGCGCACGCCCATGTGCTGAATCAAATAGGCGATGCGCTGAGTCAGAACACGGGTTTTGCCGGATCCAGGACCGGCCAGCACCAGTATTTGTCCAGTGCCGGCGGTTACCGCCTGGCGCTGCGGATTATTTAAGTTTTTTAGGGGATCGAGGGGCTCCATGCGGGCTGATTGTACCGTTTGACGGAGGGGCTGTCAAACACGCGTCTCGCGTGTAAGCTGCGATACAATTGCGCCATGGACTCATTCGCTCAATACAACCGCAAAGCCTGGGACAACCAGGTCGCTACCGGCAATCCGTGGACTCTCCCGGTGACCACGGAGCAAATCCAGGCTGCCCGCTGCGGCGAGTGGAGCCTGGTGCTCACTCCCACCATCCCCGTCCCGCACGAATGGTATCCACCCTTGAACGGAGCCAATGTGCTGTGCCTGGCTTCGGGCGGCGGACAGCAGGGACCGTTATTGGCTGCTGCCGGTGCGCATGTGACGGTTTACGATAACTCGCCGGCCCAGCTGGCGCGCGATCAGATGGTGGCGGAGCGTGACAACCTTGATCTGGTCACGCTGTTAGGTGACATGCGCGATCTTTCAGCCTTT
>Ga0209642_10001634_pt1 | contig 14987 bp, 16 predicted proteins | sample RifCSP19_2_FD_184025 | JGI IMG/M metagenome (GOLD analysis project Ga0209642, IMG submission 184025) | Soil microbial communities from Rifle, Colorado - Rifle CSP2_sed 19_2 (SPAdes) (version 2) | ecosystem: Environmental > Terrestrial > Deep subsurface > Rock core/Sediment | place: Rifle... | reverse complement strand
GATGTACCCGAAGCTCTGGGAGGCGTCGGGGCTCACCTACCCGCAGCTGATCGACCGGCTAGTCGAGCTCGCGATCGAGCGCAGCGAGCGAGAGCGGAAGCACGGGACGGGTCTGAGCTAGTACGGGTGTCGAACGTGTGTTTGTCGTGGGCCTCGAGTGAGCGTCGGACCTTCCTTCCGCTTTCGTCTTTATCCTCCACCTGAAAGGTTGTCCGCGCTGTCGCACATCGTTTGCCACGCGGGGAAGTCGAAGTCGGGAATTCGGGGGCAGTCGCTGTTGGCGCTGAAGTGCTGGTACGACGAGCTGACCCCGAGGCCAAACCCCGTGGCCAAACCCCGTGGCGTGGCCGAACTCCGTGGCGTGGCCGAACTCCGCTGCCCCGATATGCCACACGTCGACTTTGTCGGATGGAGGATCACCGGTCCCGTTCGCCTGGGACCACACGTCCGCGGTGGCGGGTCGCAGACCCTTGGATGACCCGTACACGACCGTCACGGAGCCCGCGCTCGAGGCTCCGGCGGCGCGCGCGTCGGGCGTACCGATCGCGAGGTCGGCGAACCCGTCGCCGTCGAGGTCCCCCAGTCGCAAGCGCTGCACCGAAGTGATCGCCGTGTCTCTGCGCGCTCGATGGCTCGTGGATAGTCCGATCGCGTCGCGTGCCGACACCCGCGGGACCTCCGTAGAGGATCGCGACCGCTCCTGCCCCGAGCGTCTTCAGATCCTCGCCGGGACTGCCTATCGCCAAGTCGGCGAACCCGTCGCCGTCGAAATCGCCGTTTGCAACCGCCGGGCCGAAGCGGTCCCCGGCTTCGGAGCTCTCATGCAGATCGGCCCCGTCCTGGTGGAGAAACTGCGAGGCCGACTCGGAGAGCCCATCCGGGGACCCGTAGAGCACGTCGACGGCCCCCGCCTGGTTGACGGACCCGACGACTTCCATGGGAACGCCCACTGCGAGGTCGGCGAATCCATCGCCGTTGAAGTCGGAGGACGGGATGGCTGCCGGCGATGACACGACGCCGGCGGCAGGGTTCGGGATTGAGCGGTCGCGGCAGCAGCGGCCACCATTCCGGCGAGGATCGACCTGTAGCGGGATCGCTCCAGCCTGGCCATCGTCCGGATTGTACCGGAGCTTGGCTTGGCGATTCGATGCTCGATCGCAGGCTGTTGTATGGAGGGACGTCCAGGTGGGAGAGGCCTCGACCGTTCGGTCGACGGCGCGGCAGGGACCCGATCACGGAAGGGCCGTTCGTCCCTGTTCGAGTCGCGTGGGCGGGTGTGTTGTTGCACGATGAGCGGGGCTCGAGGCAGGGAGTTTTATTGAGACGCGCTGCGGTCGTGGCGACGATCGTCGCCGTCAGCACCGCAGTGCCGGCGATCTGGGATCAGGCGGCGGACGCGCGCGTTCGGATGCCCTCGGACTTCAACGGCGACGGCTACGCCGACCTCGCCATCGGTACACCGGAGGAGGACATCGCCGGCGTCCAAGGTGTCGGCGCGGTCAACGTGCTGTACGGCCGCGCAACAGGGCTGTCTGCCGCCGGCGATCAGCTCTGGTACGAGAGCGTGGTCGGGATCCCCGAGGTGAACGGGGCCGGCGACATGTTTGGTTTCGCTCTCACGCCGGGAGACTTCGACGGGGACGGGTTCGGCGACCTCGCCGTCGGACAGCCCTTCGCGGACGTGGGAGGCATCATGAACGCGGGCCAAGTGGTTGTCCTCCATGGGTCGGCGTTGGGCCTGACCGCGACACGAAGCCAGCTCTGGACGCAGGACACCGAAGGGGTTCCCGACGAAGCGGAGGTTCGGGACCAGTTCGGCTACTCGCTCACGAGCGGGGACTTCGACGGCGACGGCTTTGCCGACCTTGCGATCGGCGTCCAGCGGGAGAGCGCCGGTGCGTGGAACTCGGGGGCCGTCGAGGTGCTGTACGGCGGCGTTGATGGCCTGGTGGCCGGACGTACGCAGTTCTGGGTCCAGGGCGCCTCCGGCGTTGCGGACGCCGCCGAGAGGAAAGACCAGTTCGGGAACGCGCTCGGCGTCGGCGACTTCGACGGGGACGGTAGGAGCGACCTCGCCGTCGGTACCGAGCGCGAGGACGTGGGCGAGACCGCCGACGCCGGAAGCGTGACCGTCCTGCGGGGAACCGCGGGCGGATTGACGGGGGAGGGATCGCAGCTATGGACCCAGACCGCGGTCGCCGACGGCCTGTCGGAGGCCGGTGACGGCTTCGGGCGCGCCCTCGCCACGGGCGATCTCGACGGCGATCTCGTCGATGATCTTGCCGTAAGCGTGCCGCTCGAGGACCTGGCGGCTCCGAATGTCGGCGTCGTGGACGTGCTCTACGGCTCCTCCTCCGGTTTGAGCGCGAACGGGAGCCAGGAGTGGAGCCAAGCCACGGACGACGTGCCGGGCGAGCCGGATTCTTACGACCAGTTCGGCAAAGCCGTCGCGATCGGTGATCTAGACGGCGATGGGTATTCGGATCTGGCCGCCGGCGTGCGCTACGACGATCCAGGAGGCGTGAAGGATGCCGGAGTCGTGAACGTGCTCTACGGGACGAGCGCGGGTTTGGGGGCCGGCCACGCGCAGTTGTGGAAGCAGGACATGCCCGATGTTCCGGACCCGGTCGAGTCGCCCGACCACTTCGGCTCGTGCCTCGCCGCGGCGGACTTCGGGAAGAACGCCTCCGACGATATCGTCATCGGGACGCACTTCGAGACGCTCGGTGACAAGACGTATGCCGGCTCGTTGCACGTGCTGTACGGGAGCCCCGACGGCGTGCGCGCATCGGGGAGCCAGTTCTGGTCGCAGGACAGCCCCGGGGTCCGGGAGCTGTCGGACGGGTGGGACTACTTCCCCGCGGCGTTCGGCGTCGCTGGATCGGGGCGCTGCGGGTAGTCCGTCGCGCCATGTCCCGCTCGGTCAGGGGGTTCGATGCTCCGGCCGCGATGAGAGAGGGACAACCCTACCCAAGCGTCTACGTCGTCTGCATAACCACTCGACGCGCCTCAACCGCGCTCATGTTGCTCACGGGTATCGTTCCGTCGGGGCCGAGCCACTGACCAGGGCGTCTTCCGCGCCCTTACAAGGCGGAGGACCCAGGTTCGAGCCCTGGAGCGCCCGCCGAGCGGGGATGGTCGCGCGAGACACTGCATCTTGTCCGGCCGAGCGAGAGTGGCTACGTTTGCCACCTGACACTCCCTGCAGAGGAGGATCGAGAGGCTCTTCATGTGGTCTCCGAGGGCGATCGTGATAGGGGTGGGTCTGATCGTGCCTGCCGTCGCTCTCCCGGCGCACGCTGCTCCCGGAGAGTTCGACCCATCCTTCAGCGACGACGGCTTCACGATCGTGCCGTTCAGGAAAGTCGGAATCCCAACGACGGTTGAGGTACTCGGGGAAGGCCGGGTCATCCTCGCTGGACGCTTGGGCACGTCCTGCTGGGGGGGAGACGTGGAGCGCCTGGGCGTGCTCCGACTCCGCGCCGACGGTCGCCTCGATCGAAGCTTCGGGAACAGGGGTCGTGTCGCCATCGAGGAACCGATGTGCGGTGGTGCTAGTGAGATGGAGCTCGACCCTGGGGAAAGGATCGTGCTGAGCACGCCCAATTTCGTGTTCGTCCGGCTCCGTCGCGACGGCTCGCTCGACCCGCGGTTCGGAGACGCCGGCATCGCTCGTCCGTTCGGCGAGGTCGATTGGTACAGCCGGGACATGGAGGTGCAATCCGACGGCAAGATCGTCGTCGCCGGAAGCGTTTCCATCGACGGTTCGCCGTCGACGTTCGTCGTCGCCCGCCTCCTCCCCGACGGCTCGCCGGATACGGCGTTCGGTGAGAAAGGGATGGCCGTCGCGGAGAACCTTCCCGGAAGCCATCAAGCATTCGCGGAGATCGACGTGCTTCCCGACGGTCGGATCGCCCTTGCCGGCACGATCTACGGAAAGCACACGGACGAGCCGGGGATGGGCGTCGCGAGGTTCCTCCCCGACGGTACGCCCGACCAGAGCTTCTCCCGCGACGGCGCCCGCGTCGTGGAGGTCGAGATGGGGGAGTCACCCGCGACCGTCGAGGCGCTCGCCGATGGTCGGACCATCGTGGTGGGGAACCGGTACTCATACGGCTACGAGACCGGGGACGTGGTCGTGATCCGCCTCCTCGAGAACGGGTGGCTCGATCGCGACTTCGGCGCCGACGGCATCGCCCTTCGGACGCCGCGACGCGACTTGGGCGTGTCGTCAGCTACCGTCGACACGAACGGCCGCATCGTGATCGCCGGGAACGCGCATCGTCCCGACGCCGTAAGATCCAATTGGATGGTCGGCCGGTTGCTCCGCAGCGGCCACTGGGACAGGTCTTTCGGGTCTCGGGGAACCGTGGTCCTCGACCTCGGGGACTATGATGGGGCGACGGACCTGGCGCTCACGCCCGACGGGCGGATCGTGACCAGCGCGAAGACGCTGACAGCCGACGGATGGGAGTGGGCGGCAACGCGCAACCTCGCCCAATGAGGGGCTGGGAGCGCGACGCTGTGTGTCTTGTGCCAGCGAGGCGCGCTCGCCTTGACGTATGACTGGGCGTAGGGAGGACCGCGCAGTCAGACGAGCGCCATCTGGGAGGAACAGTCGCTTGACGTCGGTGCTCAGAACCGTGTCACCAGCGTCGGTCTGACGGACCCGGTGGAGGCGTCGTAGGCCACAGCGGCGTAGTTGAGGCCCTCGTCATTCCAGCGCTGTATCCCGTCACGAACACCTGGGACCCGTCGGGAGGGGGCCTCGGCTTGTTCATCGCGCAGCCGGGGGTGTACGGTCGGGGCTCGGGTAGAGGGAGGCAGAGATGACACACCCGAACGAAGAACTGCTCAGCCGGGGCTTCGAGGCATTCTCGAAGGGGGACATGGGTGCGGTCGCGGCGCTGTTCGCGGACGACATCGTCTGGCACTCGCCGGGGCGTGGGCCCTTATCGGGCGATCACCGGGGGAGGGACCAGGTTCTCGGCCTGTTCGCCAAGCAGGCTGAGCTGACCGGTGGGACCTTCCGCGTCGAGCTCCACGACCTCCTCGCCAACGACGAGCACGGCGTGGCGCTCACCACGGCCAGAGGGGAGCGAGGGGGGAAGGCGTGGGAGGGGAAAAGCGTGCTCGTCTTCCACGTCCGCGAAGGCAAGGCTACTGAGGTTTGGCTCCACCCCGACGACCTCTACGCGAGCGACGAGTTCTTCTCCTAGCCCGCAGCGAGGACCGCGATGAGTCCCCAAGGGCCCAAGAGCGGCGGGACACCAAGGCCGCGCGGGGACACGTACGACAGGTTCGCCGATGCAGAGCGCAGGTACTTCGCTCGCTACGGTATGGAGTTCCGCGAGCGCTTCCTCGAGCTCCTGGACCCCCCGCTTGAGGCTCGCGTCGTCGAGACGGGGCAGGGGCCGCCCGTGCTGATGCTTCACGGCGGCGGCGGGGCTCTCACACAGTGGGCTCCGCTGATGGCGGAGATCGGCGGATTCCGGATGATCGCAGTCGACCGTCCCGGCTGTGGGCTCTCCAGCGGGTTCGAGTACCGGGGCGTGGATCTCCGCCGGCACGCTGAGGCATTCGTCGCGTCCGTCCTCGATGGTCTCGAGCTTGAGCGCGTCCCGATCGTCGCGAACTCGATGGGTGGGCTCTGGGCGCTGTGGTTCGCTCTTCGCAGCCCCGAGCGAGTGACGCGCCTCGTGTTGCTCGGCTGTCCCGCTCTGATTCTGGAGACGAGCGCCCCCGCCCCGATGCGGCTGCTGTCGCTTCGGGGTCTGAACGCCCTGATGGTGAGGATGCAGCGCCCCGGCCCGAAGGCGATGCGCGGCACCTTCAAGATGATGGGTCACTCGGAGGACTCGCTGGATCGGCAGCCGCCCGAGTTCTGGGAGTCCGGTGCGCTGATGTCCGCCCTGCCGACGTACTGGCCCGGCTTCCTCACGCTCATCGAGAACGTGCTCACGGTCAGACGTGCCCGGTTCAACCTGGGCGAAGACGAGCTGCGGAGAGTGCAGCAGCCGACGCTGTTCGTCTGGGGCGAGCGCGACGCGTTCGGTGGTCCGCAGTACGGCACGCGTGCTGCCGAGCTGATGCCTGGCGCGTCACTGCAGACGGTCCCGGCCGGGCATCTGCCCTGGCTCGACGAACCCGCCGAGTGCGGTCGCCTGGTCGGCACGTTCCTGCGGGCGGCCGATTGACCTGCATAACACCTGCATAACTCGATGACGCTCAACGATGGCGTTCTCCGCGCCCTTACAAGGCGGAGGAGCCAGGTTGGTCTAGCCTCACTGCCCGCTGAGGCCTACTGCGCCGAATACTGGGTGTTGGTGTCGCCGACTAGGCTCGGCCGGGGACAGCGATTCACCCCCTTCAGCGTCGTAGCGCCGCGATGAACTCGTCCGCGCTCGCAACCTCGCACAGGACCGGGAGGATCTTCTCTACAGAGAACTCATGCATCTCCGCTGGGTGACTAGCGCAGCAGTCCGCAAGCACGATCGCGCGGTAGCCCCGGTCCACCGCCTCCCGAGCCGAGCCCTCGACCGCGAAGTTCGTCGCCACTCCGGTGAATACCAATGTGTTCAAGTCACGGACGCGGAACAAGCGATCCAACTCGGTCCCGATGAACGCGCTCACGCTCCGCTTGTAGACGACGATCTCGCCATCGACCGGCGCGACGGGCTCGTAGAACTCCGCCCCCCACGTTCCCTCGACCGAGCGATCGGGCCCGCGGGCGAACACGGGTATGTGCATGTTCATGTCGGGACTGCCGGGTCGCCAGGCCGCGCCCACGTGGACGACGAGGATCCCCCCCGAGCGCGCCGCCTCGAGCACTCGAGCTGCGTTCTCTACGGCGGGATACGCTCCGCTCGGCCATCCGGGTTCGCCCTGCTTGGCCCAGTACCCGTCGGGATGCAGCCCGTAGTTCTGGAAGTCCAGAAGCAGCAGGGCAGCTCGGCTTCTATCCAAGTCAAGGTCGCGTAGTTCCATCATTGCGTTCGCACAACACTTGCACACCGACCCGACCCGCTCAACCCGGGCGTTTGGTTCTCACGGACCTGATCCCTTCTTCGGATCCCGATTGGACCCGGCTGCTGTCCTTCCCGTAGACTCGGCGCCGGCTCGACCCCCGCAGCCGGGCGAAGGGGAGGGATCCATGGAACTCCGTCGCTCACGCAGCGTTGGCGCCGTCCTAGTGACGCTGGTCGCACTGGTGCTCGTCATCCGGCCTGCATCGGGCGTGTCCTCGAAGCCTCCGGCAGACAAGCCGCGGAACGTCATCCTCTTCATCGTCGATGGCATGGGACCTGGAGAGATCGAGCTCGGGCGGCGGATGAACGGCGGGTTGCTCTTCATCGACTCGATACCGTGGGAGGTCAAGGGAACCCTGGAGACGAGCTCCCTGGACGGCGTCACGGATTCCGCGGCGGGTGCAACGGCGCTCGCGAGCGGCGTGGAGACGCACAACGGATGGCTCGGCATGGTGCCCACCGCCGGCGGAGCCATGCCCGTCGAGACCGCGCTCGAGCGTGCGCAGGACCGGGGCAAGGCCACCGCCCTGATCTCCGACAGCTACATCACGGACGCCACGCCTGCCGGGTTCGCTGCCCACGTCACTAGCCGGAGCCAGCTACAGACGATCGCAACCCAGATGGCGGGCCAGGGGATCGAGTTCCTGATGGGCGGGGGCCTGAGGCAGGGTTCGGTGGCTCCGCTCCAGGACCTGCCCGGCGTGTCCTACGTGAGCAGCGCCGCCGAGCTGGACGCGTATGTGACCGGCGGCGGCGCGGGACCGGTGTACGGCTTCTTCGATTCGTGGAACATGGTTTACAACCTCGACCGCGACGACGAGAGCGTCGCTGGGGCGGACCCAACGCTCCCGCGGATGACATCGGCGGCGCTCTCCGTGCTCTCCAAGGATCCGGACGGGTTCTTCCTGATGGTCGAGGGCGGCCTCGTGGACTGGGGTGGCCACGCGCGCGACGGGGCGCTCGTCGGCACCGAGATGATCGAGGCCGACGACGCGGTGAGGGCCGCGTGGCGCTTCGCCCGGGATCGAACCGACACCCTGATCCTGTTTACGGCCGATCACGAGACGGGAGCTCTGCGCCTGTCGAGTGAAACCGACATCGCCGGATTGAGCGGGCAGACCGCCTCCACCGAGTACATGTGGGGGCTTATCGGGAAGGGCGCCCCGATCGCACAAACGGTGGCTACCTACACCGGGATCACGAACCTTACGAGCGGCGAGCGCGCCACGATCCGGGCGTGTGGGGAGACCGGCATCTCCGACGTCCTCGGCGCCCGATGGAAGATCTCCTGGGGGAGGTGGAGCTGCACTGACGAAGGCGAGCACACGCTCAAGCCGGTTCCGATCTGGGCGTGGGGTCCGAGGTCTGCCGACTTCGCCGGGAGCGAGTACGAGAATGAACGCGTGGGAGCGAACCTCCTCGGGTACCTCGCATAGGATCAGCGCATCTGATGTAGTGAGATGCAAGGAGTTGCCATACCTGGCTTGATCTCACCTCGTTACGATCTGTCCGAACACGTGGCCCTGGTCACTGGGGCCAATCACGGAATCGGCGCGGCGACCGCGCGCGTACTTGCCGCCTGCAGGGCGCGGGTGATTCTCACTTACCTTCGGATTCAGGACGAGGACGAGACCGAAATGCCATCGGCATATGCCGAGAACCGGCGCTCGGGGGCAGATGTCGTTGTTCAGCAGATCGAGTCGGAGGGCGGAGAGGCGAAGGCGATCGAGGCTGATCTCGCTCTTGTCGAGACGGTGCCCCCACTGTTCGATGCGGCGGAGAGCAAGTTCGGCCCGGTGGACATCCTCGTGAACAACGCGAGCGGGTGGATCGCCGACACGTTTAGACCCGTGGACGTTGATCGCGTAGGGCGATCGCTTCGGTTGCTCACGGCGTCGACGTTTGGTCGCGTCTTTGAGGTGGATGCCCGGGCGCCGGCACTCTTGATCGCCGAATTCTCAAAACGGCACATCGCGCGAGGTGCCAAATGGGGGAGGATCGTCGGGCTAACCTCGGGCGGTCCGGAGGGCTTCCCGGAGGAGGTCTCATACGGAGCCGCGAAAGCTGCCCAGGAGAACCTGACGATGTCTGCGGCCGTCGAGCTTGCGCCCTACGGCGTGAGGGCGAACGTTGTGCATCCTCCGGTTACCGATACGGGGTGGGTGACGCCGGAGGTTGTTCGAGCGTTGGAGGAGAGGAACGGAATCACCAACATCGCCTCGCCGGAGCAAGTGGCCGAGGTCATCGCGTATCTCGCATCGGATCACGCCGGCCTCATCACCGGGAATGTACTTCGTCTTCGCTAGCGGGTTCGAGGGTTAGCCTCTACCCAAGCGCGCAGGTTGGACACGTGACTCCTGGCTTCGGCGCTGTGCTCGCAGACGCCCGGCCGCCCGCAGGAAGGATTGCCCTGCATCGTGAAGAAGTTGAAGCGACAGGTGGGACAGAAGACGTCGAGATCCTCTGGCAGGTACGGGCAGTCACCCCATGCGCACGAACGCTCCCCGTCGCCCGTGGCCAGGTCGTAGCCACAGCCGGGGCACTGGACGAAGCCTTCCCACCTGGCCATCCCGCCTCCTTGGCAAGCGATGTTGACGCCTCGCCCGGATGACGACGAAGGGCGGAGGGCCCCACTGGTGCGGGTCGGTCGGCCCGCTGCCCGGGGGCGGGGTCCCCGCTCAGGCGGCGATACGGAACGGCGGGTAATCGTCCGTCACGAGAAGGAACCCGTAAGCGAGCACCCGGCCGTTCCAGCGGATCACGCCCTCCACGAAGTCGAAGGCTCCCCTCGGGTAGCGGCCCGTGAAGAGGATCGCGAACCACGCCCAGATGACGACCAAGACCGCGGCGACCCAGAGGACCGCAAGGACGACCAGGTGGGGGATCGCCAAGAACCACTTCACCAGGGGCATCCACTGGTTGAGGTCACGCGGAACGTCGGGGTAGTCGATGTCCAATCGCACCGATTGCTGCTCGTCGGTTGCCGGGTAGCGGTCGTCCATCAACATCACATACACCGCGACGCGGGTCGAGAATCGGAGCAACTCGATGTTCCAGTCGAACCACCATCTGGGGTACTTCTGCCGGAACACGATCATGAGCAGCGGCCCGAAGAACAGGAGCCCGCCCGCCCCGGCGGCTACGGCCGTCCCCTTCTCGGAGGTCCACTGCCAGGTGCCGCCCGCGACGCTCGCGAGGAGGATCAGGATCGGGATCGCGGTGAGCAGCCGGAAGAACGTGGTCACCCGGTCGAGCGACCGCTCCGGGTACTCGACGGCGAGCCGCAAAGGGTAGTCGCCGTTCATGTGAACGCTCCTTCCTCGGCCAAACGCCGGACCAGACGCTCAGTGCGCCGGCGCGTGGGGGAGCTGTGCGCCGGGGCCCGCCTCCACGACGTGGCGCAAGGTGGAAACGACCCAGAGCACCCCGATATCGACCGCCAGGAGCACGAAAGCCGTCTCGCTCGCCGTTATCAGGCCGACGACCACGAGCAGGAGCGCGGCCGCACCGAGGGCCGATGCCACCGCGAGGAACGTGCCCTTGGCGGACGCATCCTTGATGGAGGACCCGCCGGTCGAGCACATCGCCATTCCCACTACGAAGAGGACACCGATCCCGGACCGGTAGGATCCGAGCAGCGGCCAGCCCCACGACTGGGTTACCGCGAGTGTGACGGCCAGCGTCAGGCCGGCCAGCGCGGTGGTGACTCCATCTCGCCACGTGGGTCGCATCGCGGACTCCTTTCTTCAGCTACCGAACGACCATCCTTTCAGCGGGTCGGTCGGGTGCCGGGGACCAAGGTCCCGGTTCAGAAGGGGCCGTTGGGCCGATCGCCAAGAGAGCGGGGTGTGAAAGATCGAGAGACGCAGCTCAACCCGTCGTTCTGCCCGATGGCTCGCTCTGGGCGAGGGGTTGGAGCCACTCGCCGGTCTCGACGTCGAAGGCCCAGACGTCGTCGGCCTTCACCAATCCACCCTCCGTACCGTAGGTCCCGCCGTAAACGACCAGCCGCCCGTTCACCGGGTCGTAATCCACCGAGTGGTGCACGCGGTTGAGGGGAGAGTTTCGGCAGCACCCTTCCTCCGCCCCGTACAGGGTGGGCCACCGGTCCGCGGGTGCGTCATAGGCGATGGCGAAGCCGTCGTTGATCACCACCGTCCACTCCTGTCTCTCGTCGTACGCCTGCGCCGGGACCCAGCGACGGGGATCGCTACCCGAGCGCGCCGCTCGGAGAGCGCGCACCGATCCGTAGGATCATCGCGTTCCTGCGAGACCGGCCTCGGGCGGGTCAGGGAGGGTCGACGTAGTCGTCCAGGAACGCCCTCGCGGACCTCGTGTCGAGCCGGTACGTCGTGTCGGTAGCTCGGCAGTACGCGTCACCGGTGACGGTGAGGGAGACCTCAAGGTTCGACTTCGGGCCACCGAGGAAGTGAGGTCCCCCGGAGTCGCCGTAGCAGGTGCCGCCGCTGCCCGTCGAGGGATTCATGTCGAGTTGGAGCCAGGCCTTGCGGAGGGCCTTGAACGACTGGGTCGCAAAGCGGCGGTCGACGTTGTCCAAGATCGCCTTCCACCCTCCGGACTTGGTCTCACGAACGGTTCTGTACCCGACCGCCGTGAACGTGGCGTCCCGAAGGACGCCGTCGGGCCAAGCCTTGGGGTGCGTGACCGCCACTCCGTGGATGAGGCTCCCGTCGGAGCTCGCCGGGTCGTCGAAGGTGACCCAATGCTCGTCGGCATCCGAGTCGTCCATGCAGTGGGCCGCCGTGAGGAAGACCCGAGGAGCTAGGAGGCTTCCGCTGCACCACTGGACGATCTCGCCGGTATCGGGATGCGGGATGAACTGCGCTCCCACGTTGGGGTGACGGTTCCCGTCGAGCTGGCCGAACGTTATGGCGCCCGCCTGGCCCGGCGTCGAGGCGACGAACGACGCCGGGCCGAGCGTGATGGCTGCGAGACGGCGGCGGAGCATGTGCACGTCCTCCTGTGGAGAGGGATCATCACGCTGTCACCGGTCGGAGCGCCCCGTCGATGGACCAAGGTCCCGATCTTCGGCGGAACTACCCGGCCACTCCGCCCCCATCGACCGGGAGCACAGCGCCCGTTACGAACGAGGACTCGTCCGAGGCGAGGAACAGCACGGCCCTAGCGATCTCCTCCGGTTCGCCCATCCTTCCCAGCGGGCGGTCAGAGGCGTCCGCGACGTACTCGTCCCACGTCTGACCCCGTGCCTCGGCGTCGGCGCGCTCCATGGGCGTCACGGTGTCGCCGGGGCAGACGCAGTTCACGCGGATCCCCTGGCCTCCGTGGTCGATCGCCATCGCTCGAGTCAGGTTGACGACGCCGCCCTTCGCCGCGCAGTAGGCAACCGCGCGGTCCCCGCCGACGAGTCCCCAGCCGGACGCGTTGTTCACGATCGAGCCTCCGCCCTGCCCGATCATCACGGGCAACGCGTGCTTGGTCATGAGGAACGTGCCCTTCAGGCTCGTGTCGACCTGCGCGTCCCACTCCTCCTCGGTGCAGTCGACGGAGTCGTTGGGGACGTAGACCCCGGCGTTGTTGAAGAGCACGTCCAGCCGGCCGAAGGCCGCCACGGTTTCGTCGACCGTGCGACGGCAGTCCACGTCCCGTCGAACGTCCGCGCGGGCAAACATCGCGCGGCCTCCCTCGCCCTCGATCTCGCCAACGACCTCCGTGCCGCGCGCCTGGTCTCGTCCTGTCAACACCACCTTCGCGCCCTCGCGTGCAAACAGCACGGCGGTAGCTCTCCCGATCCCCGAGGTGCCTCCCGTGATGAGAGCGACCTTGCCCCCAAGACGCATGGCGCAGCTCCTTTCGAGTCCCGGCGGCTCTACACGAGCCCGACCTGGGCGGAGCATGTCTTCTTGACCTCCGCGGCCCGGATGGCGTCGCGCGCGTCGGCCCAGTACACGTCCCGCCCTCCCCGGCCGTTCAGGGTGTCGTTCTGCCGGATCCGGTCGCGCACCCACAGACACGCGTCGCGCTCCGGCCCCCCGAGACGAAGTCCGGCACACGATCGTCGCCCGCGTGGATCTCGTCCGCGCCGCCGCCCGCGCAGATGACGTCGTCCTAGACGTGCCCTCGATCACGTGTTCCTTCGGGCCGTCGGTGATCGTGCACCGCGGCCCGCCTCCGGCCGCAACCGCCAAGGAGAGGAGCGCGAACGCTGTCGAGCCGCACGGGGATCCTTCGCACGTGCCGATGATGAGTCAGAAGGCGGGTCGTGCGCAAACGCCCTTGCCCGAGCCGAGCGGTCCTCGCGACCCTAGGATTCGAGTGGCGAACGAGGGGAGGCGACGGGTGAGGGTGGCGCGGCGACCGGTCTTCCTCGCCGCCTGGACTTGGCTCTACATGGTCGTCATGCTCGCCCCCGTCCTCCTGCTGATCCGGATCTCCCTGAACCCCGGCTTCTCCACGACGGAGCTCGACGGATTCACCCTCCGCAACTACCGCTCTGTGCTCGAGGATCCCCAGATGCTCGACGCGCTCGTGCAGAGTCTCACCCTCGCCATCCTCACGATGGCGATCGCGACCCCCCTCGGATGCGGGCTGGCTCTTGGGCTCACGCGCTGGCCGGGCCGCCTGTCCACCGCGGCGGGTGTGCTCACCGTCCTCCCGCTCGCTCTGCCGCAGACCGTCGTCGCGACCGGGTTCTTCCTACTCGTGTGGAAGGTGTTCACCCCGCTGCCGTTCGACAGTCCCTCCCAGCTGCTCGCGCACGTCACGCTGGCGTTGCCTGTCGTTGCGATCGTCGTGCGCCTGCGGCTCCTCTCGATCGGGCGGGAGCCGGAGGAGATGGCGATGGATCTCGGGGCCTCGGAGGGGCAGGTGCTGTTCCGGGTCCTGCTCCCGCTGCTTTCGCCGGCGATCCTGGCGGCGGCGGCGATCGCCTTCGTCGTGTCCCTCGACAACTTCGTGCTGAGCCAGTGGCTCTGCATCCCGAGCGACTGCCGGACCGTGCCGATGGTCCTCTACGGAGCCCGCGTCCCCTTCCCACCGTTCGCCGCGCTCGCGTCGGTGACGATGGTGTGCTCGCTCGCCGCCCTCGGGGTCGCGTCGTGGGCGTGGGTCCGCCTCCGCCCCAGGTAAGCCTCCGCCGTAGGTCGCAGGCCGATCGCCCTCCCCGGTGGCCGAGTGGCCGATTGACGCTCGCGCCCGTCGGACGGGACCCTGTGGGCGGTGGCCGGGGAGGGCGGAGGTGCGCCCTCGACGGGGCCCGGCGCTCCGGAGGAAGGCCGCCATGCCGAAGAGGATCCTTCTTGTGGCCGGGCTCGCCGTCGCGCTGTGCATGCGGGCGGCACCGTCCGGCGCGGGTGCGTTCCCGGGGGTGAACGGCAAGATCGCGTTCGTACGCGACGGCGACGTCTGGGTGATGAACGCCGATGGTTCGGGTCAGACGGCTCTTACCAGCGACCCCTCGAGCGACGGCGCGCCGTCCTGGTCGCCCGACGGGATGCGGATCGCCTTCCAGCGGTGCGGGGACGACGGATGCCGGCTCTACCTGATGAACGCCGACGGGTCGGGAGAGACGGACCTCTCGGTAGTGATGGGCATCTACGGCGACACGCCGTCATGGACGGAGAACGGCCGGATCGTCTTCCACTCGATGCACCCCGGGTTCGACCAGAACATCTACAGGGTGTCGCCGAGCGGCAGCGGTCTCGAGATCGTGACCGGCGGGTACTCGGCCGCGTATGCAGCCGGCGACGCGGTGTTCGAGACGAGCGGTGGGCTCGTCCGCAACGGGTCCACGATCACCACGGGGAAACGGCCCTCGTGGGCGCCGGATATGAGACCGGGGATATCGGCAACGATGAACGATTCGTCTTCGTGCCGGACGACGCCGAGGTTCGGCTCGAGTGTCGTGAATGGATAATCCGCGATCTTCGGGCGCGCGGCGGAGATACGCGCGATCAAGGTGGACTTCCCCGCGTTGGGAAA
>Ga0209642_10001628_pt1 | contig 15007 bp, 17 predicted proteins | sample RifCSP19_2_FD_184025 | JGI IMG/M metagenome (GOLD analysis project Ga0209642, IMG submission 184025) | Soil microbial communities from Rifle, Colorado - Rifle CSP2_sed 19_2 (SPAdes) (version 2) | ecosystem: Environmental > Terrestrial > Deep subsurface > Rock core/Sediment | place: Rifle... | reverse complement strand
AGAACATTGGCTCGATCTCGTTCTTCGGTGCACACCGGCAGTACCGTGGTGGCCGCAACGAGATGGATGCGTTCGCTAACGTGGATAACGAGGATGTGCTGCGGCTGCTCGGCACAGGCAAGTGGGAACGTGCACCCCGGCAACCACGAGAAGCAGAGCAGCCAGCAGAGTTGGTGCTACCACACCATCCCACTCTACTAGCAGGACTCACTCCTGCGCAACCAGGCGGCATGGAGGCAGGAGCGGTGGACAGGACACAGGGGATTTTACCTGCCCAGGCCACTCAGGAGCACCTGGAGGTTCTGGAGGAGCTAGAGTGGGCCTAACAGTGCTGCCCGTGGAGCAGATTCTGTTGCTAGGGCTGGCAACCTACCGGGTGGCCTGGATGGTAGCACGTGAGGAGGGGCCATTTGGTGTGTTTACCTGGTTGCGTGGAAAGATTGATCCGCACCAGCGTACCTGGGTGGGACGTGGACTGAGCTGTGCCGGGTGTGTCTCGTTCTGGTTGGCGATGGTTGCAACCCTGCTGTTGCGTGGCTCCTGGCTCGATTGGTTGGCGATGGCTGGGTTGTCGGCCTGGCTTGCGAGATTCTAACAAGGACAATCCATGCCTGCTCGAAGCGTAGACGAGATTAACATCACCAACTGGGTCAATACCGGTCTGACCACTCCCTTCAGCCGGTACACCTTCACGCTCGAAATCAAATGGACGGATGATGCGGGAGTGAAACGTGTTCACGGGCCGCAGACCTATACCTTCCCCAACGACCTGGCCGCCATGCCGCTGGCCGTGCGCAGGCGATTCGCCAACGAGATGATTATCGCTGCGGCAAGAGTGGCGTTGGGGATCGACGAATGGACAAATTACGAATGAAACTCTCTAGCGCTCAAGCAAAAGTCCTGTGCTTCTTTCAATATCTAGATCGCGTCGAGGGCAAGACGCGAGACGGTTATCGACATCTTGCGCAGATCGCTTATCCGTTGGCGTCACGAGAAAAGGCTCTAAAGGTTGCTCATGCTTTGGTCGAGAGTACCTTGCTGGAAGAATCACTGGAGCATGGCTACCGTTATCGCCTGTCTGAAATCGGAAGCCAATTTGAGACGGGCTGGCGTGTCGATACGAATACGGGCGAATTGGTGTCAGGATGACCACCCGCTATGTTGACGGCGCAAACGGAAACGATAGCTGGGATGGTCTTGCGCCCAATTTTGTCTCTGGTACGAATGGCCCTAAAGCAACCTGGAATGGCGCAGAGGATTCCCCGGTCGCGGCTGGTGATCTGGTGCATGTTCGCTCCGGGACTTATAGGGAACTTCTGACGATAGATGTATCGGGAACAGCAGGAAACGCGATTGAATACCGAGGCGATTATGCGGGAGTAATATGGCCTGGGGGCGGTGTCGTGCGCATCACCGGCAGCGACAACGACCAGACCGCGACGCGGAATAATTGCATTACAGGCACGACCAAAATCTATCGAACCTTTCGAGGATTCCGGCTTGATACCACAGCGCAACGGCCTATTGCCGCGCTGACAGATTGTACGAATTGGATAATTGACGGCTGCTTCATAAAAGGTGTCCCCGCATATCAGGGTATTTATGTGACTGGAGCCGGGCAGGCAGCGATAACGATCCAGAACTGCCTTCTCTGGGGGGCGGCAAACTCTACCAATATACTTTTTACTCACAGCGCCACAGTGAGCAATGCAGGCCATCTGATTCAGAATTGCGTCTTTTTGGGTGGCTTATATGGTATTCAGATCACGGCAGTTGGAGGGATCACGGTAAAAAATTGTGTATTCACTACCCGAATCAATGCGGGTATTCTCGTTGACATAGCTTTGGCTGGTGGGCAAACCGAGACAGTGAATAATTGTATTTTCGATGGTTGCAATACAGCCTTGTCTGCCGCCAACCTGGGCGAGATCACGGAGGACTACAACACCTTCTATGGCAACAACACCAACCGCACGAATGTCGCTACGGGCGCAAGCTCAATCACCTATCCGCCGCTTTTCGATTCGCGCTGGTTTTTTGAGCTGGTCGGCGGCAAGGGTCGGATGCTCTCACCTTTCGACCTGGCGAGCTATAGCCAGCTTGTGAATCTGGCGGGCACATCCCCATCGACCACCGACATGCGCGGCACGGCGGTTATCGGCGCGCAGCGGGAGTGGGGCGCGCTGGAATACGATTCAACACTGAGACTGGGCGATCTGGTTGTGTTTCTGAGATCGGCCTCAACACTGCTTACGATGTGAGGTGACAAGATGGGACGTATCTATACGGCAGTTATGGATGCCCAGGCGGTAGCGGCGGTGTGCGAGTTGTTCTACATCGCCGCGCCGACTGATGCCGTCGTCGTGATTCACGAAGTCAAGATCACCCAGGATGCCAGCGAGACGAGTGAACAGTTGCCGCTCAACATCTTCCGCACGGCAACTGATCAGTCAGCGAAGGGATCGGCTAACACGCCCAACCCGCATCAGATCGGAGATCCTGCATTTGGCGGCGTGGTTCGTACCAACATCTTGACAGCGGAAACGTTCGCCACCGAGACGACGATGCTCCGGCGCGAGTCCCAAAATGTTCTGAGCGGCTGTCATATTCTGTGGACGCCGGAAACGCGGATCGTGTTGTCTCCGACGGCAGGTGTGGCGGCGCGTCTGGTTATCAAGCTGGATGCTGCACCGAGTACATCCATCAACATATCCGGGTTCGTGACATTTGAAGAGATTGGAGGCTAAACATGAGCAAGGGCAATACGTTTGAGAATGAGTTGCTGCTGCATATCTTCAACAATGCAGCAATCACCCTGATCGGCGACGCAGCCGGGTTGCTGCCCTCAGCAGGTGCGGGCAGTCTGTATATTGCCCTGCACACTGCAGAACCTGGCGAGGCAGGCGATCAGACCACCAGTGAGATCGCGTACACCGGTTATGCGCGTGTCGGAGTGGCGCGTTCAGGTGCCGGTTGGACGGTGGCAACCAACACAGTGACCAATGCTGCAGCCGTAACATTTGGTCAGCGTACCGATATCGGCACCGCTGTAGCAACCCACTGGTCAGTGGGTGTGGCAGCTGCTGGAGCCAGCAAGATTCTCTACAGCGGGCCGCTGGGCACGGTGGTACAAGGGCCATTCACTGCACTTGCTGTGGACAATACCATCCGCATACCAGGCCACTCGTTGGCAGTCGATGAGCGGGTAGCGTTCTACCCTGCATTCGGTAGCGCACTCCCTGGCAGTGTTGTGGAGGGTACGCTCTATTGGGTGAAGACTGTGGTTGGCGATGTGATCACCATCAGCACTACACAGGGTGGTTTGGAGTTTGATATTACATCCGATGGTGACGGTGTGGCCTATGAGGCACGCACTCTAAGTATCACCCAATTCATCACTCCCAGTTTCGCAGCGGGTGATATCGATATCACCGAGGACTAGCGCGAAAGGCGTTGATGTGTGGGTGGCGTATTTAGAAGACGCACCAGATTTGTTGCACGGCAACCATCTATCTTCGTGCTGTTGGTTGCGCCTGCTGCAGAGACCAGTGGCATTACGGCTGCTGCATCAATGGCGGTTGGCGTTGCAACTGGCGCTGGTGCGTTGGCAGGAGCTACTGCTGGTGCCTCCGGTGCACATGCCTCACTGTCAGCGATTGGTTCAGCAAGCGGTATCACAACAGGCGCTGCCACTACGGTTGGGGCAAGCGTCGGTGCTATTGCGCTCGCGGCAACTGTTGTCGGAGCAGCCACATCTATTGGTGTATTGTACGGCACGGCTGCGCTGGCTGTCACGACTTACGGGGAGTCTACTGGGCTTGCTGCAAGCAATGCGACGGGCGAATTGTCGGGCGTATCAGCCGGAGGGGTTGCAGGTTCCGCAGCCTTGTATGGTCAAGGTGCAACGCTTGGTATTTCGTCAAGTCCAGCAACTGGTATTGGCGCTCTGGCCTTGCTGGCTGCGCTGCAAGGCATATCTGCGGCAAACGCTTCTGCCACGAGCGCACTGGTGGGCCGGGCTGATCTATTTAGTACAACCTATAGTGCAGCCACAGGTATTGGAGCAGTCTACGCCACCGGTGCACTGTCGGGTATTTCGTCTGGTGCCGCAGCAGGCAATGGTGTTCTCGGACTGCTGGGCCCGCTCCTGGGTATTGCAGCCGCCTCCTCCACCACGACTGGGGTACTGTTCGGCAGAGCTGGTCTGGCAGGCCTTGCCCAGGGTTCGGCAACAAGCACAAGCGCCCCAACAGCGGCTGGAGCGCTGTACGGTGTTACGGATGGAAATGCAACGAGTGTTTCTAGCCTCACTGCGGAACTTGCTGCATGGGCTGTATCGTTTGGTGCGTCCACAGGCACTGGCGCACTCGCTCTACTTGGGTTGCTATCGGGTGCCGCGGGAGGAGAGTCTAGTGCTACTGCAATTCCATTGGGCAATGCTGATCTGGCGGGTCAGACTGCTGGGCAATCCACTGGTGTTTCAGGTGTCGCGGGGCTGGGCGCGCTCGATGGTACTGTGCAAAGCTCTACCGGGGTGGTTGCGTACCTTCAGGCTGCTGCAGCCGTTACTCTATTCGGTTTCTCCGCAAGCACGGCTACAGGTGTCGCATGGCTAACTGGCTACGCTGGGTTGCAGAGCACGTTGTTCGGTTACGCCTATACAGTTGCACTCCTAACTATCGGGGTAGCAATCACACCTGCGCGCAGGAGACTAAAGCCATTGCGTGACGACCGTGTACTGGAGATAGATGCGGAGGATCGTGTTCTGGAGGTTGCACAGGATATGCGCATACTCCTCCCACAGGATGATTAGATGAGCAGTGATATCTTTGTCGTGCAGAAGGCACCTGTGTCCGTGCTTGATTACACGATGGACTGGGCTGCGCAGACCAGCGGTGAGGGTGACGAGGACTGGCTGGCTGCAGGTGACACTATCAGCACCAGCACTTGGGCTGCACAGAACGGCATCGTGATGGGCAACGGATCGAATGGTGCGCCTGCGCCCAGCAAGACGGCTACCACGACCACCGTGTGGCTTATGGGTGGCATGAACGGGGTGGACTACCTGGTTACCAATCGTATCGTCACAGTGGTTGGGCGTACACATGAACGTAGTGTGCTCCTGCAAGTGAGGACGCGATGACACCGATCACGCCGCTCGATACATTCAGGCAGCACATGCAGCTAAGCCCTTTTTGGTTTTGGGGATTGGCTAACCAGGATGTGCCGCTCCTGCCTGACTGCGATGCGCTTGTGCGCGAATACGGTTGGCAAGGCGGTGGCTCAGCGGGGCGCGACGACATCCGCGCTGCTCTGGAGCAGGCGGAGGCAATGCTGCGCGATGAGCTAGGCTACTCCGTCGCGCCGCACTACGTGACCGAGACGCTGCCGTTCCCGCGTCATCACGACATGGGACAGAACCGGATCGGGTACGCCGGCTCCGACGGGCGTTGGCTTGCGCTGCAACTGCGTGAGGCGCGCACGGTTGCGGTCGGCGTCGAGACACGCACCTTGATCGGGCAGGCCACGGTGGCGGGCGGCGCGTTGGCGTTCAGCGACGCGGACGGCGACGGCCTGGACGACACCTTCACGATCACGATGGCAACCACCGTCACAGACCCGGACGAGATCGCGGTGTACTTCACATCCGCCGACCGGCTCGACGGAGAGGCGGTCGGTGAGCGGTGGCGCGTGCAGCCGATCAAGATCAGCATCACGGCGGGCACGGCGACGATCAAGGGCCGCTACTGGACGCTGGTCAAGCCGATCAAACACCAGCGCGTCGGGCTGGGCGCGCTCGACCCGATGGAACAGACTGGCACGCCTGCCGTGCGCACCAATGTTGCAGTTGCACTCGACGTATACCGCCGCCACTGCAACCCGGCGGGCATCACCACGGCGACCGCGCAGGCGATGCTCGTCTGGGAGTCGTCGCCCTGGCCGGAGTTGGCGACGGCGGTCAACGGCGCGACGTTCGACGACGACGTGCTCGACCCGGCGGCGCAAGCCTACGCCATCGCGCGCGCGACGGTGCGGGACGCCAGGCGCGGCATCGTCGGCCTGGGCGAGGCGACCTGGGACGCGACCAATTCCAAGTGGGTTCTCGCGCCGATGTCGTTCTCCCGCCCGCCGGACCGGGTCGTCGTGCGCTACCTGGCCGGTGAGGCGCTGACCAGCGGACAGGTCAGTCCGCAGTGGGCGCGTGTGGTGTCCCGCTTCGCGGCGGCATTGCTGGGACGGCGCGTGTGTGGCTGCGACAGCGTATCACGCGAGTTCAGTGACGCACAGATCGATCTGGCCTTCAGCGGCAATGCGAACACGGAGAAGTTTCTGATCGACCCCGGCGAGTTGAAGAACCCGTTTGGGACCCGGCGCGGGATGATCGAGGCGTGGCGAGCGGTGCAGGATGTGGCGGAGATACGCGCGGTGCTGGCATGAGGCGGCGGCATGGCAGATGAGTTTGTGTGGAATGTGGTGATGGACAAAATCGCCGCGCTGGAGAACCAGGGTGTCCTGGCGGGCACGGGCATCAAAATACGCTCGGCCTGGCCGACGCCGGCCGAGGAGTGCCAGACGCCGATCCTGTTCCCTGCACGCGATCCGACCATCGGCGGCTTGAGTATCAGCCTCAACACGTTCAGCGCGCACGCCAGACCAACCGACCGCGCCAGCCACAAGACGGCTATCTACACGATCAATTGGGTTTATCTGCACATCGAGGTGACACAAGCTGTCGTAGACAAAGGCGCGCAGCAGCAGCACGAGCCGAAGCTGATGGCGAACCTGTCCAGGTTGTTCGACGAGATTGTTGCCCGCCACAGCAACCTGGGAGTGGTCGAGGCTGTTCCGATCGAGGCTTCTATCGACGGAGATTTCGTCAGCCCGGTCACGGGCAAGAGCTACATGGGCGCGCGGCTGGCCGTGCGCTGCACCGAGTTTATCCACTTCGTACATTAGGAGGCAGACATGGCACAGACTAACGAGGCAATGCCGCTGCGCGAGGGGATGTTGTCGCTTAGCACGGACGGCGTGGCCTGGACGAACTACAGCGGATGGACGGCGGCCATCAGCCAATCGGGCGGCGAACGCGCCATCGGCGGCGCGTACACTTTCGACGGCGACATGGAGATCGTGACCACCGGCAAGCGTGCGCACCTGGTCTATACGATCCGCATGATCTACACCGAGGAAAGCGCGCCCAACCCGTTCCCGGTCGTTGAGAACGCTTACCTAAATCGGCAGGCGCTGTACTTCCGCTGGGTCCCGTTCGGCGGTGTGTCGGGCAACTGGCAATTCATTTCGGATGTGGGCTGGATGGCGAACCCACCGTTCCCCTTCGGTGAGGCGAATGATCCGAACCCGGCCTCGTTCGAGTTCGAGCTGCACACCCGCTACGTCACGCGCGGAACGTACGTCGGCTGATAGGACACACGACAGAATGGAGATCGGATGCGCTTCGAGAAATTGCGCAAGGACGGCAGCCCGGACGGGATGTATCTGGTCGTCAAGGACGACATCACCGAGGGCGATCTGGAGACGCTCGGCAAGTCGCTGGCCTGGGGGCAAGGCATCGCGGCGCAGCGCGGCTCATTCGTGCGTGGTGCGATACGGGCCGGGCTGATCCTGGAGGCCAGCGATCCCGACGTGCAGCGTCTGATCGAGATCACGCAGAATAGCCGTGACGACAAGGTCATTGAGGACGCAGTCAAGTCGCACCGCAGCCCGCGCGCGATCCAGTGGTACGGATTGCAACTGACTATCCTGTACAACGATCTGACCAGCCTCGACCCAAACTAATCCTGGCGGCGGCTGACTTCGCTGAGGGCAAAGGGCCGCCGCCGTGGGAGTATGCCGCGCTGATCGATATGCGCGATCTGGGTATCGGCTATCTGGCAGGTGGCTTGCGTGATCAGCCGGCGGGTATGCTGGATAAGGCGCGGCTATATGAACTGGTCATCGAATCGATCAGGCGTTGGAACTCGATGACGCTCAGGCAGTTCGACAAGGTCGCCACGCGATCCATGCGCGACACCGTGACCTGGGTTCTCCAGTTGCGGCGGGAGAAGGCGAAGGAGCAGCGTAAAGGGGAAAGGTAGCCGCATGGCCGAGCAAGATTTGCTTTTCCGAATCGGCGCAGAGGAAGATTATCAGCAGGAGATGAAGCAGGCCCGCGAGGCGGTCGAAGGCTTGACCGACTCTGAGAAGAAGGCCGCCGCCGCCGCGCGCCAGCACGAGGAGCAAAACAAGAGGACGCGCGGCTCCGTCGTCGATCTCAACGCCGCTCTGGAGGTCGGACAAAAAATCTTCGGCGCGGTTGAGCGCGTAGTGAGCCAGGTTGTCGATCAGACCGTCGGATATGCCGCGAGCGTGCGCGACCTTAGCCGCGACATCGGCGCGAACGCGGAGGAGACATCTAAGCTCATCCAGGTCGCCGACGACGTGAACCTCTCGGCGCAGACCCTGCGCGTGGCGTTCAAGGAACTCATCAAGGACGGCACAACGCCGTCCATCGAATCCCTGAAAGAGATAGCGGCACAATACCAGGCCCTGCCCCCCGGCGCGGAGCGCAGCGCATTCGCCCTGGAGAAATTTGGACGCAGTGGTCTGGAGATGGGCAAGCTGCTGGAGATCCCCATCGAGCGCATCGGTGAGATGGCGGAGGAGGCAGAGAAGGCCGGACTGGTGCTCTCCGACGCCGACGTTGCCAGCGCGCGCGAGTACGAGATCGCGCTTGACACCCTGAGCGACACATTCCAGGGACTCGCCATCACCCTCGGCAAGCAGATCATCCCCTTCCTGACGAAAGTTGTAGACGCAGTAAGTCAACTCGTCGCGATCACCGACAAGAGCAATAGCGAGCTGGTCGAGATGACCCAGAGCGAGGATAGCTTCACCGTCGCACTCGGCGCAGGCGCGATCGTGTTGGATGGGGCCAACCGCGTCCGGCAGGCATTCATTGAGAACCAGGCCAAGATGCGCGAGGAACTGATCGCCGGTCGCATGTCGCTGGACGACTACAACGCGGGCGTCGAGGGCACGGCCCGCGCCGCAGCACAGGGCGCGATCGATCTGGGCAATATCAACGTGGCGGTCCAGATCGCCAATCAGGACATGCAGCTTTATTCACAGAATCTACTGGACGGCATTATCGCCAGCGAGCAGTACGGGCGCAGCGAGGCCGAGTTGGCGACAAACCTCATGGCGACGGCGGCCGCCGCGCAGACAGCCGCGCCGAGCGAAGAGGAACTCGCCACGCAAGAGAAAGCGGCAGCGGCGGCAGCGGCGGAACAGAAGGCGGCGGCAGAGGCGGTTGCCAAGTCGCTCGAAACCCAGCGCAAGGCAGCGGAAGATGCGGCTATTGCGCACGGCAACCTGGCCGAGAAGTTGAAGGATGCAACCAAGGCGGACTTTGCCAAGGCTGCTTTGGACGCTCTCCAGCAAAGCCTGAAGGAAGGCAGCATCACTCAGGGGGAATACACTGCCGCGCAAGAGACTATCGGACTAAAGTACGGCATTGTGACGGAGCAAAGCTTAGCCTCGGCGGGCGCACTGGAGAGCCTCAATCAACTCTATGAGAATGGCGTCATCACGGATGAACAATACGCCTCGGCGTTGGGCGAGGTGGACGGAGCCGCACGAGATGGCACGGTGACCCTCGGCGAGTTGGGGTTGGGTCTCGATGATTTGACCAACAAGATGGACATCAACGGTGCTGGTGCCGCTCGACTGGAGTGGCAATTTAAGAAGACTGCACGAGCAGCTTGGGATGTTGCTGCTGCGATCAATGCGGCTAACGAGATGGCAGGAGGGAATGCATCAAATGTGAACTTGCCATCCGTACCAGGAACGAGAGGAAAGCAATCGGGCGGCGCAGTCTTTCCGGGCATGGGCTATTCGGTTCATCCGCCGGAACTTTTCTTCCCGCGCGATACCGGCTTCATCATGGGACAGGACGACACGCGCCGGCTGCTGTCTGGCGTTGACCGCATGGTTGGCTTGCTGGGCAATATGGGTGCAGGTGAGCAGAACTATTACGTGAGCGACCAGGCGACTGGGCAGGCATTGCTGGAGCAGGTGCGGCGTGAGCGGCGCGCGACGTTCGAGGAGAGGATGTGATGGCGTTTCAGTTATCACTTGTCTTGGCGGAGATGGTTGCAATAGGTCTTAATGACGTTGATTCCGTATCGTTGGCTGGTTTCGCGAGTGGCTTCAGTGTCGTAGATAAGTCTTGGCAACAGATTGCCTCAATGGGTTCGGATGGCTATGTAACTGAATCGATGATACTGCATGTGAATGCAGCCTCTCACGATGCCATTGCGGCCAACTTGACAGTGTTGGCTGACAAGGTGCGTCAAGTACAAGAGCAGTATGGGGCTGGCAATTGGCGATTTGTGTTCTTGCGCTCGCAGACTGCGTATGAAACGAACGCGAGACAGGCCCATGTAAGAAGCATTGTGCTAGGCAAGATGGATTCAACCATTGGCGACACCTTCGACCAAGATGAACGGATATTGAGTTTACCAATCACGATTGAGCGCGGGCCATGGGAGACATTACTTGCAGCTAGTATCACCACAACAGCTATCAACCAACTGGGTGGGATTTATGATGCAGCTTCTGCTGTAGTGGGAGACTTACCTGCTCGCGTACATAAGCTGTCTCTCAATGCGGCGGATACAGTTGAGGCCTGGGTTGGTTTGCGTGGTTCACGCTTTGGTATTCCAACTGTTTTTACAGGCGTGTTTGGTTGGGCGGCTGTGGCATTCTCAACTGCTGGTAACACAGGTACGGATACAACTACCGTCGCAGATGGTACAGCTTATGGTGGCAACCGTCTAAATTGCAACTTTGGCTCTGTGGTAACCATGACAAGGCGTGCACATACCAATTTTATACGATTGGGGGTGAGCACTGGGGAATATGCTGGCTCGTTCCTTGTTCTTGTTCGAGCCAAGTGCAGTGATGGAGCGACAACTAGCTATGTTCGTTTGATGACTGGTATCGCTGATACATTGGCCGCTTACACACTTTCCTCACACGAGCCAGTCAAGGTGAGTTCTACTAACTGGAAACTCTACCCACTTGGTATATTAAATACGCAGCTCCAGATTACTGGTGGTGATCTAGGCAAGACTGGTATCGGCATTGAAGCTGAGCGTACCGCTGGCTCAGGTGCACTTCATTTCGATGTGTTAGGTCTTGTGCCTTATTCTGAGGGGTTAATATATGCGCGTATGCCAGGTACAAAGGTAATATTTCTCTCCCTGCTCTCACCTGTAGGTGAACGATTGGTCGAGGATACTGTTAGATCTAGTTTTGGCTACTCACAATTTGTTCCCCTTGCACCTGGCGCTTCACGCCTTGTCTACTTTGGTCAAAGTGACACTGGTGTCGGTTTGTCCGACACTGATATTGTTGACCTGGCTTACTACCCGCGTTGGGCTATGTTGCGGGGCGCCGAGTGAGTTACTCGCTCATTCTGCGTGAGCCACTCAAGCGCGGAACAATGGTGCTGCTGGATGGCACCAATCGTATCTCCGGCTGGCAGCGCAGCATCCGGCGCATTGGGGGGTTCTGGTCAGGCAGCGGCGTGTTGGTCGGGCCAGAAGTCGAACTAATGCGCCTGTTCTACTCCGGCATCTGCGGCGACCTGCTGGAGGTAGATGGTGGCATCACCACCTGGAACGGCTTCATCTCCGAGATGACGCTGCGACAAGGTGACTATTCGCAGCGGCGTTCCATGCTGGATATAGCCAATGCAGTTCGCATTATCTACACTAGCATCGGCGACAACCTGCTGACCAACGGCGGTGGAGAGTCGGGTGTATGGACCGCGTACAACGGCGCGACCATCACGCAGTCCACCACCTGGCGCGTGGAGGGAACGTACAGCATCCGGGTGCAGGCCGGCGGCGCGTCACAGGGCGCGTATGTGCAGCAGAACGTAAGCATCTCATCCCTGACTGGCTACGCGCTGACGTTGAAGTCGAACCTGGTCAGCGGCACATGGCTGCTGTCCGTCATCCGCACGGACACCCTGGCGGCCCTGGGGGAAATCCAGATCACTTCAGTGGGCGATGCGACCTTCACCGTGAATGTGCCGGACACCAATAGCTATTCTGGCACAGTGCATATACTCTTGGAAACGGTCGGTGGCGCCGGTGAGGGCTACTTCGATGGCGGCGTGTTCCAGCGTGCGCCATTCCGCGCCGAGACAGGCTGGTACGAGGATGCCAGCAGCATTGCCGGGTTCGGGCGCATCGAATCGATATTGTTGGAAGCTGCGATGACGAGCGCGCAGGCTAACGCGCGCTCGTCCACCGTACTTGATCTGCGCGCTTTACCCAAGATTGAGTACCCGGAGTTCGGCGTTCAGTCCAAGTCACCGGACGCCCCCCGCACTGCTGAATTGTCGTTTACCGCACTCGGCTATTGGGCAACGCTTAATTGGCGCTACTCGCAGATCATCGGCTCCAGCACGTCAGCCACGCATGTGGCCGCGCTGGTAGCAGCGAGCGAGTTTGTCACAGCGGGAAAGGTGGCAGCCAACACGCTATCGTATGGCATTGACTCGCGTGCACCGCTGCGCATTGGCGACATCCTGGCGGACATTGCAGCGGCTGGTGATGGGACAAGCCCATTCAGCATCGGCGTGTATGCCAACCGCGAATTGATCTATGAGCCATTAGCGGTCACCGCCAAATACATCCGGCGGGGTAATCAGGTATTGAACGCAAGCGGCACACCTATCCCGCCGCATCATGTGCGGCCTGGCTATGTGTTGATCGACGATCAGCCTATGTTCAGTGAGTACATCCGCGCCGGAGATATTGCCGATGCACACTTCCATCTCGCTGACGAAGTGGAGTTCTCTGCGCCGGGAACACTCAAATTCAGCCGAGAGCGTGCCACATGAGCCGGTGGTTCGGCAATCGTGATCCCAATTGGGATGGGGTGCGTGCGGCCAGCCTCGCCAATGTGCCCATCTCGATCAGCCCTGGCACAGTCGCCAGCGTCGGGCTGACCGCCCCTGCGCAATACGCGGTCGCCGGCTCGCCCGTGACCACGAGCGGCACCTTGGCGCTATCCTGGGTGAATCAGAACGCCAATACCGTGCTGGCCGGGCCTGCCTCTGGTGTGCCCGCAGCGCCGACCTTCCGCACGATGGTCGGCGCGGACTTTGCCAGCGGCACGGGCTATCTCGGATGGAATGGCTCAATCTTTTCATGGAACACAACTGTCCCACCTTCGGCACATAATCTGCTATCCGCGTCGCATGGTGATACAACTCCTGCCAGCGCAGTACGTGGCGATGTCGTCACAGCGCAAGGTGCATCACCACTATGGACACGCCTAGCGATCTCGGTTCCCGCCGCGAATGTGCGCAACGTGCTCGGCGTGGACAATGGCGATACGGAATCAGCCTGGAAAACCGCGTTGGATACAACCAATCCCACTACAATCACCGTTGGTGCAACAGCCTCGCCTGGAACCTCATTGATATTTGCACACCGTGATCATACTCACGGTTCACCAACTGCGTGGACGGCAACAGCACACAATCTACTCTCGGCAACTCATGGCGATACTACGCTTGCCGGCGCAGTACGGGGTGACATTGTTACAGCGCAGGGTGCATCACCCCTTTGGGCGCGGTTAGCAATCAGTGTACCAGCAGCTACTTACATGAACTATCTGGGTGTGGCGAATGGAGACACCGAACCAGGGTACAAGGTGCTGTTCGATGCTACAGTTCCGGGAACCATTGTGGCGGGGGCTGCTGCTGCAACAGGTAGTGCAACAGTTGCAGCGCGTAGGGACCATACACACGGTGCGCCGAGCACCTGGGCGGCAACAGCGCACAACTTGTTGAGTGCAACGCATGGCGACACCGCCGCCGGCTCGGTTGTGGACGGCGATGTGATCATTGGCAATGTGACGCCTGCCTGGTCTAGGTTGGCAGTCTCAGTCCCAGCAGCGAACGTGCGCAATGTATTCGGCGTGGACAACGGCGAGACCCGGCCAAGCTGGAAGACCGCGCTCGACGCGACAAATCCTGTCACGCTCACAGTTAGCACATCTGTCGCGCCGGGCACGGCGCTGGTGTTTTCACACCGTGACCACGCGCACGCGATCGCCAGTTCGAGCAACCCTGGTGCGACGGCAAGCATCCTGGCGACGGACGCAAGTGGACATTTGCGACTTTTGAGGCTGGGAATCGAACAAGCGCCACTGGCAGAAATTGGAATCTTTGTAAATCCAAGCACCTCTGGCGCAGCTATTTATGGCATATCGAGCCAGATCAGGGCCAACGCAAATTCAACGAGTGCCTATGCCGTAGCAGCATCCGTCGATGTTGCAGCCAGTGTGGCAATCACAAATGCCTATGGAGTGCTGGTGACTAACCCCACCGTCGGCGCTGGTGGCTCAATAGGCACAGCCTATGGTCTGTTTATTAACACGATTAGCACAGGATCAGCCAACTATGCAATTTACACCAATGCAGGTCTGGTACGTTTCGGTGGTGCTGTACTTGCCGGTTCCGGTTTCTTTGCCAGCGGTCTGACGGACTACTCCTACCAGCAGCGTGCGCTATCTGTTGCCAATGCAGGGACAGCCCAGGTCGCCAACACAACTGATCAATATTGCTTCGTATTCATATTAGATCCGACGGACGGCACGGGCGCTCTGTTCATCCTGAATGGTGGAGCCCACATCACTCAAGAATTGTCGGATCCTAGCAGCGTCTTCAGCGCGACGGCAGGCACGGCCAACAGCATCAATATCTATTGGAGTGCCGCGAATAGTCGTTACGAAATTCAGAACAACAGAACGGGGACACATAATTTCCGAATTTTCATCATGGGCCTAGCAGGTTAAACGCCCATGAGTTGAGGAACAATGATGAAAACAAAAGACAGGCACTCACCGGAGCAGAAGCAGGCCGAAGCGCGTGAGACGCTGCTGACTCTACTCAGCGCGCAGGACATGGAGGGCGCGCTGCAAG
>Ga0209642_10001626_pt1 | contig 15010 bp, 11 predicted proteins | sample RifCSP19_2_FD_184025 | JGI IMG/M metagenome (GOLD analysis project Ga0209642, IMG submission 184025) | Soil microbial communities from Rifle, Colorado - Rifle CSP2_sed 19_2 (SPAdes) (version 2) | ecosystem: Environmental > Terrestrial > Deep subsurface > Rock core/Sediment | place: Rifle... | reverse complement strand
AAAAACAGGATGTGTGCCATCTGCCTCTATATTCTTTAGCAGACCAGCATGACACTGAAAGCATAATTCCTCTTCCTTAAACAAGAGAAGTTTCTTTGCCTCACTGCCATGTGGATTGTGGCAGGTAGTACATTCACCCTCTCTCACCTTTGGATGCCTTGTCACCTTATCAAACTTCTTTTTTTCCCGGCTGTGACAGCTGTAACATAGGTCTCCAACAGGAGATACTAATTCAGATTTATAGTCTGATGCATGGGCATCATGACATGGCAAACAATTACCCTGAGTAATAGGGGCATGCGCTACTGCCTTGGTAAAACTATCTTTATTATGACACTTAAAGCAAAGCTGGGCGCCGACTGCCTTGAGTGCATCCTTATTGTCAGAGGCATGCGGCTCGTGGCAGCCGGAACAGTCTCCCTTAGCTAGAGCAGTATGGATAACTTTTTTTGCATGCTTCTTTTCTGTATCTTTGTGACAACTATAACAAAGCGGTTTTTCCAGTGTCAAAAGTTCATTTTTCTGATCAGACACATGAGGATTGTGACAGGCTGTGCAATCCCCTTTGAGAACAGGCGAATGGATATATGCCTTCTTCAATCCATTTTCCAGCGCAGCATGACAACTATAACAAAGCTTATCAGCCTCAAGCTTAGTTTTTAAAGGCTCTTGTGAATCAGGTTGGTTGTGGCAGTCACCGCATTGTCTCTTGCTGAATGGTTCATGGCTGAATACCCTTACAAGTTTATCTCCAGATGACGAGTGCGGTGTATGGCATGAAAGACAGTTTGTACCTGCCACGTTATAATTTAAATGTGCCATCACAAATTTTTCAGCATTTACATCGTGGCATTTTTCGCAAAGCTTATTGCCTTTATCAAGCAGATTATGACTGTGCTCGGAAGAATGTGGATTATGGCAGTTATCGCAGCCATCCAAAACTGCTTTATGTACTGTTTTTTTCGTGAAGGATTCTTTTGCATGGCAGATGTAGCAAAGGTCGTTCCCTACAACCCTTGTAAGCCCTTTTGATTTTGAAGAATGCGGATTATGACAGTTAAGACATATACCTTGCTTTAATGGCGTATGCAGCGACAATTTTTCTAGTCTTGCCTTATCCTTTTCATGGCACTGGTAACAAAGCTTGGCATCCCTTGCTTTGAGTCTGAGCGCTCCGATAAGACCGTGCGGGATATGGCAACCCTCACAGTTATTGTCGGCAAGAGGCTGGTGGAGCTTACCCTCCTTATATTTCAAAAGCTCCTTCTGGTGGCAGTCTGTGCAGGATTTTCTCACTATCCTTGGGCTAATACAACCTGCTGCGCCAATCGTACCTATAAGGGTAATGAGCAATAAGAAACGAATAGATTTCAACCTCATTGTCGCTTCGCTCCAACTGATTTTAGATTGTAAATTTTAAATTGTAAATTTTAATTTTCCACTTTGCATTTTTCAATTTACAATTCGGCATTTGCAGAACACCGCTATCTGCCCTGCATCCTATCAAGTTCCTTCTGATTTATCTCTACAGGCACTGTTTCTCTGAGCCGTTTGATATATCCATTTAATGCAGCATTAAATCTCTCCGTACCTATTTCTTTATCTATTTCACTTCTCACCTTGTCAAGAGGTATATAGGCACCTTTTTCGATACCGCGAAACTCAACAATAGCATAGCCCGTCCCTAAGGGAAATGGCCCCAGCAGAGCTCCTTCTTTTGCCTCCTCCACAGCCTTTTTAATATCGCCTAAGAGTTGATTTATCAACACCCATCCAATATCGCCGCCTCCTTCCCTTGAAGGATCTATAGATTTTTCTCTCGCCAGATAGGAAAAATCAGCACCCTTTTTAAGGTCATCATATATTGCCCTGGCCTCTTCTTTATCCATAACTTGTATCATCTTTAATCTCACCTTATCAGATTCCTTGTATCTTTCCTTGTTTGCGTCATAATACGCTAGAATATCCTTTTCGTCAACCTTTATAGCAGGCAAAACCGCCTTTCTCTTAAACTGGTCTATAAGCTGCTTCTCCCGGTATTCCTTTATCTTTATCTTAATATCTTCTTCATCACCGTACCCCCTGCCCATTGCCTCCTGGTCAAGAATTTTATATAGTATGAGCTTATCTAAAGCCTCTTTTTTTACTTCCTCGTCCTTTACCTTTGAAACATTTACATTACTTAAGACATCTATACCGTATATTGATTCGCCATTCACTTCTGCAATAGCCTTGCCAAAAAGTTCGGTCGTATCGCTCGACAATGCACTAAGAGCCTCGTTATCTATCTTCACCTTTGCCTTTTTCCGAATCTCTGCAAAATATTCCTTTTCCCTTGCCCTTGACTTTTCATTAACCAACCCCTTTCCTATTGCCTCCTTATCTCTGGCTGATATTTTCTGCGGCTCTTTTTTTGCAGCATCTGTTTTTTCCTCTTCAACCTTTTCTTTGTCGACTTTTTCCTGTGTTTTTCTCTTTTCCTCTTCTTTTTTCTTTAATTGCTCCTGATAATAATTTTCTATCTCCTTATCCTCTACCTTAATCTTATCTAATATCTCACCCTGACGAAGTCTAGCAAGAAAAAGATTCAAGGCATAGTTATCCATATTCATTATAAAGTCCGCCTCTTTATCAAGCCCAAGGTTTTTAGCCTCCATTGCCATAAGCTTATTATCTATAAGCTCATTCAAAAACTTATCAAAATCCTGCATTGCAAAGGACGTCTGCTCAGAAAGTGATTTGCCTACCCGGTTGCTCTTATGTAGCTTGTTTATCTCAGCGACAAACTCATCTCTGGTAATAACCTCATCTCCAATCTTTGCAATATATGTCTCTTTTTTCTTGGCGGTAAAAGGCCAAAATCCTAACGAATCTGGAGGTTTGAGTATCACTGCCAAAACCATAAAAATTAAGGTTAAGGAAACAACATCTCTCAATCTCAATCTTGAGTTTGATATGTTTATCATCATTCTACCCTCTCTCATAAGTTAATAGTCCCGCCCACAGGGCTGGGCTTACTGACCCTTGACAAAGTATCTACTTTGTATAACAAAGTAGTCTTGTTTTTGCAGAGCAAAAACATGCTTTGTCAAGGGTTGACTACAAAGGAAGATAAATCTCAATTCCCATTCGCCTGCCTTCATCCCCTTCCATCCGCCTCAGGCGGACGCGGCATACGGCGGGCTGTGGCAGTTAACAGCAGGATGGGATTCTAATTAGCAAAAGCTAATCAGAAATTGGAAGCTATAAAATGGCAGTATATATGGAATTGAAAACTATAAAACAGATATTACTTTGCAAAGTGCTGATATTTTTTGCATTCTTATCTTAAATTTATTCTTGAGAACTTCGTCTTTTCTACAAAAGAACCTTATTGTATTGTGTTGTGTTGTATTGTGCTTATCATCTCCACGACAACCTTCTGCGTAAGTGTAGTTAACGACCTCACCTCGCCAAGATCGAGGATAACAATATAATCATCTCCCCGTTTTTTATTCTGGGCAGACCAAATAAGCTGGCCAGTGTTTGAAGAAATCATCCTGGCTGTTATTGAAACTGTTGGCACAGAAGATACGCCTCCTCTGCCATCATCAAATTCCTCTACCGTACCGGTCATAACAGCATCTACTCCAAGCCGTTTACCCAGAATTTTCAGCCTTTCTATCTCTATTTCACCTACGGTATCTATCCGCTCCTGGATCATAAAATGGGCTATATTGCCAGGCTCCTCTACACGGAACCTGCCGCTTTTAAACATTTCCGTAACAAATACATTGGCAACTATCTTGCCGGCATCCCTGTATCCGCTAATATTGTAAAAAGGAAGAATTGCCACCTTTGTAGAGGCAGTTATAGAGGCAGTAGGTGGGGAAACCTCCCTCGAAGGAGTTGCACAACCTGCAATAAAAAACAAGGTTAAAAGATAAAACCCTTTTAACCTTAACCCCAATTTTGACCTTGCCTTTTTCTTCATAATCTAAATTCTTTAACAGTTTCTTCTAATCTTTTGGTAAGCTCTGAAAGCTTTTTTAAGGAATCATTATCAGCATGTATATTGACAGCATGCGATGCAAGCTCCTCTGATGTTGTCTTAACCCTTCCTACCTTCAATTTAAGCCCCTCAACCATACCATTCAGGGCATCGGTAAGTTCTTTAAGTTCATCCCCTTTACGGACCCCAAACTTCACGGTAAGATTACCTTCCCCAACCTTTTCTCTAACATCTCTCTCTATTCTGTGTAGTGGCCCTTTACAATATGACACTGCCCACATTTCTCTTCTTCTACAACAGAATGCTGATATTGCAATGTGGTAATCTTTTCATCTACATCTTCCAGTTTAAGCTCCTTAGCCTTTGGTCCGGAGTGGCAGTCTCTGCAACTACCTGACGCACCATCCTTACTCCAAGAGATGTTCGCTGGAAGCATCCACAGTAAAATCCAGATTGCTGCTAATATCAGAAAAAGAGCTGTGGAAAGGATATACTTGCCCACCCTTAAAAGTCCTCAGCCCATTGCCCTTTTGTATTTACTTTTGCAAATGGAGTTTTCCTGGAAAGCATGGATGGTATTGATTTGGTTAAACTGACGGGATTGTCTGCATCATCTGTAGCAGTAATGGAAAAAATCATGGTATTTATATCAAACTCGGACTCTATAAGGTATTCAAATTTTGGTGGTAATTCACCAGACCCTTCAATTACCTTTATTACCTTTCCAGCCTTATCAAGAATGGATAGTTTCCATGACTTTATATTTTCATCCTGACCATGGTCAAAGGTAAATAAAAGCTTATCTTCCACCTTATCCACATCAATCTTCAGGACTGGGGGAGTATTCTTTACCCTTACACTATCGGTCAAAACCGTTTCATTTCCTGCACTATCCTTCACCATAAACCTGTATGAATACTCTCCATCTGACACAAGAGCAAATTTATCTGTCTCACCTCTCCAGATTAGCCCTTTTGGCATATTACCATACCCCTTATCCCCTCTTAACCTCTTTCCATCTCTATCGAAGATATCTATTTCCCATTCATCAACATTATCATAGCTTAAGAGCTTGGGAGTAAACGCTATATAACCCCTTCTCTGGGGGGCAAAGGCCTTTCTATTAACCGTCAGGCTAACCTTTGGCGGCGTATTATCAACAGTTATCTTTCCAACAGCGGCAAACTTATATTGTAATATCGTCTGGTCTATTGCAATCACATCAACAGGATACACGCCTTCCACGGTCGGTGCGGTTATATAACCCTCATATTCACCGTCCTCTCCCTTGGAAAGACTAAACTCATCCCCTTCAATTATCGCTTTAATCTCCCCGGGCTCCTCTGTGATACCTAGCACCCTTACCCGTAATCCTATCTTTGTCCCTCCTCTTGCAACACCGGAAGGATACGCTTCTACCTTTTCTATCTCAAATGGATTTAAGCCAGCCTCTTTTTTTATAAAATATTTATCTCCTATATCTTTTATAAGGTCCTTTGCAACCCTTGAACTTAAGGCATCTATGGATGTTATAACACCCAACCCCAGAAGACCCACGAATTCACGGTTTGTATAAGATAGGGCATCTGCCCATATTATACTGCCGTCAATAGTATTAACAAGACGGGTTGTCACCCCAACGTTTATTTTGTCATTCGTATCAGAGAACTGATTACCAGAGCCAAACTGATTAACAGAGCCAACAAGTACAGCGTCAACCCCCAAAACCTTTCCCATCTCTCTTGCAGTCGCCCTTGTTACTCCACCCGTATAACGAATCCTTTTCTTGGCAAGAAATTCTTCAACAATATCATCCTTGGTTATAAACACCAACCCCTTATTCATCAATTCCTTTTTTATATGTTCAGCAACCATCTTTGCGGCAGCAGGGTTTTCGCTAAGATTTTCTAACGGTAAAATAGCGATATTCTTTAAAATAATGGGTTGGCTGGAGCTATCAAAGCCATTACCATTACTACTATTACCATTAACAGCACTAGAAGGGGATACAGAAGACAGAGAACAGAAGGCAGCAAGCAGTAAACAATAGGCGGTGAACAGTAAACAGTTTTTAACAGGGGTGTTGCTCACTGCTTGCTGCTTATCTGCTTTGACCATCAACCCATGGTCAAATACTTTTAATCTCTCGCGTCTGTTTTTAAACATATTAGCATCCCTCCCGCAAGGCTTACCTTAGACTACGGCCTATAAACTTTTGACACCGTTATTTTATTTAAATCTCAGTTAGTATTTTAGTATTCCAAAGATTTTGGTTAAAATATTTTAACACACTCAGGGTAAAAAAAGCAAGTTTAATAAGGGTATTTACAATAAGGTATCAAGAATATGTTTCACAGCATTCTTGGTCAATTCACTCCTATCTACCTCTTCAATACCCACCAATTTTCTCCAGACACTCCTGCCTGTTTCAGTGGCTTTTGCCTGCCACAGGATAATACCAGAACTTGTATCAAGCATTCTCATAGCAACTGACACAACATTCCCCCCCCCAAAACCGCCACTTGAATATTCATCCACACTCCCAAGTATTACGGCCTGAACGCCTAGTTTCTCTCCTATTAGCTTCAATGTTTCCTTATCCACCGGCACAGCCTTGCCTTCTTCAACCCCTGCCTCTCTGAATATAACACCAATAACTTTTGAAACCTCGCCCTGTTCCACAACATCAAAAGCTCCTCTGGACATAAGGTCTACAATCAAGGAATTTCTTATCCTTTCACCCGCATATTTGTCGTCGCTAAGATTGTTGAATGGCAATACAGCTACCTTTCTTATATATGAGAAGTTGGCTGTTGGGTTCACATATCGTATAACCGATCCGCCACACCCCCCCACAAATATAAGAAAAAACAGAACTATCATTCTCATTTTCACCCCATTATTATACATGCTCCCTCCTTTTTATGCAATATTTTTATGCTATTCTAAATAATACATAGCCTGATGGCTGCATCCCCTTTTAGACACCCAATCGACTAAAACAAAACTTTATGTAACATGCTCAGTTATAAGCTTAAGGACGCACTCGCAAAGATAGATTCTGTGTGGTCACTTGTTGCATTATCTGTTGTTGTGCCCACATAGCCAACGCGAAGGCTAAGCCTTTGAATAGGCGTCCAGCTAAAATCGCCGCCCATATTTGTAACATCCCCTGAAATACCATATCTTGCACTCACCTGGGTGTTTCTGGTCGGAAGCCAATTAACACTATAGCTCTGAGAACTCGCTGGCTCTATAGTTATTGAAGCCAACAAATAAAGTGTTCTTGTTGGCGTATACGAAAAGTTTGTAATAAGAGAATTAGTAGTAGAGCTCCCTACCCCTGTGGTTTGAGTAGTGGTGCTCCAACCATTTATCACCACAGTAACGGGTTTCCACGGAACAAGACTCAAGTTACTGTAATAACTTGTGGAATCTGTTGTTGAATTTGCCTTAAGGCTCTTTGATTCGCTCAAAGTGCTTCCAAGTCCAAGGTCAACACCTTTATAAAGGTTCATGAATACATTACCGCTTACGGAATTGTTTGTTGAATCTATTGTTCCACTTGTCAAAGATTCGCTATAGCCGTAATTTAAGCTTGCATTTACCGTTGGAAGCGGGATTGATGAAAATGTTATTGCATAGCTATTACTACCAAACTCAGTGGTAGATATAGCACCACTCGTTCTTTCTTCTTTGGTCTTATTCGTTGCTGTGGTGTAATTTGTAGCAAGGTTCAGGTATTGGGGCATAATAACTGCATTGAGCCCCACACTTTGGTTTATGCCGGTTGAATCAAAATTATACAGGTCCCGATAAGAATGGTCATAATTGATAGTATAATTCAGATTCAGTATTGTAATGGGTGAGTATGAAATATTAAACCCACCGAAGTCTCTTTTTGTAGTATAGGTCAATCTTGTCGTTGGCGTTGAATTGATAAATCTAATGGCCTCAATTTCAGTCACATTGATAGGCAGTGCGCCAGCAGGAAATGCCGTATTCACGACCTTGAAGTATAAGGCACTGGTCTCTGCAAATGTAAAGACAATCCTTTGAAAAGCTGATTCGAAAGCTGTTGTTAGCGTGCCACTGAATAATGTCCAGCTTGTCCCGTCGTTGCTCGTATATAATTGCCAGCCAAAAACAGCAGGTGTATTGACATATGTGGAAATATTCGGGTCTGTTGTGCTTAAATTAAGATGTATCTTAGCCACCGATTCTGCCGTTGTCAACTTGATACCTATATTCCTGAAGGTACCGGTATCCAGCGGGTCTATTCCTGCAGATGCACTTGTATTGTTGTCTATCAATGCAGGTGTGCTCGTCAGGGCACCAATGAGAGGTGTGGCATCTAAAAGATAGAGGCCGTCTGCTGCGGTAATCTCTTGCTCAAACCTTATAGGCAAACCCTTACTTTCATTTATAGATTGGGATTCATTATACCCTATATTTGCACTTGTTTGTACCTTCCCATCCCCAAATGACCTTGAAAAATTTGCTGTTACATTCTGGGATGGGTTCTCGGTTCTGGTCTCGGCAACATTGTCCTCTGCAACAGGATATGTGTATGAATAGTTCAGATTTGTTGCTGTTTCAAGAAAGCTAAAATTATAACCTGTATTGAAGTTCGTTACACTATAGGTATTATCTATCTTGTGAGGACTAAGATAATCACTCATTGTTGAATAGTTATAAGAAAGCGCAAGAGAGGGCCAACCTTCCAGGGGAAGGAGAAAAGAGGCATTTGTATTAGAGGTCGTGATGGGGTCACCGTCCGGAGGTATATTTTCACTCCTGTTGTAGCTAAACGACAGATAGTACATTGCAGGCGGTCTGAAGTTGAGATAAAATGTTGGAAATATGTCTTCCGTTTCTCTACCATTAATATCATTGTTCACCAACCTCACATCAGCTGTCAGCATTATTGTAGAAGTCAAGGCATGATTAAAACCTAATGAATAAGCCTGAAAAAGATTGTAACTCTCAGTGGTTTTACCGGCAGTAGATGTGGTTGTCTCTTGATAACTCACATCTGCCCTTCCATAAACATCTGCAAATGCACTATAAGGTTTTATCAGGCTTATGAAGATTATCGCAAGAGAAAGGAGGACGATTACCTTCACCCCAAAAGACCCTTTTTCTGCATTATAAATTGTAATATTTTTGATACTTTTTTTTAATAAAAACATATGCAAAAACCAGTACAGTACGGTCTAATGGGATTATATTACCTTTCCAGTAATAGAACTGCATATGGACTCTTCCCAACATAGAGTTCTTTTAATACCTTTTCCCCTATCGGGTTGATGAGAGAGACCGTACTATCACCGTAGTTTGTTATATACAGACGGTTTCTTTTTTCATCGCCTGCAAGACCTAGTGGTTTTATCCCTACCGGTATAGTCCTTGTAACAATATCCTGTGAGTTTAAAAAAGTAAGCGTGTTTGCAGCGGTATTTGCAACAAACAGCCTGTTTAAAAACCCCTGCATACCCCTCTTAGGCGGGCCCTCAACAAATATAGTTGATACTACTTTTCTTAAAGACGGAGATACAATAGATATCTTGTTAGAACCTTCATTAAAAACATATACCTTATCATTTCCAACCACAATGCCTGTTGGCTTGGTATCTACCGAAATATTAGCAACCAGGGTATCATCTATAGCATTTATAATACTTAAGTTGTTTGAGCGTTCATTTGTCACATATATCTCTTTCCTAACAATATCAGCAGCAATAGCTGAAGGGTATGTTCCAACGGCAATTATTTTTGAGACGCGTTTTGTCATAGTATTCACAACCGTAACATCATTGGAGATCCGATTAGTGATATAAAGCTTGCCCTCTATTAAATTTTTACTATCCGGAATAATCGCTATGTCTGTAGGCTCTATCCCAGCCGTAAGCAGGATTGTATCAAGAACGGAAAACTGTGTTGTACTGACTATAGATATATTTCTTGAAGCAGAATTTACAACATAGAGCCTCTCCTGTGTGGAATTTAACACCATCCCCATCGGATTATCACCAACCGTCACTGCAGCTATAACCCTTTCAATGCTTCTATCTATTACAGATATATAGTTTGATGCACTGTTTGATACGAATAAAAGCAAACCCATTGCTGAAGGTATTTGAGGCTCAATCTCTAGAGATGGTTCAAATTGATACCCTTTTGCAAAAGATTTTTCTGGATTCCATACAAGAGAAGCTACAAAACTCTCTTTTCTCTGTAGTCTGATATTTGACTCTATAACAACCTCTCCATCAGGCTGCGGAAGGGCAAGACTTACCTGGCCGTCCCGCCCATGGACAGATGCCTTTGCTATGATCAGCTTTAGGCCTTTATACACGCCAGGCTCTACACTCGCATCTTTCAAGAGTATCTGCCTATCAATCAATGCAGTAGAGCTTATATCAATTGGACCATCGAGCAATTTTATCCATCTGTTATCTTGAGTCTGTAGCTTAATTTCGGATATGGTAAAGATTATATCAGGTGGGGCTGTTGAGGTAGAATGTATATAAAGGAGAAACCTCGCAGCAGAAGATGGATATGGTACAGAGGTATCTATTAGCCATCTTTCGCAGGAGATGCACAACAAAGAAGACAAAATAATAATATATGCCTTTTTAAGGTTCACACAAACCTCGTTACAACGATAGCTTGCTCGCCATAATTATTTTATTTAAGGTTGTTATTACCCCAAAGAATAAAGAATCAAGATATGTGCTGCCCCTAAATCTTGGTTTTTATAGCATAACCTCATATTCATTGCAAGAAAAATTTAAAATTTGTTAATTTTCAGAATAGACAATGACCCAAGAAAGGACCTATACCCATTACAATAGGATTTCTATTTGTTATAGATAAAAGAAAGATTTTGATGTTGTTAGCCTAAAAGTTTTTTCAGCTCGTGAAGCAGGAAGCGGTGAGATTTCTTTAATGACTTTTTCTTATTTCTTTGATAAATTTTTCCCCATTGATACAGAGTTATACACAGCATCTTATGACGCTCTATATAATTCTCCTATAGCTATCGGAGGTTCTCGTTATGGCCTATTTCCTCAGTGTATTGGGTTTGGTGCTGGTAATAGAAGGTTTGCCATATTTTGCATTTCCAGTAAAGATAAAGGAATGGGCGCTTTCTCTGCAAGAGATGTCAGTGCGTGCACTCCGCATCATGGGGTTTGTTTCCATAATAGCGGGGCTACTCCTTGTTTATCTGGGACGGAGGGTGTTTTGAATGGCAAACGCAATCTTGAGCAAAGGATTCTTTTGGGTTGCGATGGTCGTCCTCTTTTTATTTGGCTGTGTTAAAGATACATCTACTGCATTCTCAAATAGTAGCGAAAAGATAAAGGTTGCAATATTAAAAAACATGACGAACTTAACAATAGAGGGGGCCACTGTAGCAGAAGCTGATGGTTATCGTTTACCACTTCAGCCTGATAAAGAGGCCTCACGATCAGCCTTTAGCCTTGCACTAGAAGGATCCGGCGCCTTAACAGTCAATGGCAGCAAGATAACCGGTTCAAGAATAGCTTTCTTTTCAGATAATGGCGTACTCTCTGTAAACAGCCGCACGTACAGAGGCAAGATAGAGGTAATAAGAGAACAGAAAGGGCTTCTGGTAGTAAATGAATTACCTTTAGAATTTTACGTGGCAGGACTTATCAATCAGGAGATATCATCAAAATGGCCTATAGAGGTTGTAAAGGCACAGGCTGTCATTGCAAGGACGTATGCAATGTATCGGAAGCAAAAAAGGGTTACAGGCGACTATCACGTGGAAGCAACTGTTGCGGACCAGGTCTATGCAGGCAGTATGACCGAAGACGAACGCTCTCTTTATGCAGTGAAAGAAACTATCGGCGAGGTATTGACCTATAATGGAGAACTGGCCCTGACCGTATATCATTCAAACAGCGGCGGAATGACTGAGGATGCTAAAAACATCTGGGGCAATGATTATCCGTATTTAAAACAGGTAAAAAGTTCATTTGATAAAGACTCTCCTCATTTTTCGTGGATATTAAATATGAGCCCACAATCTGTAGAAGCGGCTTTAAAGAACGCAGGCTATTCAATATCTGGTATACAAAATATAATACCTATTTACACGACAAACAGCGGCAGGGTAATAAAGGTAATGATGCATTATGCCGGTGGGAAGTTAGAGATGAGCGGCGAGGATTTAAGAAAGGCCGTTGGATATGACAAACTCAAAAGCACTATGTTTACTGTTGAAATCGTAATCAGCTCATTTGTTTTTAATGGCAAAGGCTACGGCCATGGAGTGGGCCTGTCCCAATGGGGGGCAAAAGGTATGGCGGAAAAGGGATACACATATACTGAGATATTGGAGCACTTTTATCCTGGCACAAGGATAGAACGGATATATTAAAGAAAACTCAAAAGTCAAATATCAAAAGTCAAAAGTAAGGTGAAAAAACAATTAAAAAGTTTACAGTTTTGAGTTGTAGTTTTGAGCTTTGCGCTTTGACTTTTAAGTTACCATATCTATATGAATCTATCAGAGTTCAACTATCACCTTCCCAAAGAACTTATTGCCCAGTTTCCATCCCAAAAAAGAGACGAATCAAGACTGATGGTTCTCAACAGGGGAAAAAAGACCATAGAACACAGACGCTTCTTTGAATTGACTGAATATTTGCAGGCCGGAGATGTCCTGATAGTAAACAATACAAAGGTCATTCCTGCAAGGCTCTTTGGAAGGAAAACAACTGGCGGTGTCGTTGAAGTCCTTTTAATACAGAAATTGGAAATAAGAAATCAAGAATCAGAAATTTCACCTGCTACTTCCCAAATCTGGAGTTGTCTTATAAACCCGGCCAGGGGTATCAAAAAAGGTTCTGAAATTGCCTTTGAACATGGACTAAAAGCTGCAATTATAGAAAAAGGGGCTCATGGAAATTGGGTTATTGAACTTTATGCCGCAATGGAAATAAATAAGGCACTTGAGTTGGCTGGGGAAATGCCTCTGCCACCTTATATTAAAAGGGACAAGGGGCCAGGGGCCAGGGAGCAAGATGAAATATTGGCACTTGATAAAGAAAGATATCAAACCATATTTGCAAAAGATGAAGGCGCAATTGCGGCTCCAACCGCAGGGCTGCATTTCACAGAGGAACTGCTGAAAAAGATTCGAAACCTTGGAGTAGAAATTCTTTATATAACCCTGCATACAGGCCTTGGAACCTTTAGACCGGTAAAGACAGAAGATATAACAGAACACAGGATGGACCCTGAATATTTTAAGGTGGACCCTGTCACATTTGAAACCATCAAAAGAGCAAAACAGGAAAATCGGCGGATTATTGCTGTAGGCTCAACTGTTATGCGGACGTTGGAAACAATGGTAAAGCATGGATGGGAGAAACCAATTTTAAGCGGCACTACAGACCTTTTCATCTATCCCGGATACAGATTTAATGCGGCAGAGGTACTCATAACAAATTTTCACCTTCCAAAATCAACACTGCTCATGCTGACAGCGGCGTTTGCAGGAAAAGATTTCATTATGTCTGCTTACCGGGAGGCGGTTCAACACCGCTACCGGTTTTTCAGCTACGGCGATGCGATGATGATTATATAAAACATCCATGCGCATCCACCGAAGCGGAGTTTACAAAGTAGGACTTACAGATGAGGGGTGTTTTCAGATGAAATATTTCACCTTAGGCTTTATTGTGTCAAGCCTTGCCTATCTTCTTCTTACCGCAATTTTAGGCATACTCTTTTTAACAAGAAGCGCCTTTAACTATGGCCTTATGGTGGCAACGGTGCATGCACTGCTCCTCGGCTTTGCCACCATGCTTGTCTTCGGGGTAAATTATCATATCATTCCAATATTCTCCGGTAGGAACTTTTACAGCCCCAGGCTTGCATATCTTCACCTCATCATGGGAAATATGGGCATCCTCGGATTTGTTTTTCCGCTTACTTTTTCCTCATATCCTGTTGACATCACTCTCCTGACAAAGCTGTCAGCCATCGTATTTGGTCTGTCTATCCTTGTCTTTATCTACAATATGCTCAGGACATTCATGTCGTCTGCCAGCAAGGAACCACCTGCCAATCCATTCGGCGCTGGAGACAAGGCTGCTGACAAGATGGCCATACGGTTTACGGGAATAAGCATTATATACCTTCTTATCGGCTGCCCCCTCGGCATATTTTTTTTGCTCAGGCCGGACTATATACCGTATCTGAGGCCTGTTCACGTACATATCAACCTCATCGGTTTTATATCCATCATGATATTCGGTGTTTCGTATCACATGTTCCCGCGTTTTACCGGTAAACCCCTTTACAGCGTGCCCCTGGGGAGGATTCAGTTCTGGCTTGCAAATATTGGACTTGCAGGTATGGTAGTAAGCTGGTGGAGTTTTGAAAGGGGGAGCGCTGTACATCAGTATAGCCTTCTAATCTTCGGGGCTTTAGAAGCCGTGGCTGCTGCTTTATACATATATAATTGCTGGAAGACATTATCCAACAAAACACAGAAAAACCATTGACACCATGGGGCGTATCGGATAGCATAAACCCAAAAACAGACTTTGACTTTTGGGAAAACTGAGGGACTGTTTACATGCATATCGCCATCATGGGCGGAACATTTAATCCCATTCACATTGGACACTTGAGGATTGCTGAAGAAGCCAGGGAGACGTTTGGCCTTGATAAGGTGTTTTTTATACCAACCTATAAACCACCGCATAAAGATAACGGCTCTTTTATATCTCCTGAGCATAGGCTTGAAATGGTTCGACTTGCAATAAAGGACAACCCGCTGTTTGAGGCATCCGATATCGAGATTAAAAGAGGCGGAAGATCGTATTCTGTTGTAACCCTGCGGGAACTTCACGAACAATATCCGGGAACAGATTTTAGCTTTATCGTTGGCACAGACTCATTTAACGACATCACCACATGGTGCGAGTATGAGGAACTCTTCAAGCTTACCAACTTTATTGTCATCCCCCGGCC
>Ga0209642_10001625_pt1 | contig 15011 bp, 15 predicted proteins | sample RifCSP19_2_FD_184025 | JGI IMG/M metagenome (GOLD analysis project Ga0209642, IMG submission 184025) | Soil microbial communities from Rifle, Colorado - Rifle CSP2_sed 19_2 (SPAdes) (version 2) | ecosystem: Environmental > Terrestrial > Deep subsurface > Rock core/Sediment | place: Rifle... | reverse complement strand
TTCAATATTTGTTAACCCCCTTCAGTTTGGACCAAAGGAAGATTATGCCTCTTATCCGAGGGACTTTAATGCTGATTTGACATTGGCAGAGGCCAATAGGGCAGATGTGGTCTTTAGCCCGGATGCTGAAGAGATGTATCCAGACGGTTATGAGACCTATGTTGAAGTGGAGAGGTTGAGCAGGCATCTGTGCGGTCTTTCCAGGCCGGGGCATTTTCGTGGTGTGGCAACGGTAGTCGCAAAGTTGTTCAATATCATAATGCCTGATACTGCCATATTCGGTGAAAAGGACTTCCAGCAGCTTATGATAATAAAGAGGATGGCGCAGGATTTGAATATAGGGGTAAATATTGTAAGTGCGCCTACAATAAGGGAGCCGGATGGTCTGGCCCTCAGCTCAAGGAACAACTATCTTAACAGAGAAGAAAGAAAGGCAGCCCTCTGCCTTTATAATGCCATAAAGAGAGGCAAGGATATATTTGAAAGCGGTGTAAAGGACGTGGATATAATATTGAAAGAGGTGAAAAGGGTCGTAAAGGCAGAGCCGCTGGCAGTGATAGATTATGTCAAAGTATGTGGTGTAGATACACTTGAGGATGTTGATATTGTTGCGGACAAGGCGCTCATGGCTATGGCTGTCAGGATTGGAAAGACCAGGCTTATAGATAATTGTATATTAGGCTGAAGGCTTAAGGCTGAAGGTATTTTTCTGTTCTCTCCTAAGTCTTCAACATTTCAAGGAGGTTAAAAAGAAAATGCAGAGGATTATGCTAAAATCAAAAATCCACAGGGCAACAGTGACCGATGCGAATGTCGACTATGAGGGGAGCATAACACTGGATGAGGAACTGATGGACGCAGCCGGGCTTTTGCCGTATGAACAGGTCAATATATATAACATAACCAACGGGGCAAGGTTCCAGACCTATGTAATAAAGGGTGAAAGAGGCAGCGGTGATGCCTGCATTAACGGCGCTGCTGCGCATCTCGCCAAGAAGGGGCATATCATAATAATAGCCAGCTATGCGGGGATGGAAGAGGAAGAGGCGGTGAATCACCAGCCTGTGCTTGTCTATGTGGATGAAAAAAACCGGATAAAGAATATTATAGAAGGTAAGGTTGAAATAAGAAGGAAGGCAGTTGTGTGATGTTAAAAACGATTAAAACGGGATTCAAAAAATATTTTATCACAGGGCTGCTGGTTGTCGTGCCGCTTTATATCACTATCTACATACTTGCTGTTATTGTGAATTACATGGATGCGATATTGGAATATTTACCCGATACTCTCCATCCCGATATATATCTGCCGTTTCACATACCGGGGCTTGGAGTGATATTTACCATAGTCGCTATCTTTCTGGTAGGTCTTCTTACGACAAACCTTTTAGGCAAAAAACTGGTTGAGATTGGAGAGGGGATGCTTGTGAAGATACCTTTCTTCAGGGGTATCTATAAGCCCATCAAGCAGTTTATTGAAACCTTTTTTGTGTCCGGCTATTCAGGGTTCCGAAAGGCTGTGCTCATAGAGTTTCCGAGTAAGGGTATATATTCAATCGGTTTTGTTACCGGTATCGCCAGCGGCGAGGTGCAGACCAAGACCGCGGAGAAGGTCGTTAATGTGTTCTTGCCCACAACTCCAAACCCCACCACAGGTTTTTACATACTCATTCCTGAAAAGAATGTGATACCTCTGGATATGTCTGTAGAGGATGCATTCAAGCTGATAATCACAGGCGGAATGGTGGGACCTGAATCGCCAAGAAAGGAAGCTGTGGCAACAGGTAAGTAGAGCTTTGATGATTATTCAATTTTGAAGGAAGGGAAACAAGAAAAAAGCAGGCAGTAAATTATTTACTGTCTGCTTTTTTCTATATGACATTTAACGCATTGATAGAGGGGAAATGCCTTGGGACTGTTGTGGCACTCCAGGGAGCCGCAGAACTCGCCTGACATGTTTTTCTGCATGGAGACATCGTTTGCCCCGCGCTTGTCCTTAAATATCTTTGGGTGGCAATCTGCGCACTTATAAAATTCTTCATGTTTACCGTGCGGAAAAACTGCCGGTGCAACCCCGGCCTTTTTACGGCTTTCGGCCTTGCCATCAAATACCATATCACCAAGTTTTGCAAGGCTAAAGGATGGTAGTATAAGGATAAAAAAGGCGGTAAATAATATTCTTTTCCGCATTTATTTCTTAGCCGCTTTTTTAGGCTGCACATGGCATCTTGTACAGTCGGTCAGCGGGAAAGCCACTTTTCCATGGCATCTGCCGCAGAACTTACCCTCAACTATCTCCCTCATGGTCATCTGATTCTGGCCCTTTGCCGGTACAAAGATGGCCGGATGGCACACTTCACATTTAAGCCACCATGTATGTATATAATGTGGATAAACCACATCATTGACAAAGTCGCTTTTTGTTTCTATCACTACATTCATGTCCATGGGCGGTAATTCATCATCAGAGGGATCGATGGAAGGCCTTGGCGCTATGATGTTATCTTTTACTGCCCTTGCCCAGTCCACAAGACCGTATCTGTCCTTTGGGAGTAAGGTGGCTGCAAGCGCTGCCGGGTGCCAGCCAGCCCCTATCTTTATTACCTCGCTGGCAGGTCCTGATTTGGTTGGGTCGCCTGTGCCTGCCACAACACCCTTTGTATCCATGTATAATATGCTCTTTGGATCCTTTGGGTCAAACGCAGGGGATGGCGCCTTCTCCTTTGCCTTTGCAGGTTCTTTGGCTGGTTCAGTTGCTTTAGCAGGCGCCTTCTCTTTTGCCTTTACAGGTTCAGCAGCAATTATTTGTGTAACAAGCTTAGGCATAAGGCCTATGCTTATCGCCAAAACTATCGCGAGGATTGTCATGGGAATAAACTTTATTATATGAAGATTTTTCATAGGCATCTCCTTTCGTTATAACTTACTTACCTGATTGATTTGGCAGGGTAAGGCGGCACAGGGCCTTCCCATGAATGACATCGTTCACAGTACAGCGGTTCCCATGCAATCAGACCGTTATGACACTTGCCGCAGAATTCGCCGCTCATTATGGCATTCATGTTGATGTCATTGGCCCCTCTCTGCAATATGAAAATATCTTCATGGCAAACCTTGCACTTGAATCTGATCCTGTGGAACCAGTGTGGGAACATTACCGGCTTTACACTAGCCTTTTCCATACTTTCCATTTTTCTGCCCAGTACAATATCGCCGTATTCTGTGTAGCCTATTTCTGCACCGGCAAGTACGGCAATGAGCAATAATGATACGAAAAAGATTACCCTCTTCATTCTATTGCCCTCCTGTAATAAAATAAATAGCTCTCTTTGTTTTGTGTGGATTGTCTATATAACATCGGGATAGGGTTGTCAAGATAAAAATTAATAAAATTTAACAAGAAATCACCCTGCGACAGCTTCGCAGGGCATAATTTGCGCAGTAAGAGTTTATTGTAATAAGAGTTTATTGTAATTGAAAATGGCGGCAGGGTGTGTTAGAAATACAACATTTACGCAACCACACCAGAAAGCTACACTTGTAGTTTACTACTCAACAGAAGGAGGCATTTCATTGGCAGAACATCTTGGGGACTGGAAGAGGAGTCATTACTGCGGAGAACTTGCTGACAGGGATACAGGAAATAATGTAACCCTTATGGGATGGGTGCAGAGGCGGCGCGACCATGGCGGGCTGATATTTGTAGACCTGAGAGATAGGGAAGGCCTGGTGCAGATAGTTTTTAATCCGGCTGTGAGTGCGGCATCCCATGAGACAGCCCATCATATCAGGTCTGAATTTGTCCTTGCAGTAAAAGGTGCTGTTTCAAAAAGGCCTGCGGGGACAGAAAACCCTGAACTAAAGACAGGTGGGATAGAAATCCTTGTAAAGGAGTTAAAGATATTAAATGAGTCTGCAACTCCTCCTTTTTTGATAGAGGATGAAACGGATGTGGCGGAGAGCGTAAGGCTTAAGTACCGCTATCTTGATCTGAGAAGACCGGCCTTGCAGAAAAACCTGATACTCCGTCATGAGGTGTGCAGGCTGGTGAGAGATTATCTTTCAGAAAGGCATTTCCTTGAGGTGGAAACGCCGGTCCTCACAAAGAGCACGCCAGAGGGTGCAAGGGACTACCTTGTGCCGAGCAGGCTCAATCCAGGGCATTTTTTTGCGCTCCCCCAGTCTCCCCAGCTTTTTAAGCAGATTCTCATGGTCGCAGGGTTTGATAGATATTTCCAGATTGTCAGATGTTTCAGAGATGAAGACCTGCGGGCTGACAGACAGCCGGAATTTACGCAGATAGACGCAGAGATGAGTTTTGTGGACAGGGAAGATGTGATGGGGCTTATGGAAGGCCTGATAGCCGAGTTATTTGAGCGCGGTATAGGCGTGAAATTATCGCTGCCGTTTCCAAGGCTCACATATGCAGAGGCGGTTGGCAGATACGGGCTTGACAATCCTGACACCAGATTCGGCCTTGAATTGAAAGATATTACAGCTATTGTAAAAGATTCGGGTTTTAAGGTCTTTGCCGATGCTGTCAAAAAAGGCGGTATAATCAAGGCCCTTAATGCAAAAGGGTGCGGGGAATTTTCCAGAAAGGAACTGGACGAGCTTACACTGCTTGCCAATTCCTTTGGTGCAAAAGGCCTTGCATGGGTAAAGATTACAGCAGAAGGCTGGCAGTCTCCCATAGCAAAGTTCCTGACAGATGGCGAGAGGACTGGAATAGCAAAGACCCTCGATGCAAAGGCCGGAGACCTGCTTTTATTTGTTGCAGATAATCATAGGATAGCCAATACAGCCCTCGGAAGGGTTAGATTAGACCTTGCCAAAAGGCTTAATCTCATTTCAACTTTAACCCCCGACAGAACCAATCGGGGGCATCAGCCATCAGCCTTCAGCCTTGTATGGGTTACTGACTTCCCCCTTCTGGAATATGATGAAGAGGCAAAGAGGTTTGTTGCAGTGCACCATCCCTTTACAGCGCCGCTGGATGAGGATATCCCAAAGATGGATACTGCCCCGCTTGAGGTCAGGGCAAAGGCATACGACCTGGTATTGAACGGGACAGAGATAGGCGGCGGGAGCATAAGGATACACAGAAGGGATGTCCAGTCGTTCATATTCACAAAACTCGGCATAAATGACGAAGATGCGCGACAGAAGTTCGGCTTTCTGCTGGATGCCCTTGATTTTGGCGCGCCGCCTCACGGCGGCATCGCCTTTGGCCTGGACAGGCTTGTGGCAATCCTATGCGGCGCAGAGTCAATCAGGGATGTTATTGCATTCCCCAAAACCCAGAAGGCAACCTGCTTTATGACAGATGCGCCGTCACCTGTGGAGAAAAGACAGCTTGATGAACTGTCTTTGAGGGTGAAGTTATCCGGCCAGCAGGGCGGGGCATAATAGAAACAGGCCCATTAGAAGCTCACAGACGATTTTCCTGTTTTCGAATTTAAATAATAGCAACCCCTCCTCATTTCCGAGTTAATAACCCCGCCCACAGGGCGGGGCTTATTGACTGCATAGGAATATAAATCTTAATCTCCATTCGTCCGCCTTCATCCCTGTCCACAGGAGGGGGCATACGGCGGGCTGTGGCAGTTAAAAGTCGGAGCTTTCTGTATGTGGGTAAATAAAAAAATCTGTCAGGAAAGATAAAATGCGTCCATTGACAGGTTTTTATATCGTGCTATATTTAAACTGTGGCAAAACGAGGCCTTTATGAGAAGGGTGAACTATCCCGTAGTAGTTGTTCTGCCTTTTTTCTTCTCGCATGCGCTGCATCACAACAGGCTGGAAAAAAAGGCCGGGACTAAACCCTCATTGAAATCACTTCCCCTTACTTTTGAAATCCCTCCAGGCGATAAACAGCTCAACTTCATCATGGAGAGGCTGGAAGGGAAGTAAAATTTTCGATTTGCGATTTACAGTTTACAATTTTTTAAAATGGAGGTAATTATTATGGCGAGAATCAGGAAAGATGAATTAAGAATTATGAATTTGACAATAGGTGTTGCAGTCGGTTTACTGCTCACTGTGCACTGCTTGCTACCCGCTATTTCTCATGCCGAGCCGCAGGTTGTAAGCGCCACAGGGGTCGCGCCGTATACTGCTGGAAATGATGCAAAGGCAAGGGATGCGGCCCTCCAGGATGCTATGAGGAAGGCAGTGGAGCAATCTGTGGGGACCATGGTTGCAGCAGAGACACTGGTGGAGGATTATCAGGTTGTGAGGGACAACATCTTTACAAAGACGGAGGGTTATATACAGAAATACGATATTACAAGCGCAGGGCCCAAAGGGAATCTGTATGAGGTTACCATATCCGCTACGGTGGCAGTGGAGAACCTTAAGAACGACCTGGCAGCACTGGGGCTTTTGCAGGCAAGGGTAGAGAAGCCGAGGGTGCTGTTTATGATTGCCGAACAGAATATAGGGCAGGAATATATATTCTGGTGGGGATGGTGGGGCAAAAGCGAAGTCAGAGGCCAGCAGTTTGATATGGCTGCTTCGGAAACAGCGTTAAAGGAAGAGTTTATAAATAAAGGATTTAATATAGTGGATATTTCAGTAGCAACAGGCAAAATCGAAGTGGCTAAAGCGTACCGCATTGCTGATTTGACAGATACAGGAGCGCGGGAGATAGGCAGGAAGCTTGGCGCAGAGGTTATTATAAAAGGCAAAGCATTGGCAAAGGAAGGTCCGAGGACATCCGGCAGCAGCGTTGGTTCATATATTGCTGATATTACTGCATCAGCAATTCGTGTTGACAACGGCGCTGTGTTGGCATCAGCAAGAGGACACGGCGTAAGCAGGCATATATCAGAGGTAACAGGCGGCACAGAGGCTCTGGAAAGGGCTGCGAAAGAAGCTTCAGGCAAGATCATAGAGCAGATTACCGCTAAATGGACAAGCGAGGTGCAGGCCGGTGGTTTGATTCAGATAACGATATCAGGCATTGAGGAATATTCTGATGTGGCAACCTTTAAAGACGCACTAAAGGCGCAGATAAGGGGGGTAAACGCTGTATACCAAAGGAGCGTGGAGGGTGGTGTGGCTCTCCTTGAGGTGGATTATAAAGGGAGCGCCCAGCAGATTGCAGACGAGATAGCAAAGAAGAAATTCAAAGAGATCCCGAAATTGAAAATAACGGGCGCAACAGCCAATACCATTGAGATAAACTTCGGGGGCGTGGCTGGGCCGCCATCTCCAACCAAACCTGTGCCCGAATGAGGATTATTCCAAACACTCCGGCAGCATGGAATGGGATATAGACCGCCCAGGATTGGATTACAACAATTTTGATCTGCCAAAAAATGAGCCTGCTTTATGTATGGATGCATGCCAAAGAGATCAAAAATGTAAAGCATGGACTTATGTAAAACCCAATACCACCCAAGGTGTACATCCACGTTGCTGGCTGAAATATGATGTTCCATCACCAGAATCGAATGTCTGCTGTATATCCGGGGTGCGATATAGAGCTTTATAAAATGGAGGGACATATGAAAAGTGCAAGAAATCTGTTTTATTTTCTGGCTTTATTGTGTGTTGTATGGATTTCAGGGTGTGCCTTTCCAAGGCCGATGATGCTGGCAGACCCTAACAATCCTATAAAGACAGTAGCTGTCCTCCCTATGGTTAATAATACCAATGATGTGGAGGCGCCTGAGAGGGTAAGGGAGATGTTTGCAGTCAAGCTCCCGGAAAGGTGCTATATCTATAAGCCTATCCCGGAGGTGAACCAGATGCTCAAGGACGAACTTGGTATAACCCTTGGCTCACAGCTTGACATGACAAATCCGCAGGAACTGGGAAAAAAACTCGGTGTTGACGCCGTGATATACGGCACCCTGTTTAATTTTGAAGAGAAGACCACAGGGGTTCTGAATATAAGGAGGGCCAGGGCCGGGTTCAGGCTGGTGGATACCAAAACAGGTGCAACTCTATGGGGGAGGGGCATCGGTATCAAGAGCGAAACCAAAATGACAGGGGGTACAGCAGGGACAGTTGCTGATGTGGCTTCTAAGGTCGGCAAGGCCCAGGATGTGAAGGAAGGCAAAGAGGCCAAAGAGGCAGCCGAGTATCCCGGAGCAGGGGAATGGCACAATCTGCCGGCTGAAGCGTCCTATGGCCAGCAGTATGGGGTTGCTGGTGCATTCGCAGCGGGTCTGGCAGAAAAAACACTTAAGAAGGCTACAGGCACTTTCCTGAAACGTGAATCAGAGGTCATGACAGACAGGATAATTACCACACTCCCTGTTGGCCCAGGCTCAAATCTCTGTGGCACAGGGTCTGCTGTTGCTTCGGTTTCGCTTCCTGCCATACCTATGCCGGAGATACCGCAGCCGCAGATGCCTGAGTTCAGCATGCCCGCTTATTTTGAATTTGGCAAGAGGGATTTTACTGCCGATATGATTACAACATCAACAATCAAATCAAATAATGAGAAGATGGTATTTGAGGCAAGGCTTGCGAAACGGGGAGACAAGTTCCGGAGTGATGTTGATATGGCCAAGACCATGAAGGCAAAGGGAACTGAAATGCCACCGGGTCTTGGCAAGATGGCATTTATTGTGAGGCCTGATTTAAAAATGGATTACAATTTGTACCCGGAAAAGAATAAATATCTTGAGATAGCCATAAAAGAGGGAAAAGAGGATATGCCCAAGATAGAAAAGAAAAAGATAGGAGCAGAGAAGATAGACGGCCATCCTTGTGATAAATTTCAGGTAAAAATTACCTATAAGGACGGCACTGTTGAGGAAGGCCTTCTCTGGGAGGCAAAGGACCTGGATAGGTTTGTCATAAGGGCTGAGATGGAGAATAAGGATGCAAAGACTGTTATGGAGATGAAGAATATAAAGCTCGTCAGTCCGCCAAAGGCCCTCTTTGAGGTGCCTCCCGGGTATAAGAAAATGTCCGGCATGATGGAGCTTTTTATGGAACAGGATCCCAAAGATAATCCCAAAGAGAATCCTTGATTTAGGTTATTGAGTGCAGTAAACTAAATGCAATTCAAAGAAAAGAGGAGGTAAGAGGCGATGAAATATCTAAATGGAAAAATTGGCTGCATAATGTTTTCCGTGTTTGCCCTGTACATATTCGCAGGCTGTTCACCAAAGATGACAGGGGCAGTAAAGCAAGATACTACCTTGAGCGGCGAGGGTAAAAGACTTGAGGAGGCTGGACTAAACTATTCAGGACCTGAATATACAATAGGCATCATCACTTTCAAGAATAAGACAAGGACGCCTGGTCTTGAACAACCAGCAACAGATACATTGGCTACAATTGTAAAATCAGCAGGTCTTGAGCCCATAATGCTTACCGAAGATGAAATGAGGGAACAGGAAGAAATGATTAAGCTGCAGCAGACAGGCGCAGTAAAGAAGGGGAAGAAAGATGCGGCAGAGGGTTTTGAATCCATTGATTTCCGTGTATCTGGTTCTATTACGGCGTATTCAGAGGTTGAGGAAGGGTCTGATATCCTTGTTGCCCAGTCAAAGACTCAGGTGGCAAGGGTGCAGGTGGACTACGGCCTTGTGGATATAGCCACAGGCAAGAGGCTTTTGCAGAAATCAGGAGCGGGCGAGTACAAAAAGAAAACAGGCGGTGTGCTTGGGTTTGGTTCAAAATCCAGCGCAGATGTGGGGCTGAGGGACGGCGCATTGAGGGATGCCCTTACCAAGGCAATGAGTGAGATGATTAAAGAATTAAACAGCAGGCCGTTCCAGAGCAAGATACTGATGGTAGATGGGAAGACAATAATATTCAGGGGAGGGGAAAGGTCAAAACTGGAGCCAGGGGTAAAATTAGGGGTGTACAGGCCTGGCGCTGACCTTGTTGACCCTGATACAGGCCGTGTCATAGGCAAGAGGGAGAAACAGATAGGCGAAATAATGTTCAAAGAGCACCAGAATGAAAAGGTCTCTGAAGGCAGTGTCTCCTCAGGCGCAGGTTTCCAGCCAGGGGATATTGTGAGGGCAATAAAGTAAGGGCAATTAAAAATTAGGAATTACGAATTAGGAATTAAAAAAACCAATCGTTAGTTCGTAATTCTTAATTTGCAATTCGTAATTGTATTTTAAAGGGAGGTGCGAAATGAAAAATTTAAGAGTGGCGGTTTTACTGCTTTTGGGTTGTGTCCTGATGGCTGCCGGTTGTGCGAAGCGGGTTGCCAAGTGCACGACCCCGGAGGACAACCCGCAGCACCATTATTCACGGGGTATGGAGCTTCTGGAACAGGGGAAGGCAGGTGATGCAGAGACGAAGTTTGAAAGGGCGCTGTATTGCGATGATAAATATAGTCCTGCGCACAGCGGTCTGGCCATTGTCAACGCTGAAAAGGCAAAGACTCAGAAAGAGCCAGGCTACCGGCAGACAGATGTAGATAAGGCAGTTAGCCATCTGAAGCATGCAGAAAAATCTGCAAATACAGCAGAGGATGGATTTGCCTATCATCTTGCAGGGCTGAGGGTTGATACGGCATTAAAGTCCAAAGACTGGCTTGATGAGGCAGAGGAACATTTTAAAGACGCAATGAAGGCCAAGGTGGATGAACGCAGGCTTATCTATTATGACGGAAAAGAGGCTGCCCCTTATTTCATGGGCGTTGCCTATCTTGAGGCAAGGGAATTCCAGAAGGCAAGGGATAAATTCAGCGAAGTCCTCAATATGAAGCGTGAAGGCAAGTGGAATGAGAAGGCAGATAAGGGATGGAAGAAGGTGGATAAGATAGTAAGGGCAACGGGCGGAATCACACTCGGCGATGTGGGCAAGGAGATAGCCATGAGGGAGTCTGTAAATAGGGGTGATATGGCTGCGCTTCTGGCAGATGAACTCAAGATAGAAAAGCTCTTCGCAGGAAGGATACCTATAAAGAGCGAGATAGATAAACTCAAGGCAGAATTCACGCCGGCAGATGTGCTGAACCACCACTTTAAGGAAGAGGTACTTACTATGATGAAGTGGGGAGTAAGAGGGCTTGAACCTCAATATGACCAGACAACAAAGGCATATCTCTTTAAGCCGGATGAAGGTGTTACAAGAAAGGAATTTGCCCTTGTGCTTGAGGACATACTGGTAAAGCTTACCGGCGATGAAAAGATTGCCACAGCCTATTTTGGCCAGGAAAGGTCGCCTTTCCCGGATGTGCCTGCTACAGCGCCATGGTATAATGCTGTTATGAATATGACAACAAGGGGCCTTATGGAGCCTGAAATTTCGGGTGAATTCAGGGTAAATGACCTTGTAGATGGCGCCGAGGCCATTCTGGCCATAAGGGTATTGAGGCAGAAGATGAATATATATTAGAGACAATTAAAAATTGGGAATTACGAATTAGGAATTGAAAAAATTCCAACCGTTAATTCGTAATTCTTAATTCATAATTCATAATTCACAATTGTATTTAAAAGGAGGTTTCTATGAAAAGGTTAATAACTTTATTTGCTTTTCTGTTTTTGGCGCTGCCTGTTATTGCAACGGCTCAACAGCCGCCGCAGGTGACCACAGACCCGGCTCAGGCATTTGTTACAGGGAGTATTATTGTAAAAGGAGAGGGGGCAGCACCCACAGACAGGCCGCTCTCCGCCCCGCAGAAGAGGATACTGGCAATAAGGGCAGCAAAGGTCGCTGCTCTCAGGGAACTGGCCGAAATAGTGGATGGTGTGGCTGTCTCCGGCGAAACCATAGTTAAGGATGCATCTGTACAGTCTGACACTATCAGGGCAGCTGTTCAGGGTATGGTGAAGGGGGCTAAGGTTCTTCAGGAGGCATACGACCCCATGACAGAGATGGGCGCCGTCTATCTTTCCATAAGTATGCAAGGTCCAAACGGGGTAGCAAGTCAATTATTGCCGCAGTTGTTGCCGACACTTCCTCCTTCTACAGCTGCAGCATATCTCCCTCCTGCTGTACCCCCTGCAGCTCCTCCGCAGCCGTATGACGGCCTCATACTGGATATAAAAGAACACCAATTCAAGCCTGCCCTTATAAACAGGATACTGGCCCAAAACGGTGAAATTCTTTATGACCCCACTAAAATTGCGCAGAATATCCTGGTCGAAAGGGGCGCCGGTGATTATACAAATGATGTGGGCAAGGCAAAGGCAATACTTTCCGAAAGGGGGGCCAAGAACCCCCTGGTGGTCAAGGCAGCGGGGGTAGTAAAGTTTACAGATGTGCAGGTGGGCGCCGATGATGCAGCAGGCATATTTGCCGCCAATCAAAAGGCAAACTTCTTGGAAGGCGCAAAGGTTGTATTTGTGTTGAAGTAGATATTGAGGAGAAAGGGAAAAGGGAGAAGGGTGATTGAGGATATATTATGCAGAATATAGATACTCACGGGTTTCTAAAACTTAAGGTTCATACTATATTTATAGGCTGTGCCTTTATTATTTTTCTCCCTTATCTTGTCTTTGCGCAAGAGGCTAAAGGCGGCATACAGGCAGACGGTTCAGGGGAAGCGGCTATTTTGGCAGGTGATATCCCTTCTGCAAGGCTGGAGGCCATTGCTAGGGCCAAATGGGATGCAATGGAAAAGGCAGTGGGCGTTGAGATAAGGGCGCAGACCATTGTCCAGGATGCCGCCATAATAGATGATGTGGTGAAAAAAAAGGTTGGCGGCAGTGTCCGTGACTTTAAGGTGAAGGCAGAGGGAAAAAAGGGGGATGTCTATTGGGTTAATATAAGCGCATCTGTTATCCCTTCGGCTGCAAGAGAGGCAATTGTTGAACTTGCGAGGAATACCTCTGTAACAGTTTTCATACCAGCCAAGTTCCCGGAAGGCGATGTGGAGGAGTCCAACCCCCTGGTTGAAGGCATCATAAATAATATGGCATCGCAGGGTTATCAGGTCCATGATGTTGCCGACAGTCAGCACACCCTGACAGTGAACCAGGTAGAACAGGCCATGAAGTCCGGTAATTTTATGGCAATGAGGGGGCTTGTATATAGGTATCTTTCCAATGTTATCCTTATCGGGAAGATAGACACCACTGTTACAGGGCGGGCGGGCGATGATATAGGTTCGGACATGAAGCTGCCGTATAATGTTGTTACTGCGAGACTCACATATCGCCTTATAGCCGGGAAGGGGAAAGGACCGAGGCAGATTATTTCCAGCGGTTATGAGCAGGACAAGGGAGCCGGAGCCACAATAAAAGATGCGGCATTTAACTCGCTGGAGAATCTCACGGAGAAGGTTTCCCAGAAGATACTGGCTGCTGTTACAAAGCATATACAGGAGAGCTCCAAAAAGGTGATAGTGTCCATCGATGATATACCTGACGTGGGTGTCAATCTTTCCATAAAGGAGTTTCTTCAGGGGATAGCGTGGACAACCGGCGTAAAAGAGGAAGGTCTCGGTGAATTCAGTGTTGAATATCCCGAAGACGCAGTTTATCTGGCGGCCACCCTTTCGAAAAAGAAGGGACTCAAGCTGATGAATTTTAATGACTTTAACGTGAAAATGCGGTATGTAGGATTTTAAAAGGATTTAAAAAAATATTTTAAGGAGGTAAATCTATGATGAAGAGGATGATGCTGGCTGCGGTTCTTCTTGCTGTTTCAGTCTTTTACGCTTTGCCTGCTGAGGCTATTGTGCATGTGGAGGGAAGGTATTGGTTTACAACCCTTGAATCTAATGTGAAGGCAACAGACCTTGGCGTCATAGGCAGCGAGATTAACCTTGTGGATACACTTGGTGTCGATGATAAAAAGAATTTCTGGGAGGCAAGGGTTGACCTGAACCTTGGCAGCCACCACCTGAGATACGGCTACATGCCGTTATCATGGGATGGACAAAAGACCATAACCCAGTCCATAAACTTTGATGGTAAAACATATAGCGCCAGCGCAAGGGTTGATTCAAATCTTGATATAACCTATCAAAGGCTCGGATACAGATATAACATAATAGACACGCTTGGCAACCAGCTTGGCATTATCCTTGACATTAAGCTATTTGACATAGAGGCGCGTCTTAAGACAACAGGTATTGATGAGTCTTATTCTGTTACAGCGCCTGTTCCGACCATCGGACTCGGCGCTCAGATAGGGCTGCCATTCTTGTTTACGGTGGGGGCGGAGGTGACCGGCATTGCTTACAGCGGCAATCACCTGATAGACGGCGAGGCTGCAATAAATTTCAACCCCATCCCGTTCATAACCATATCAGGAGGATACAGGATATTTGATTTGAAGGTTGAGGATGGAGATGACAAGGTGGATTTTTCATTGAAGGGTCCATTTTTGATGGTAAATGCAGGGTTTTAGTCAAAGAATTATTACCGCCACACCAAAAGCCCGGCCTGTAAACCCCCACACCAAAGATTTTGGTGGGGTAAACCTTGCAGTCAAGAACCCCCGCAGCTTGCTGAGGGGTTCTTCAATATAAGGAGGTAGCTGATGAGAAAATTTTTATTGTTGCTCTCTGTTTTCACGGTATCGTTCTTGGTGTATTCGCCTGTCTGGGCTGGTGTGCATGTGGAGGGGAGATACTGGTTTACAAAGCTTGACTCAAAATTGCAGGTAACAGATTATAATGTTACAGGCTCAGAGATATACATGAAAGATACCCTTGGCGCTGATAATACCGAGAATTTCTGGGAGGCCAAGGTAGACCTGAATTCAGGGAGCCACCACTTTATATACAGTTATATGCCGTTATCCTGGGACGGGACGAAGGCCCCGGATAATTCTATAATTTTTGCCGGCTCAACATACAGCGCAAACGACACTGTTGAATCGAGCCTGGATATAATATATCAGAGGGCAGGATACAAATATACGATAGGTAACGAGGCCGGCAACCAATTCGGCCTTATTGTTGATCTTAAACTGATTGATGTAGATGCAAATCTCAGAAACTCAACACTTAACAAATCATATAGGGTTACAGGGATTATCCCGACTATTGGCATTGCCGCGGGGATAGGGCTGCCGCACGGGTTTGCTGTTGGCGCAGAGGTGACCGGCATCGGATACAACGGCAATCATTT
>Ga0209642_10001607_pt1 | contig 15075 bp, 8 predicted proteins | sample RifCSP19_2_FD_184025 | JGI IMG/M metagenome (GOLD analysis project Ga0209642, IMG submission 184025) | Soil microbial communities from Rifle, Colorado - Rifle CSP2_sed 19_2 (SPAdes) (version 2) | ecosystem: Environmental > Terrestrial > Deep subsurface > Rock core/Sediment | place: Rifle... | reverse complement strand
AGCACTGATTGGGCTAGGGGGCCTTAGCTGGCGGTCTGGGTTGTTTCCCTCTCGGATACGGAGCTTAGCCCCCGCACCCTCACTCCCGGGCTCTGGAGCAACGGCATTCGGAGTTTGACTGAGATCGGTAAGCTTGTGGGCCCCCTAGCCCAATCAGTGCTCTACCTCCGTTGCTGAACGCCCGAGGCTGCCCCTAAAGGCATTTCGGGGAGAACCAGCTATCACCGAGTTTGATTGGCCTTTCACCCCTACCCACAGGTCATCCCCCAGGTTTTCAACCCTGGTGGGTTCGGCCCTCCACGAGGTCTTACCCTCGCTTCAGCCTGCCCATGGGTAGATCACTCGGTTTCGGGTCTAGGGCCTGCGACTGTGCGCCCGTTTCGGACTCGCTTTCGCTTCGGCTTCCCGAGAACGGTTAACCTCGCCGCAGACCGCTAACTCGCCGGCTCATTCTTCAAAAGGCACGCCGTCACCCGGACCGGTCACCCGGCCCGAGCCCCGACAGCTTGTAGGCTCACGGTTTCAGGTTCTATTTCACTCCCCTCCCGGGGTACTTTTCACCTTTCCCTCACGGTACTGGTTCACTATCGGTCGCCAGGGAGTGCTTAGCCTTAGGGGGTGGGCCCCCCGGATTCACACGGGATTTCAGGGGTCCCGTGCTACTTGGGATCCCCGCGGGGAGGTCCGTCGCCTTTCGTCTACGGGGCTGTTACCGTCTGTGGCGGCCCGTTCCATGGCCTTCGACTAGACGCGGACTTTGTGACTCCCTGGATCCTCCGACGAAGATCCTCGCGGGTCCCACGACACCGGCACGGCAACGCCGTCGGGCTGTGACACCACACCGGTTTAGGCTGTTCCCCGTTCGCTCGCCGCTACTGGGGGAGTCGCGGTTGCTTTCCTCTCCTCGCCCTACTGAGATGTTTCACTTCGGGCGGTTCCCTCCGCACGTCCTATGGATTCAGACGTGGGTGACCGGGCATGACCCCGGTCGGGTTTCCCCATTCGGACACCCTCGGATCTCTGCCTTCTTGGCGGCTCCCCGAGGCTTTTCGCAGCCTGACGCGTCCTTCATCGGCTCCTGGCGCCAAGGCATCCACCGTGAGCCCTTCCTAACTTGACTCGTAGATGCTCGCGCTCGCTATCGAGTTCTCAAGGTGCTTCGAGAGCTCGCACCCTCAAAGCTGAACAGTGTGCCGCCGCCTGTGCGCATCGACCTGGAGTCTTCCGGATGAGCCGACGAGACGCCGGCTTCCGGATGTGCCAAGGCTCCTTAGAAAGGAGGTGATCCAGCCGCACCTTCCAGTACGGCTACCTTGTTACGACTTCACCCCAATCGCGAGCCCCACCTTCGACGGCTCCCTCCTTGCGGTTGGGCCACCGGCTTCGGGTGTTGCCCACTTTCGTGGTGTGACGGGCGGTGTGTACAAGGCCCGGGAACGTATTCACCGCAGCATTGCTGATCTGCGATTACTAGCGACTCCGACTTCACGGGGTCGGGTTGCAGACCCCGATCCGAACTGAGCGCGGCTTTTTGGGATTCGCTCCCCCTCGCGGGATCGCAGCCCTTTGTACCGCGCATTGTAGCATGCGTGCAGCCCTGGACATAAGGGGCATGATGACTTGACGTCATCCCCACCTTCCTCCGGTTTGGCACCGGCAGTCTCCCTAGAGTTCCCGGCTTTACCCGCTGGCAACTAAGGACAAGGGTTGCGCTCGTTGCGCCACTTAAGGCAACACCTCACGGCACGAGCTGACGACAGCCATGCACCACCTGTGCAGGCTCCGTAGAGCGCCGGCTTTCACCGGCTTTGCCCTGCATGTCAAGCCCAGGTAAGGTTCTTCGCGTTGCATCGAATTAAGCCGCATGCTCCGCCGCTTGTGCGGGCCCCCGTCAATTCCTTTGAGTTTTAGCCTTGCGGCCGTACTCCCCAGGCGGGGTGCTTAATGCGTTAGCTTCGGCACGGACGGGGTCGATGTCCGCCCACACCTAGCACCCAACGTTTACGGCTAGGACTACCAGGGTATCTAATCCTGTTCGCTCCCCTAGCTTTCGCGCCTCAGCGTCAGGCAAGGCCCAGAGATCCGCCTTCGCCACCGGTGTTCCTCCTGATATCTGCGCATTTCACCGCTACACCAGGAATTCCGATCTCCCCTACCTGCCTCGAGCCCGGAAGTATCGGACGCAGGCCCGGGGTTGAGCCCCGGGTTTTCACAACCGACTTTCCGAGCCGCCTACGCGCGCTTTACGCCCAATGAATCCGGACAACGCTCGTCCCCTACGTGTTACCGCGGCTGCTGGCACGTAGTTAGCCGGGACTTCTTCTGCAGGTACCGTCACTTTCGCTTCGTCCCTGCCGAAAGCGGTTTACGACCCGAAGGCCTTCATCCCGCACGCGGCGTCGCTGCGTCACGCTTTCGCGCATTAGCGCAAGATCCCCCACTGCTGCCTCCCGTAGGAGTCTGGGCCGTGTCTCAGTCCCAGTGTGGCTGGCCGTCCTCTCAGACCAGCTACCCGTCGTCGCCTTGGTGGGCCGTTACCCCACCAACAAGCTGATAGGCCGCGGGCCCATCCCGGACCGTCGGGGCTTTCCCGGCCGGACCATGCGATCCGGCCGGAGTATCCGGTATTAGCCCAGGTTTCCTTGGGTTATCCCGGTGTCCGGGGCAGGTTGCCCACGTGTTACTCACCCGTTCGCCGCTCTCCCCTGAAGAGGGTTACCCCTCCTCAGGTTCCCGCTCGACTTGCATGTGTTAGGCACGCCGCCAGCGTTCGTCCTGAGCCAGGATCAAACTCTCCGTAGAGAACTCGACCGGCCTTTCGGCCGGTTCTCGTTCGTGTGAAGAGTCGGCCTCTCGGGCGTTGGCACCCCCGATCGGCCTCCTGTGATTCCGTACGACCGTCTGCCGTGGAGCGTGGCGAACCACGCCTCCCAGCTGACGGGAAAACGCACTGGCTTTTGGCACACTGTTCAGTTCTCAAGGTGCGCGCAGCGACCCCAGCCGAAGGTGTGGCCCAGAACTGGGGGTCGCGCCAACCAATGATACTACTGCTGATACTACTGCGCGGTTCAAGAACCCGTCAACGGAGGCTGGCCTCCGGCCGGCGAGCGATGAAAGGATACCCCATCACCCGTGACCGAGGCACCGGGTGCCCTCGTCCGAGGACCCCCGACCGCCCCGTGCAGGTCACGCAGCGGGAGGGATGACCGTGCAGACTGGACAGCACGCCCGAGACGAGGGATCGGCGTTCCGCCGCCGCTGAGAAAGCTATCGACCGTGACGACGCCCGTGCACCGAGGACACCTGCCACGCCTCGCCGCGGCCGCGGCCGTGGGCATCCTGGCCGGTCTCCTCTCGGGGCTGTTCGGCGTCGGAGGCGGGATCCTGATCGTGCCCGGCCTCGTGATGCTGATGCACATGCCGCAGCGCCTCGCCCACGGGACGTCGCTCGCGGCGATCGTGCCCATCGCTGGCTCGGGCGTCGCCGGCTACGCCGTCGCCGATTCCGTCGACTGGCCGGCGGCGGCGCTCATCACGCTCGGGGCGGTCTGGGGCGCGGTCCTCGGGACCAGAGTGCTCCACGTGGCTCGCCAGGACACCTTGAGGAAGGCGTTCGCCGGGTTCCTCCTCCTCACCGCCGCGCGCCTCCTGCTCGACATCCCGGAGGCGCTCGGGCGCGGAGGCATCACGCTTGGGATCGCGCTCGCCTTGATCGGGTTGGGGCTCGCATCCGGCACGCTGGCTGGGCTCCTGGGAGTGGGCGGAGGCATCGTGATCGTGCCGGGTCTCGTCCTGCTCTTCGCCGTCCCTGACGCCGTCGCCAAGGGAACCTCGCTCCTCGTGATCATCCCGACCGCTGTGGCCGGGACGCTCTCGAACGTGCAGCGGTCCAACGCCGACCTCCGCGTCGCGGCGACGGTCGGGCTGTTCGGGGTGGCGTCGGCGTTCGCGGCGACGACCCTGTCGGTGAACATGGACCCCACCGCCTCGAGCGTGCTGTTCGCCCTGCTCCTCGTGGCCGTGGCGGCGCAGATGCTCCTGCGTGGACGTGGCGCGCGCGCCGTGGGCGGATGACGCGCGCCCCGGGTGCAGTCGCGCACGGGCGTGGTCAGCTCAGCCCGACCACCTTCGCGAACCGGCGCCTCCCGACCTGCCAGACGGTGTCGATGAGCGTCTCGTCGGGCCCGGCCCAGCTCCCGTCGTAGGCGGTCACCTCCACTCCGTCCACCTTGGCACCCCTCTGGTCGATCAGTCGACGGGCCTCCGACTTGGTCTTCGCGAGCCCGAGGTGAACCAGCACCGCGGCGAAATCCAACACGCGGACGGCCTCCTTCCTCTGAACGAAGACCTCCGCGCGGGGCAGAACGACTCCCCGGATCTCCTCCGGAAGCTGGCCCTCCTTGTGCACAAGGTCGAACCGCCGTTCGGCGGCCTTTCCCGCGCCCTCGCCGTGATACAGATCGACGACCTCGCGCGCCATCCGGCGCTTCTCGCCCCACGGGTCGAGAGAGCCGTCGGCCAGACCGGCCGCGACGCGGTCGGCCTCTGAGGGGTCCCGGAAGAAGTCGAGCGTCAGCCGGCGGTATCCGGGGATCAGCTCGTCCGGTATCCGCACGAGCTTGCCGAACATGTCGTCGGGACCCTCCGTGATCGCCACGTAGTTGCCGAGCGACTGGCTCATCTTCTGCACGCCGTCGGTCCCGACCAGGAGCGGCATCGTGAGCGCGACCTGCGGATCCTGCCCCCGCTCGCGCTGGAGATCCCGACCCATGAGCAGGTTGAACCGCTGGTCGCTGCCGCCGAGCTCCACGTCCGCCTCCACGGCTACCGAGTCCATCGCCTGCAGGAGGGGGTAGAGGAACTCCATGATCGAGATCGGCCGCCCCTCCGCGTAGCGCTTGGCGAAGTCGTCGCGCTCGAGCATCCGGGCGACCGTCGCGGAGGCCGTGAGGCGAAGGATCGCCTCCATGTCCAGCGGCTCGAGCCACTCGGCGTTGTACCGGACCTCGGTTCTCTCAGGGTCCAGGATCAGCCAGAACTGCTCCAGCAGGCGGTCCGCGTAGCCCCGGACCTCCTCCTTCGACAGCCGGGGTCGCGTGTCGCTCCTCCCAGAGGGATCCCCCAGCCGAGCCGTGAAGTCCCCGACGATGAGGACTGCGACGTGCCCGGCGTCCTGGAACTGCCGGAGCTTGCGAAGCACGACGGCCCAGCCGAGCGTCACGTCGGCGGCGGTGGGATCCAGGCCGAGCTTCGCGCGCAGAGGTCGGCCGAGCGCCAGCTTCGCCGGAAGAGCGTCGTGCGGGACGACCTCGGCGGGGCCGGCTAGCAGGGCAGGGAGGTCGGCGGGACCCATGGGCTCAAGGATGCTAGCAGTGGGACCGAGGGCGGCGTGGCAAGATGGATGAACCATGGCCGTGCGCTCGCGGACCCTCGTGGTCGCCTTGCTCGTCTTCGCCCTGGGAGCCTCCGCCTGCGACCTCCCAACCCTCCGCGAGGCTCGATCGGAGGCGGCCGCGCTCCCGCAGACCTCGTTCCTGTACGCGGCCGACGGCACGCTCATCACACGCCTCCACGCGGGCGAGGACCGCGTGGCCGTGCGTCAGTCGAGGATCCCCGACGTCGTCCGGAACGCCGTCATCGCGATCGAGGACCAGCGGTTCTACGACCACGCAGGCTTGGACCTCCGGGCGGTGCTCCGAGCCGCCTACGTGGACGTGACCACCGGGGAGATCGTCGAGGGCGGGTCGACCATCACGCAGCAGCTCGTGAAGAAGGTCTACGTGGGCGAGGAAGAAACCCTCACTCGCAAGCTCAAGGAGGCGTACCTCGCCTGGCAGCTCGAGCACCGTCTCACGAAGTCGCAGATCCTGACGAAGTACCTGAACACCGTCTACTTCGGTAACGGGGCGTACGGGATCATGGCCGCATCCCGCACCTACTTCAGCAAGCAACCCGAGGATCTCAACGTCGAGGAGTCGGCCCTGCTCGCCGGGTTGATCGCGGCGCCCGTCGACTACGACCCGGTCACGCACCCCAACCGGGCCCGCAACCGGCGTAACCGCGTGCTCGGCCGCATGCTCGACCTCGGCATGATCGACCCCATCGGGCATCAGGTCGCCGTGGAGGCGCCGATCTCGCTGTCCATGGACCAGGAGGACACCGACCGGTACCTCGCTCCCCACTTCGTCGACTACTTCAAGGAGTGGTTCCTGTCGAACCCCCGGTTCGGCGAGACGCAGCAGGAGCGGTACGACCTCCTCTTCGAAGGTGGCCTCCGGATCGTGACCACCCTTGACCCGAACCTGCAACGATACGCCGAGCGTGCCGTCGACCAGGTGCTCGTCGCTCGGTCCGACCCGTACGGGGCGCTCACCGCCATCGACCCACGCACGGGGTACGTGCGTGCGATGGTCGGAGGCCGCGACTACTGGGACGAGGACGACCGGTTCGCGCGGATCAACCTCGCGACCGGTGGCAGCACCGGCCGCCAGGCGGGATCTGCGTTCAAGCCGTTCGCGCTCGTCGCCGCGCTCGAGAGCGGGCTCACCCGAACCACGTCGTTGAACGGCTCTTCCGCGCACATCTTGCTCCAAGACGGGACCTACTGGGACCCGAAGAACGCCGAGGGCGGAGGCTACGGGACGATCTCGCTCGAGACCGCCACGGTGAACTCCGTGAACATCGCCTACGCGAACCTGCTCTCGGCGATGGGAGGCGGCGACCCGTACGTCGGCGCCGAGAAGACAGTCGAGGCGGCCGTGCGGATGGGGATCCGCTGTTGCCCTCGCACGACCGAGCCCAACGGCCCGCTCGCGCCCGTCCCCTCGGCGGTCCTCGGTGTGAACGAGGTCAGCACGCTCGAGATGGCCTCTGCCTTCGGGACGCTCGCGTACGGCGGCCAGCACGTCCAGCCGACCCCCGTCATCCAGATCGCGAGGGCCGACGGCGAGATCCTCTACGAGGCGAACCGGAAAGCGGAGCAGGTCGTCGAACCCGCCATCGCCGCCGAGGCGGTCGACATCCTCTCCGGTGTCGTCCAGCGGGGAACGGGAAGGGCCGCGAACCTCGGCCGGCCGCAGTTCGGCAAGACGGGGACGGCCCAGAACGCGAGCGACGCCTGGTTCGTGGGAGCCATCCCCCAGATGGCGGTGGCCGTATGGGTCGGCTTCCCTCAGGGGCAGATCCCGATGTGCTGCGGCAACGTCCGGATCTCGACCGTGTACGGCGGGACGTGGCCGGCGGCGATCTGGCACGCGTTCATGGTGAACGCGACGAGGCGGATGCGCGTGATCGACTTCCCGGAGGCTCCCGAGGTCGAGTACGTGACGCTCCGGATCGACGTCACGCGGGGCTGTCTCGCGAACACCTATACCCTGCCGCAGGACATCGACACCTTCCGGTACGTCGCGGGGACCGAACCGACCCTCCAGGTGTGCACCGAGCCCACCTCGTACCAGCTGCTCCTGATCCCGTCCGTGATCGGCCTCGAGGAGGAGGCAGCGATCGCGGCTCTGCGCGCGGCGGGGTTCAACGTCGCCATCCAGTACACCCCGTCCGACCAGCCGGAAGGAACCGTCATCGCGCAGGACCCGGAGCCCGGGGAGGGCCTGATCCAGACCGGGACCGTGACGATCACGATCGTCAAGGGCGCGCCCTCGCCCGAGCCGAGCCTCGCGCAGGTCCCCAACGTCCTCGGCATGAGCCAAGCGGTCGCCACCGCAGCGCTCCACCAAGCCGGATTCCGCGTGTCCGCCTCGTTCGCCGAGGAGTGCGACCCGGAGGACCCGACCTGCGGATACCGTCAGGGCGTGGTCTGGTCCCAGTCCCCCGCGGGAGGCACACCGGCCGAAGAGGGATCAAGCGTCTCGATCGTCGTCAACCCGTAGCCGGGCGGCCGGGCGACACGAACGGGCTCTCGCGCACGAAGAACCGCCACCGGCGCTCGACGCCGACGGTGACGCCGACCCGCGTGCTCCGCGCGATCGCTCGGGCGGGAGCAGGCTCCCCGGACAGCAGGTAGAGAGACTGGCTTCGGACGAGGTCGGTCCCGTTGTCCGGCCGGCCGATCCCGAACGCCTGCGTGAACCGAGCTGGGCCCGAGCACAGGAGCCGCGGGGTCTCGAGCCCTCGATGGTCCGCCATCACCTCGAGCCCAGCGATCGGCTCGGCGGCTCGCAGGAGTACAGCGCTTCCCTCTCCGTTCGACCCGGTCACGATGTTCGAACAGAAGTGCATGCCGTAGGTGAAGTACACGTACAGGTGGCCGGGCCGCCCGAACATCACCTCGTTGCGAGGCGTCCTCCCTCGGAACGAGTGGCTCGCGGGATCTCCCTCCTGGTAGGCCTCGACCTCCACGAGCCGCGCGGCCAGCCGCGTCCCGTCGGGGAGCTCGCGCACCAGCACGCGTCCGAGCAGCTCGGGACCGACCGCTGTCGAGGGCCGGGCGAAGAACGAGCGCGGGAGCCGCCGCCCGAGCCTCACCGGCCCTTGCGGAGGAACCGTCGGAGCTTCGAGAGCGGCCATGCGTTGATCACGTCGTCCTTCGAGAGCCAGCCACGCTGAGCCGTCGCCACGCCGAACCGCATGTGCGGGAGGTGAACCGTCGCGTGCGAGTCCGTGTCGATCGCGAACCTCACCCCATAGCGCCTGGCCCACAGGATGTGCTCGTCCTTGAGGTCGAGCCGATCCGGGTAGCCGTTCACCTCCAGCGCGGTGCCGGTCCGCGCGGCCGCCTTGAACACCTCGTCCAGGTCGAACTCGACCGCGGCCCGTTGACCGATCAGGCGGCACGTCGGATGCCCGATCACGTGGACGAAGGGGTTCTCCATCGCGCGAACGATCCGCCTGGTCATCTCCTCCTTGGACCGGTTGAAGTGCGAGTGGACCGAGGCGACGTGGAGGTCGAACCCGGAGAGGAAATCCTCGTCCCAATCGACGTTGCCGTCCGGATCGATGTTCAGCTCCGACCCGTGCAGCAGCGTCATCTTCGGATACCGGGACCGCAGCTTCCGGAGCCGTCCCCGCTGCTCCAGGATCTTGGCGTCGGTCATCCGCTGCATCGCAAGGTTCGGGGCGTGATCCGTCACCGCGTAGTACGCGTAGCCGAGGGCCGAAGCGGCCTCGAGCATCTGCTCGAGCGAGGCGAGTCCGTCCGTCAGGTTCGTGTGGGTATGGAGGTCGCCGCGGATCTGCCGCTGGACGATCACGTCGGGCAGCCCACCATCCAGGGCCGCCTCGACCTCTCCGCGATCTTCGCGCAGGGTGGGCGGGAACCACGGCAGCCCGAGGTGCTCGTAGACCTCTTCCTCCGTCTCGGCGACGATCAGCCTGCCGCTCTTCGCTCGGAACAGCCCGTATTCGGACAGCTTGAGCCCCTTGCGGACCGCCATCTCGCGGATCCGGATGTTGTGGGCCTTGGAGCCGGTGAAGTAGATCAACGCGGCCCCCCAGACCTGCGGCGAGACGACGCGGAGGTCGACCTGCGGCCCGGCTGACGTGATCACCGAGGACTTCGTTTCCCCGTGCGCCAGCACGCGCTCGACCCCGCCCAGTGAGACGAAGGCCTCCATGATCGGCGCGGCGTGCCTCTCATCGGCGGCGACGAGCAGGTCCACGTCGCCGATCGTCTCGGCCATCCTTCGGAGGGACCCAGCGTAGGCGGTCCGCTTCACCCCCTTCACCACCGTGAGCTGCGCGAGCAGCGACTCCGCCAGGTCCAGGGCGACGTTCACGAGCGAACGGCCGCCGGACTCTCGTAGCCGCGCGATCCCTTCGCGGATGTTCCCTTCGGTCTTGGCGCCGAAGCCCTTCAGGCTCGCGAGGTGATGCTCCTCCACAGCGCGCTCGAGCTCGTCGACGCTGGAGATGCCGAGTTCCCGGTACAGCACCATCGCTCGCTTCGGACCGAGACCTGGGATCGACATGATCGCCCGCACCCCGGCCGGGACCTGCGCCCGGAGATCCTCCAGCGCCGGGATCGTCCCGGTCCGGAGGAACCCGTGGATCTTCTCTCCGATCGACCTGCCGACGTTCGGGATCTCGAGGATCTCCCTCAGCTCCATCTCGCCGATGTCGGCGGGGTAGCCTCCGACAGCCCGTGCGGCCTTCTCGTACGCGCGGGGCTTGAACGGGTCCTCCGAGAGGATCGAGAGCAGATCCGCGTACTCGATGAGGACCGACTCGACCGCATCGTTCGCCCGCGGCACCGGTCATCGCCTCCCCGACGTCGCGTCAGGCGGCGCCGAGCAGCCAGAGCAGCAGCGCCTTCTGCGTGTGCATCCGGTTCTCGGCCTGGTCCCACACGGCCGAACGAGGCCCGTCGAGCACCTCGTCGGCGATCTCCTGGCCTCTGTGGGCCGGCAGGCAGTGCAGCACCGTCACGTCCGGCTTGGCGAGCTCGACCTTCGCCTGATCCAGGGCGTAGGCCGGGAACACGAGGGCGCGCTCGCCGACCTCGGACTCCTGTCCCATGCTGGCCCAGACGTCCGTGTAGAGGACGTCGGCGCCGGACGAGGCCTCCTCCGGGTCGTGCGTGAGCGTGACGCTCCCGCCGGTCCGCGCCGCGATCTCCCTGGCCCGCTGCACCACCTGCGGGATCGGTTCGAACCCCGGCGGGGTGGCCACGCGGATGTGCATCCGCGTCTTCGCCCCGCCGAGCAGCAGCGAGTGCGTGACGTTGTTCCCGTCGCCGAGGTAGGTGAGGACGCGGCCGGCGAGCTCACCCTTGATCTCGCGGACCGTGAGGAGGTCGGCCAGGCACTGGCACGGGTGCTCGAAGTCGGACAGCGCGTTGATGACCGGGACCGTTGCCCCCGAGGCGAGCAGCTCGAGACGCTCCTGCTCGAACGTCCGCAGCACGAGCGCGTCCACGTAGCGCGAGAGCACACGCCCCGTGTCCTCGATCGTCTCTCCCCGCCCGAGCTGGAGCTCGGCCGCGGACAGCGGCACCGGGTGGGCGCCGGCGGAGGCGATCGCGATCTCGAAGGAGACCCGGGTCCGGGTCGACGGCTTCTCGAAGATCATGGCGACCGCCTTGCCCCTGAGCCGCTCCGCATGGTCGTCGGGCTGGGCCTTGACCTTGGCCGAAAGGTCCAGGAGCCACGCGAGCTCGTCCGGCGAAAGGTCATCGATCGACAGGAAGTCGCGCTCCATGACCGGAGTCTATCCCCGGGAGCCTCCGCTCGCTCCCGCTCGGGCGAGGAGGCGAAGTACCTACCTCGCTCGCAGCTCCGCGCCGAAGTCGCGCGCGAGGCGGTCCACGATGCTCGCGACCGCGGCGTCGGCCTCTTCGTCTGTCAGGGTCCGGTCCAACGCACGGAAGTCGACCGCGAAGGCCAGGCTCTTCTTGCCCTCGGAAAGGGGCGCCCCCGCGAAGACGTCGAACAAGATGCACGAGCCGAGCAGGTCGCCGCCGGCCTCCCGGAGGGTCCGCGTGACGGCGCCGGCCGGGACCGCCTCGTCCAGGGTGAACGCCAGATCGCGCCGGACCGGCGGGAACCGGGGGACCTCCCGAGCCTCGATCGTGCCCCTCGCGTTGCGCATCAGCGGCTCGATCCATAGCTCCGCGGCCGCGATCCGGCCCGTCACATCAAGGGCGGCCGCGACCGTCGGGTGGATCTCGCCGACCTCGCCGATCTCCTCGCCTCCCACGAGCACGACGGCCGAGCGTCCCGGGTGGAAGGGCATGCCGACCGGATCGCCGAGCGACCACGGGACGCCGAGGTCAGCCATCAGCGCCTCGAGGGCGCCCTTCGCGTCGAAGAAGTCCGACGTGCGGCCGCCGCCGGTCCAGCCTGGATCCGCGGTCCCGGTCATCGCGAACGCGACCGACGGGCGCTCCTGCGGACCGTCGTCCCTCAGGCGGAAGACGCTCCCGGCTTCGAAGATCGCCATCGTGGGCACGTGTCGGTAGGCGTTACGCCGAACGGTCTTGAGCAGACCCGGCAGGAGGCGCGTCCGCAGCCACCCCTCGTCGGCCGCGAGCGGGTTCGTCACGCGGATCGCGTCGGCGTCTCCTGTCAGCTCCAGGTCGGCCTCGGAGACGAACGGGATCTGCCGCACCTCCCGCAGCCCGGCTCGAACGAGCGAGGCCCGGACCCTCCCGAGGAACGCGTACCGCGCGGGGAGACCGCCCGTCTGGCGGACGGCCGGCAGGGTCGAGCCCACCCGCTCGTACCCCTGCACGCGCACGACCTCCTCGACGAGGTCGACCTCGCGCTCCAGGTCGACGCGGTACCCCGGGATCTCGACCTCGACCCGGTCCTCGTCCAGCGCCTCGGAGGGCATCCCGAGCCGCTCGAAGACCTCGGTGGCATCGCCCACCGACACCGGGTAGCCGATCAGCATCTTCGCGCGCGAGGCCCGCATCGCGATCCGCCGCCGTGCGGGCGCGCCGCCGACCTCCACGACGCCCCGCAGGGTCTTGGCGCCGCACCACTCCGCCATGAGACGACAGGCGCGGTCGGCCCCCACCGGAACCGCCTCGGGATCGACCCCTCGCTCGAAGCGCACCGACGCCTCGGTCGACAGGCCGATCCGCCGTCGCGTCCGCTGGATCCCACCCCGCTCGAACGACGCGCTCTCCAGGAGGATGCCGCTCGTCGACGCCGAGACCTCCGCGAGCTCGCCCCCCATCACCCCGGCGACGGCCACCGGTCGTTCCGTGTCGCAGATCAACAGGTCGTCGGCCGTGAAGGCGCGGTCGACATCGTCGAGCGTCACGAGCCGCTCCCCCTCCTCCGCTCGGCGAACGACGATCCCGGGCCCCTTCAACAGGGCGAGGTCGAACGGGTGCAGCGGCTGACCGATCTCGAGCATGGCGTAGTTCGTCGCGTCGATCGCCGCCGAGATCGGCCGCATCCCCGCCGCGAACAGCCGCGCCTGAGCCGCGATCGGCGAGGAGACGCCGCGGACGTCTCGTAGGATCCGGGCGAGGTAGCGAGGGCACCGCTCCGGGTCGAGCACCTCGAGCGTGGCGACGGCCTCGGCGAGCTCGTCGGTCTCCTCCACGCCCACCGCGGGGAGCAGGAGCGGGGCGCCCGTCGCGGCCGCCACCTCCCGGGCGATCCCGAGGACCGAGAGGAAGTCGGGGCGGTTCGGCGTCACCTCGATGTCGAGCACGGCGTCCCTCAAGCCGAAGCTCTCCGCGACATCCGCGCCCGGCTCGAGGCCCGGCGGCAAGACCAAGATCCCCTCGTGCGAGGGTGAGATGCCGAGCTCATCCGGGGCGCAGAGCATCCCGTTCGACGTCACGCCACGGATCTGCCGCGCACCGAGGGGCTCGGACAAGAGCGGTACCCGAGCGCCGGGGGGCGCGAGCGGGACGAGGTCGCCGGGGCCCATGTTCCGAACGCCGACCACGACCTCGAGCTCGGCGGAGCCCGTCTGGACCCTGGCCACCCAGAGCCTGTCGCTGTTCGGGTGGTCGACCACCTCGATGACACGGGCGACGATCACACCGGACAGGCCCGCCCACGGCCGTTCGATCGACTCGACCTCGGCGCCCTTGTGGGTGAGGACCTCCGCGAGCTCCTCGGCCGACAGGTCCGCCGGGCACAGCTCGCGGAGCCAAGACACGACGACCTTCACGCCGCGCCCTCGAACTGCTCCAAGAACCGTACATCGCCCTCGACGAGCAGCCGCATGTCCTGTACGCCGTAGCGGACCATCGCCACGCGTTCCACACCCAGCCCGAAGGCGAAGCCCGTGTACCGCTCCGAGTCGTACCCGCAGTTCTCGAGCACCTTCGGATGCACCATCCCGGCCCCGAGCAGCTCGATCCACCCGTTGCCACAGACGCGACAGCCGACCCCACCGCAGATGAAGCACGAAACGGCCACCTGGCACCCCGGTTCCACGAACGGGAAGTAGTCGGGATTCAGCCGAACGCCCACCGTCTCGCCGAACAGCTCCCGGGCGAACGCCTCGAGCGTGCCTTTCAGGTCCGAGAACGCGATGCCCTCGTCCACCGCCAGGCCTTCGATCTGGTGGAACACGGACAGGTGCGTCGCGTCCACGGCCTCGCGCCGGTACGTTCGGCCGGGCACGATCACGAAGACGGGCGGATCCTGCGACTCCATCGTGCGGATCTGGACCGCCGAGGTCTCGGTCCGAAGGAGCAGGCCGGGTACGTCCACGTACAGCGAGTCCTTCATCGTGCGCGCGGGGTGGTCGCGCGGGATGTTGAGTGCCTCGAAGTTGTGCCAGTCGTCCTCGATCTCCGGTCCCTCGACCACCCGGTATCCCATACGGGTGAAGACCTCCACTATCCGGTCCTCGACCAGCGTCAGCGGGTGGAGCGAGCCGTGGCGTGGGCGTCGACCTGGCAGCGTGACGTCGATGCGATCGCGTTCGAGGAGCCCGGCCTCCGCCGAGCCCTCTAGCGCCGCTCTGCGCTCCTCGATGGCGGCCTCGAGCTCCGAGCGCACCTCGTTGGCCTGTCGGCCGACGGCACGCCGTTCCTCGTCCACCATGCCGCCGAGCGCCCGGCCGACACCGCCGATCGCCGTCTTGCGCCCGAGGACGGAGGTCCTCGCGGCATCGAGCTCGTCGACCGAAGCTGCGGATGCGATCAGCCGACGCCCGCGAACGCGTTCGTCCTCGAGGATGCGGCGAGCCTCGGCCGGGTCCATGGTCCCGGCGAGTCTAGCAAGCGCCCCTGTTCAGATCGCCGGTTCCTCTGCGCCGGCGGGGACGTCGAGGACGAAGGCGAGACCGTCGTCCACCCGCACCGTCGCCGTCCCGCCCTGCGCGGCAGCCACCCCCAGAGCGACGAAGAGTCCGATCTTGCTCCCGGCGCCCGTCCCCGGGGCGCGCGGGCGGAACAACCGTTCGGCCTCCTCCGGCGACAGCTCGGTCCCCCGGCGAGACACCTCGAGCAGGAGCCGGCCCGCGCGCCGCTCCCCGCGGACCCGCACCGGCCCCTCGTTCGTCCACCACACGAGCGACTCGACGAACGCCTCCAAGACCAGCCGCAGGCGCTCCGGGTCGACGAAGGCCTCGACCTCACCCGACTCCCACACGACCGGTGGATGATCGGGGTCGCGGCCGAGCGACTCGGCGACCTGGCCGACCAGT
>Ga0209642_10001600_pt1 | contig 15102 bp, 13 predicted proteins | sample RifCSP19_2_FD_184025 | JGI IMG/M metagenome (GOLD analysis project Ga0209642, IMG submission 184025) | Soil microbial communities from Rifle, Colorado - Rifle CSP2_sed 19_2 (SPAdes) (version 2) | ecosystem: Environmental > Terrestrial > Deep subsurface > Rock core/Sediment | place: Rifle... | reverse complement strand
TAAACAGGCCGCGGGGTTAGTTTTTCTTTTCGTAAATCCCCTCTCCCTGTAACGGTAAACCCTTAAAGAGGAGAATTTCACGGAGATTGCCGCTTAAGAGCCGGGGATTGGAGGCACGCCGGAAAAAGATAAGAAGATTATCCATGTTTATGCAATGCCGCCCGGAGGTAATGCCTGCTGAAAAAGGGCGGCCTTTCAAAGCATTTCGAAATTATCTTTCAACCCGCTCGATACCGCAACCCCTCCCTCCTTATCCACTATTATGCCCTCAACACCTTCCAGCCTTTCAATCAGCTCCATCCCCTTTTCAGGGCCCATGACAAAAACAGCTGTTGAAAGGGCGTCCGCGAGGGCCGGGTCTTTGCTTACAATCGTTACGCTCCGGCATTTATCAGCGGGGAAACCGGTCCCGGGGTCCAGTATGTGGTGATAGCGGATATCGTCTTTTATAAAAAACCTCTCGTAATCGCCCGATGTCGCGACGGCGCCGCTTAAAACCCTGAGTTTCCCCAGAAGTTTTTCTTTTTCCCTCGGATGAGCAACCCCTATTGTAAATTGCTCAGAGGCGTTCTTGCTGAAGACGGTCATGTCTCCGCCGGCCCTTATGATTGCCCAGCCCGCGCCATGCTTTTTTAATGTATCTATCGCCCTGCCCACTATGTAACCCTTCGCAACCCCGCCGAGGTCAAGCCTCATGCCTTTTTTCTTCAGGGCGGCAATTGATGATTCTTTATCCAGGAAAATATCCTTGTAGTTTACAAGGGGGGTAAGTTTTTTAATCTCGCCTTTGTCCGGGACATAGCCTCCCTCGCCGGAAAAATCCCATACGCCTCCTCCCGTCTTGAATAATACCCCGATTGTCGGGTCAAAGGCCCCTTTCGTCAGTCCGGAGATCTTTATTGCGACCCCTAAAACTTGAACCACCTCCTGAGATACACTTTCCCCTTTTATCCCGGCATTGGCGGAAATTTTAGAGACCTCGCTTGTCTCTTTGTAGGAACTGAAAATATTTTCAAGCCGTTCTATCTCCTTGAATGCGTCCTCAATTGCCGCGGGATTATCCTCTTTAACCGTTATCTCAACGATTGTCCCCATAAGAATGCGGCTGTGAGTTGTTGTTTCCGGGGATTTTTTAAGAAAAAAGGGGATAAAAAGGACAAGGAAAACAGATGATGCCAGGAAAAGATAAAGGAGAAGTCTTTTTTTATTCACTTCAATGTTTCTGACAGGGCAGGAATAAGCGCTTTAGTATAAAAAAGACCTTTAAAATCAAACATTTACGTCAAAATTCTTCTTCCGGCTCTGCCTTTTCCAGCATCCCGATGGCGGGCTCTTCCTCCACCTTTACCTTTACAAAAGTTTCTTTTTCAGACTTTGATTTGCAGTCAATGCAGACCCTTGTGAAAGGCAGCGCCCGAAGTCTCTCTTCCCCTATCGGCTCCCCGCATTCTTCGCAGACCCCGTAATCTTCTTCATTGAGCCTTTCAAGCGCCTTATCTATTTCACGGAGCTTTTCCCTTTCGCGGTCGCCGAGCATCAGCGTGAGCTCTCTTTGCCTTTCAGTGGTCGCTATATCGTAGATATCCCCTATCTCAAACTTCAGGGCATCGCTTTCTTTTTTTACCTTTTGATCAACATCGTCAAGGAGCCTTTTCCTATCCTCAAGCAATTTCTGGCGCATCTCCTTTTTAAAGGGGACTCTTTTTTCTTTCTGCCGCGCGGTTTTTAAAGCGACTTTTTTGCCAGCCGGTTTTTTTGCCCTCTTGGTTTTCGCCCTTGTTTTATCCGTCTTGCCTTTTGAAGTTTTTTTGCCCTTTTTGCGGGAAGTCACCATGTTTTCACCTCTTTAAAATCAAAATAAGGTTTCCAAGTATACATGATTAAATAATATTGTCAACGGATTTTTGTGAAGGGAGGGAAACTCGCCCCAGGCTTCGCCTGGGTGCCCGAAAAAGTTTCCCGCCCCTTCAACAATTTTCGGCTATCTGAAAGTTTTTGGAAAGAGTTTTAGAGAGAGAGAATCTTTTTACAAAACGGTTCTCTCAAGAGTCCGTTGACAGCCCCGGAAGATATAATATACAATGTGTTTCACGTGGAACATCATCAGGTCTTTGGGGAAACCTTTTGTAAAAGGTTTCCCCCGAACCCTTTCTGAAATTTTTAGACCTGTGCTGAACCCTGTGCTGAACTTGTTTCAGTATTGTTTCAGCATCTGAAAGTTTTTTGAAGGTGCGGAGGAACATGGAAAGATACGGCGTAATAGTGATAGGCGCGGGCCATGCGGGGTGTGAGGCGGCCCTCGCCTCTGCAAGGCTCGGCCATTCAACCCTTGTTTTGACAATGAACCTCGACACCATCGGCCAGATGTCATGCAACCCCGCGATAGGAGGCATTGCAAAGGGTCATCTTGTAAAGGAAATAGACGCGCTCGGCGGAGAGATGGCAAAGGCAATAGACGATACCGCCATACAGTTCAGAACCCTTAATGCAAGCAAAGGCCCTGCCGTCCGTTCAACAAGGGCGCAGGCGGACAGGGCCGGATACAAAATAAGGATGAGGCAGGCTCTCGAAAAAACCAGGAATATCTATCTGAGGCAGGGTGTAGCGGATAAGGTTATAGTAAAAGAAGAGGGCGGCGCAAAAAAGGCTGCCGGGATTATTTTAAACACAGGTGAGGAATTCAGGGCCGATTCAATAATTATAACAGCAGGGACTTTCTTAAAGGGGCTTATCCATATAGGATTAACAAGTTACCCGGGAGGAAGGGCCGGGGATTTGCCAAGCGAAACCCTTTCGGATTCTTTGAGGGAACTCGGTTTCAAAATGGGGCGCCTCAAAACAGGCACCTGCCCGAGACTCGATTCAAGGACAATAGATTTTACAAGACTCAATCCGCAATACGGAGATGAACCCATCAATCCCTTCTCATTTACAGGTCCGGGGATTAAAAGAAGGCAACTGCCCTGCTATATGACCTATACAAATGCCGGAACCCACAGGATTATCCACGATAATCTTGACCGTTCGCCGCTTTTTAGCGGAAAAATCAAAGGAATAGGCCCGAGATATTGCCCGTCAATAGAGGACAAGGTTGTAAAATTCCCCGAAAGAATCCGTCATCAGGTTTTTTTAGAGCCGGAGGGTTACGATACCACCGAAGTCTATCCAAACGGCCTTTCAACCAGCCTTCCTGTTGATGTGCAGGTTAAATTCCTAAGGACAATTGAGGGGTTAGAAGAGGTGGAAGTTTTAAGGCCAGGCTATGCGGTTGAGTATGATTTTGTGGACCCGACACAGCTTAAACCAACACTTGAGACAAAGGCAATTGAAGGGTTATTCCTGGCAGGCCAGATAAACGGGACATCCGGTTATGAAGAAGCTGCTGCGCAGGGGATTATCGCGGGAATAAATGCCTCTTTAAAGCTAAAAGGCAGCCCCCCCTTTGTCATTGACAGATCCGAGGCATATATAGGCGTTTTGATAGACGACCTTACAACAAAAGGCACAAATGAGCCTTACAGGCTCTTTACATCAAGGGCCGAGCACAGGCTTCTTTTAAGGGAAGATAATGCTGATTTAAGGCTCAGGGACAAGGGTTTTAATATCGGGCTCGTGGGTGAATCCGCATACAGAGGTTTTATTGAGAAAAGGGAGTTTTTGGAAAAAGGGCTTAGATGGCTTGATATCGCGAGGATTAATCCGACAGAGAGGGTAAATACCATACTTAAAAATATGGGTTTTGGAGAGATTAAAAAAACCACCAGTTTAAAAGAGCTTTTAAGAAGGCCGGCCGCTGATTTTTCATCTATTCTGAATTTTTTTAATCTTTTTAACGGAGAAGTCCCGGGAGAATTTAAAAAATTTTTAGAAGAGCCGGAGCTCTCTTTTGCAATAGAGGTGGAGGTAAAGTACGAGGGATACATAAAAAGGCAGAAAGAGGAAGCACAGAGGTTTAAACGGCTGGAAGGCGCAAGGATACCTGAAAATCTTTACTATAACAATATCCCCGGGCTTTCGAAGGAAATAAGGGAAAAATTAATAGAGGTAAGGCCTGAATCCATAGGAAGGGCGGGAAGGATCCCAGGGGTAACCCCGGCCGCTCTTTCCGTGCTGATGATATATCTTAAAAAAACCGGAGAGGTATAACATGACTGAAGAGGCAAAAAAAATACTTGCCGAGGGCGCGCTCGCGCTCGGAGTGCCCCTTGATGAAAAAAAGCTTTCAAATTTCGGGGTTTATCTTGACGAGATTAAAAAATGGAATGAAAAGATGAACCTCACAAGCATAACCGAAGAAAACGAGATTGTTACCCGGCATTTCCTCGATTCACTGACCCCTCTAAGTTTTTTAAAGGGGATAGAGAAAGTCCTCGATATCGGCTCAGGCGCCGGTTTTCCCGGCATACCCTTAAAAATAGCCGCGCCATCCATGGGGGTAACGCTTATGGAATCCACCGAAAAAAAGATTTTTTTCTTAAGGCATATCATAAGGACTCTCCAACTTCCCAATGCGCAGACCCTCTTTGCGAGGGCCGAAGACAAGGCAATTATCAGTATGATAGGAGGGGCCTTCGGCTGTGTTATTTCAAGGGCGCTCTCAGGCATAGATGATTTTCTGGCGCTGGCCGCCCCCTATGTAAAAAGAAACGGCTTTGTAATTGCCATGAAAGGGCCGGCTGAAGAAGAATTAAGAAAAGAACTCGCTGGCCGGAAACATGAGTTACACGAAATAAATATCCCTTTTACAGATAGAACTACGTCAATTATTATCTTCCGCGCCCCGATTTAAGTCTTATGTTCCACGTGGAACATTTGGGGCTGAAGGGAACTTTTTGGCGGAAACCTTTTTCTGGCGCCAAAGCGCGGGCACCCATCCGAAGGATGGGTCGGGGTCGAGGTTTTCACGTTTTCCGAAAACGCTGAAACAATGCTGGAACAAGTTCAGCACAGGGTTCAACACAAGGTTCAGCACAAGTCTGAAAGTTTTTAAAGGGAGCCGGCCCTTGACCCCCGTTTTCACGAGAGTAAACTTGAGCGGGAGTCCGGGAGAGATTTTTTACAAAAAATTTCCCCCGGGGCAAAAAAACCTTGAAAACCCCGGCATATATGTTAAACTTCTTCTTAAAATGGGCAGGGTAATAGCGATAGCGAATCAAAAAGGAGGGGTTGGGAAGACCACAACAGCCGTGAATCTTTCCGCCTCTTTGGCAGCGGCTGAAAAAAAGGTTCTTCTCATTGATTTCGACCCTCAGGGCAATGCAACGAGCGGGATAGGTATTTGTTTAAACGGCAATAACGCCGGGATATACGACGCGATAATCAACCAAAGGGCGCTGAAAGAACTTCTGATTGATGCCGAGTTGAAATTCCTTAAGGTAGTGCCATCTACAATAGACCTTATAGGCGCCGAGATTGAGATTGTGGACGACCCGCAGAGGGAGCTGAAACTGAAGGAGTCTCTTAAAGGCGTAAGAGAGGAATTTGACTACATATTCATAGATTGCCCGCCTTCCTTGAGCCTTCTTACCGTGAATGCGCTCACCGCCGCCGATTCAGTGCTTATACCCCTTCAGTGCGAGTACTATGCGCTTGAGGGGATAAGTAAAATATTGAGGACCATAGAGCTGATTAAGGCAAGGCTCAATCCTTCTCTTGAGATAGAAGGAATACTCCTTACGATGTTTGATGCGAGAAATAACCTTTCGCACCAGGTTGCGGAAGAGGTGAGAAGCCATTTTAAAGAAAAAACATTCAAAACAGTAATTCCGCGAAACGTAAGGCTCAGCGAAAGCCCGAGTTTTGGAAAGCCGGCGATACTTTACGATATAAATTCAAAGGGCGCGATAAGTTACATGGACCTTGCGAGGGAACTTGTAAACGGCAGAAAAAACTGAAGGCGTGCAGAAACCTTCAAACCCAAGAGGAGTTGATTCTTTGGATAAAAAAGAAGAACCCAGAATGCAGAAAAAAGTCCTCGGAAGGGGGCTTGGCGCTCTTATAGCCGATGTTGCCGGTCCAAGAACCAGCCTTATGCACTGCCCCATTGAAAGTATAAGGCCCAGCAGAACCCAGCCGAGGAAAAAATTCGAAAGCGATTCATTGGCGCAACTTGCTGATTCTATTAGAGAAAACGGCATCATTGAACCCCTTATCGTAAGAAAAGACTCCGGTGGCTTCGAACTCATTGCGGGCGAGAGAAGGTTGAGGGCGGCGGGGGTGGCCGGTTTAAAAGAGGTGCCTGTTATCATTATGGAGGCAACAGACCGGGAGTGTCTTGAGTTTGCAATAATAGAGAACATCCAGAGAGAGGATTTAAATCCAATAGAAGAGGCAGAGGCATTTCAAAGCCTTATTGGTTTTGGTCTTTCACAGGAAGAGGTTGCAAAGAAAGTCGGAAAAGACAGGGCAACCGTTGCAAATTATATGAGGCTTCTTAAGCTTCCCCCGGAGGTTAAAGACGAACTTATAAAAGAGACCATATCAATGGGCCACGCGAGGGCGCTCCTTTCAATGGAAGGGCATGCGGCCCAGAGGGAACTCTGCAAGAAGGTGATTGAAAAAGGGCTTTCCGTAAGGGAGACCGAAAAACTCGCAAACAGATGGTTAAAAAAAGATGTCCTTCCGGGGAAAAGGGTCATCCGTCTGAGTTTTGTTGAGGATGATTTAAGGAGGATTTTCGGCACAAAGGTATCAGTAAAAGAAAGAAACGGTAAAGGAAGAATAGAGATAGAATTTTACTCGCCGGAGGAAAGAGAAAGGATAATAGAACTTTTAAAGTCTATTTAAGGCAGGAAACTCTTTTCGGGCGAAGCCCGGGTCGGGTTTCCTGCACCGCCAAAAACTTTTAGATGTTGAAACAATGCTGAAACAAGTTCAGCACAGGTCTGAAAATTTTTAGAAGGAGGCGCGGATGTTTTCAAAGTTTTTAAAAAAGGGCGGGCATCAGGAACTTCCGGACATGGCAGGGGTGGTGGGAAAGGGAATGTTTGTTGAGGGGAACCTCTCTTTTGAAGGAACGGTAAGGATAGACGGGCATTTTAAGGGTGAGATAAAAAGCGCCGGCATTCTCCTTGTGGGCGAGGAGGCGCTTATAGAGGCGCATCTTGATATTGATACTGCCATAATCTCCGGGGAGGTAAGGGGTGTTATAAACGCAAAAAACAAGGTGGAACTGAGGGCGCCCGCAAAGATTTTTGGAGAAATAAGAACCCCGACGCTTATAATCGGGGAAGGCGTTATATTCGACGGAAAATGCGTAATGACGGAAAGGCCGCAGATTAAGACAGTGGAAGAGGTTGCTTCTTGAAAAACCCTTTGCTGAAACGGGTTCAGCACAAGTTTGTAAAAAGGTTTTCACATTTAAAAACAGAAAAAGGAGTTTAAGAGGGCGGGAAAGTGAAAAAAGCGAAAAAGATCTGGCTTGACGGAAAATTTGTTGACTGGGACAAGGCGAACGTCCACGTACTCACACACACGCTCCATTACGGACTGGGGGTTTTTGAAGGCATCCGGTGCTATCTTCTTAAAGACGGGAAAAGCGCGGTCTTCAGGCTAAACGAACACACGGACCGGCTCTTCGCCTCAGCCCATATAGCGCAGATAGAGATGCCGTTTACAAAAAAAGAAATAAACAGGGCAATAATGGAAACCCTTAAAGTAAACGGGCTTAAAGAAGGTTATATCCGGCCGATTGCCTTTTTAGGCGACGGAGCCATGGGCATTTATCCGAAGCAAAACCCCACGAGGGTTTCGATAGCGGCATGGCAGTGGGGGGCGTATCTGGGCGAGGAAGGGATAAAAAACGGCATACGCGCCAAGGTCTCCTCGTTTACAAGGCACCATGTCAACGTCTCGATGACAAAGGCAAAGATAGTCGGCAATTACGCGAACTCAATACTCGCAAAAAGAGAGGTTGTGGCGTCCGGCTATGACGAGGCGATACTCCTTGATACGGACGGTTATGTTTCGGAGGGAAGCGGGGAGAATATCTTTATCGTAAAAAGCGGCGTTTTAAAAACAACCCCGCTTACCTCTGTTTTAGCCGGCATTACAAGGGACTCTGTCATAAAGATCGCGCAGGATGCGGGTATCAGGGTTATTGAGGGCAGATTTTCAAGGGATGAACTCTATGTCTCCGATGAGGCGTTTTTCACCGGCACCGCCGCCGAGGTAACGCCGATAAGGGAGGTTGACAATAGAACCATAGGCAGCGGCAGGCCCGGACCTGTGACCAAAAAAATACAGGGGATTTTCTTTGACGCTGTAAAAGGGAAAAACAGAAAATATAAAAGGTGGCTTACTGTCGTTTAAGCCAAAACCCCCGCTCAAGTTTACCCTCGTGAAAACGGGGGTCGGGGGCAGGCTCCTTCCAAAAATTTTCAGACCTGCGCTGAACCACGTGCTGAACTTGTTTCAGCATTGTTTCAGTATCTGAAAGTTTTTTGAAGTTTTAGAGGAAACTCGTCCCGGGCTTTGCCCGAAAAGAGTTTCCACGCGCCAAAAAGGTTTCCCTGTATTTCAGAGCGCCCGTTCCTCTCTTTAAAAAACCCTATGGCTACCCTTTCAGTAAAATGGCCCTCTCATCTTAAAGAGACGAAAAAATTAAAAGAGCTCCAGACGCTTTTATCCAAAAAGGTAAAGATTCTCCCTCTAAAAAGCCAGCCCTCTTTTATCGCGGGGGTTGATTGCGCGTTTTTAAAAGATTCCATCGTTTCTGCCGCGTCCCTTTTCACATTCCCGGATATAAAGCCCGTTGAAGACGTTTGGTCAATAAGAAAAAACCGGTTCCCCTGCATACCTATTATAAAGAGGCGGGATTGCGGCGAGCATTCCGTTCAATCAGGATTATCCTTAAATGCCTGAAAAATTACCGCCTGCCGGAACCGATAAGAAGGGCGGATATGCTTACAAAGAAAATAAAGAAAGAGATTCAATAAAATGTTTTGGGGTTTTATAGATGCTATAATAGCCATATGGAGGCAGGGTGAAAAAATTCAGGATGATATTTGCCGCGGGCGCGGTTTTGGCCGTTGTTTTGTATTTCTTATTTACCATGCGCCAAAATAAGGCTCTCTATATGGAAACCGTCGGCGTTATAGAAGCCACCGAGGTTGAAATATCCTCAAAGATAAACGGCAGGATTGTCTGGCTCTGCTGCAAAGAGGGGGACAGGGTTAAGGCGGGCGGGATTGTTGTAAGATTAGACAGTAAAGAGCAGGCGGCAGGGGTAGATGAGGCAAGGGCCTCTTTAAAAAAGGCGCAGGCGGAAATCCAGAGGCTCGAAGTCCTTGTCTCTGAAGCCGGAAAGGACCTTTTTAGGATCGAGTCCCTTTACAAAGAAGGCGTTGCGGCGGAAAAAGAACTTGATTCCGCGAAGACCGACCACGATGCCCTCGGTTCTGAATTAAATTCAGCGAAGGCAAGAAAAGACGAGGCAGCGGCGCACCTGAAACTTTTAGCGGCCGCCCTTAAAGATACCGAGATTGAATCTCCAATAGACGCAACCGTTGTTTACAAGGCATTTGAGTTAGGGGAGATGGTTTCGCCGGGGACGGCCGTCTATACCCTTCATGATACGGAAAATATCTGGGCAAGGGTGGATATTGAAGAGAGCGCCATGAACAGGATAAACCTCAGAGGGAGGGCCGGTATCTCGGCGCCGGCTTTTCCGGGAAAGGAGTTCCAGGCAGAGATAATAGAGATAGGAATGGTCGGCGGGTTTGCGACCCAGAGGGATGTGACAAGGGGCAGGCCCGACATAAAGACCTTCAGGGTGAAGGTTGGAATAAAAGAACACCCGGAGCTTTTAAGGGCCGGGATGACCGTAAAGGTGAGGATTTTCTGATACGAATCGAAAAGGCGCGCAGGAGGTCTTTTTGTAATGACATTTGCCGTAGAGGCTTTGGAACTTACAAAATCTTTTAAGGATATCAAGGCCCTTGACGGCATAAGCGTTACGGTCAACGAAGGGGAGTTTTTCGGCCTTCTCGGGCCGAACGGCGCGGGGAAAACCACTTTTATAAGGATTCTTACAACCCTTATAAAACCGACCGGGGGAAAGGCTTACGTCATGGGGATTAACGTTTCGGAAAAACGCGCCCAGGTCCGGGAAAAAATCGGGGTGGTGCCGCAGGCAATGACAAGCGATCTGGACCTTACCGGATTTGAGAATATGGATTTGTACGGAAGGTTTTACAGTATTCCAAAGAAAGAAAGGAGGGAAAGGATAGACTATCTTCTTGAGATGGTCGGGCTGAAAGAAAGGAAAAAAGACCTTGTCGCAACCTATTCGGGCGGAATGAGAAGGAGGCTTGAGGTTGCGAGGGCGCTTGTGCACAGGCCCGCGCTGCTTATACTTGATGAGCCGACCCTCGGGCTTGACCCGCAGAGCCGCCTCGCTGTCTGGGACATGCTGCAGAGGCTGCGCGAAAGTTACAGCCTTACAATACTCCTTACAACGCACTATATGTCAGAGGCAGAGGCCCTGTGCGAAAGGATCGCAATCATAGATTACGGAAGGATTGCAGCCATGGACACGCTCGCGGGGCTTAAAAAGAGCGTCCCCCAGAAAGATACGGTTTTTTTATATCTTAAAGGCATGGCAACGGACGCGGCGGTGCGCGCCCTTACCGGAGTGGAATTTGTGAGCGCCGCCAAAGAAGAAAACGGGGCAGTGAGGGTTTCTACCGATAACGGCCCCGCGGCAATACCAAGGCTTGTTGAAATATTTAGAAAAACCGGGGCGGAGGTAGCCGAGGTTTTTTTAAAGGAGCTCACCCTTGAGGACGTATTCATACATTATACAGGCAGGCCTGTCAGGGAGGAAGAGGCAAAGAAGGTGAGCTTTTTTATAGGGGCGGGTATTCCAAGAAGGTTTGGCAGGTAGGCGGGAAACTTCAAAAATTTTTAGATGCTGAAACAAGTTCAGCACAGGTCTTAAAGTTTTTGGGGCACCCATCCGAAGGATGGGTGTAGAAACCCGGCCCGGCTTCGCCCGGGCGCCCGAAAAAGTTTCTCCCGGAGGTCTTTCCCGGAGGTTTTTCCATGATGCGTTTTTTTGCGGTAGTTGAAAGGGATCTAAGAAAGTTTGTGAGAAACCCGATGGTCATGCTCCTGAGCATTCTTATGCCCATCCTCTATCTTATAATACTGGGGAATTCATTTCAGGGGGAACTGAAACACCTTCCCCTGGCCGTTGTAAAAATGGACGGCGGCATTTACGGGGAAAGGGTTTTGGAGAGGCTCCGTTCCATTCAGGCGGGGCCCAGGACCCTTGAGCTGTTTGAGATAAGCGATCAGGGCTTTGCAATGACCGGTTTAAGAAGCGGGCTTTTTAAGGCCGCCGTCATTATCCCGCACGATTTTTCAAAGGACATACTGCATAAAAAGCCCTCGGAGGTCGGGCTTTTCCTGGATAACTCGGAGCCGATATCCTCTAACTCCATACGCTCCGCGATAGCCCTGGCGCTTGCGGACATAGAAAGGGAGTTTGTAACCGTGAGGGAGGAAAAAATACCGCATCTTCGGGAAATAGAGATTTACAAAAAGATAGATTACGACCAGACGCTTATCCCCGGGGTCATTATTATGGCCATATTCCTCGGAGCAATGACGACCGGGGTTTTCAACACCGTGATGGATAGGTTTCTGGGGGTGGACGAAAGCTATCTCATCACCCCCCTGAAAAGGTCGGAAATTGTCATGGGGCTTGTCGTAAGCGGGCTTTTTATCACAACAATACTGGCGTTTCTGGTTCTTTTTATAAGCTCGCTCATCCTTGAAATACATCTTTGGCAGATACTTACAATCAGGACCCTTTTCGGGGTTTTTTCCGTAATTGTCCTTTCAACGCTGAGCCTTCAGGGGCTTTTGTTTGTAGTGCTCTCAAGGGCAGACCACCCGAGGATTGTAGGCGTTCTGGGCGGGTTTTTAAACGTCATACTTTTTTTCCCGAGCGGCTCCATATACCCGACCGAGAGTTTTCCAAAGTGGCTCAGGATGTTTTCCGTTATAAATCCGGAGAGCTATTCCGTTCATGCCCTCAGGGCGATATTTTTTAAAGGGGCAGGGCTTTCAACCGTTAAAGGGGACCTCCTGTTCCTGGCCCTCTTCGCCCTTTTTACCGTATCCGTCGCGACAGCGACCTACAAACGCGGATTATGATCGGCAGGGCGCGCATAGGCACATCGGGCTTTTCCTACGCTCACTGGAGAGGACTTTTCTACCCTCGGAATTTAAGGACGAAAGACTGGCTTCCCTTCTACATGAAACAATTTGACACGGTTGAAATCAACAGCACATTTTACCGCCTTCCGGAAAAAGAGGCATTCATGCACTGGGAAAGCGCCGCCCCGGAAGGCTTTGTCTACGCGGTCAAGGCGGGCAGGTTCATAACCCATCTGAAAAAATTGAAGGAGCCGGGGAAATCCCTCAAGGTTTTTATGGAAAGGGCGTCTTTTCTTAAAGACACCCTGGGGCCGATTCTATTTCAGCTCCCTCCGAACTGGGGGCGCAATACGGAAAGGCTTGAGGAATTCGTTGAATCCCTTCCCCCCTCCAGAAGATTCGCCTTTGAGTTCAGAGACTTGAGCTGGTTTAATGAAGAGGTATATGCGATACTGAGAAAAAGGGGCATAGCCCTCTGTATCTATCACATGGTGGATTTCACAACCCCTTTTGAAGTTACCGCGCCCTTTGTCTATCTGAGGTTCCACGGCGCGGGCGCCCTTTACGGAGGGAGGTATAATAGAAGTTTCCTTCGGGAATGGGCGGATTTAATCAGGGGTTATCTGAAAAAAGGGCTTGATGTCTATGCCTATTTCAATAACGATGAGGCGGCCTACGCAGCCGTAAACGCAAAGGAATTAAGAGAGATGGCCGGATAGCAGAAACCTTTTTGTAAAAAGGTTTCTGCACTTTCAAAAACTTTTAGATTTTATGAGCCAAGAGTTTTTGAGAGGAGTTTGAGGGGGACTTTTTCGGGCGCGGGCACCCATCCGAGGGATGGGTCGGGGCCGGGTCCCTCTCAAGGGCTTGAAAAAAACGCCGCCTATTAGTATCATAATCAAATTAAATTTTTGAAGGGCAGGACATGGAAAGAAAAAAAACAGGTGTTTTCAGCTGCCAGGAATTAAAAAAGGCGATTTCTGACGGCTTAATCCTGGCAACCCCCCCTATAGAGGAGGCCCAGATACAGCCGGCAAGCATTGATTTAAGGCTTGGGCCGAAGGCATACAGGCTCGTTTCAAGTTTTCTTCCGGGAAAAGACCAGAAGGTGATGGACAGACTCGGGCCGCGAAGCCGGCACCGCGCGAATCTTCTGATGTACGAACATAATACTACGGATGGGATGGTGCTTGAAAAAGGTTCCGTCTATTTAATCCCTTTGATGGAGAAACTTGCTCTCCCCAAAAATGTTCACGGCAAGGCTAACCCGAAGAGCACAACAGGAAGGCTTGATATATTCACCCGCGTCATAACGGACTGTAACCCGCGTTTTGATGAAATCCCTCAGGGCTATGAGGGCGGACTGTTTTTAGAGGTTATGCCGAGGTCATTTACCGTAAAAGTGTGGCAGGGGATCAGCCTTGTTCAGCTGCGTTTGAGGACAGGGGACTCTTCCGTAACGGACAGGCAGCTTAAAAAACTTCATAATGAATACTCTATCTTATGCGACGGAAAAGGAGAGGATATCCTTCCTCTTTTTGACAATCCTGATAACGAATCCAGAGGGCGCATACCGGATGACAGGGTCAGGGTCTCAAACGGCATATTCATGAGTGCGGATCTCCTGGGGGATAAGTCGGGCGCCATAATAGGTTATAAGGCGAAGAAGAACAGCCACGTGATTGATTTAACGAAGAAAAATTACTATAATACTGAAGACTTCTGGGAGCCCATCTACAGTAATACCAACAGGGATATGCTTATTCTGGAACCCGAGGAATTCTACATCCTCGCGACAAAAGAGAAGATAAGGATACCGCCGGGGTATGCCGCGGACATGGCCCCCTACGAGGCCGGTTCAGGGGAATTACGGACGCACTACGCCGGGTTTTTCGACCCGGGGTTTGGCTACGGGAAGGGGGGCGAGGTGATGGGCACAAAGGCGGTTTTGGAAGTGAGGGCGCATGATGTGCCTTTTATGATCGCCCACGGCCAGACGTTCTGCAAACTTTTTTTCGAGAAGATGCGGGAGGTCCCGGATAAGGTATACGGGCCGACTATCGGCTCTTCGTACCAGTACCAGACAATTACACTCAGCAAGCAGTTTAAGAAAGGATAGGCCGAAACCTTTTTGTAAAAAGGTTTCGGCACTTCCAAAAACTTTCAGATATGAACCCTTAATATGTCACCCTGAATTTATTTCAGGGTCTGACGCAGACGCTGAATACGAGATGCTGAAACAAGTTCAGCACAGGTCTAAAGGTTTTTTTAAAGAGTTTATGGCGGACACTAAAGGGAAAAAAAGGGAGATTAAGGCGGAGATAGCCGGCATTATATTCGCGGCGCTGGCGCTTCTTTCAGCCGTAAGCCTTGTTTTCTATCACACGGGAAGCTCACACCGGCTGGGGATTCTCGGGAATAACATCTCCTGGATACTTTTTGTCACAATCGGTTACAGCGCGTATGTTTTTCCATTCCTCTTTTTCCTCCTCGCATACGAGTTCATCGTAAGATACGGCGTTAACTTCAGGATTGTAATGCCGCTCAGCCTTTTTTTCTTTGTATCCTCCCTTTCCGCGATATTTTCGCTTGTAACAGGAAGTAGAGAGGATAGCGCTGTCCATGATCCTCTTTTCCTGCGGCCGGGGGGGATACTCGGAAAAGTTGTTGATTATTACACGGAGTTCGCCATAGGCACCGCCGGAAGCTATATAGTCCTTTTCTCCATCCTTTTAATATCCTTGAGGCTCGGCACGGGCCTTTCCCTTATTGAGATAGGAAAGAGGGTTTTTTCAGCCGCCCTTTCCGTCGCGAATCTTTTCTATGCCGGAGTGTCTTTTTTGGTTAGAAAGTTTTCGGAGAAAAAAGAAGAGTTAAGGGAAAAAGGATTAAAACAGAAAACCCCTGAAGAGAAAAAAGTTTCGGAGGAAAGACCGA
>Ga0209642_10001598_pt1 | contig 15106 bp, 12 predicted proteins | sample RifCSP19_2_FD_184025 | JGI IMG/M metagenome (GOLD analysis project Ga0209642, IMG submission 184025) | Soil microbial communities from Rifle, Colorado - Rifle CSP2_sed 19_2 (SPAdes) (version 2) | ecosystem: Environmental > Terrestrial > Deep subsurface > Rock core/Sediment | place: Rifle... | reverse complement strand
GGATCGTTGACGCGGGAGGAGACCACGATGCCGAGCAGGACGCTGAACAGGCAGATGAGCGGCACCAGCGTGGCCATGGCGGTGAGCCACACGTCGCTGAAGACGAGGCGGGTAAGCCGTGGATCGGCGATGGCGCCGTTGAGATAGCCATACCCCGCGAAGACGCCCCAGGTCGCGATCACCGCGGGCAGGGCCGCCGCCAGCGTCTTGCCGGCCAGCAGCTCGCTCACCTCGAGCGGCGTGGCCAGTTGCGGCTCCAACGATCGCGCGACCTTCTCGCCGATCACCGACTGGGAGGCGATGGCCATCGGCACCATGGCCGGGATGAGCAGGAAGTAGGCCATGAAATTGGTGACGATGAACCCCTGCGCCGCGAGCTTGGCCGGCAGGCCCGGGAAGTTCGCGATGTACTGCTCGATCTGCCCCAGCTGGTTGGGATCGAGGTCGTTGGCCTGGATGAAGGCCACCAGGCCGGTGGGGATGGCCGCGAAGATGAGCGCCGGGAAGGCCACCGCCCCGAGCAGCAGCCGATTGCTGAGCAGGTCGCGCCATTCCTTGGCGAAGACGGCGATCACGTACCCGATCCGCATCAGTCGCGCTCCCCCACTTCGCCGACCAGCGACAGGTACGCCTCTTCGAGCGTTGGCGCCTCCTCTGCCACGCCGGAAATGCGCGCTCCCGCGGCGACCAGCGCGGCCACCAGGTCGGGGGTGTCGTGCGGCGGATCGGCCATCTCGACCACGAGCGTGTCCTCCCGCGCGGTCGCGCCGGTGACGAAGGGGAGCTCGCCCAGGCGGCCGAGGAATGAGTCCGGCCCGCGGGCGCCGTTGAGCTGTACGCGCACGGTGGCGCCGCGCCCGTGGCGACGCAGACCGGCCGGCGTATCCACGCGGAGAAGCGTGCCGCGCATGATGCCGATCCGGTCGCAGAGCCGCTCCGCCTCGTCGAGGTTGTGGGTGCAGACCACGATCGCGCGGCCAAGCGAGCGCAGCGTAGCCACGAAGTCGCGGACCGTCTTGGCGGCGGATGGGTCGAGACCGCTGGTCGGCTCGTCAAGATAGATCACCTCCGGCTCGTGGAGGAGGGCCCGCGCGATGGCCACCTTCTGACGCATCCCCTTCGACAAGCCAACGACGCGTCGGTCGGCGTGCTCGGCCATCCCCACCACGCCGAGGTAGCGATCCACCGCCTGCCGGAGCACGCTGCCGCGCAGACCGTAGAGGCGGCCGTAGTAGGCCAGGTTCTGGCGGGCGGTCAGCTTCTCGTGGAGGCCGGGACTCTCGGTCAGGATGCCGGTGATGGCGCGAATCCGCTGCGACCCCTCCCCGAGCGAGTGGCCGTTGACCGACGCGGTGCCCGCGGTCGGGGTGATCAGCCCGGCCAGCATGCGCACCGTGGTCGTCTTGCCGGCGCCGTTCGGGCCGAGCAGCCCGAAGATCTCGCCGTCGCCCACCGTGAAGCTCATGTCGTGGACGGCGGTGAGCCGGCGAAAGTCCTTGCGCAGCCCCTCGACGACGATCATCGGTCCAGATCCTAGCGCGTGGCGCAGCAGGGGGCTGTGGTACGTCCGGCGGCCACTACCATGCCCGCATGCCTGAACGCACCGTCCGCAGCGAGCAGGTCTTCCGTGGGGACCTGCTCAGTCTCCGCGTTGACGAGGTGGAGCTCGACTCGGGACGGCGCACCACGCGCGAGGTCGTCGAGCATCCCGGCGCGGTGGCCATCCTGGCCTGGGATGGGGAGCGACTGGCCATGGTCAGCCAGTGGCGCGCCGCGGCATCGGGAGAGCTGCTGGAGATCCCGGCCGGCACGCTCGAACCGGGCGAGCAGCCGGGAGCGACGGCCCGCCGCGAACTGGCGGAGGAGTGCGGCCTCGCGGCGGAGAACTGGGAGGAGGGGCCGTCCTTCTACACCGCTCCCGGCTTCTCCACCGAACTGCTGACCCTCTTCCTCGCCAGCGACCTGGTGCCCTCTGAAGCCAGCGCCCCGGAGGACGAGGCGCTCACGCGCTCCTGGCTGACGCTCGACGAAGCGCTCGCCGCGATCGACGACGGACGGATCCGCGATGCGAAGTCGCTCGTCGGGATCCTGTGGCTGGTCCGCCGACTCGACGCGAGCTAGGCGGCCTCGCTGCGACGAAGGGCGCGCTGGTAGTCGGCGTTCTCCGGCTTGAGAAAGACGGCCATCCGCAGGTGCCGCACCCCCGCCTCGACGTCGCCCAGCCGCGTGCGCGAGAGGCCGAGCCCGAAATGCGCGTAGTGCGCCAGCGGGTTCGCGCCAACGATCGCTCCGAAGTGATCGGCAGCGCGGGCATGGTCGCCGAGGTCGTAGTACGCGCGGCCAAGCGCCTCGAGGATCGACGCCTTGCCAGGCTCGAGCAGCAGGCACCGCTCGAGCAGCACAGCCGCCGCGCCCGGGTGGCGCTGCGCGAGCATCCGTGACCCGCGACTGAACAGATCGTACGCGGACTCGGGCTCGGTGGGTTTCATCGGCGGCCTCAGGCCGAGAGGTCGACCGGTCGCAGGCGCGGGTTCTCGGTCCTGCCGGGGATGCGGCCGCGCTTGGCGATGGGTCGCCCGTCGATCTCCTTGAGGTCGCCGGTGAAGTCGATGGGGCTGGCGTCACTGATGGCCGACCCGACCGCGAAGGAGTCGACCGGGGCGCCCGCCTCCTTGAAGTAGGCGATCCGCTCGACGTCCAGGCCGCCGGACACCACGATCTTCACGTTCGGGTGTCCCGCCTGATCGAGTCGTGCACGAACCTCTTTCACGAGGGCGGCGGTGACGCGGCCGCGCTCGGCAGGGGTGTCGAGCCGAACGCCCCACAGGCGATCTCCCAGCGCGTCGGCGACGCGCAGCGACTCCTCGGCCTCATCCTTGAAGGTGTCCACCAGCACGATCCTCGGGACGTGGGGGTCGATGTGGCGATCGAACGCCTCAGCAGCGCGCACCGTGTCGCCGAAGATGAGAATCAGGGCATGCGGCATCGTGCCGGTCGGTGCCAGGCCGGCCAACCGGGCGCCGGCCGGGGTCGAGGCGCCGACGCAACCGCCGATCACCGACGCATAGTCCATCTGGTCGGCCACGCTGGGGTGGACATGGCGCGCCCCGAAACCGATCACCGGCGTCGGGGCTGCCGCCTCCACGATGCGCCTCGCTGCCGTCGCCCAGCCGGTGCTCTGGGAGAGGATGCCCAGGATGGCCGTCTCATACAGGCCGAATGCCGAGTAGCGGGCGGCGATGCGCATCACCACCTCCTTGGCGGCAACCGCGTCCCCGTCGGTGAGCGACTCGACCACAGGCGTCGGATCGTGGGTCGGCGCGGTGCCGAAGATCCTGCGCAGGTACGAGATCGCCTCCTCGGCGCCGCACAGGATCCCGTCCTCCCGGGCAAAGATCTCCATGGTGACGACAGGGTCCATCCGCTCCGCCGCGAGAATCCGCTGCGCGCGCTCGAAGTAGACATCCGCGGTCTCGCCCGACAGGACGTCCGAGGCGGGCGGAAAGCGGGGTTCCTCCGGCGAGGGGCCAGGGCGCGGGGGCTGTCTGGTCATGAGCTCGCAGTGTACCCGTCGTCGCCGGAGCGTCGGGTGACCCGCGTGGCGCCGTAGCCGAGCAGGCCGATCAGGATCATGACCGCGCTGATGCGCACCAGAGCATCCGAGGTGGCCCGGTCGAGTCGCGCAGAGGCGAGGTCGATATCCTCGGCCGCACCCTGGAGATCGCCCTCGCCGAAGGCGGCCGCTGCGGCGGCCAGCAGGGCGCCGGGGTCGGCGCCACCGATCAGGCCGATCTCTTCAAGCGGTCCCTGCTCGGTCGCAGCGCGCTGACGGACCGCGGCATACGCCTGCACGACCGCTGCCGCCGCCTCGAGCTCCGCCCGGGCGTCAGGGCCACCTCCGTCGCCCCGGTAGGCGTCGCGCAGCCGCGTCGGCGTGCTCAGCCCGAGGAAGGAGACCTGCGCCACCAGCGCATCGCGGTCGGTCAGCCAGGCGCGCGCCTGGTCGATGGCCGTGCGCGCTTCCTCGAAGCGCCAGCCGGCCATCGCCCCGCGCAGGGACTCAGGCGCGCCCCAGTCGCCCGCGATGGACAGCAGATCGGCCCAGGCAAGGCGAGCCAGCGCCCGCTGCCGGAGTTCGGCCCGCGCATCAGGCTCAAACACCGTCTCGCCAAACGCGCCCGACAGGTCCGAGCTACTCACCGCGGACAGCTGGTCGAGGAAGCGGCGAGAGTCGGCGGGCGGCACCGGCCGGCCATCCACCGCGGTCGGCTCAGGGTCGGCCGGAGCGTAGGCATTGAGCCCGGCAGCGATGCGCGCCAGGGCCAGGCGGAGCCGCCCTTCCCCGATCGTGGCGCCGATGCGATTGATGAAGGCCCAAGCCGCCGCATGGCCGTAGGCATCGGTGTCCGCCGTCCAGGCGATCAGGGGAACCGCGGCATCCCGCAGATCGGAAGACCGCCGCGCCGGGTCGTACGGGAGGTCGATCTCCAGCGCTCGGGCGGCCTGCTCCGCGACATGCGACGCCAGACCTTCCCGGATCCACACGTCGGTCGCCAGACGCTCGTCGATCCACAGGTGCGCGGCCTGGTGCAACAGGGTGAACTCCGGCTCATCGAAGGCGGCCAGGATCTCGGCGCCCGAGGTCAGTGACTCTCCGACCGAGCTCGGATCGGCGACCGACTCGCGCACGACCAGCGGGCCGACGCGCGGATAGGGCAGCCCCGCCGCCTCCTCGAGAAGCGGCAGGGCGGCCACCAGCAGGGCGAGCGTTCGGCGTCCCCACGCTGGATCGTCGGGCCAGGCGCTCACCCGCAGATCGACCGTCCCGCTGGCCAAGGCGACACTGGCGGATTGGGTGACGTAGGTCGACGAGTCGCCGACCCCGCTGATGCGCACCGCCCATGCCGCCGGGTCGGCGATCGGGCCGCTCTCCAGGATTGTCACGGCCCCCTCGTCGCGGACGGTCATCTCCTGGCCGGCGCTGCTCACTTCGTAGTCGGCGGGAACCTCGACGCTTACGTCGCCACTCGTGCCGATGCCCCACGCGCTGAACTGCACGACCTGCGGGCGGACGTGGACGTCGGGCGCACCGTCGTCGAGCACGTAGCGCAGGACGAAGCTGGCGGTGGCGTCGGCACCCACGCGCGACCGCATGCTCACCGAGGCGTGTGCAACGTCATCGGTCAGCAGCGACACGCTCAGCGGCCCGGTTGCGTCCTCCGCCTCGAGCTGCGAGGCGCCCTCGTGCACAGCAAGGTCGACCTCGTCGAAGCCGCTCGAAGCTCCACCGGTGTCGGGGGTCGTGTTGGTGAAGACGACCTCCACGCTCACGGCGACCTGACGCGCGGTCGCATCGACGCGGTAGCGGACGTGCGTCTCCATGGTGTAGCCGGTCGCGGCACGCGCAGGCGAGGGGCCTGCCGAGAGGGCTGCCACCGTCATCGCGAGCATGACGCAGACCAGGAGCGCACGGAGCGGCGCGTCGCCTGCCCGGATCCCAGCCCGGCTGCTCATCGCCCCGTCCCGAGCAATCGCGCCAGCAGGCTCCTGCGACGACGGGCCGGCGGCATCGGCTGCCATTCCGGCATCGTCGCCTCGACCTCGCCTTGGTGGGCCGCCAGGAGCGCGGCGTTGCGTCGTTCCCGCCCGGACCAGTCCGGCAGGGCACCGTGTTCGGCCACCGCCATGGCGGTCTCGTCGAGCAGCCGGTCCGCGAGCACCACCAGGCGGACCAGCGCCTGGGCCAGGGCATCCCGATCGAGCCCGGCGGCCGGCAGCTCGGTCATCAGCATCGGTCGGTCGTCATCGGTCAGGGCGAACTTCACGAACGGGTGATCGAAGTTGGCGCGCAGCATGCGGTGGTAGATGCGCTTGGGCAGATCGGCCGATTCCGGCCCGTAGTACGCCCAGACCGATAGGCCCACCCCGGTGATCCATGCCACCGTGATCTGCAGGTCGCAGCGACGGTCTCCATCGAGCACAAGGTCCCGACTGAAGGCAGCCTCGCCCGCCTCCCCGACCGACTCGACAACCTCGACACCGAGCTCGGCAAGCCAGCGATCGATCGGCGGCGCAGCGTCAGCCAGCGTGCACCACCGTTTCACCCGAGGCCACCATGCGCTGCCCGTTGAAGTCTGCCTCGGTCACGCCCGGATCGATCCGGCAGTTGCGTCCGATGACTGCGCTCCACGGGACGAACGCCCGCTTGCCGACCAGCGTGATGCCGGACGATAGCCGCTCCGGCTCGGTGTTGTTCGGACGCATGTCGTCCCCGTCGCCCACCCGGGCGCCGTTTCCGATCACGCAGTCCTTGTCGATGATCGAGCGGTCCACCACCGCCCTCTCACCAATGTAGGTGTCGAACATGACGATCGAGTCGCGCACCACCGCGCCACGCGCGACGCGCACGCCGGGCGACAACAGGCTGTGCTCCACGGTGCCCTCGATGACGCAGCCGTGGCTGATCATGCTGCGCCTGACCTTCGCCTCGGCCCCGATGAGCGCGGAGGCGCGCTCCTCGCTCTTGGTGTAGATCAGCCAGCCACGGTCAAACAGGTTCATCCCCGGCTGATCCGAGAGCAGGTCCAGGCTGGCGCGCCAGTAGCTCTCGATGGTGCCCACATCCTCCCAGTAGCCACCGTACCGGTACGCGGCCACGCGTTGACCTGCGGCCACCATGGCCGGCAGCACGTCCCGTCCAAAATCGACGTGCTTCGCCGACAGTACCTCGCGCAGCGCCGGCCAGGAGAAGACGTAGACGCCCATGCTCACGAGGTTGCCGGTCGGGTTGGGCGGCTTCTCGATGAAGCGGGTGATCATCTCGTCGGCATCGGTCTCCAGGATGCCGAACCGATGCGCATCCTCGATGGGGACCGTCCGCACCGCGCAGGTGACGTCCGCCCCGGCCGCGCGATGGCGCTCGATGAACGGCCGGTAGTCCATCTTGTAGACGTGGTCGCCCGCCAGGATCAGGACCAGCTCCGGGTCACGGTCGGCGATGAACTCCACGTTCTGGAGCACCGCGTCGGCGGTGCCGAGGTACCAGTCGCGTGTCTTCCCGCGTCGCAGGTACGGCTGCAGCAGGCTCACCCCGCCCCGGCTGCGGTCCAGGTCCCACGGACGGCCGACACCGATATGGTCGATCAGCGAGCGCGGCGCGTACTGGGTCAGCACCGCAACGTCGGACAGCCCCGAGTTCACCGCGTTCGACAGCGCGAAGTCGATGATCCGGTACTTGCCGCCGAATGGAACCCCCGGCTTGGCGCGGACCTGCGACAGGATCGAGAGCCGCTCGCCTTCGCCACCGGCCAGGATCAGCGTCAGGATCGACGGTGACACGCGCAGATTCTCGCACGGCCGGGGTCGGCCGACGTGCCGGCTCTCAGCGCAGGCGCCGTCGCCGACGGGTCCAGCCTGCTGCGCGGACGAGCAGCGGAACCAGACCGAGCAGCATCGAGGCCCCGAAGAGTCCCGCCAGGCTGGCCGCGTCGATGGCAGCGCCGGTGAAGGCGGCAGACGCCGCGGTTATCGTCGGCACCGGCGTGCATTTGGGGTTGGGCGGCGGACAACCCAACGGCGGTCCGCCCGTGGCACTCGGATCCGGGGTCGGCGTGGGCTGCGGCGTGGGGGTCGCCTTGATATCGCCGCAAATGGGCGCGCCGTAGCCGCCCTTGCCCGGCACCGGCGAGATGTAGAACCAGACCTTCTCGGGGCCCAGCGTGCCGAGCGAATTCGGGTTGCCCCTGCCGCCGAGCTCGCCGTTCACGAAGCGATCGGCCCAGCGCTTGGCCGACGCCGCCCACTGCGCCGGCCGCCGCGAATCCTGCGCGACGGCAGCCACGATGTCGAAGCACGGACCGCTGACCGGGGTCCCGCCGTCGCCGCTCGCCGACGGGTCGGGGGTGGCACCACCGCCGCCTTTCCTGTTGACGTGCACGTTGTCCCGGGGAGGGACGGTGCCCTCCAGGAACGGGATCTCGATGGTGGGTCCGCAGCCGCCGGTTGCCGCCATCCCCGAGAACTTGCAGATGCTCGCCGTCACGATCCCCGGGGGCTGGGCAAACGTCTGTGCCACGACGGGCGCCTGCCCGTTCCAGTCCCACGGCTGGTTGAGCGCGGCGTCCATGAACTCCTGCCACAGGAGCAGCGGGCCGTTGGCCGCGAACAGGCTAGCTGTCAGCGGATCCCCGTTGCTGTTGCCCATCCAGACGCCCGTCGCCAGGCTGCCAGACGCGTAGCCGAAGGCCGTCACGTCCTTGAAGTCGTTGGTCGTGCCGGTCTTGGCGGCAGCGTCCCGCCGATTGCCGTTGGCGTCGACCAGCATTGCCGATCTACCCCACCACAGGTTGAGCCGCGGATCGGTATTGCCCTGGATGATCCAGTGGGTCAGGTACGCCTCGGCCGGCGTCATCGGCGTGGTCGCGGCGGGGCCGTTCTCCTCCCGGCTGTAGACGATCCGGCCGTCCCGGTCGCGGATCTCGATGACCGCCGTGGCGGGGTGCCGCGTTCCCTGCTGGGCGAAGACGCCGTACGCCTGGGTCATGTTGGTCAGGTTGACCGGCACTGACCCGAGGGTGAGGGTGATGCCCGGATCCTGGTCGAGGATGTACTGCGCACTGGCGACACCCATCGACTCGGCGAACTGGGCGGTCTCGTTGACGCCGACCAGGTACTGCATCATCACCGACGGGACATTGAGCGAGTAGCGCAGCGCGTCCATGGCGAGCAGCGGGCCATGCTCGGACAGGTCCGCATTCGCCGGAACGTAGCCCCTCCCCACGTTGGAGCCAAACTGGGTGAGGGCGTCCACGAACATGGTGGCCGGGGTCGCCTGGCGCGCACGGAACGCGGAGCTGTAGGTGATCGGCTTGAATGCGGAACCCGGCTGTCGCAGGCCCAGCCCGGCCACGTCGAACTGGCCCTGCACCCGGGGATCCTCCCGGTTGTAGTAATCGACGCTGCCGACGTAGGCGATGATCTCGCCGGTAGCGGAGTCGACCGAGACGAGTGCGGCGTTGTTGGCATTGTTGTTCTTGGCCAGCTGGGCCACGTAGTCGGCGACCTGCGCCTTGGCGACCTGCTGCAGCCCGTAGTCGAGGGTCGCGGTGATCCGATACCCGCCGGTGAGCACCGCCTGCTGAGGGTTGGTCACCCCCAGGCTGGCAAGGATGCGCTCGGCCTCGCGCTGCACGCGGAAGGAGAAGTGCGGCTCCCGCAGGACCGATGTCACGCGACTGGGGCCCATCTCTTCCCAGGTCACGGTGACCGCGCGGTCGTGCTCGGCCTGGGTGATGTATGCGTCACGCAGCATGGCCGCCAGCACGTCGTTCCGGCGCGCCATGGCGCGATCGGGCCCGCGCGGCTCCTCGACCGGCTGGTACGGGTCGTAGTAGCTCGGCAGCTGTGGCAGACCGGCGAGGAACGCCGCCTGCGACAGGCTCAGCTCGTCGAGGTTTGAGGTGCCGAAGAAGTTCGCGGCTGCGGCCTTGATGCCGAACGAGCGATTGCCGTAGTAGATCAGGTTCAGGTAGGTCTCGAGGATCTTCTCCTTGCCCGCCCGCCCCGGGTAGGCGGCCGTCACCTGGCGCGCCAGGATCGCCTCCTGGATCTTGTCCTCGAACTGACGCCCGGTCTCCAGGAAGGTCAGCGCCGGCTGCTCGCACGGGTCGTCCGCGGTCGCCTCGGGATCCAGGCCAAGATCGAGCGAGGGCGCGGCGGATGGCGCATCGACGACTTCCTGGGCCAGCTTGATCGACCCGGCGTACTTGATCACCTGCTGGGTGATGGTGCTCGCCCCCTGGACGATCTCTCCGGCCTCGAGGTTGGCGAGCGCGGCGCGCACGACGGCGCTGTAGTCGATTCCGTCGTTGGTCCAGAAGGTCCGGTCCTCTGCCGCCACCGTCGCGTTGACGATGCTGTCGGGGATGCCGGCGAAACGGACCTGTTCGCGGTTCTCGCACTCGAAGCGGGCGAGCAGGATCGTTCCGCTCCGGTCGTAGACGCGCGTCGATGCCGGCAGCTCGATACCGTCAAGCAGGAGCGGGTCGGGAAGCCCGGTGGCGAAGTACTGGTAGGCGGCCAGCAGTCCGCCGGCCGTACCGGCCGCCATGCTCCCCACGAAGAGCACGAAGACGCCGACGGAGGCGAGCAGGAAGGTGGTCAGCCCGCGCCGCGGATTGCGGCGCCGGGCAGTGCGGCGAATCATCAGCCGATGTCGGCGCCGCTGCATGGCCGGGTGCATCGCGGGAACGGTAGCGCATGCGCCGCGATCGGTCGAATCGGCGAGTGCGCCGACTCAGGTCAGGGGAGGTAGGTGCGCGGGTTGACGGTGGCCCCGTCGAAGGTGACCCCGAAGTGCAGGTGGCATCCGGTCGCCCAGCCGGTGGCTCCCTCGTAGCCGATGACGTCCCCGGTCTTGATCTGCTGGCCGACCGACACGATCTCGCCGGAGAGGTGCCAGTACCAGGTCAGCAGCCGCTGGGAGTGGCCGATCACCACGCCGATGGCCGGATCTCCCCAGTCGGCGTTGGGCTGGCCGTCGGCGAGCACCACCCCATCCCCCGCGGCGTAGATCGGAAGGCCGCAGCGCTGGGTTGTGTACGCCATGTCGATCCCGGTGTGATTCGGGTTGTAGTTGGTCCAGCCGTATTCCTGGGTCACGATGAACGGGCCGCGCTCCGGCCACTCGAACCTGCCGCGATAGGCGATATCCAACGACTTGGCAAGTTCCTTCAGCTGCTCGACCAGCGCTGCCTGTTCGGAGAGCGCCGCCTCGCCATCCGCGATCTCCATGCGCCGCTCGCCGATGCTCTGCGCGGTCTCGCGGAATTCGGCGTCCTGGGCATCCCGCAGCTCCTCGAGCTGGCGCTTCTTTTCCTCGAGCGCGACTCGGGCGGCGTCCACCTGTGCCTGCTGATCCGCGAGTGCGGCCGCTCGCTCGGCCGCGGCATCGCGCAATGCGGAGAGCGTCTCGTGCCCAACGCTCAAGGTTTCGCGCCTCACCCGAATTCGGTCGCGGCGATCGCGCACCTCGGTCGCCAGCGCGCGGTCCTCGTCGGAGAGGGTGAGCATGTACGAGAGCTCGCTCGTGGCGCGCGTGAACGAGTCGGTCGAGATCAGGATCTCGAGAATCGAGGTCTGGCTCTGCTCGTAGGCGAGGCGCAGATGATCCTGGAGCAGGTCCTCGCGCGCGGCCAACTCCACGCGTGACGCCGCGAGCTCGCTGGCGAGGCGCGCCAGCGTCGCCTCGAGGTCGTTGATGTCCATCTGGTAGCCGCGCAGCTCCCCCTGCGCCTGCAGGAGACGCCGCGAGGCGAGCTCGAGCTCCCGTAGCGCGGCTTCGATCTCGAGGCCGACGGATGTGAGCTGGTCCTCGATACCGAGCAGGCTCGCCGCAAGGTCAGCCTGCTCGCGCTGCAGGTCGGCGAGCTGGGCCCGCTGTCGCGCGAGCTCCTGCTCCATGCGCTGCTGCTCGTCGATCGCCTCGTTGACGATCGGGTCGGTCGCCCGCACGGCGCCGGGCCACTGCCCTGGCGCGACGACAACCGTCAGCAGCAGGAGAGCGGAAAGCAGACGCGCGGCTGGACGACGGACGATCGACATGACTCCTGACGGATACGATGGTGCCAGTCTCGACGGCCGCTTGCGGCGGACAATGCGCAGCGGCGATCGGGAACGATTCCCCGGCGCTCAGGGACTGAAAGCATACCCGACGACACAAGACCTGCGCCACTCCGACGCCGTTTGCGCCCGTGAACGGGATGTTCCACGCAGGCCACGACCGGCGTCAGGGGGGCGCGCCAAGCGCCTGCATGACGATCGCCACGACCGCGGTGGGAACTCCCGCGGCGGGGGCGAGCAGCTGCGGCTCACGAAGCAGTGTGATGACGGTGCCGGCCACCAGAAACGGCCCGAACGGGATATAGCTCTTCATCCCGGCGCGTCGCGTGGCGAGGAGCGCCAGCCCGGTCGCAGCCGACAGCACGGCCGCCACGAAAAGCGCGACGAAGACGCTCGGCCAGCCGAGCAGCAGCCCCAGCGGGACGACCAGGTAGAGGTCTCCGGTCGCAACGCCGCCTCGGACCAAGAGGCCGAGGAGGGCAAGGAAGGCCAGGGCAGCGGCCGCTCCAATCGCCGCGTCGAGCGGGCTGACGGCCGGGTTGAACGGGACGAAGGCCGCGGCACCGATGATCAGCGGATCGAGCACCAGGTGCGGGAGGCGCCGTTGATCGAGATCGGTGGCGGTCAGTACCACCATCAGGGCAAGCAGACCGAGGTGCACCGCGGTCGCCCAGACCGGGAGGCTGGACCGCCAGGCGATCCCCCCGCCAGCCGCGCCGGCGGCAGCCGCCAGCAGGGCGGTCCGAATTCCGGGAGCCCGACGCGACGCTTCATCAGCAGGCCAGACGCTGGCCAGCCGCTCGGCCCAGGCACCGAGTGCGGCGAATGCGATCGCGACGAGGGCGATCGGCAGCGTCACGTGGCGGCTATCTCCTCGCCCCGCACCAGGCTAGGCGCGCGGTGCGAAGTCGAGCGCCAGGCGCACGAGGGTCGAGACCGCGGTCCCCAGCGCTCCCTTGGGGTTGTGCGCCTTGTCCGCGGTCAGATAGGCGCTACCGGCGATATCGAGGTGCACCCACGGCACGGTGACGAAGTCGGCCAGGAAGACGGCACTCTTGATGAGCGAACCGTCCCGCGTCCCGGAGTTCACGATGTCGGCATGCGCCGAATCGAGCGCGGCGCGGTACTCGGTGGCGAGTGGCATCTCCCAGACCCGCTCGCCGGTCGCCGTCGCCGCCGCTTCGACGGCCCGGCCCCAGTCGCGGGGCTTGGCGAAGTAGGCGCTGTACAGCTCCCCGAACGCCATCGACGCGGCACCGGTCAGCGTCGCGACGTCGACAAGGTGGGTGGCCCCCTGCAACTCGGCCCAGTGGAGGGCATCGGCGAGAATCAGGCGCCCCTCGGCATCGGTGTTGATCACCTCGATCGTCTTGCCGTTCATGGCCCTGACGACATCACCGGGACGCTGTGCGTTCCCGCCGGGCATGTTCTCCACCATCGGAGCGACCGCCATGAGCGGTGTCTCCGGGGCGAGCCGCGCCACCGTGCGTGCCGCGGCGACGACCGCCGCCGCGCCCGACTTGTCGTGCTTCATCTCCTCCATCGCGGCAGCCCCCTTGATGCTGATCCCGCCCGAATCGAAGCAGACGCCCTTGCCGACGATCGCCAAGCGGCGGTCGCCGCCGCGCTCCCAGCCGGGCAGCTTGATGGCGATCAGGCGCGGCTCGTGGGTCGCCCCCTGCCCGACGCCCAGCAGCGCCCCCATGCCGAGTGCCTGCATCTCCTCGACGCCCAGCACCTCCACGGTGCAGCCATCGGCGACGAGTTCACGGGCGACCTCCGCCATGCGCTCCGGGTACAGGTCATTCGAGGCCCGATTGGCCAGCAAGCGCCCGAACTCCACGCCGTCAGCGAGCACCATCGCCCGTTCCATCTCGCCTGCCGACGGGGCTCCTTCCCCGACCAGCACCACCTCGCCGACGCTGCGGAGTGATGCCGCGGTGTCACGCGTGCGGCCGTAGTACGCGAAGGGGCGAAAGGTCCCCTGCTGCGCGCCAACCGCGGCTGCGGCAAAGCCGTCGGCATCCTCGCCGTCCCGCAGCCAGAGCGCCAGCGTCTCCACGCCGTGGCCCTGCAGCCGCCGCGTGGCGGTCGATGCGATCCGCCGCGCTCGCCACGGCCCCTTGCCGCGGCGCATGCCGTTCACGATCAGGACGCGCTCGAACGGCAGATCCCCCGCCGGGATCAGCGCCGTGTAGCGCTCAGCGATACTGAACTCGCCCCAGTCGATGGCACCGCGGATCACCCCACCGGCGGCCGCGTCGAGCGCGGCGAGATCGGCCGGAAACTCGGCGTCCTCCTTGTAGATGGGGACGGCCAGGACATCGGCCGAAACGGTGGCTGGGTTGACGGATTCGGCGCGGACGCGCATGCGGATCTCCTTGGATGGGCGGCTGGTCAGACCGATGCAGCAGCGGGACGGACGCGCGCTCCGGCACCTCGAGTATAGGGGGCGACGGGCGGTCGGTTCATTGCGGCGCCATGAGCGGCGCGACCGCTGCGCGCGCGGCGAGTGCCCCCTCGAGCAGGTCCGCGACGCGGCGCTGCGCGTTGATGCTGACCGCCGAAGCGCCCTCGGCGAGTGCCAGCGCCAGGGCATTGTCTGCCCCCCGTGCGTACTCGGCGGCGACCCCGTACCGAGCAGCCGCTCGCGCGACCGCCTCGGCGTCGCCGCCGATTGTCGCCGTGGCGATCTCTCGGGCGGACGCGTACAGCTCGCCGATGGTAGCGAGCCAGAACCCGAAGGTCTCGGGCGGCTGCTCCCACGCGGTCAACTGCGCCAGCGCGGGATCGCCCTCCGTCAGCCGGTCCAGCGCGGCGTGCGGGTCGTCGTCGCGCAGCGCCTCGACCGCCGCGCCGAGCGCCTCGTTGACCGCGGTCGTCGCGCGCCGCTGCTCGACGAACTGGGTGGCCGCATCGCCCGAGGCTCTCAGCTGCGCGGCGACGATGAGCAGATCGGTGCTGGCCGCCGGTGCCGGCGGCACCATCGAGCCCGGCGCCACCGAGGCGACCGTCCCGGCAAGGTCGCGGAGCGCGCGTCCGAGCGCATCGGCGACGGAGCTCGCCTGCTCTACTGCCAGCGCCGCGGCCTCGAATTCTGCGGCGGGCGGCAGCTCGCTGGTTCGCGTTTTTGCCGCTCCGACCCGCGCGTGTTGCAGGGCAGCGTCGAGGGGCTCGATCAGCCCGCCCAGCAGGGCGTCGGCCGAGGTTGCGGCAGATGCCAGGCGAGCCTCGCGGTTGACCTCGATCTCGGGGGCGGCGACGGTTGGATCGGCCGGACGCAGACAGAGTGCCGCACCGATCGCCAGGATCCCGATGCCGGCCATCACCGCGCCCATCTGGCGTCCCCGTATCATGGCCGCGTGGACCTCGCCGAGCTCCGATCACTGCCAAAGGCCGAGCTGCACCAGCACCTCGACGGCTCGATGCGCCCCGAGACGGCTGTCGAACTGAGCGCAGCGGAGGGGATGCACCTTACCCTCGACGA
>Ga0209642_10001594_pt1 | contig 15116 bp, 13 predicted proteins | sample RifCSP19_2_FD_184025 | JGI IMG/M metagenome (GOLD analysis project Ga0209642, IMG submission 184025) | Soil microbial communities from Rifle, Colorado - Rifle CSP2_sed 19_2 (SPAdes) (version 2) | ecosystem: Environmental > Terrestrial > Deep subsurface > Rock core/Sediment | place: Rifle... | reverse complement strand
AACACCGAAGATGACGCCGCCCTTGCTCAGGTCGAAGAAATCGAGCGCGCCTATTCCTACTCTCCGGCCGTGGCGAAGGCGCCAGCATCCGAATAACCAATCACCAATCTCTGATCCCTAATCCCCAATCCCCAATCTCCAATCTCTGTCTACCGTTACAATCCCACCCATGCAACCCCACCTCTTCCACCCTCCCCGTTAGACCTTATCGGCCGCCGGCGCGGCGCGTGGCCCGCCTCCCTCGTTCAGTCTCCCGATGCTGCCATCCATCCCTGAACGTGGAGGTTGACCATGTTGAGACGCGTCGTCCTCGCTCTTTCTCGCAACAAGAACCGCATCACGCGCCGGGCGCAGCGCCTCGCGCTGCTTTTTTTTGCCGTCGAGTTCTTCGATGAAGTGGCCTACTCGCTCGAGGCTTCGGCCCTGCCCGCCATGCGCAGCGATCTGCAGCTCGACTATGTCCAGATCGGGCTGCTCCTGGGTCTGCCGGGGCTGCTCAACAGCTTCAGCGAGCCCCTGCTCATGCTCCTCGGCGACACGCCGGCCCGTCGGCGCTTGATCGTGCTGGGCGGGCTGACGATGTCGGGAAGCATCGTCCTCATCGCCTTCTCTCAGAACTTCCCCTTCCTGCTCCTCCTGATGACCCTTCTCTATCCTGCGAGCGGCGCCTTCGTCACGCTCTCCCAGGCCACGCTGATGGACCAGAACCCCGGTCGCGAGGCGCAAGCGATGGCGCGCTGGACCGTCGCCGGGTCCATCGGCGATCTCCTTGGGCCGCTCTTCTTCGCCGCCGCGCTGGCGCTGGGGATCGGCTGGCGTCCGCCTTTCGCCCTACTCGGCCTCTTCGGTCTCAGCCTCGTGGCGCTGCTCGCCACTCGCCGGCTGCCGGTGCATCCGGCTGCGATGGCCGCCTCGTTTCGGCGGCCGGGCGCGCTGCTATCGCATCTGTGGCAGGCGATCCGCGAGCCCGGGCTGATGCGCTGGATCCTGCTGCTCAAGCTTTCGGACCTCATGCTGGATGTCCTCACCGGATACGTTCCACTCTATTTCACCGATGTCGTCGGCCTGCCGGAGACTCAAGCCAGCCTCGTGCTGGCGGGGTTGATGGTCGCCTCCCTGCTCTCCGACCTGGCGGTGGTTCCCCTCCTGGAGCGCCTACCCGCCCGGACCTTAGTGCGGGTTTCGGCGAGAGCCGTGCTTGGTCTGTTCGTGGCCTGGCTGCTCGTGCCGGCGCCCATGGGGAAAGTCGTGCTCCTGATCGCGCTGCGTCTGGCCACGCTGGGTTGGTATCCGGTGTTGCAGGGAGAGGCGTACGCCGCTGCGCCCGGGCGCTCTGGCGTAGTCAATGCGGTGAGGTCGATCACGGGTCTGATCGATGCCGCGCTGGCAACGCTGGTAGGGTGGGTCGCTTCCCAAGCAGGGCTGTCTTCGGCCATGTGGCTGCTGCTGGCCGGGCCGCTTGCGCTGGCGCTCTTCGTGCCTCGGCCGACTCACGGTGTACAATAGACAGGTTTTCTGGGAGGAACCGCCGCCCCGGCAGACCGTAGCGGTGAATGGTGAACGGTGTTTGGTGAGCGATGGCCCGCGCACGCTACGGGCGAGGCGCCATGAGGGCACAGTGGCGCATTCTCGTCTGCGACGGACTTGCCGCGCCGGGGCTTGAGTTGCTGCGCTCTGCGGCCCAGGTCATCGAGTCGCCGGGCTTAGAGGAGCTGGGGGCGTTGGACGCCTTGGTCGTTCGCGGCCGGACGAAGGTCACCGAAGAAATCTTGGCAAGCGGTGTCCCGCGCTTGCAGGTCGTCGGCCGCGCGGGGGTCGGCGTGGACAACATCGACCTGGACGCCGCGCGAGCCCTAGGGGTGAGCGTGGTCAACGCTCCCCACGCGGCGACCACCGCCGTCGCCGAGCACACCCTGGCGTTGATGCTCGCGCTGGCGCGGCGCATCCCTCAGGCCGATGCCAGCATGCGACGTGGGGAGTGGCGCAAAGCGGACTTCGAGGGCGCCGAACTGTCCGGGAAGGTCCTGGGTCTCATCGGCGTGGGAAGGATCGGCGCGGCGCTCGGCGAACGCGCCTTGGCCTTCGGGATGCACGTGATCGGGCACGATCCCCTCGTCAGCGCGGAAACCATTCGTGGGCATGGTGTCGAGCCGGTCGGATTCCATGAGCTGCTCTCCAGGGCGGACTACATCAGCCTTCACGTGCCCTTGACTGAAGCCACCCGCGGATTGATCGGCGCCGAAGCGCTGGCCAAAGTCAAGGTTGGCGCATGCTTGGTCTGCACTGCCCGCGGCGGAGTGGTGGACGAAGCCGCATTGCTCGCGGCGCTGGACGACGGCCGTCTGGCGGGCGCGGCGCTGGACGTGTTCGCCGAAGAGCCGCCTGGCGCCACGGCGCTGATCGCGCACCCGCGCGTCGTCAGTACGCCCCACATCGCGGCTCAGACGGCCGAGGCGCAAGCGCGGGCCTCGATCGACATCGCGGGAGAGGTCCTGGCAGCCCTGCGCGGAGAGCCTCTGCGCTGGAGAGTCGTCTAATCGAGGAGAAGGGATGGAACACAACTTTGCGCACTTCCGTGAGATGTTGGGTGAGGTGATCGACTTGCAGCTTGCTGCGGCGGTTTTGGAGTGGGACCAGCAAACCTATATGCCGGAGGCCGGCGCCCAGCCAAGGGCGATGCAGCTGGGCACCTTGATGCGCCTGGCCCACGCGCGCTTCGTCCATGACGATTTCGGGGCCGCGCTGGAGCAGGCCAAGACGAGCGCGGCGCAGATGGACCCCGACTCGGATGAGGCGGGCATAGTGCGCAACGTCCAGCGGGAGTTCCAAAGACAGCGTAGGATCCCTTCGGACTGGGTGGCCGAGGATGCCCGGACGACGTCCCTCGCCCGACAGGCGTGGGAGAAGGCGCGCGCCGAGTCGGACTTCGCCCACTTCCGACCTCACCTACAGAAGGTGATCGAATTGCGACGGCAGTATGCGGGCTTCTTTGCCCCATATGACCACGTCTACGATCCGCTGCTGGATGTCTATGAGCCGGGCATGAAGACCGCCCAGGTGAGAACGGTCTTCGGGACTCTGCGCCCGCAGCAGGTCGAACTGGTGCGGCAGATCGCCGAGCGTGGGCTGCCCGTGGATGCCTCGATGCTGCATCGCAAGTACGCCGTGCAGAAACAGTGGGACATCGGCGTCGAGATCATTACCGATTTCGGCTACGACTTCAAGGCCGGTCGGCAGGACAAGACCGCCCATCCGTTCACGACCACCTTCGGCGTCGGCGATGTGCGCATCACCACTCGCCATGACCCTGACTACCTGCCCTCCGGGCTGTTCAGCACGCTGCACGAGGCCGGCCACGCGCTCTACGCGCAAGGCATCGGCCCGACGCTCGACCGAACGCCGCTGCTCGCCGGCGCGTCCTATGCCGTCCACGAATCGCAGTCGCGCATGTGGGAGAACCTGGTCGGGCGCAGCCGGCCATTCTGGAATCACTACTACCCGCGCCTGCAAAAGCTCTTCCCAAGAGCGCTGGGCGATGTGGACGTCGAGAGCTTCTACCGGGCGATCAACAAGGTCGAGCGCTCGCTGATCCGTGTCGAGGCCGATGAGGCGACGTACAATCTCCACATCATGTTGCGCTTCGAAATCGAAATCGCATTGCTCGATCGCAGCCTCGAGGTCAAGGACCTTCCGCAGGCCTGGAACCAGAAGATGCAAGAGTACCTCGGACTGACACCTCCGGATGACGCTCAAGGGGTGCTCCAAGACATCCACTGGTCCTCCGGCTACGTCGGCTACTTCCCCACTTATGCTCTCGGCAACCTGATCGCCCTCCAGCTGTGGGAGAAAATCCGGTCGGAGATTCCCGACCTTGAGCGTCAGATCGAGCGCGGGGAGTTCGGCGAGCTGCTGAGTTGGTTGCGCCAGAACATCCACCGCCACGGCGGTAAGTTCGAGCCAGCGGACTTGGTGCGGCGTGTTACCGGTTCCGCCATCACCTCCGAGCCTTATCTGCGCTACTTGCGGAGCAAGTACGGGGAGATTTACAAGCTGTAAAGGACCACGGACCATGGACGGTGGACCACGGTCTCGATCGCAGCACATTCTGTTGAACCCTTAGAAAGGGAGCAGTGATCGGTCGGCGGTCCGTCGTCCGTGGTCGGACGATCCGCTCTCCATCTCTGGGCGGAAAAGGGAAGCACAATGACCCTGACCGAACTCCACACCCGCCTCGCCACGTCGGTGGTCGTCTTTGCCGCGTTGGCCGGTCTGTGGGCGCTATTTGCCTACCTGCGGCGGCGCGGCGTAACGGGGAGCCTGTGGGGCATCCTCGCCGCCGGTGAGCTTCTGTTCCTGGCTCAGGGCGTCGTCGGGCTGATCCTGCTCCTGGGAGGAGAGAAGCCGGCGCGTGCAGTGCACATCCTCTATGGCGTCGTCGCGGCGATCGGTCTTCCGGCCTACTTCGCCTACAGCAAAGGCAGAGACGATCGGGAAGCCGCCCTTGCCTATGCCTTGCTGTGCTTTTTCCTCGTGGGCATTGGGATGAGAGCGTTCGGAACGGCGCGCTGAAGGCTGGTCCTTGGCATCGGCGACTCGGCAACGCTCCACCCTCACGCTCATCATCTCTCTGGCGATCGCCGGCTGTTCGCGGGCATCCCCTTCGCCGCTCCAACAGCCGACTCCCACAACCCAGCCTCCACAGCTGCCGTCTGCTGCTTCATCGTTCGCGCCGACGGAGGCGTCCACCCCCACTCCGCTGCCTCTCACTTCGGCAACCGCGGCACTGGTGCTCGAACCCCCGCAGCCCTTTTCCAGCCCGACGGCCACGATTCCTCCCATCAACTTGCCGAGAGAGAGAATCTCCATCCTGCGTCCTGGCCCCGGCTCGCAGGTCGTCAGCCCCATCCACATCTCGGGTCGAGCTGGGCCAAGCTGGGAACAGGAGGTCCATCTCCGCCTGACCGGCGAAGATGGGCGTGTGATCGCCGAGAGGACGACCTATATCCTCTCCGCGCAAGGGAGGTCCGGCGTCTTTCAGGCCGAGATCGAGTTCGCCATCCCACTTGTCGCCGAAGCTGCCCGACTGGAAGTCAGCACACAGGGGATGGAGGACAGGCAACTTGCACACCAGGCTTCGGTGGACATTGTGCTGCTGTCGGTCGGCCGTCCCCTCATCCACCCTGCCTTGGAAGGCCCGGAGAAGCTGCTGATCCAATCGCCGAAGGAGGAGGAAACGCTGAGCGGGGGCGTGGTCCATGTGCGAGGGGCGGGATGGGTCGATTCGATGCAACCGCTGACGATTGCCGTGCTAGGTCGGAAGGGTGAGGTGCTTGGCTTGATCGAAGTGGAGCTGCTGGCGCCGGGACCCAACCAACTCGGAACGTTCGAGGTCGATGTGCCGTACGCCGTCTCGGAGCGACAGACAGGGCGGGTGGCAGTCTATGAGCGTGGCGGCTCGATCCCCGGACTCGTACACTACTCAAGCGTGCGCGTGATCGTGGAGCCGTAAGTGGGGAGAGCCTGCGACCGATGGATTGATTCCTGGTCAGTGGTCAGTGCCAAGTGAGCGGTGATTGGGCGCTTGGGCACCTAGGCGCTTGGGTCCTGTCGTTCTCGATCCTGCCACCGTCCATCGTCCAACGTTGCTCGTCCGTGCCGCGTCGTCCGGGGTCCGTGGTCTATCGTCGTTCTTGCTTCAAGGTCGGATGTTATAATCCGAAACTCCGAGCCTCCAACGATGGCTGACACTCGCACCATGCCCCGCTCCCCGCTTGACCTGTCCACGTGGATCACGCGTGGCGTATTCGCCGCTGGTCTTGCGGCGCTTGCCTTCATCGTCACGGCCGTCGTCTTTGTCCTGGGCGAGCGCCTGCTCTACACTCATCGCGCATTGCCCGGCGTCTCGGCGGCCGGGATCGACCTTAGCGGCATGAACCAGGAGGAGATCGAGCTCGCCCTGGGCGGCGCTCTCACCTATCCCGAGACCGGCCTGGTCGCGCTGCGAGACGGAGAGCGGATGTGGACCGCACGGCCGGCCGATCTGGGCGTCGTCGTCGACATCCCGGAGATGGCCAGACAAGCCCTTGCCGTGGGTCGGCGCAGTGACACGCGGGAGCGACTGCGGGAGCAACTCGACGCCTGGTTTCTCGGTCATTCCATCGGGCCGCTGGTGATCCTGGACCAGCGTATCGGGGCGGCGTACCTCAGAAACCTGGCGACTCAGATTGATCGCCCGCAAATCGAGGCCACGGTTGGAGTGAACGGAATCGAAGTCACGGCTTCCCCAGGCCAAGTTGGCCGTCGCCTCGACACTGAAGCAACGCTCGCCTTGGTCGAATCGAACCTCACTCGGCTCTTTGACGCCGATGTCTCGTTGGTGGTTGAAGAGTCCCCACCGATCGTGCTCGACGCGTCACAAGCTGCGGCCGCCGCGCGCAGGATGCTCAGCCAGCCGCTGGTCCTCACGGTCGAGGGCGCGGGGCCATGGACCTATGACCCGCCGACGCTTGCCGGCATGCTGCGCTTTAGCAGTGCTGGCAGTCCAGGCGACGGGCAAGCGCAGGTGGTCCTGGACGCGGAGCAGCTCGGCGCCGTTCTTGTCCCGCTCTCTGAGGAGCTGGATCGCAAGCCGCAAAACGCTCGCTTCATCTTCAATGATGAGACCCATCAGCTCGAGCTCCTGAGGCCGGCGGTGATTGGCAGAGAGATCGATGTCCCTGGTAGCATCCAGGCGATCGAGGACGGGCTGAACGCCGGGCAACACACGGTGCCGCTGGTCTTCCGCGTCGCCGAACCGGTTGTGGGCGACGATGCGACGGCCGAGGAACTGGGCATTCGGGAGCTGGTGACCAACGTCTCCACCTACTTCGCCGGTTCGAGCGCCGGTCGCGTTCACAATATTCGCACCGCAGCGTCAGAATTCCATGGATTGTTGGTGGCCCCCGGCGAGACGCTTTCCATGGCGGAGGTGCTCGGCGACGTCACCCTCGACAAAGGCTACGCGGAGGCCCTGATCATCTTTGGCGACCGGACCATCAAGGGCGTCGGCGGCGGCGTCTGCCAGGTTAGCACCACCCTGTTTCGCGCCGTATTCTTTGGAGGCTACCCGATTGTCGAGCGTTACCCACACGCCTACCGCGTCGGCTTCTATGAGACGGGCACCGGATCGCCGGGCCCGGGCCTCGACGCCACCGTCTTCGTCCCACTGGTCGATTTCAAGTTCACCAACGACACGCCCAACTGGCTGCTGATGGAGACCTATCTGTACAACAACCGGCAGCTACAATGGAAGTTCTATTCGACCTCGGATGCTCGGGCGGTCACGTGGAGCTCACAGCGTTCGAACGAGGTCGAGGCGCCCGAGCCGCTGTACAAGGAGAATCCCGACCTGCCTCAGGGTAAGATCGTGCAGGTCGACTTTCAGGCCGATGGCCTGGATGTGGTCGTCTTCCGTACTGTGACTCGCGGCGGTCTCGTGATCTATGACGATGCCATCGAGACCCGCTACCTTCCATGGCGAGCGATCTTTGAATTCGGGCCAGGGACGGAGCTGCCCGAAGGGGCGAAGACGGAGGGAGAATAGACCACGGACGATGGACGGCAGACCACCGACGGTGGACGGTGGACGGATGACGGTCGAGGGGATGAGGTGGCCTGATCACTGTTCAGCGACCACTTGAGACGAAAAGTGAGCAGTGATCAGTCTTCGGTCTCCTGCACTTCGAGGCAAACTCGCGGAGGACAAGGTGATCAGCCAAGAGCTCTTAGTGATCCTGCGCTGCCCCGTAGCAGTGCATTACACGGATAAAGGTCCCGATCCGGGCAGGTTGGAGCTGGTGCACGAATGCTGGCTGGTCTGCGCCGACTCGGGCTACAAGTATCCGATCGTGGACGACATCCCCGTCATGCTGGTCGAGGTGGGCGCCAAATACAAGGATGTCCCCGTCGACGACCTGCCGGTCCCACCTCCATCCGACGTCTAGGGATTATCTCGCATGAACGTCATGCCGAGCCGCGCTGCGGCGTTGTAGGGGCCGATCTAAGATCGGCCCCTACGGCCCGCCTGCGTAAAGCTTGTCCCTTCGGTCGCTACGAGCCCTCAGGATGACACGCCCGCGAATTGTGAGAAGAGTTCGAGTGTCCTCGGTCCACGGTCTCGCAGGAGGAATTGCCGACCTGACCTCCGGCGATGACGGACGGGCGGAGGCGGCCGTGCAGGCCCTAGCCCAAGAGGGTTTGGCCGCTATCCCGCCTCTTTCCCATCTTCTCCGCTCGTCGGACGAGGACCGCCGTTGGTGGGCGGTGCGGGCGATCGCCGAGATCGATCATCCCAACGCCCGCACGCTGCTTGTGCAAGCGTTGCATGATCCCGCTTCGGCCGTGAGACAGTGCGCGGCGATCGGGTTGCGGGGGCACGCGGACGAGGCCGCGCTTTCGGCGCTCCTCGAAGCCCTGGGAAGCCCGGACCGGATGCTCGCGCGTCTAGCATCGGACGCCCTGGCAGCCGCGGGATCGCTGGCCTTCGAGGCCCTGATCGAGGCTCTCTCGTCCCCGAACGCTGAAGTGAGGATCGGAGCGGCCCGCGCCCTAGCCCGTAGCGGCGACGGGCGGACGATCCCCACCCTTTACGCAGCGCTTGACGATTCCTCTGCGCTGGTTCGGCACTACGCCGAAGATGGTCTAGAGAGACTCGGTCTCGGCTACGTGTATTTCCAACCCTCGTAGGGGCGCGGCGAAGATCGGCCCTGGTGCCACTACGGCAGAACCAACCACAGGATCCACAGCACCACCATCGCGACGCCCAGCACCAACTTCACGAAGAAGGACGCTCCATATCCCACGCCCATTCCGAGCATAGCGTCGAGAGCACGCTGCGCGTCGCCCAGGCGGATGTACTCCACAACGAAGGTGCCCAGCAGTAACCCCAGTAACCCGCCAATCGGCGTGAAGAAAACCATACCCACCAACCCGGCGGCAAGCCCACCGAGAACCCCCCAGATCGAGGCGCCACGCATCTTTGCCCCGGCGCCGCTCACCCAAAGCTCCGTGAGCAGCCCGACAAGGCCTAGGGCTGTGATCCCACCAAACAGCCATGGGCCCCATGTCCCCCACTCCACGAACAGGCCGTAGCCGAGGGCGGCCAGCCAGATCAGGATCAGGTCGGGCACGATCGGGACGAAGACCGCCACAAGGCCGATGAGCATCAACAGGCCGGCCAGGATGGTGAGGACGACGGAGCTCACAGTGCGCCCTCCGGCAGAATCGTCTCCATCCCGCCCATCCAGGGTCGGACGACTTCCGGTATGACCACCGTGCCATCGGCCTGCTGGTTGTTCTCCAAGACGGCGGCCAACGTGCGCGGCAGGCCGAGGCCCGAGCCGTTCAGGGTGTGTAGGTAGTGCGCCCTGGCGCCGGCTCCCGGCCGGTAGCGCGCGCCTGCCCTGCGCGCTTGGAAGTCGCCGCAGTTTGACACCGAAGAGACCTCGAGCCATTCGCCGCATCCCGGAGCCCAGACCTCGATGTCGTAGGTCTTGCGGGCGGCAAACCCCAAATCCCCGGCGCAAAGCTGCTTGACGCGGTGGGTGAGGCCCAGCTCCTCGCAGGTCTGTTCTGCGTGGCGCAGCATCTGCTCCAGCTCCTGGTCCGCTGTCTCGGGTGTGCAGAAAGTGTACATCTCGACCTTGTCGAACTGATGGCCGCGCTTGATCCCCCGCACATCCCTGCCCGCCGACATCTTCTCCCTGCGAAAGCAAGGGGTGTAGGCGGTGTAGTGCAGAGGCAGCCGGTCGGCGTCAAGGATCTCGTCGATGTGCAGCCCGGTGAGCGGCACCTCGGCCGTAGGCACCATCCAAAGGTCTTCCTCGTGATCCCGATACATGTTCTCGCGCAACTTGGGCAACTGCGCGGAGGCGAAGAGCGTCTGCTCCCGGACCATGAATGGGGGATACTTCTCGAGGTAACCCTGGCGGATGTGCAAGTCGAGCATCCAGGAGATCAGCGCCCTCTGCAAGCGTGCCCCGGCGCCGCTCAGGACGTAGAAGCGCGAGCCGGTGATCTTCACCCCGCGCTCGAAATCGAGGATTCCTAGAGCCGGACCCAGGTCCCAGTGGGGCTTTGGTTCGAAGTCGAGGGCGCGCGGTTCGCCGGCCGAGCGCAGGACGACGTTGGCGCTCTCATCGGCGCCTTCGGGAACGCTTGGGTCAGGCACGTTGGGGATCGTGCTCATCAGCTCGTGAAGCGCACCGTCCACCTGGCGCACCTCGGCGTCGAGCGTGTCGATACGCGCGCCGAGCGCGCGCATCTCTTCAATGCGGGCCTGTCGCGATGCGTTCTCCTTAGCGGCTCCGATTTCCTTTGAGACGCGGTTGCGCTCGGCCTTGAGCGTCTCCACCTCGCTGAGCAGGGTCCGCCGCCGCGCATCGAGCTCCAGGACGGCATCGACTGGAGGGGCCATGCCGCGCCGGGATAATGCCTGGCGGATCTCCTCAGGATGGTCGCGGATGAGCTGCAGATCGAGCATGGCACATCTCCTTCGAGGAATGAGGCGCGCCCCCTGTTCCGCAGGACGAGGGGGCGCGCTCGTGGTGCCACCTGCTTTTGCCGCTAGGGCGGCCTCTTCTCGCGCTCACCGGCGAACCCGGGCCCCCTTACAGCGGACTTCCCGCTCCTGCGGGTCGACGGGGCCCTGCAAAGGGCCGGCGGACTCGAGACCTCGGGTCTCGTCGCCGTATCGCACTCAACCGGCGGCTCTCTGGGGCGAGCTGTCCGAGATCGGTCTCCGCCCTCCTCATTCGTAGGTGACGACGTCACCTCTCTCTGTGGCATGGATTATACGGCCTGGAGTGCCTCTGTCAAGCGACATTGTGACGGCGGGTGCATCCCGCCTGATGTGGCAGCGGTAGAGCCTGCGTCAGGGGCCTCATGATACCGGGTAGCGCGTAGGGGCGAAGCATTCGCCGTTCAGCCTTCGGATGTGCATTCGGTTCCCGCAGCGAATGCTTCGCCCCTACCCTGGCGGAGAGGCTACTTGTGGAAGGAAATCGCCGATGGCCTGTGGACAAACGGACCGACGGTTGCCACTCGACGCGGGATGCACCCTCTGCACACGTCGAACTATGGCCGGCAGAACCAAAGGCCCAGGGAACTGAGCCAGCGGGCGAGGGCCGGATGGCGGGCGAAGCGCAGGAGGCCGGGGCCGAGGCTAGGGCAAGCAGAGGGCGCCGAGCCGATGGCCAGGGAAGCCGATTCCACAAAGGGACGATTCGGGCGTCTGGGCGTAGGCCACAAGCCGTAGGCGAGACGACCGGATCCATCGGGCAGCCGACCGTAGGACAAGTTGTAGGCGCGCACGCTCAGGTAGTGGATTTCGTCGACGAGGTAGCCATCCGGTGTGAGAAACCTCACGCTGTCGCCGTCGTCGTTGAGGGCCAGGCCGGTCTTGCTTCGGAAATAGGCGACGTAGCCGCCCGGAAGGATGGTGTCGCCAGGAAGGATGTAAGGCCGCGAGCCGCCGTCGGCGATGTCATCGAGCATCCAGCCGCGTAAGAAGACATCGCCTGGGCCAAGGTTGTGAAGCTCGATGAACTCATCGCCGCTGGTCACGCCCCCGTTACCCTCCCAGTCGTAGTGGGGGCGAATCAAGACCTCGTTGATGACGATCCGGCCCTTGATCCACAGCGGCGGCGGGGGAGGGGAGTTCGGCCCGCGAGGTGTGCCCTGGATCGGATTTCCGGCGACGTCGTGCCCGATGCCGGCGAAGCCGGTGAAGCTGTACCAATGATCCGGCGCATCGGAGCCACCGCGGCGCTCCATGCTGGCGCGCGAATCGGCGTCTCCCTTCGGCCATGGCCCGCCGTCCGCGTTAGCGCTGTCGACCAACGTTCCTAGGGGATCGCGCAGCCACAGTGTTTCTCCATCGTTATGCAGCGAACCCGTGTAGATCTGATCGGCGGTGATATCGTCGATCGCTGTGTCGTCGCTGCGCTCGAGCAATAGATAGCCTCCGGGATCAACGATCCCCGTCAGTGCCAGGCTGATGTCATCGCCGTCGGAAAGGGCCCAACCCAAGAGGTCGATCGGGGAGGGGCCTGGGTTGTAGAGTTCGATCCATTCGTCGTTCGCGGAGGCCAGCGTCCCGGCCCAAGCGACCTCGTTGATCAGCACGGAATACGGAGGGAATGGTGTGGGAGGCGAGCCGGGTGAGGGTGTGGGCGAAGGCGTGGGGCTCGCTGGTGCGACGGGGGCTGAGTTCTGCGAGCGCGGAGTCCCCTGGATGCCGTTGCCGGCCGCGTCGTGCCCGTTGCCGCCGACCCCGGGAAACGTGGACCAGTTACCCGCGACATCGTCTGCGCCGCGGCGTTCCATGCTTGCGCGGGTCTCGGCGTACCCGGCTGGCCAGGGCCCGCCCGCAGCGTTGGCGCTATCCACAGGGGCGCCCATCGGATCGACCAGCCGCAATGTCTCACCGGCGTTGCTCAGACTACCAACGTAGATCTGGTCGGCGGGGATATCGACGACCGTGGCGTCGTCCGTGCGTTCGAGCAGGAAGAATCCGAATCCGGAGATTGCGCCCGAGAGCGCCACGTGGATGTCGCCGCCGTCCGACAGAGTCCATCCCGTGAGGTCCACCGGCAAGGCGCCCGGGTTGTGCAGTTCGATCCACTCGTCGTTGGCGGAGGCCAACGTGCCGCTCCAGGCGACTTCGTTGATGCGCAACGGGCCCGTTGGGAATGGCGTAACCGTGGGGGTCTCGGTTGTGGTCGGAGTTTCGGTGAATGTCGGCGAATGGGTGGCGGTTGGTGTCGGGGTCTCAAGCGCAGGCGTATCGGTGGGTGTCAAGAATGGCGTGGACGTCTCGGACGGTATCTGTGTGTCGGTCGGGAAGGGCGAGGCGGAGGTCGAAGGTTCTTCGTTGAGCGGTGGGCCGGGCGGAGGTTGGTGCTGGGCGATCCAAGGAGGCAGGCCGACGAGCAAGGACAGGCAGGCGATGCGTGCGCCGCGTGCGAAGCCTTGACGGAGAGCGACCCAGGCCATGCTCCCCCCAGCGGGGCGGATGGCATGGTTCTACAGTGGGTTGCATGGAATGTCAAGCGATTGGGGCGAACCGGTCATCTTCGCAAGCGTGCCGCCACGAGTTTCCTGATCTCCGCCACAGGCCCCAGGCGCCCAATCCGCGTGAGCAGGCGATACCTGCGTCCCGGAATGCAGATCACCTTCCCGCGCTCCAGCGCGCGCAGAGACTCCCCGACGACTTGCCCGGCCGTCATCCACATGAATCCCGGGACCCTGGCGCGGACGTTCAATCCGGCGTATTCTGGTGTCGCGTGGAATTCGGTGAGGGTGAAACCCGGGCAAAGGGCCTGGACACGGACTCCCGTCCCGATCAGCTCGGTGTGCAACGCCTCCGTGAAGGCGTTCAGGTAGGCCTTGGTGGCGGAGTAGGTGGCGTTCCCCCGCAATGGAAAGAACGCGGCCACCGAGGAGACGTTGATGATGGCTCCCCGCCCTCGGGCGATCATCCTGGGCAACACCGATCGCGCCAAGACGGCGCTGGCTATGATGTGCAAGGTAATCATGTCGTGTTGCTTCTGAGGATCCATTCCAACGAAACGACCGCGCGTCCCGAATCCGGCATTGTTGACCAGGATCTCCAAGTCGTCGAGTTCGGCCGCGCGCAGCCGCAGGCGCTCAATATCGGAGCCTTTGCTGAGGTCGGCGCGCAGGACTTCGACGGATACGCCGTATTCTCGCAGGAGCTCCTCGGCCAGGGCGCGCAGGCGATCCTCACGGCGCGCCACAAGCAACAGCCTGTGACGCCGCGCGGCAAGCCGCCGGGCGAACTCTGCCCCGATGCCGCTCGAAGCGCCGGTGATCAGCGCGGTCCCCTTTGCGTCGGTCTTCGTGGTCACGTCGCTGCTCCCCTTCTTATTCTGGGTGCGGCTATTCCCTGTCGTATGACCTCGAGTGACGGGCCAGGAACCGAGAAGCGGCAACCAGCGTCTATGGGTTGGGATGACGACGGCTGGCCGAGGAAGTCCATCGGGCTTCCTCGCCCAGTCGACGAGATCCTAACCCACAGACGATAAGGAGGATCAACATGAGGTTTCGTGCGCAAGTGCTCGGGTCGCTGTTCCTTCTGGGATCGTTCTTCGCCGCGGCCTGCAGCTTGGATACGGCGCGGGGAGCGCGCAAGGAGCTGGATCAGGGGAGAGAGCAATGGGAATCGCAGGGCCTCGATGACTACCGTTACACGCTGCGGGTCGGCTGCTTCTGCCCACCTGAGGTGACGGATGCGGTGGTGGTTGAGGTGCGCGGCGGCGCCGTGGTTTCGCTGGAATACGCCGCCGGAGGGCCCGTGGGGCATCCCGAGTGGTTCGCCCTTTACGACACCGTCCCTGAGCTCTTCCAAGTCATCGAAGAGGCCATACAAGGCGGAGCGGACGAGATCCAAGTGAGCTACTCTCCTGCATACGGCTTCCCCGAGCAGATTACGCTCGATGGCTCGCTCGAGATTGCCGACGACGAATTGTCCCTAATGATAAGCGACTTCCAAGTGCTCGATTGAAGGGGCGCCCCCCACCTGATGTGGCAGCGGTAGAGCCTGCGCTAGGGGCCTCATGATACCGGGTAGCGCGTAGGGGCGAAGCATTCGCTTCGCCCTTACCCTGCCTGAGAGGCTACAGGTAGAAGGAAGTCGCCGATGGCCGGTGGACAAAAGGACCGATGGTTGCCACACTACGCCCCGTATACACCCGAGTGATGCAGCCATTTCTCTGCGGCTCAGAAATAGGCTAGAATCGGTCCACGAGAGGCGTGGTCATGTTCCATGGCTGAATCGGCGCAACGACGAGATGGCGGGTCGTCTTCTCACCCCGCCCCGAAGCGTGGGACCCACAAGCACCTGGGGCCGGACCCGGGGCTGAAGAGGAGGGAGGCGACCATCAGCCGCACGGAGCTGGAGGCTGAGGTGGCCCAGCGGACGCGCGAGCTGACGGCGGCCTTCGAATTCAGCCAGGAGATTGTCTCCCAGTTCCTCTTACAAGACCTTACCCGATCGGTGACTGACCGGGCGCGTGCGCTGATGGGCTCGGAAGTGGCCTATCTGTGCTTGCTCACGC
>Ga0209642_10001592_pt1 | contig 15117 bp, 15 predicted proteins | sample RifCSP19_2_FD_184025 | JGI IMG/M metagenome (GOLD analysis project Ga0209642, IMG submission 184025) | Soil microbial communities from Rifle, Colorado - Rifle CSP2_sed 19_2 (SPAdes) (version 2) | ecosystem: Environmental > Terrestrial > Deep subsurface > Rock core/Sediment | place: Rifle... | reverse complement strand
TGATCGGTGCAGATTCTCAATCTGCAAATCGAGCGGTCGCACATGAGCCATAAACATCTCGACGAATCGATCAGGCGGCTGAACCAACTCAACCTCATAGAGGTCCTTCTTGGTGATAGCAGCAAAAATTGCCCCTCCACCGATCATGTCTTCCTTAAAAAAATGGCTCTTCAGGGCATAGAAGAGTAAGTTCTGTTGTCCGATGTTCGACCGAATAGCTGCAAGACCACGACCAATCACAATCTTGTCGAGAGTGATATTGATTCTTCCGACTGGAGCCCTAACGCTGAACAGGATGTCGTCAGGCTCAGCAAGCCTGCCTTCCAATGTGCAGTAAATCTGATGTGAAGGGAATCGGGTGCCGTAATTTGTCACGCCCTGATGGAAAGGCAGCCCATTTCCATCTTCGTTATAATAGATTGACTTTGGACTTTGCCCCATCGTGATGTCGGCGATTGCGCTGAGTTGGCGTTTCTCCCATCCCTCCGGCACGCCGTCCTTAATTTTGACGTGTTCGTGGCCGGGAAAGCGGAGGTAGATAAACCATTCCTTATAGAGCAACCGCGCTGCCTGCTCCAGCAGTTGAATCCGCCGCCGGTTATTCTCGATCAGGTCGTCGTAGGTTGCCAATGTGCCTGCAATGCGCCGTTGAAGTTGAATTGCAGGGATTGGAAGCTTAAATGAAGATAGAACTCTGGCATTGGCATTCGGCTGGGCAGCGCCACCTACCTGTGAAAGGACGAACTTTTTGTATACGTCTGATTCAACTATTTGCCCCACATAACCAGGATCCGCTTTAGTCTGGTCGACACGAATTCTGATCAAATAGGACGCGAAGACGGCGTCATTGTGATTACGTATGAGTTTGGCGTATCCAACGGTCGCTCCAGTTCGAGCAATGACGATATCGCCCGGTTTTATGCTGAATCTTTCGCGATCTTTCTCTTCAATTTTACAATAAGGCACTGATGCCCAATCGATCTGTTGTGGCACAATATCCGTTATGCGCAGGAAGTGCGGGCCAACCGGCGCCTGTGTCGCTGAAGCCGTATACCCATAGCTGACCGACTCAGCGATATCAGCTAAACTCTTCACTTGCGCGTGCCTCATACCCCCAGTTCCTCAAAGTTCTTCTTGATAGCCGCCGCCAGTTCAACAGCCTCGGCATTGAGACCTTCAAGCTCGATGTGAATGTCTCGTAGGGCTTCCTCGAATTCGAAGTCCTCGTCAACTTCCTCAGGCGCGACACCGACATAACGGCCGGGCGTGAGGCTCCAGTCATTGGCTTCGAGCTCGTCTCTATCCACAAGTTTGACGAGGCCCTCCACATCGCGGAGCTTTGCTTCGGGAAAGCGTTCGGTCAGCCAATGGCTTCCAAAAATATCGCACCTGCTTCAGTTGTTCGACAGCCATTTGGCGGGCCTCGTCAGCGGCTTTGCGGGCGCGGGTGATCTCGCGGTTGGCCCATGCACCGCTATTGCGGGCGTCGCACTCGTTCTCGCAGGTCTCAATGAGGCGGCAGGCGAGCTTGTAGAGCAGGTCGGTCTGTTTGACGAGATCACGGCTGGACTCGGCAAGGGGCGCGAGGCGGTCAACCGCCTTTTTTAGTTCGCCGTTGGTGGTTTTTTGCTTCTTCCACGCCGCCTGTTCCCCTGTCACCGCCTTTTTGAATGCCTCTACATCGGCCTTGAAGGCCGGAAGCGCATCGTGCAGTTCCTTCAATACATCGACATGGGCGGCATCTTTGGCAAGGGTTTTCAGGAAGGGTTGGATGGCGTCGCGCAGCGTATCAAGTGAAGCGGTAAAGGCCGGCAGCGGCTCAATCGCTTCGCCATCGTCGTTCTTGCCTGAAAAACACGCGGCGCCCTCGTCAAGCATCCGGTGACAGTAGCCAGCTACGAGGTCGAGGTACTTGTCTGTCTGGCCCCGGTAAAGCCAGACGATGGAGAGGATATTCTGCTCCTGCTCCGGGCTGAAGTCGTAGATCTTTCGCGTGACCTTTCGGTAGATGTTCCGCGCATCTATCATCAGCACCTTTTTTTGGTGCTTTTCGGGCTTGGCACGGTTGAGGAACCACAGCTCGCAGGGCACTGTGCGGGTGTAAAAGAAATTGGACCGGATGGCGACCATGAGGTCAACATCGCCGGTCTCGACGAGCTTTTGGCGCACCTTAGCTTCGTCGCGCCCTGCGGCGGAAGCCTGAGACGACATGACGAAGCCCGCGCGGCCTGCATCATTGAGGTAGCTGTAAAAATAACTTATCCAGATGTAGTTGCCGTTGGAGACCTTGCCCTTCTTATTCACTCCGGGCAGGCCGAAGGGCAAGCGAGGGTCATTCTTTACCTTGTCGGCATCGATCTCATCGACATTGAAAGGCGGATTGGCCATTACGAAATTAGCCTTGCCGAGCAGCTCGTGCGGGTCTTCGTAGTAGGTTATGGCCTTTTGAATATCGCCCTCCAGACCGTGGACCGCAAGGTTCATCTTAGCCAGCCGTATGGTCGTGGCGTTCTTCTCCAGACCTCGGAAGGTGAGCTTGTCAATGGGGCTTTCGTGCTGCCGTTCGACAAACCGGGCGCTCTGCACGAACATGCCGCCCGAGCCGCAGGCAGGGTCCAGCACTGTGCCGCCCTCCGGCTCAAGCACATTGGCGATGAGAGAGACCAGCGAGACGGGCGTGAAGAACTCGCCGCCGTCGTGTGCCTTCTGGTCGGCGAACTGGGTCAGGAAGTATTCATAGATACGGCCGAACACATCGCCAGAAACCCGTTTGAGTTCGTCAGGGTTAAGCGTGCGCAGGAGCTGGCCAAGCACGGCGTTGTCCAGCTCCTGGTATTCACTCTTGGGCAGGACTCCGCGCAGGTTCTCGTAGTCGCTCTCGATAGACTCCATGGCCTCGATAACGGCCTTGGCGCGGTCGTCGCTGTCTTTTAGACTGACGAGGGTGTCAAACTGGGCCTTGTGCTGAAGGAAGATCGCGCTTTTCTGCGAGAAGTCTGCCTTGGTCAGGGCTAGCGTCTTGCCACCGCGTGTAGGGAGATTGGCTTCTATGTCGTCCTTTACGCCGAGATAACGACTGTAGGCGTGCCGCAGGAAAATAAGACCCATCACGGGCAGGAAGTATTCGTTACTTGCGTAGTTCGAGTTCGCTCGCAGAGTATCTGCCGCGTTCCAGAGGCGCTTTTCGATTGCTTCTATATGTTCCATTTGGGTCATGGGTTGATTCCTACCTCCGCTTCCGCCCAGGTGTGAGGTAGAGCTTCTCACTCACTCGACGGTCAATCAGAGTTTTTCCTTGTTCACGCCGTTGGAGTTTTTCCTTCTATCGAGCTTTCATGGCTCGGTTTCACTTCTTCATCGACTATTTCAAACAAATCCTGTATCGAGCAATTGAAGTAACGGCAGAGTTTTTCCATGACATCGAACTCAATCCTTTTTGCATTTTCGAAGTACAGGAGGGTAAGCATGTTACGGTGGATATCGGTTGCCCGGGCAAGCTCGGCGATCTTGATCTTCCGTTCGCCCATAAATCTTGAAAGATGGCATTTAATCATCTTAGGGAACTACTCCATTTTTTGTGCTGACGTGATTTTATAATATTGGTCTTTTTTATGCAATAGAAAGATTTTTCATGCTAAATAGCATTTTAACATTGACAATGCTATTCTGTATGGTATAAAGCTATTTAGGATAAAATAATTATATCCAATCAGGAGTGACGGATATGGAATTATTACTTTTGATAGGTGTTGTCCTCGGGATTACCTTTCTTGTCTCCTTATGCTTTAAGAAGCGGCCTTCATTGGACGAGCTCGATAAAGATATTCAGGGACTCCGGGAAAGGATAATCGTCGTGACTTCAAATAGCCTGCCGGACAGGGAGATCAAAGGCGCCATAGGGAACGTGACAGGCATCTCAGCAACAGCCGCATCCACTGACAGAGGGTTCAGGAAGGCTGAAAAAGAGGCGCTGGCTGATATTATGCGCCAGGGGATTCAGATAGGCGCAAACGCCATCATCGATCTCAAGATGACCACTGGGAGCTACGAGCAACAGGGCTCTCAATGGATGGTCTCGAAGGTCGTCTATTACGGGACGGCTGTAAGGGTATGATGAGATATACTCATGGCATCATCAAACCATCCTCTTTAAAAAGCCCTTACAAAAATCTTGACATAAACTTTACATAACTGCTATATTCCCAATCATGTATAAGCCCCGTTTCGACATAACCCCACGGCTCTTAAGCCTGGTTACGCTGGCCGCTGAAATCCGGGCCTGGATCAACTCGGCTGTGGCGGATGTTCCGTGGCTGCCGATCCTTCAGCGCGAGACCGCAGCGAGGTTAGTCCATTCCTCGACGGCCATCGAGGGGAACCCCCTAACACTTCCGGAGGTGGAGGCCATCGCCCGCGGAGAAGAAATCGGGGCGAAAGCCAAAGACAAGCAGGAGATACTCAACGCCCTTGCGGCCATGAACTGGATATGGAACAGGAAGGCTGAGGCTCCCATAAAGGAGTCTGACCTTTTGCGCCTTCACCGGGTTCTCACCCGCAAGGTCCTGCCGGACGAACAATCAGGGCATTACAAAACCTGCCAAAACAGCATAGTCGACCACAGGGGCATTACTGTCTATACGCCCCCTTCACCGGATAAAGCCCGCCCGCTCACGCTGGAGCTGCTCAACTGGATTAATTCCAAGGAGTCGGAAGCCTTGCATCCTGTTATCGTGAGCGCCATAGTCCATCACCGCCTTGTCACAATCCATCCCTTCGCTGACGGTAACGGCCGCATCTCAAGGGCGCTCGCAATATGGATGTTGTACTCAAGAGGCTTTGATACCCATCATCTCTTTGCCCTTGATGAGTACTTCGAGCGGGAGAGGCAGCGTTATTACCAGAAGATCCAACAGGCAAGGGACCTTGACGATGATCTAAGCTACTGGCTCGAATACGTCACAGAAGGGGTAGTTGAGACTTTGAAGACGGTAAAGGAGCGAATACTCTCGCTCAGGATAGCGGTTGCCGCCCCTCGAATGTTGCTTACGAAACGGCAGGAGGACATCCTGCGTTTCCTGAGGGACAGAGGCCGCGTCAAAGCTCCTGATATAGAAAAGGCATTCTCCCTTACAAGGGCCCGCGTCAGCCAGATTATCAGGCCGTTAACAGACGCAGGTCTCGTCATCAGGGAGGGGCAAACAAGGGCTACGACATACCGACTGCCGTAGCCCTTTCAGTATAAGAGAGAGACTGTTTAATATAGCTCACGGCTCAACGATTTTCTGCTCGTCTTTGGATCTTCTTGGCCCTCCCCGTGCCCGGTTTCCCGAAATGTCAGGCTGCCAGCAAACATTTAAGAGTAATACCGGGTGAACATTACAGGCACGGCATACCGGTGGCGTAAAAGACTCTACATGCGACAAATAGTCATTCCAGACATTTCTGCAGTGTGGGCACTGTACTGATAAGAGAATTGTCCCATCAAGAGTTTGCTTCCGTTCTTCCTTTTCACATTTCTGCCTTTCCACAAAAGTCAGATATTTTGCGTGCTTTTCGCCCATTCATGTTCCTTTTGATCCAGGGTCTACATTTTCAGTGCCATGCAATTGTTTACATGATGTAGCTAATACGAAACCGCCTGCCTCTTCACGGTTAAGGACAATATATATCGAGCATATTTGCTTTTGAAAATCACCTCAATGGGTGGACTGTGAGAGGGCGGTTAGCTCTCAAAGTATTCCGCCTCCAGATCGAAAATCCTCAATAGCTCCTTCGTACCCCTCCCGTCTCTTCATACGCATATGAATTCTATTTTTGACCCTCTGGGCGGTCTTTATCAGGAACGGGAACATCCTGGAATCAATCTTCATATAGTTCAAACAGACCGAGGCCATTTTGCGTGGCGTCCAGTCAAGGTTGGTTTCGAAACGGCGCTCCATCCATCTTTCAATTTTCATCCAGCGGCTTTTCGGATATGCATGATAAGAGAGACGGCGAAACCATTGGATCCTTTCCTCCTCGCTTAAATCTGCAAAAAGGGCTTGGAAGAAAAAACGCCTGGTTTTCCAGTCCGCTTTGCGGAGCTGGCGTGCCATCCATGATATTTTTATCTCATTCAGAGGTCGCAAATCCTCCATTAGCCTGCTCCCAAAAATATTACGATTGTTATGTTGTTGGACGCTTGCTTAAGCTGATCTGCGTGATGGCACCCAGATACCCGACCTTCCTGGCTTCTATCTCCTTAAGATTGAAGAAATCCCCTTTTATCGGCGTGAGTATGAACGGCTTCGCGCCAAAAGGACCCTTTATATAAAATTTCACGGCATAGCGGTGCTGCTGGAGCATCTCAGGGATATAGCCGTGCAGCCGGAGACCAGCTATTATCTGCTTCAAAGCGGCCTCCTTTTCCGAAATGCAGATGAACTTTAGGTCGAGCACTTTGGATTCCAGGCAGAGGTCCTTGACCTTATCAAAAAGAAAATCGGGAAAACAATAGACAAGACCTCTGAACGAAATCGCCTTCCATTTCCCGCCGGATTGTATGTGGTTTATATGCGGTTCAAGGAGCTTCACTAATTTTTGAGGGTCGAACCACTGGTGAAAAGGGACCGCCGAAAAGCCTTTGGCCAGCTTCACAATCTCCCGCTGCCGCGCAACTCTATCGGCCTGTCGAAGTAGGTCCGCGAAGCGCCCGTCCGAAAAACTGTGGTGCTCTCTTATCGCCTCAAGCGCATCATCAAGCCATGACACCCGCATTCCATCCGATAGCTCACGGAGTTTGCAAGCGCTTATAGGAGGGTGTTCAGTGGTATTGTATATCCCTGAGAGACGGTATTCCGGAATTTTCCCGAGGTCGTGGGCAAGAGCGGTTATAACAGCCTTTGGCACATGGTTCTCAAAGTCGAGATAAGTATCTTTGAGAAGCCCTATGATTATTTCGGCTACCCTGTAGGAATGTTCCTTGAGCGATACCTGTGCGAGGTAGTCCCGCACGAGATGAAGCTCAAAGGATTCGGTATCCTTTGAATCCGTGGCAATTGATGGGCAATGGCCGAGATTTTCGAGATGGTCGACTACCAATTGAAGGAGGGGTTTGACCCCCTGAGAGGCAAAGACCCTTTCATAGGGTTGTATGCTTCTAATGAGCGAGGACAGGGGCTCAGGTATACTTATAAGCTCAGTGCCGTTCGTAGGATCAGTCGGCTCATTTGAAGATGGCGCCATGAGCGGCGTTTCATTTGATACTGTTTCATCCTTTCCATCCATATTTTTGACCCCCGGCTAACAAAAAACCACAAGCCATAATTGCCAAAGCGGCGCGAATCACAAAATCCCCTTAGAGCTAACCCTTTTGCTTGTTTGTCATGCTGAGCAGTTCACTTATCTTAAGTCTGCCCGCCCTGATTTCCTCTATCACTTTATCCTCATCGAGCGAGAGCATCCTGGTTCTTTGTTGGACAAAGTAATCTTCTACGTCGCCTCTCTCTACTGTCCAGTCCTCTATTTTCAAAAATAACTCCCGAGGTATCTTTCTCGTTTGAAAAGTTACATCCTTGTTTTCGGCTTTTGCCGTCTCCAAAAGCCGCGCCTGCAGATCAAGCTCACCGACGAGATAAGCGCCTTTTCTCTTCCGGCGGAATATGAATATGTTTCCGTCCTGATCGCGCACAAGGGCCGCCTGTGTAAACTGTCCGATTATCGTCTTTGAGATCATCCTGTCAATGGTCTTGCTTCTGGATGTAGCCACAAGGAAGACCACCTCAACGGAAGGATTCATCTTTGCGATGTGCTCCAGCGGAGAATAGTCCATGCCCGCTAACAGGGTTTCGACGAAAAACATTCTTATCAGGCCGGAGCTTTTGAATGGGTTTGCAAACTCATCTGTAATGTATTCCGGGTTGATGCTCAGAAGCGGCGCTATGGTCAACAAAGTCTCCCTTGACAATGTGGCTTGGCCGTTTTCGAACTGGGAGAGCGAGGGCTGGGCTATCCCGGCCCTCTGGGCGATGAGCGCCTGTTTAACGCCCTGCGTTTCCCGTGCGAATCTGAATATCTGGCCTAAAGGGTTTTTCATCATTAACCTCTTATACCTTATATATAGGTTAATGTCAACCTAAAAAATAGCTTGACAGATAATTTTATTATAGGTAAGAATTAAATTATTAATAGGTGTAGGAGGCAAATGAAGTTTCTTACAGTCACCGATATCTGCGAGCTTCTCAATGCAAAGCCATCCACCATCTACCAGTGGGCGGAGCTCGGGCAGATCCCCTGCTTCAAAATAAACGGCCTCCTCCGCTTTGAGGAGAAAGAGATCCTCGACTGGCTAAAGGACCAGAAAAAGTTGTATAATACCGGCCGTGCAGGTAGAGGGCCCGGAAAGGAGGTATAGGCAAATGGGCCTCTACAAACGAAAGGACAGCCATTTGTGGTGGATGAGCTTCCGGGTTGACGGCCGAAGGATATTTGAATCCACGGGCTGCAATAACAAAAAACTCGCTGAGCGCATCTACGCAAAAAGGCTGATAGAGATTCAAGAAAGCCGTTTTCAGGAAAACACTCGGCCTGAAGGTAAAACACCCTTTTCAGAGCTTGAGGAGAAATACAGGGTCTGGGCAGAGAGACAGAAGGGCATCAGGCAGAAAAAAGGGTTTCTAAAACAGCTCCTGACCGCTTTCGGCGGCTTGCAGCTCAGGGCTTTCACAACCCAGCTGGTTGAAGGCTATCAGTCAAAGCTCCTGGCAAAGCGCAAGAAGCCGGCTACCGCGAACAGGCATGTGGCCTGCCTGAAGCACATGTTCACCAAGGCAGAGGAGTGGGAACTTATTGACGATGACATGCTGAAGCGTGTCAGGCGCGTAAAACTCTTGAGGGAGAATAACAGGCGGCTCAGGTACCTCTCGAAGGTTGAATGCGCGGCCCTGCTCGATGCATGTGAACCCCATCTAAAGTCTATTGTGGTCACTGCATTGAACACGGGGATGAGGAGAGGAGAGATCCTGAGCCTTGAATGGAACCGTCATGTGGACTTAAGGCACGACTTCATTCTTCTCGACCAGACCAAGAACGGCGAGCGAAGGGAAATACCCATAAACCAGACGCTCCGTTCAACTCTTCAGGGCCTTGTGCGCCACATTCACAGCCCCTATGTCTTCACTGACCTGGAAGGCAAAAGGTTCAAGGATGTGAAGAAGTCTTTCAGGTCGGCATGCAGGAGGGCGGTGATTGAAAGATGCCCAAAGTGCTCATACGAAGGCCGGAAGACCGATACCGAATCTCCGGGCAACTGCCCCCTTTGTGGAACCAAGTTGGAGCGCAGGTGCATCGAGGACTTCCGCTTCCACGACCTCCGTCACACCGCAGCAAGTCATATGATAATGGCTGGCGTGGACATCGTGACGATTAAGGAGATCCTCGGGCATAAGACCTTGACCATGACGCTCCGGTATGCCCACCTTGCACCGTCCCACAAGAAAAAGGCGGTCGAGGCGCTTGAAAACGGTTACGTTTTGGTTACGGTCAAAGAAAAAGGGGTTACGGGAAATCCCGTAACCCCTTGATATTCTTGGTGGGCCGCGCAGGGATCGAACCTGCGACCCGCTGATTAAGAGTCAGCTGCTCTACCAACTGAGCTAGCGGCCCAAACTGAGAAGCGTTATTTATTTTTCATGGGTGGGATTTTCATCCCCCAGGGCTGTCTGGCGCGCCTGAGAGGATTTGAACCTCCGACCCTCGGCTTCGGAGGCCGATGCTCTATCCACTGAGCTACAGGCGCACAAAACCGAATCTTTCAACACTACAAAAAATAACGGCCTTTGTCAAGCGAAAACCTGCAAAAGCTCTCTAATTTGGGCGACCGGGACAATTCAGTGCGGCACGGGCGGTTTTATTTTTAACTTTTACCGATATTTTGCTAATATATACCGTTGAAAGCGAGGCTTAAACCGATGAACGACAAGAAGTACGGCACAAAGGCCATAGAAGAGGCGAAACTCGAGGCCTGGGATAACGCCAGCCCTGACAGGGATTATACGATTGAGATATCGTACCCGGAGTTCACCTGCGTCTGCCCGCGTTCGGGGTACCCGGACTTCGCTACCATAAACATCACCTATGTTCCGGACAAAAAGGTCGTAGAGCTAAAATCCCTCAAGCTCTACCTCAATACATTCAGGGAGAGGGCCATCTCTCACGAGGCTGTAACAAACCTCATCTTCGACGACCTAAAGAGTCTTCTCTCACCGAGGCGGCTTGATGTTGTGGCTGACTTCAATGTGAGGGGCAATGTGAAGATGGTTGTGAAGGTAAGTCTTTAAGGAACCGGAGTCCTTCTCCCTTTTAGCAAGAATGGAAAATCTATCATAATCCCCCTCACTCCCCCTTTAGAAAAGGGGGAAGCGGTAAGGCGTCCGGGTTGCTTGTACCCCCATTGCTGGTTCAGGTTTTCAACCTGAACCCTGAAATTCGTTCAGCCCGCTTTGAAATTTCGGGTTCAGGGTACAACCCTGAACCCACCAAAGGCATTGAACCTTCCCTCCTGTCTTTGGCAGAACACGAGATTCTTCGGTCGCTGACGCTCCCTCAGAATGACAGATTAATGACTCCTAATCCCGCATTATTTCCCTGAGCATATAAACGAGCCGCCTGTTCGCGTCTCTCTTGAGCACAGCCACCCTGAAGAAGCCCGGCCCAAGCCCGTTGAAGGCACTCAAGTCCCTTATGAGGATGCCCTTTTTGAAGAGGCTCTCCTTAAGCCGGGCAGCGTCCGCGCGTGCGGTTGCCTTCACCATGATGTAATTAGCCGACGAGGGCAGAGGCTCAAGCCCCTCTATCGAAGACAACCCCTTCAAGAGGTAATCGCGCTCAACTGAGAGCCATTCCGCCGTCCTCTCGATATAAGCCTTATCAGCGAGAGAGGCGACCCCGGACAACGACGCCAGCGTATTCACAGACCACGGCGGCACGAGCCGCGAGAGCCCGTCTATTATCCTCTTGTTCGCTACCGCGTAGCCGAGCCTTAATCCAGCAAGGGCGTAATGCTTTGTCATGGACCGCAGCACAATCGCGCCTGACATTACGGCCTGCCGCATTATGCTCCCGCCAGAAAAATCGATGAATGCCTCGTCAATGACCGGCATTACTCCGCGCCTGCGGCAGAGGCGTATGATATCGAGCACTTCGTCCTCGCAGTAGAGCACGCCAGTGGGGTTTGCAGGGTTCGCCATAAAGAGGGCGGAAAAGCCCTTTGCGAGCCTTCTTTCGAGCTTCGCCAGGTCTATCCTGAAGCCATCATCTTCACTCAATACAAAACCCTCTGAGGTTATGCCGGAGAGGGCGAGGGCCTTGGCGTATTCGCTGAAGGCAGGCTCTATGATGAGGGCCTTGCCTGGGCTGAAGAGCCGGGGGATAAGATAGATCAGCTCAGTTGAGCCGTTTGCCGGCAGGATGTTGCCAGCCGGAATGCCGTGAAATTCGGATAGGGCTTTCTTGAGACTTGAGTTCGCCGGGTCAGGGTATGGCGGGACGAGCCTTATCCCTTCGACAATCGCCTTTATTGCCGCCTTCGGCGGGCCGAGAGGGTTTATGCTCGCGCTGAAATCGAGTATCTTTGAAAGAGGCCTTGAAGAGAGCCTTTTGGCCTCCCAAATGTTGCCCCCGTGAATATCCTTTTTTTTGCTTCTGGTCAAAGAGAGGCCCTTAAAGATTGCTGAAAAACTCCAATTTTTTCAGGCTGCTCAAAAGCTCCATATGCGAGGCCCCAGTTAAATCGGGGAGCGAGGAACGAGTCGTACTCTTCATGTACGTCGCTTCTGCCGCTTCTGAAGCCAACAAAGCAGATGGACTTATTTCATGCCTGTTAAGAGATTATTGCCCTGGCGTCAACCGCCACAGCCCCTCTTTCATATACCACGAGAGGGTTAATCTCAAGCTCTTTTATCGAGCTGACCTGGATAAGTATCTCTCCGACCTTGATTATGGCGTTAGCGATTGCGTCGAGGTCTTTGTATGTCGAGCCCCTGTAGCCGGTAAGGAGCGGGAAGCTTTTTACCTCTGCCATCATTGCAAATGCCTCTTCCTTTGTCACGGGCGCGAGCCTGAAGGATACGTCCTTCAGGAGCTCGACCGCGACCCCGCCGAGGCCGAACATCACGGCAGGGCCGAACTGCTCGTCCCTTATGCCGCCTATTATGACCTCTGTGCCTGACGGCGCCATCTCCTCCACAAGAAAGCCCTCTATCACGGATAGCGGCATCTCATCCGCCATCTCGAGTATCATCTGAGACCACCTGATCTCAAGCTCTTTATCGTCCTTTATATTGAGGGCTACGCCCCCCGCGTCGCTCTTGTGCAGTATGTCGACTGATACCACCTTGAGCGCGACCGGATAGTTTATCTCCTTTGCCGCCTCTATCGCGTCCGCCACGTCCTTGACGACCCTGTGCGCCGGCACAGGGATGGAGGCATGGCCGATAACAGCCTTTGCCTCCGGCTCTACGAGGTTCTTCCTCCCCAGGCTCAACGCCTCTTTCACGATCTTCTCTATCGCCCGGGTGTCCATCATCCCCTCCTTGCGCCCCTGGCCAGAACCGATGCCGCGCGCACGGCCGCCTCTGGCGTTCCGAATACCGGCAAACCGACCTCCCTGAATAATTTGAACCTCTGCCGTGAATACTCCCCGCCGGGCGTGCAAATGAGAATCGGCTTCTCGGTAAAGCCCGGCTTCTGCGCGAGCATGGCCGGAAGGTTGTCCGTAAGCGCGGGCGGCCCCCAGAGCGCAGCGATTATCGCGATGTCGTAGTGGTCGCCGGACATGGTCTTCTGGAGGGAGAGGGCGAATGATTCGTCGGTTGCGCTGCCCGTAAGGTCAAGGGGGTTGCCGATGGCAAAGTACGGCGGCAGCTCTGATTTGAGCTTTGCGGAGAGCTCTTCCGGCAGCGGAGCCACATCGAGGCCCAGCGCATGGCACGCATCAGACAGGCCTACTCCTACGCCGCCGCCGTCGGTTATTATCATAACCCTGTTGCCCTTTGCCCTGCCCTGCATGCCGAATGCCTTGCATGCGGCAAGGAACTCCTCGTATCCGTCGAGCTCTATTACGCCCGCCTTCTTGAATGCGGCCCTGTATATCTCGTACCTGCCTGCAATGGCCCCTGTATGGGAGCGCGCGGCCGTGATGCCTGCGCCTGCCTTGCCGACCTTGACCGCCATAACGGGCTTGTTGGCCGAGCAGCGCGAGGCGGCCTCGATAAATCGCCTGCCGTCATCGACAGATTCGATGTATGCAGCAACCGCCTTTGTCTCAGAGTCGTCGGCAAGGAAATCCAGACAGTCCGCCTCGTCCACATCCGTCTTGTTGCCGTAGCTCACGACCCTGGCAACGCCTATGCCGTCAGCCGCAAGCTCATCCATCGCGGTCACTGCGAATGAGCCACTCTGAGATATTATGGAGAGGCCGCCTTTGCCCGGCCTCTGTATCCTGTCCTCCGGGATGAAGAAGGTGTCGAGCTTTGAAGCGGTATCAAATATTCCCATGCAGTTCGGGCCTATTATCCTTATGCCTGCCCTTGCCGCTATCTCGCGCACCTCTTTTTCAAGGGCATTGCCCGCCTCGCCAGTCTCAGCAAAGCCGCCGCCTACGATTATCGCGCCCCTTATCTTCCCCTCGGCGTTCTTTAGCGCATTCGGGACGGCAGGCGCAGGTATGGCAAAGACCGCGATATCGGCCTTCTCAGGGATTGCTTCGATAGAGGGCAGGCATTCCATGCCGAGGACAGATGAGTACCTGGGGTTTACAGGATAGACCTTTCCCTTGAAGCCTGCCCTCAAGAGGCTTCTCAGGATTATATTGGATATCTTGCCCGGCTCTTCGGTCGCGCCGACTACCGCGACCGACTCGGGGTTGAAGAAAAAGGAGATACCGCTATTTTCCATCTGATAGACTGGCTTCAATCCGTCCCTATTCGTCGAGCTTGAAGGCTACCTTCAAAACGACCTGGAACTCGGCGATCTTTCCGTTGTCTATCCTGCCGTGCTGCTCTGTGATCTCGAACCACGCAAGTCCGTGGAGCGATTTCGAGGCCTTCTCGATGGCGTTCTTTACGGCGTCCTCGAAGCTCTTGTTCGAGATGCCGACTATCTCGATTTTCTTGTAGACTCTATCCATTGGAGCCCTCCCCTGTATTTTTATAGCCTCATATTCCTCGATGTGAAAAAGACAAAGACCACGCCCGCCGCCATCACAATGATGTTCAGGGCAAAGCTCTTTGCATGTACCTTTTTGAACTCGCCCCTCAGCTCCTCGAACCTTGCCTGGTCCCTGTCCTTGACTTCGGCCATTTGCGCCTTTACGGCCTTTGCTTCAGGCCATACTACAAGGCCTGAATAGAAGGTAAGCGCTGTCATGAGCGCGAGAAGGAGTACCCTCAGAGCCGGAAACCCTTTTTCGACAAATGAAATTCCAAGCAGGGATGAGAGCGAAAGTATGCCGGCTATATATCCGACGGCCCAGTACTTAGGGAATATTTGGGCGACTACATCCCCTGCAAGGTCTCTTGGAAGGGCCTTGAAGATGCCGGGGGTTACCAGAAAAGTAACGGATACAAGCATACCGACCCATACGACAATGCTTAAAAGAAGGATGAACTTGAGCGCGTTGAGCATGCACCGTGCCTTTCAGAAAGGGTCAGATGGGTTTACATCAACTCTTTGGCTTCCCCTCCCTTGACGGGAGGGGACTACAAGGGGAGGGTGAAAGCGCTTCCAATCTCCCCCTGCCCCCTCTTTAGAAAAGAGGGGGAGATGCTACAGAAAATAGATAAAGGCCGTCCTCACCGCGAAGACGCCCAGCACCATGAGCAGCGCCGCGAAACGCATGATGCGTATGCACGATGTCACGGACGAGGGACTGTAACCGGCTGCCGCATCCCCGATGAGCGGCTTGGCAGAGAGGACCCCGCCATAATAAGAAGGCCCGCCCATCTGCACGCCGATGGCCCCGGCCATGGCAGCCTCTGGCACTCCGGCATTGGGGCTGGGGTGCTTTTTCCTGTCCCTAAGGAGTATAGCCGCTGACTTCACCCAATTATACCCTAAAATAAATGACGCTGAGACGATGAG
>Ga0209642_10001591_pt1 | contig 15117 bp, 15 predicted proteins | sample RifCSP19_2_FD_184025 | JGI IMG/M metagenome (GOLD analysis project Ga0209642, IMG submission 184025) | Soil microbial communities from Rifle, Colorado - Rifle CSP2_sed 19_2 (SPAdes) (version 2) | ecosystem: Environmental > Terrestrial > Deep subsurface > Rock core/Sediment | place: Rifle... | reverse complement strand
CGCGCGTGCGAAACTGCGTGAGCTGGCGGCGATCAAGGATGCGGAAATGCTGCTTATGGGCGAATCGCTCGGGGGCGCGGTCGTGGTGCAGCTCGCCGCTGAATCGGCCCCACGTGGTCTGATCCTCCAGAGCACGTTCTCCTTATTGAAGGACGTGGCTGACGTCCATTTTCCGAGACTGTCCTGGTTGGTGCCACCGGTGGGGGCGCCGGGCGGGCCCTCGGAGGCTGCACTCGCGATCGTGTCGGTCGTCCTGGCGCTCTCCGCCGTCGCGTTCGCGTGGATCGTCTGGGGCTCGGGGAAGGTCGACTGGCTCGCCCTTCGTGCCGGCCCATGGAACAGCCTGCAGCGCTTCATGAACCGCGGGATGTACGTCGACGATGCCTACGCGGCCGTTGTGGAGAAGCCGGGGAAGGCTGCGGGGCGCGGGCTGCGAACGTTCGACGAGCGGGTGCTGGACGGCGCCGTGAACGGCCTCGGCGCGCTCGTGCGGAGCCTGGCCGCCGCGGGTCGCCGGATCCAGACGGGCGTCGTCCGCTCCTACGCGGCCGCCTTCCTGCTCGGTGCCGTGGCGATCCTCGTCTACGTGGGGGTGCGCCTCTGATGCGCTGGCTCACCGCCACCACTTTCCTGCCGCTCGCCGGCGTAGCTGTCCTTTTGCTCTGGCCGCGCATGCGCGACGAGGCCGCCCGCGTGACGGCGCTCGTGGTCTCCACCGCCACGTTCGTCGTGTCGCTCGGCATCCTCGGCCGCTTCGACGGCTCGATAGCCGGATTCCAGATGGTGGAGGAGGCGTCGTGGGTGCGCGCCTTCGGCATGGAATACCTCCTCGGTGTCGATGGCGTGAGCCTCTTCATGGTTCTCCTCACCACGTTCCTGATGCCCCTCGCGATCCTCGCCTCGTGGAAGGTCGAGCGGAGCGTTCGGGTCTACATGGCCGCGATGCTCGTCCTCGAGACCGCGATGGTCGGCTCTTTCCTCGCGCTCGACCTACTGCTGTTCTTCGTCTTCTTCGAGGCGATCCTCTTCCCGATGTACCTGATCATCGGTGGCTGGGGTGGCGAGGCCCGCGTCTACGCCGCGGTGAAGTTCTTCCTCTACACGATGGCCGGCTCCGCCTTCCTGCTCGTCGCGATCCTCTTCCTGTTCTTCCGCGCCGGTGTCGAGCTCGGGCAGGGGACGTTCGACGTGAGGGACCTGACGTCGGTCGCGCACGGGCTGCCGGTGGCGACCGCAAGGTGGCTATTCGTCGCGTTCTTCGTGGCTTTCGCGGTGAAGGTTCCGCTCTTCCCGCTACACACGTGGCTCCCGGACGCGCATGTCGAGGCCCCTACGGCCGGCTCCCTGATCCTGGCCGCGGTCCTGCTGAAGGTGGGGGCCTACGGCTTGATCCGCTTCAACCTAGGCCTGTTCCCCGAGGCCTCTCGGTACTTCGCCGACGCGGTCTCGATCCTCGCGCTCGTCGGGATCGTCTACGGCGCGGTCGTGGCGATGATGCAGATCGACGTGAAACGGCTGGTGGCCTACTCCTCGGTCTCGCACCTCGGCTTCGTCGTCCTCGGCACGTTCGCCTTCAACGAGGAGGCCGCCGCCGGCGGCGTGCTCCAGATGGTGAACCACGGGCTCTCCACCGGCGCGCTCTTCCTGCTCGTCGGGATGATCTACGAGCGCACGCACACCCGAGAGCTCGACGAGATGGGCGGGCTGGGGAAGGTCGCGCCCTGGCTGGCCGGAGTCTTCCTGGTTACGGCGCTGTCCTCGCTGGGCCTGCCGGGACTGAACAACTTCGTGGGCGAGTTCCTCGTGATCCTCGGGACCTTCGCCGAGAACCGCGTCTACGGCGCGATCGCCGCGAGCGGAGTGGTGCTGGCGGCGATCTACCTGCTGTGGGCATATCAGCGGATGGCGCACGGTCCCGTCCCGGAGCGGAACGCCGTTCACCCGGACCTGTCTCTGCGCGAGGGCGCGATCCTCGCGCCGCTGCTCGCGGCGATGCTGCTGATCGGGGTCTATCCCAGGCCGTTCCTCGATCGGATCGAGCCGACGACGAACGCGGTCGTCCGGCAGGTGGCCCCGCCGGCCGAGCTGGCCGTGGGAGCGGGGGACTAGGCGTGGAGACGCCGGAGCTGGACCTCCTGCCGCTGGCGCCCGAGCTGGTGCTGGTCGGCACCGGCATCTTCGTGCTGTTGGCCGAGGTCCTGGTTGAGCGCATCCGTCGGTCGGCGCTGCTGTTCCTGACGCTCGCGGGGCTCGCGGCCTCGGCGGCCGTTGCGGTCGCGCTCTGGCGCTGGGAGGGCGAGCCCACCGTCCTCGCCGGGATGGTTGCCGCCGACCGGTTCGCGGTCGTGGCCCGGCTGGTGATCACGGGGGTGGCGGCTATCGGCGCGGTGCTCTTCTGGCACCACTTCGAGAGGACGGACGAGCACCGGGGCGAGGTGTACGCTCTCCTGCTCTTCGCGGCCTCGGGCATGACCCTGATCGCCGCCTCGGCCGATCTCATCATGATCTTCCTCGCCCTGGAGATCCTCTCGCTCTCGCTCTACGTCCTCACGGGGATCGCGACGCGGCTCGCCTCGGGCGAGGCCGCGATGAAGTACTTCCTGCTCGGCGCGTTCTCGTCGGCGTTCTTTCTCTACGGCGTCGCGATGGCCTACGGAGCGACCGGGTCCACGAAGGTCGGCGAGCTCGCCCGCGCGCTCTCCGGCGCGACCGACACGCCGGCGCTCGCGCTCGTCGCCGTCGGTTTCCTCGCGGTCGGGTTCGGCTTCAAGGTCTCCGCGGTGCCGTTCCACATGTGGACCCCCGACGTCTACCAGGGAGCGCCGACGCCCGTGACCGCGTTCATGTCAGCCGGAACGAAGGTCGCGGCGTTCATGGCGCTGATCCGCGTGTTCGACGTCGCGTTCCAGCCGCTCTCGTGGGACTGGACGCCGCTCGTATGGGGTCTCGCGGCCCTGTCGATCGTCGTCGGCTCGGTGCTCGCGATCGCGCAAAGCGACGTGAAGCGGATGCTCGCCTACTCGAGCGTCGCGCACGCGGGCTTCGTGCTCACCGGACTCACCGCGGCGAACCAGGACGGGATCCGGTCGGCGCTCCTCTACCTGGTCGTGTACGCGGCGACCGTGGTCGGCGCCTTCGGAGTCGTGATGCTGGTCGCTGGGCGCGACGACGAGCGCAGCTCGCTCGACGACTACGCAGGCCTGGCCCACCGTAGCCCGGCGCTCGCGGCGCTCATGTCGCTGTTCCTGCTCTCGCTCGCGGGCATCCCGCCGGCCGGTGGCTTCGTGGCAAAGGTGGGCGTGTTCGGGGCGGCGATCCGCGCCGGCCACTGGCCGCTCGCCCTCATCGGCGTCGTCGCGAGCGTGGCGGCGGCCTTCTTCTACATCCGCGTGATCGTGCAGATGTACATGCGCGAGCCTGAGGGTGAGGTCGTGGCCGACACCTCCCTGGTTCCGACGCTCGCCGTGGCGATCGCCGGGCTCGTAACGCTGGTGCTGGGAGTCGTTCCTCAGGTCGTGGTCGATCTGCTCGACCAGGCGGCGGTCCTGCGATGGTGACGATAGGCTGGTGGCGATGAGCAGGCGGGTGATCCCGGGGCTCCGAGCCCCCGACGCGCGGCTCGAGGCCGAGGTGCGGGGGAGGCTCGACCAGGTCGAGGAGGCGCTTGGGAAGGCCGTGGTCGCCGACTCCGACCTCCTCGCCACGACGTCTTCGTACCTGCTGTCCGCCGGCGGGAAGCGCTTCCGCCCGATGCTCGTTCTGCTGTCCGGATACTTCGGCGACCCGACCGACCCGCGTCTCACGCCCGGGTCGGTTGCTATCGAGCTCGTTCACCTGGCGACGCTCTATCACGACGACGTGATCGACGAGGCCGACTCCCGCCGCGGGATCCCGAGCGTGAACGCGAGGTGGGACAACACCGTGGCGATCCTCACCGGCGACTACCTGTTCGCACGCGCCTCCGAGATATCGGCCGATCTCGGCACCGAGATCAGCCGCCTTCTCTCCCGGACGATCGCGGTCCTCTGCGACGGCCAGATAAGGGAGGTCGAGCTGGCAGGCAGGCTCGACCAGGACGAGGACGGATACATGGAGGTGATCCGGCGGAAGACGGCGGCCCTGATCGCCACCTCTTGCCGGCTCGGCGGCATGCTCGCCGACGCGACCCCGGAGCACGTCGACATCCTCGAGGCGTTCGGGGAGTCGCTCGGCATGGCCTTCCAGCTGTCCGACGACATCATGGACGTCACGGCGAGCCAGCTCGAGCTTGGCAAGGAGCCCGGCGTCGACATGAAGGAGGGCGTGTACACCCTGCCCGTGCTGCGCTCGCTGCGCCACGGGGAGCGGCGGGAGCAGCTGGCGCGCCTGCTGGCCCCCGGCCCGCCCGACGGCGAGAGCCTCGCCCTGGCGCTCGAGATCGTCCGCGCCGACGGCAGCCTCGAGCACGCGCGGGCTGCCGTCGCGACCCAGGTGGACCGGGCCGTCGATCTGGCCCAAGCTCTTCCCGACGCCCCCGCCCGCGTCGCCCTCGTTGCTCTGGCGGAGTTCCTCGCGGTCCGGTGCGGGGCGCGGGAGGGTTCTGGGTGAGCGCGCTGCTAGAATCCGCGCTCGGTCAGGTGCCCAGCTACTACCAGTCCTACGGTGTTCTTCTGGCGGTGCTCGTCGCCGGTGCCGCGCTCGTCGCCGTCGCGTTCGGTACCGCGAAGCTCGTTGCGCCCCGGCGGCCGAGCCGCGAGAAGCTCACCACCTACGAATGCGGTGTGGACCCTGTGGGGGAGGGCTGGTCGCAGAGCCAGATCCGCTACTACATCTTCGCTTTCCTGTTCGTGATCTTCGACGTCGAGGCCGTATTCCTCTTCCCCTGGGCGAGGGTCTTCGAGGCGCTCGGCTACACGGCCGTGGTCGAGATGGCCATCTTCATCGGGATCCTAGCCCTCGGCCTGCTCTACGCCTGGCGCAAGGGAGTGCTGCGTTGGGTCTGATCGAGAAGACGCCTCTGCCTTCGATCCAGCCCGTCAAGTTCCTCCTCAATTGGGGGCGGCGCTACTCGCTCTGGGTGATCAACTTCGGGCTCGCGTGCTGCGCGATCGAGTTCATCGCCGTCTCCACCTCCAAGCACGACTTCATCCGTCTCGGGGTCATCCCCGCCGCCCACGGTCCCCGCCAGGCAGACCTGCTGGTCGTGGCCGGTACCCTCACCGACAAGATGGCCCCCGCGCTCAAGCGCGTATACGACCAGATGCCCGACCCGAAGTACGTCATCTCTTTCGGTTCGTGCTCGAACTGCGGTGGCCCTTACTGGGATTCCTATTCCGTGACCAAGGGCGTGGACCAGATAGTCCCGGTCGACGTCTACGTGCCGGGCTGCCCGCCCCGGCCGGAGGCGCTCCTGCACGGCGTCGTGCGGCTGCAGGAGAAGATCGCGCAGGAAGACATCAGGGAGAAGTGGAGTGGCAAGCACACCGCGCCCGCTGGCCTCCGCTGACGTTGAGGCCCGGCTCAGGGCTCGGTTCGGCGACGACGTCGTCGACTTCCAGGACCAGTTCGGTCACGCCGTCGCGACCGTGACGCCCGAGCGCTACCGCGAGGTGGCGACCTTCCTCCGCGACGAACCCGAGTTCGCTTGCGACTACTGCGATTTCGTCGGCGGTGTCGACTTCGAGGACGAGGGGCTCGAGGTCGTCACGCACCTCTTCTCCACGACCCATCACCACAACGTGCGCCTGAAGGTTCACCTGCCGAGGGAGCGGCCGGCCTGCCCCACGCTGTCCGACGTCTTCGCCGGAGCCGACTGGCACGAGCGCGAGACCGCCGAAATGTTCGGCGTCGAGTTCGAGGGCCATCCCCAGCCCGTCAAGCTCCTGCTGTCGGAGCCCTTCGAGGGCCATCCCCTCCGCAAGGACTTCCCGCTCATGTCCCGCGAGGCCAAACCGTGGCCCGGCGCGGCCGAGGGCGAGGAAGGGGAGGAGGAGGAGTGATCGCGGAGTCGGGCGTCAGCATCGTGAACTCCGTCTTCGACAACTTCTGGGTGATCCTGGCGATCAAGGCCGGGGTCGTTCTCGGCTTCTTCCTCACGGTGCCGATGGTCGTCGGCTACGCGGAGCACAAGGTCCTCGCTCACATGCAGTCGCGCCTCGGCCCGATGGAGGCCGGGCGGTTCCACGGCTGGGCGCAGCTGGTCGCCGACGGCGTGAAGTTCATACAGAAGGAGGACGTGATCCCGGCGGCGGCCGACCGCTGGGTGTTCTCGCTCGCGCCCGGGGTCGCGATGGTGCCCTACATCGCGCTGTTCGTCGTGATCCCGTTCAGCGACACGATATTCGCCGAGAACCTGGACATCGGGATCTTCTTCGTGATGGCCATGAGCTCGGTGACCGTTATCGGCATCCTGATGGCCGGATGGGCATCGGCGAACAAGTTCTCGCTGATCGGGGCCCTGCGGGCGGCGGCCCAGCTGATCGCCTACGAGCTCCCGCTCGTCCTCGCGGCGGCCGCCGTCGTGATGGAGTCGGGCGCGCTGTCGATGATCGGCATCACCGAGGCGCAGGCCTCGCACTGGTTCGTGCTGACCCAACCGGTACCGTTCGGCGTGTTCCTCGTCGCCTCGCTCGCCGAGCTCACGAGGCCTCCGTTCGACATGCCTATAGCAGACTCTGAGATCATCTACGGGGCCTACACGGAGTACACGGGGCTCAAGTTCGCGTTCTTCCTCCTGGCAGAGTACGGGGGCATCGTCGCCCTTTCGGCGATCGCGTCGGTCCTCTTCCTCGGTGGCTACCGGCCGCTCCCCGGGCTCGACGCGATCCCCGGTCCGCTCTGGATGGCGGCCAAGACCGGGGCGCTGGCGTTCTTCGTCATCTGGCTGCGTGCGACGTATCCGCGTCTGCGAGAGGACCAGCTGCAGCGATTCTCGTGGCTCGCCCTCATACCGTTGTCGCTCGGGTGGCTGATGGTGGTCGCGGTGTTCAAGGTGGCGCTCTGATGGCTACGGACGAGATGCAGGTGCGGACCGGAGCCCCCGAGACCGGCTACGGACTGGGGCTCTTGAAGGGCCTCGCCGTCACGTTGAAGACGATGCTGCGGCCGGCGATCACCCAGCAGTACCCCCGCGTCAAGCCGGATCTCCCGGCTCGCTCGCGAGGCGTCATCGCGCTCAAGGAGGCGAACTGCACCGTCTGCTACAAGTGCTCGCGCGAGTGCCCCGACTGGTGCATCTACATCGACGCCCACAAGGAGACCCACGACCCGGCGTCGGGGGGCAAGGCGCGGTCCGCGAAGGTCCTCGATCGGTTCGCGATCGACTACGCGCTCTGCATGTACTGCGGCATCTGCGTGGAGGTCTGCCCCTTCGACGCGCTCTTCTGGAGCCCGGAGTTCGAGTACGCGACCTACGACATCGTCGAGCTCACACACGAGAAGGAGCGCCTGGAGGAGTGGACCTACACGGTGCTGCCACCGCCCGAGCTGGAGGGGGGTGCCGTGCCCCCTGTGGTGACCCCGCCCGTGGAGGCCGCCGCCCCACCCGCCGCCGCCCCACCCCCTCCAGCACCCGCCGCCGCCCCACCCCCTCCAGCACCCGCCGCCCTGCCGGCCGCCGGCTCGGCGCCGGCCACTGGTCCGACCGAGGCCCAGGCGCCGGCACCCGCCGAGCACAGGGAGGTCGCGCTCGACCAGGAGACGTTCGACAGAGTCCTGGCCGACCTGCTCGAGAAGGGGACCGAGCGCCGCGTAGCCGAGGGTCAGGCCCGCCGGGCGGCGATGATAGCCGCCCGCAAGAAGGCGGAGGGGTCGTGAGAAGGGTCGTGATGCCCGCGTGAGCGCGCAGGAGTACGCCTTCGCGGTCCTCGCGCTCGTCGGCACCGCGGCCGCCTTCCGGCTCGTCACCACCAAGAACGTCGTGCATGGCGCGCTCTACCTGGTGGTCACCCTCGCCTCCGTCGGCGCCGTCTACCTGGTGCTCGCGGCCGAGTTCGTCGGTTGGGTTCAGATCCTGATCTACGTTGGGGCGATCGTGATCCTCCTCCTCTTCGGGCTCATGCTCACGAAGGCCCCGATCGGGCGCGAGACCTTGGACAATCAGCAGCGAGGTCTGGCGGCCCTTGTCGCGCTCGGGGTGCTGGCCGGCCTCGTGTTCCTGATCCAGGGCGCCTTCCGGCTCGCCGACGCGCCCACGGCGACGATCCGACCGGTCTCGACCGGCGAGATCGGCGAGTCGATCTTCGGGGGCTTCGTTCTCCCCTTCGAGGCGATCTCGTTCCTGCTCCTGGCGGCCCTGATCGGGGCCGTGGTGCTCGCCAGGAAGGACGAGTCGTGATCCGGATCCCCTTCGTGCTCCTGTTCTCGGCCGCCCTGTTCTCGACCGGGGTCTACGGCGTGCTGGCTCGCCGGAACGCGGTGCTGGTGCTCATGTCGATCGAGCTGATGCTCAACGCGGTGAACGTGAACCTCGTCGCGTTCGCGCAGGGGATGAAGGACGTCGTCGGGCAGGTCTTCGCGCTGTTCGTGATAGCCGTCGCCGCCGCCGAGGTCGGAATCGGCCTGGCGATCGTGATCCTTATCTACAGGAACCGGGAAACGATCAACGTGGACGAGGTGAACCTCCTCAAGTGGTAGCGACCTCCGGGGCCGGGCAAGCGGGGGCGACCGAGCTCGCGTGGATCGTCGCGCTGCTGCCGTTCCTCGCGTTCTTCCTGATCGTGGGGTTCGGCAAGAAGCTCCCCGGCAAGGGCGCCGAGCTCGGCATCATCGCCGTCGGCGCGGGCTGGCTGATGTCGGTCGCGATCCTGTGGCACTTCGTTACGGGCGGCGGCCCGACGGAGTCCACGATCCGCTGGTTCGAGGTCGGGAACTTCGAGCTCGAGCTCGGTCAGGCCGTCGACGGGCTCACGGCCGTGATGCTCGTCGTCGTCACGAGCGTCTCGCTCTGCGTGCAGATCTACTCGCTCGGATACATGCACGGCGACAGCCGGTTCACGTGGTTCTACTCGATGCTCTCGCTCTTCACGGCCGCGATGCTGAACGTCGTCATCGCCGGCAACCTGTTCCAGCTGTTGATCGGCTGGGAGGTCATGGGCTTCTGCTCGTACGCGCTGATCGGGCACTGGTGGGAGGAGAAGGTCAACTCCGACTCGGCGATCAAGGCGTTCATCACCACGCGGACCGGCGACATCCCGTTCCTGTTCGGGATCTTCGCGCTGGTAGTCGCGACCGGCTTCGCCACGAGCAACATCGGGGAGATCTCCGAGATGGCCGAGCGCGGCGACATCTCGACGTTCTGGCTGACCACCGCGGCGCTCCTGCTCTTCGGCGGTGCCATCGGCAAGTCGGCGCAGTTCCCGCTGCACGTCTGGCTTCCCGACGCGATGGCCGGCCCGACGCCGGTGTCGGCCCTCATCCACGCGGCCACGATGGTCGCGGCCGGCGTCTACATGGTCGGACGGATGTTCGCCGTCTTCGTGCACGCCGACCCGTTCGCGCTCACGTTCGTCTCTGCGATAGCGGGGACCACGATGCTGATCGCCGCTCTGCTCGCGATGGTGCAGGACGACATCAAGCGCGTGCTGGCGTACTCGACGGTGTCCCAGCTCGCCTACATGGTCGCCGGGCTATCGCTGGGCGAGGCCGGGTACACCGCGGGCCTGTTCCACCTGTTCACTCACGCGTTCTTCAAGGCCCTGCTGTTCCTCGGTTCGGGGTCGGTGATCCACGCGGTCCATTCGAACAACATGAGCGAGATGGGCGGCCTTCGGAGACACATGCCCGTCACGTTCTGGACGTTCGTGATCGGATCGGCGGCGCTCGCCGGGATCCCGCCGCTCGCGGGGTTCTGGTCCAAGGACGAGATCATCACGCTCGCGTTCAAGGACGGGCACTACATCGTCTGGTTCATGGCGATGGCCACCGCGGTGATCACCGCGTTCTACATGACCCGGGCGGTACTGCTCACGTTCTTCGGCGAGTACCGCGGGCACGGCCACCCGCACGAGTCGCCGGCCACGATCACCGGCCCGCTCGTGGCGCTCGCCGTCGCGGCGGCCGGCGTCGGGTTCGTCGGCGCTCCGCAGCTCGGCGCGCCCTTCGCCGACTGGGTCCACTTCGGAGAGGAGGCGCACGCCGAGCCCTTCAGCTACGGCTTCGCGGCGATCTCGATCGTGGGGGCGCTCCTCGGCCTTGCGGCCGGCTACCGGCTCTACGCGCGCTGGCGCGAGCGCGACCCGCTCCGGGCGCTCGGGCCTGCGTACGTCCTGCTCGAGAACAAGTACTTCCTCGATGACATCTACCTGCGCGGCATCGTCCGGCCCATCCAGTACCGGGTGTCCGCGTGGGCGAACGGTTTCAACGAGGTGGTGCTCGACGGCGTCGTCCACTCGTTCGCCTACCTCGCCCGTGGGCTCTCCATACTGGTCGACTTCCTCGACCGCCGCGCGGTCGACGGCGCGGTGAACGGCGTGGCCCAAGTCACCGGCGAGTCCGGCGGCCTTCTTCGGTACATCCAGTCCGGGAACGTCCAGAGGTACGCCGCGTTCCTCTTCATCGGCGTAGCGGTGCTGACGTTCGTGTTCACGAGGTTCTAGGGGGTTCGATGAGCGGCTGGGCAGGGTGGGCGATCACGATCGCGACGTTCCTTCCGATAGTTGGGGCGGCCGTGATCTCGGTCGTTCCGAGTGAGAAGGAGCGCGTGGTGCGCGGGCTCGGGATCGTGTTCACGGGCGCGGCGCTCGTCGTCGCGACGGCGATCCTGATCGGCTTCGACTACGGCGCCGCGGGCGAGCTGCAGTTCCAGGCCGACGTGTCGTGGATCTCGGCGATCAACGCCCGGTACCACGTCGCGATCGACGGCATCAGCATGCCGCTCTACTACCTCACCTTCCTCCTGTCGTTCCTGTGCGCGATCTATACGTGGAGATACGTGCCGAGCCCCGGCAAGACCAAGGCGTTCGTGGCGCTGATCCTGCTCCTCGAGACCGGGATGGCCGGCACCTTCATCGCGTTCGACCTGGTGCTCTTCTTCGTGTTCTGGGAGCTCGTGCTCGTCCCGATGTACTTCCTGATCGGCATCTGGGGGAGCGCGAACCGCGAGTATGCCGCGATCAAGTTCTTCCTGTTCACGTTGTTCGGGTCGGTCTTCATGCTGCTGGGCTTCCTGGGCATGTACTTCCGGGGGCCGGAGCCGCACACCTTCGACATCGTGAGGCTAACGGAGTTCGCCGCGGGCGGCGGGTTCACCCGTGGTTTCCAGCTGGTGGTGTTCGCCGCCGTGTTCCTCGGCTTCGCGATCAAGGTGCCCATGTGGCCCTTCCACACGTGGCTCCCCGACGCGCACACCGAGGCCCCGACGGTCGGCTCGGTGCTGCTGGCGGGGATCCTGCTGAAGATGGGGACCTATGGGTTCGTCCGGATCGCTCTGCCCGTTCTGCCCGAGGCCGCGCGCGCATGGGCACCCTGGATCGGGCTCCTGGCCGCGATCGCGATCGTCTACGCGGCGCTCGCGTGCCTCGCCCAGAAGGACCTGAAACGGCTGATCGCCTTCTCGTCGGTCGGCCACATGGGGTTCGTGATGCTCGGCATCGCGACGCTCACCCCGATCGGGATCAACGCGGCGATCTTCGGCATGGTCGCCCACGGCGTGATCACCGGCATGCTCTTCTTCGAGGTCGGGTCGATCTACGACCGCTACCACACGCGAGAGATCGCGGCGATCGGTGGCGGGCTCATGCAGAAGATCCCCTACCTCGGAGGCGTGTTCGCGTTCACGGCGATCGCGTCGCTCGGCCTGCCCGGTCTGGCGGGATTCTGGGGAGAGGTCATGGCGCTGCTGTCGTCGTTCGCCCCCGCGAGCGGTCTGAACGTCGGGCTCTTCCGGGGGTTCATGGTGGCCGGTGGGATCGGGACGATCCTTACCGCCGGCTACTTCCTGTGGACGATCCAGCGGGTGAACCTCGGCACCTTGCCCGAGAAGTGGAAGGAGCACGCCTTCCCCGACGTGGTGACCGTGGAGTGGGTCTCCTGGGTTCCTCTGCTGGCCCTGATACTCGCGCTCGGCCTGTTCCCGAAGCTCGTGTTCGGGATGACCAAAGAGGCTGTGGACGGCCTCCTCAGACTGATCCCGCTGGCGTGAGGCGGGTAACGATGGTGAGCCGCCCGTGACGCAGCAGTCGATCGATTACCACGCGATCCTGCCGGAGCTGATCCTCTCCGGTGCACTGTCGCTGGTGCTCGTCGTCGACGTGTTCCTGCGGCCACGGCGGAAGTGGCTCGCGATGCCGATCGCGCTCGTGGGGGTTCTCGCGAGCCTGGTGGCGACGCTGACCCTCGTGGGCGGCGAGCCGCGCGAGACCTTCGGCGGCATGTTCGTGGTCGACGACTTCGCCGTCCTGTTCAAGATCTTCTTCCTGGTCGTCGCGACGATCGTGCTGCTCATCTCGTTCCGCTACTTCCAGGACGGGCGGTACTACCAGGGGGAGTACTACTTCCTGCTGCTGACCGCTTTCCTCGGGTGCCTGCTGATGCCGTCCTCCCGAGACCTCCTGATGCTTTTCATCTCGCTCGAGCTGGTCTCGGCTCCGGGGTTCCTGATCGCGGCGTTCCGCAAGGGCGACGTCCGCTCGACGGAGGGCGGCCTCAAGTTCTTCCTGATCGGCGTTCTGTCAACGGCCGTGATGCTCTACGGGATGAGCCTGATCTACGGGGTCACGGGCGGCGCGACCCGCCTCGACGCGGTCGCCGACGGGCTCGCTGGGCTCGAGGGCGGCCGGGAGACCCTCGCGCTCGCCGCGATCCTTTTCGTGGTGACAGGCTTCGCGTTCAAGGTCTCGGCCGTGCCGTTCCAGTTCTGGGCGCCGGACACCTACGAGGGCGCGCCGGTGCCCGTCGCGGCGTTCCTAGCGGTCGCCTCGAAGGCCGCCGGATTCGCCGGACTCCTCCAGCTCATGTTCGTCGCGTTCATCGACCGCGCCGAGTTCTGGGCGCCCGTCTTCGCCGCTCTGTCGATCGCGACGATGACCTTCGGGAACCTCGTGGCGCTGCAGCAGCGCCAGGCGGTTCGCCTGCTGGCGTACTCGGGGATCGCCCAGGCCGGATACATGCTCCTGCCGTTCGCGCTCGCCGGCGGCGGCGCTCGGACCGACGGGCTCGCGTTCTCGGCCGCGGTCACCTACATCCTGATCTACGCGGTCATGAACCTGGGCGCCTTCTCGGTCGTCGTGGCCCTCTCGCGGGAGTCCCGGGGCCTCCTGATCGCCGACTTCGCCGGCCTCATGAAGCGCGCGCCACTCGTCGCGGTCGCGATGACCGTGTTCATGGTGTCGCTCGCGGGGATCCCGCCGGCCGGCGGCTTCTGGGCGAAGTTCTTCGTCTTCACCGCGGCGATCGACCGGGGCGGCCTGGGGCCATGGCTCGCCGCGGCAATGGTCGTGAACTCGGTGATAAGCCTCTACTACTACCTCCTTATCCCGCGGATGATGATCTTCGAGGAGGGCGAGGAGCGTCCGCTCCTCGGATCCACGCTCGTGCGTGGTGTCGTGGCGGTGGCGGCCGCCGCGATCGTGGCCGTCTTCGTGTTCCCCGACCTCCTGGCCCGCGCTCCGCAGCTCGCAACACTCGTCCCGTAGAACCGCCCCCGCCGCCGTATCGAACCCCGTGTGAGAGCATGGGAGCGAGAGGGTTCCCGAAGGGGGAGAGGAACAAGTGATCGGGATCAACCGGACCAAGACGTGGGTCCTCATCGCGGCCCTCGGCGGCCTGTTCGTGCTGGTCGGCTACTGGCTGGGCGGCTCGAGCGGGGCCACCACCGCGCTCGTGCTCGGGCTGGGGTTCAACTTCGCGATGTACTGGTTCTCGGACAGGATCGCCGTGATGTCGACGCGCTCGAAGCCCGTCTCGGAGGCCGAGCTGCCGCAGGTGTACCGGATCGTCCGCGAGCTGACGCAAGGGACAGACATGCCGATGCCACGGATCTACGTGTCGGACATGCTGCAACCCAACGCCTTCGCGACCGGCAGGAGCCCGCAGCGTGCCGCGGTCTCGGTGACGCGCGGGATTCTTCAGATCCTCGACGAGCGGGAGCTGCGAGGGGTGCTCGCTCACGAGCTCTCGCACGTCATGAACCGCGACATCCTGATCGGCTCGATCGCCGCCGCGATCGGCATGAGCATCACGTTCCTCGCGCGGATGGCCTTCTGGTTTGGCAGCGACGATGACGACAACCCGCTCGGGGCGGTCGGCGCCATCGCGATGCTGATCCTGGCGCCGCTCGCCGCGATGATCATCCAGCTCGCCGTCTCGCGCTCGCGGGAATACCAGGCGGACGAGTCCGGTGCGCTCATCTCTCACGACCCGAGGGCCCTGGCGAGCGCGCTAGCCAAGATCGAGACTGCCGCGCGCCAGGTGCCGGTCCCGGCCACCGTGAGCCAGGCGCAGGCCCACATGTTCATCGTGAACCCGTTCAGCGGGCGCCGGGTGAGCTTCGCTGGCCTGTTCTCGACGCACCCCCCGACGGAGCTCAGGGTCGCTCGGCTCGAGGAGCTCGCCCGAGCGAACGTCTAGCTAGGCAAGCACGTCACAGACGTCGCGAGCCAGACCCCGCCAGGTCACCGCCTCGGCGTGCCTGTTGAAGGTCATCCGTCCGGTGATGTACATGAATCTACCGTCGGCGGTGAAGGTCACCCAAGGTCCGGCGCCCGTTACGGCACCGTCCGTCTGGAAGAAAGCCGGTCCGGGGATCACGAATCGGACGATCTTGCCCGTGTCCGCGTTCGTCAGCCAAGCCTTGATGCTCCCGGTGCTGCTTCCTCCGGTAGGGTTGCCCTCGGCGTCCAAGAACGTTCGGTTCGTGATCTTGAGCTCGACGTGCGCGACGATCGTGAAGTCGCAGACGCCACTGATCCGGTCGTTGATGGAGAACTCGATCCGCTCCTGTTCAGGCGGGCGGGCGAGCGCCGCCGTCGGAAGGAGCACCGCTGTGGCGGTCGCCAGCGTCGCAGCGGCAAGCAACGTGCGCCTCATCGGGGGGCCTCCTTCTGCGGGCACCGGGACGCTAGCATGGGGTCGCGCCGCCGCGCAACTGTTCCTCAGGCCATCGCGTCGAGGATCGGATCGCGGGCGGGGATCGCCAGCGCC
>Ga0209642_10001590_pt1 | contig 15118 bp, 10 predicted proteins | sample RifCSP19_2_FD_184025 | JGI IMG/M metagenome (GOLD analysis project Ga0209642, IMG submission 184025) | Soil microbial communities from Rifle, Colorado - Rifle CSP2_sed 19_2 (SPAdes) (version 2) | ecosystem: Environmental > Terrestrial > Deep subsurface > Rock core/Sediment | place: Rifle... | reverse complement strand
TAACCCTACATTTCGAAACCTTCTACTTGAGGTTCGGCGCCGAACCGAGCAGACCCTTGACACGGTCAGCCCGGACGTGCTGCTTGGCGCCGGCATGTCCGATGAGGCGCGCGAAAGGCAGCGCCAAATTGTCCAATCATTCGAGCAGTTCCTACGGGCGCATCGCGACGAGATCACGGCGCTGCAAGTGCTCTTCAGCCGGCCTTATGTCCAACGGCTTCGGCCAGTGCAGATCAAAGAGCTTGCAGACGCCCTGCAGAAGCCGCCTCTGTCGCTCGACAGCGAGCGAATCTGGCAGGCCTACGCCGCGCTAGACCGATCCCGCGTGCGCGGTTCAGCCCGACGCATCCTGACCGACGTGGTAGCGCTGGTTCGGTTCGCCCTTCAGCAAGACGAGGCCCTGGTCCCGTTCCCGGACGCCGTAGCATCGCGCTACCGCGAGTGGCTGGAGCGTCAAGAGGCCCTGGGACGGCACTTCACCGACGAGCAGCGCTGGTGGCTCGACGCCATCAAGGACGCGATCGCCGCGAGCTTCGCCGTCGAGCTGGAAAGCTTCGACTACGCTCCCTTTGTTCAGCGCGGCGGCGCCGGCAGAGCTTACCAGGTCTTTGGGGCCCAGTTCGAATCGTTGCTCGAAGAGCTTAACCGGGAGCTTGTCGCGTGAAGGATGTTGACTTGCCGAACGGCTGGGCAGCGGCTGGCTTGGGCGAAATAGCAGGCGTGAATCCTCGCACCTTCCGGACCGACGTGACACCTGACACCGAAGTGTCGTTTGTGCCGATGGCGGCGGTGGAGGCTGGCTCGGGACTACTCGACGCGTCTGACATTCAGCTGTGGGGCGACCTGGCAAGAAGGAGTTACACGCGCTTTGCAGAAGGTGATGTGCTATTCGCGAAGATCACGCCGTGCATGGAGAACGGAAAATTTGCACTCGCGAAGGGACTCAAGAACGGCGCCGGAGTTGGCTCCACAGAGTTTCACGTTATCCGATGCCCGTCAGGGCTCCACACAAAGTACATCCTCTACTTCCTCCTCCAAGAGTCGGTGAGGAAGCGCGCTAGGGCTGTCATGGCGGGAGCAGTGGGGCAGATGCGCGTACCAGCCGATTTCTTGTTTGAGCTGGCTATCCCTGTTCCGCCTGCTGCGGAGCAGGAGCGCATCGTGGCGGAGATCGAGAAGCAGCTGACGCGCCTCGATGCCGCCGTGGCGGCGCTGCAGCGGGTGCGGGCGAACGTCAAGCGCTACCGTGGGGCGGTTCTGGAGGCGGCCTGCGAAGGCACGCTGGTGCCACAACACGCGAGCGACGAGCCAGCTGAGAGATTAGTGGAGCGCATCCTCACCGAGCGGCGCGCCAACGTGGAGACCAGTCCCGCTGCCAAGCGCAAAGAGCTGAAAAGAGCGTGGGATGACGAACAGCAAGCCTTGGACACAAGTGAATTGCCGACGTTGCCGAAGGGGTGGTGCTGGGCGCGCGCTGAGCAAATCTGCGAGGCGGTTTCTAGCGGTTCAACACCCTCGGCCGACAAAATGTACAGCGGAAGTGGCGAGGTCCCGTTCATCAAAGTCTACAATCTGACCTTCGACGGAACCCTCGACTTCGGTACGAAGCCGACGTTCATTACGAAGCACACTCACTTAAATCAACTTGGACGCTCGCGGTCATTCCCCGGGTATGTCTTGATGAACATCGTGGGACCACCCTTGGGGAAAGTTTCGATTACTCCGGACTTTCATCCTGAATGGAATATCAATCAGGCCATCGTTTCCTTCCGTCCTTCGAAAGGTCTGGACCACAAATATCTAAGCTATGCGCTGTTGAGCGGCGACACACAGAGACGGCTGCAAAGAACCGCAAAGGCAACGGCAGGGCAATTCAATCTGGCCGTGACGACCTGTCGGCGGCTGGCTCTTCCTGTCCCCCCCGTTTCGGAGCAACGCCTCATCGTGGCTGAAGTCGAGCGAAGGCTCTCGGTAGTCGAGTCACTGGAGGACGCGGTCGAGAACGGCCTGAAGCGCGCCGAGCGGCTGCGTCAGTCGGTCCTCAGGCGCGCCTTCGAGGGTCGGCTCGCACCACAAGACCCGGACGACGAGCCGGCTTCAGTATTGCTAGAGCGCATCCGAGAAGAACGTCAGAAGGACCCCGCCTTCGTCAGAGCACGAGTCCGACGAGTTCGGCGTGAGCGCGTGCAGCTGCCGCTAGGGGGGATGGGCCATGACGAGAAACGGCAACGGGAACGGGAACCACTCCCAGCAGATCGTCCAGAGGCTGTGGAACTACTGCAGCATCCTGCGGGATGACGGCCTTTCCTACGGCGACTACGTTGAGCAGCTGACCTACCTGCTGTTTCTCAAGATGGCCCACGAGCGCACCGGCCCGCCCTGGAACGCACCCTCAGTGGTTCCGGCCGGCTTAGACTGGCTTAGCCTTCTGAAGCTTGATGGCGCTGAGCTTGAGACACACTACCGCCACCTCCTGGAGGAGTTGGGGAAAGCCGGCGGTATGCTGGGTATCATCTTCCGCAAGGCGCAGAGCAAGATTCAGGACCCGGCTAAGCTGCGACGCCTGATCGTCGACCTCATCGACCGCGAGCAATGGATGACATTGGACGCCGACGTGAAGGGCGACGCGTATGAGGGCCTCCTCGAGAAGAACGCCCAGGACATCAAGGGCGGCGCCGGCCAGTACTTCACGCCGCGGCCTTTGATCCAGGCCATGGTCGACTGCGTCCATCCCCGTCCAGATGAGACCATCGGCGACCCGGCTTGCGGCACGGGAGGCTTCTTGCTGGCCGCCCACAACTTCATCGTCGAGCACAACCCTCACATGGACTCGGACCAGTTGCGTCGGCTCAAGCTGGAGAACCTGCACGGCGTCGACATCGTCGACAGCGTGGTCCGGCTTTGTGCTATGAACCTCTTGCTGCATGGCATCGGACCAAGCGCTGACGAGGCGCCGTCTCCGGTTGAAAGAATAGACAGCCTCGCTCTCGATTTAGGCCGGCGTTACGACCTCGTCCTTACAAATCCGCCTTTCGGGCGCAAGTCCAGCGTTCTGGTTGTCAACGATGAAGGGGAAACGGAGCGAGAGCACTTGACAGTCGTTCGGGAGGACTTCTGGGCAACAACCAGCAACAAGCAGCTGAACTTCCTGCAGCATGTCCACACGATGCTCAAGATCAATGGCCGCGCTGCCATCGTCGTGCCTGACAACGTCCTCTTCGAGGGCGGCGCCGGCGAGACAGTCAGGCGTCGACTGCTGCAGCAGTGCGACGTCCACACCCTGCTGCGTCTCCCGACCGGCATCTTCTACGCGCAGGGTGTCAAGGCTAACGTGCTGTTCTTCGACAAGCGCCCCGCGAGTGCAACCCCGTGGACGAAGGAGCTTTGGATATACGACCTTCGCACGAACATGCACTTCACCCTGAAGACCAATCCCCTGACGCGCGAGGACCTCGACGACTTCGTTGCCTGCTACGACCCCGAGAACCGACACGACCGCAAAGCGACATGGTTAGAGAACAACCAGGCCTTCAGGTGGCGGCGCTACAGCTACGAAGAGCTGATTCAGCGCGACAAGGCCAGCCTTGACATCTTCTGGCTCCGCGATGAGAGCCTCGAAGACGCCACAAACCTCCCGGAGCCAGACGAGATCGCTGCTGAGATCATCGAGGACCTGCGGGCGGCTCTAGAGCAGCTAGAGGCCATCCAGACAGATCTCGCTGTGGTTAATCCAGCCGAGTGAGCCTCGCCGGGACCGACGGCTTGCTAGTCCGTTGGCAGCCTAACGGAGCTGCTCGAGGGCGAGCAGTCAACTGTCACATGGCCGGCGGATAACCCTGCGACCAGAATTTGCGAGCCTGTTCTGTGCCCCGTAATCCACCTCTCGCCTGTACCAGTCCTAAGCGGCTCAAGGATCTCGGGGAAGCCCACTCACCGACATCTGAACCGACACTTATCAGCCATGCGATCTTCGCTGGTGCGATTCTGATATACTTCTCAATCAGAACGAACGTGCTCCAGCGTGAGCTGGACGGTGGAGTATTGACTTGACCTTCCACGAGGACGCGTGCACGCATTTTCGACTAGTAGGGCGCCCTCGGCCCGCTTGGAGAACTCCTCAATTCGGAGCTCTCGGTGCGGTGGCTATGCACTGGAGCCTTTCTCCTGAGACTCCAACGGTTGTGAGCATCCCGACAGGCAGTGGTAAGACAGCCCTAGCTATGGCGGCGCCATTCCTCCTGGAGGAACCGCCAACCCGAATTCTTGTCGTCGTTCCTACTCGGGCACTTCGGGAACAGATGACAGCCAACTTCCAAAACTGTGCTGTGTTGAGGAGAGTCGGCGCACTACCACCCGAAAGCGACTTTGACAGCAATCCAACTGTAGTTGAGATTACAGGTCGTGTTCGCGACTGGGGTTCATTAGAATCTGCCGACGTCGTGGTCGGGTTGCCCGACTCGATCAGTCCGGCGTACTACGAGGCAGAAGCCAAGCCGCCCCCGGACCTGTTCGACTTAGTGGTCATCGATGAAGCACATCATGCTCCGGCGCCAACATGGCTAAACATCCTGGAGCATTTCCAGGCAAGAGCCGTGCTTTTGACAGCGACGCCCGTGAGACGAGACGGGAAGAGGATTCCCGGCGAGCTTGTTTTTCATTACCCGCTGAGACGGGCACTCGACGAGGGACTCTATCAATCGGTCACACCTAAGCTACTTGAGTTGCAGGACCCAGCTGATCGTACGGAGGCTGATGCTGCGATCGCTAGCGCGGCCTCAGAGGCATCGAGGAGTGCCGGCCATCAGTCCAGCGTTCTGCTAGTGCGGGCTTCCTCTATTAGCCGGCTCCAAAGTCTCAAGGAGGTCTACCGTGCGGAGGGAGTCGCCCTAACCCTGCTTCACAATCGCCTCGGCGCCCAAGTACAGCAACAGATTCGCGAGGGTCTTTTGTCCGGTGCCATTCGTGCCGTTGGTGTGGTAGGGATGTTGGGTGAAGGATTCGATCTACCTTCTCTTCGAATCGTGGCTTACCACGACAAACACAAGTCGTTGCCCGCAACGATCCAGCTCATCGGACGCTTAGCCCGTGTACATCCCAGCTTTCCTCAATCCTCAATTCTCATTACGGCTCGGGATATCGATGTCTTCCCTGAGCTGCGGGGGGTCGTTCGAGACTTGTATGACGAGGATGCAGACTGGGCCGACGTGCTACCCGGAATAATTGACGACCAAATCCAGCGTGAACGTGAGGATCGAGCGTATGCCAATGCATTCGGTGGCGTCCATGCGCAGGTTCTTCCCGACCGACTCCAACCGCTGCAACGCTCTATCGTCTATGAGATTGCCGACACGACCTGGAGGCCCACATTCAGTGGCGGGACAATTCCCCCGCAGTTGATTGTTGGCGAATCGCTTGGCGGAGGGCGCATCGTTTACTCGGGCGTTGAGCCGAACGGCGAGACTCTTGTTATCGCACTGCAGCACACTTCTCAGCCGCGGTGGTCGAGCGATCCCGGGCTCGTTGAAACCACATTTGCTTTGCACTTGATATCCTTCCGTGCATCACCACGAACGGACCAGCCTGGCCTCCTATTCTTCAACACAAGCGACCAGTCCACTCATACAGAGCTGAGAGAGATTCTAGACCTCGAAGAAGTCGCGCAGCCGGCAAGCCCAGAGCGCATCGGCCAGTACCTTGATGGACTGGAGCGCCGCTCAGTTTCAGCTGTCGGGATGAGGTCTACTAATGCTGCCAACCGAGGCACGACCGCTTACAAGAATCACCTCGGCGCCAGTGTCGATCGCGGCTTGAGGGCAATCGATATGACGCGAAACGCGCTGGGGCACGTCAATATTCAGATTACGGATGGCTACGGCTCCTCCAACGCCGGGGCAGCACTGGAGAAGGCCAAGCTCTGGGTTACCCGGTATGCGCCTCTCCGTGGCTTCGACGAGTGGGTTGACCAGACTGCAGCGCTGCTATGGTTCGCAAGGACATCAATGTCTGGACCTCTCTTGCCCGCCCTCAACCGAGGCACGACCCTGCTAGATTGGCCGCCTGTTGCTGCTCTTGCCGCCGAGTCGCACCCGGCGCTCCTTGGGCTTGGTTTCGAGGCTGTCACGGGCGATGGGGAGCTGGTTAGTTTTGAGGATATCGAACTGTATGTGTCGGAGGATCCGCTCGATCTCCTCGATGGGAGTCCGCAGACCACGGGCCTACCTATCGTCGCAATTAGGCACAACCGTGACGCCGGGGCTGAAGAAGTGCTGTGGCAAGGACACATGCGGATAGACGGTACTTTCACTGGTGCCGATCTTCTAGTTCGCCGTGGCCACGGCGCAACCACATCAATCGTCGAGCTATTCAATGAATTCCCACCAACTGTCTACTTTCTAGACGGAACAACAGTCGTAGGGCACGTTGCTTACTTACTAAACCGTACTGGCCAGCTCATCGATCCCGACGAGATTGTCCCGGTTGACTGGACGGGCGTTGATATAACGGCAGAGACTGACCAGACGGCTCTAGCGCACGGCACCGGTGAGAAGTCTGTACATAAAGGTCTCATCGAGTGGCTCAGCGCACAACCGCGCCGAGGAATCAACCGCTGGATCGTTTTCAATGATGGGTCAGGGGAAATCGCGGACGTACTGGTTATCGAGCCTCTCTTCACCGGCGAAGTAAGCCTGGGGTTATGGCACGCCAAGGCTTCGACCAGCAGAGAAGCTGGCTTACGAATCAACGAGGTACAAGTTGTCGTGGCTCAGGCGATTCGGTCGAGGCGCTGGTTTCCGTCACTGAGCCTTTGGTCGGAGCTTGGCGAGCGACTGCGGGAACGTCGAAACCCCAAGGCTGTCATAGTTGGAGAGGGCGACGCACCTGCTCTGCTCGATCAGTACCTGGGGATCGCCCCGCCCCCTGACGAGGATTTTCGCACGTGGATTCAGCGACCACCAATAATTCGTGGTCGCATCGGAGTGGTTCAACCCGGCTTGTCCAAGGCGCGTGCGCTTGCCGAGCGGAATGACGGTACCGAGTCAGGTGTTTGCCAGCTAATCATGGTCTTAGATGACATCGCGACACCGGAGGGCTTCGAGATCCGAATTGTCGGGTCGTCTTAGCGAGGCCTCAACTCTCTACTCGGCGGCAACGGATACCCAGTCCGTTGGGGAGCGGACCATTAGGATTGGTACTCAGTCGGTCATGGACGATCTTGGCGAACGGCTGTTCAAGTAACAAGATCAAACGATTGTGTTTCGAGGTCCGAGCTGGGCACCTGGGTGGATAGTGAGCGCAGCTTACAAAATCTGCTGCTCTCCTTCATCTCGGCTTAATGCGAGAGAGCACGCATCGGCGTATTTCTCCTCCATGGAACCCTCTCGCGGCGTGAGCGAGACCATGAACGGTGCACTCACAACTGCGGAGCCTGTCGCCCTCTGGGAGAAGTGCACGCTGGTGTGGATTGATGGCGTGCCCCATCTGAGGCTGGCCGAGTCTTGCCCGCTCGTTGCCCACCTACTCGCAAGGCCGCCGCTCTCATCACTTGGGCGCCGCGAGCGAATCGAGTTAGACCCAGCCCTCAGAACGCTGAAATACGGAGGCCGCGAGGCGCGACTGACCGAGACTGAGTTCAAGATGGCCTCGCGTCTGGTTGCTTCCATCGGATCTCCAGTTTCCTTTGAGGAACTCCTGCAGGACGTCTGGGGCTACATACCTGCGCGATCTGGCAACGCACTCGTCAGAGTTCACGTCGTAAGCCTGCGTAGGAAGCTGCGCAACGCCAGGATTCAGGGCGTGACTATTGACAGCGTTCGCGGCAAGGGGTACAGGCTTTACGACATCGAGCACTACGTCCGGGCGGCCTTCAGCACTACCGATGTCAGACTGGCGGAATAGCGGGATGGGAGACGCTCACCTCAGCACGGTTGAGCGCTCGGGCTTCGCAGCGCCACCTCGGGTCTGTCGTCCTCGGGAGGATAAAGCCATGCCGTCAAGATTCGGAATGGCCCCGGCTCGCCTCCCCATAGCACTAGCATAGCGCTGAACGTGGAAGCCGGATGGTCTGGACATCGCCGACTGGCGGTCGCGGCACGACTTGAGGAGGGAGTGGCTCGATGAGGTGAAGATACCCGTCTGAATCCTCTTCCGTCCGCAGGGTCAGCACGGCCCCCATTAGATGAGCGGGCATTCTCCGCCCTCCTCTTCTTGGTCTCCGGTAGGTAACACCAGCGCTGGGAGGTCAGCCATCTCAGAAAGCCACGTCGTCGGCGCACGGGCACAAGGCTGTCGCTGGCGGCTCCGGGCGTCAATCTATGGGGAAGCTGATTGACCTGTCAACGAGCAGATACTGCAGGCAGATCAGGCTTCTGAAGTCCCGCGTTTTTTCGGAAGGGACTAAGGAGCCTTGGTCGTCGCAGGCATCCGACTTCTCCGCAAAGAGGGCCCGGCTGCGCTCGTGATAGAGCAACAAGCTGCTCGATAGCCAGGCGGAACCGATCCGTATCGAGAGGAAGCTCGAAGCGGGCAGCTAGCTTCTGGTCAGAAAGGCCGATGCCGACTGTAGTCCACGGGAAGCCCTTTGCCACTTGGAGCACGGACCGCCCGAGCGGCGAGTCGTCTATGCAGATCAGCGTGAAGGCAACGACCTGCGCAACGCTCAGCACGGCGAGGGGCCGGTCGAGCGCCACCACTGAATGACCGGCGAGTCCGATCTCTTGTCGACAAACCTCGCGAAGAAAGTCGTTGCCGACCGCCAGAACGACAGCGCTCACGCCTAGTTCACGTTGCTCGCGGCTTCACGCTCAGAAGTCCTGTCGAGCTGCGATTCCGACCATCCGGCCCAGTCCCTTTGTACGATCTGGCCCACCAGGCGTCATTAAGGCAAGGTGAAGAAGGGGGAAAGATTCCTGGTATGCTACTGCCCGACCGGCCGCCCCAACTTCATTCGGTTAGACACTGGTCGGTCGAGTCCGTCTCGTTACGCGACGAATTCTTGCCCGTCACTTCATCTCTCCTTAATGACCCTCCTGGCGCGAGATGCTACAAAGGACTCGAGCCTTCATGGAACAAGACGGGCGGTGAGCGAGGCGGGCTGGCATGTTGAACGGCGCATCAAGCGAGCTTGGGGCAGAGGTCCGGCATACCACTTGTCGAGTTCTGACCTCGACGGCTTGAGGACCCGCTTTGCGAGTTCCCGCACCGTGGCACGCCAGGGGATCGCCCTCCTCGGGGGCCCGCCGGGTTATCTTGAATGGCCTCGGTGACAAGACTGCGAGAACCGCTCAAGGCAGTTTGAACGAGTACTTCCGGGAATGACCACCCCTGGCACAAGATCAACCGCGACCCCTGGTCCGCATCGGCGAGTACTAGTGGTGGATGACGACCGCCGCCTCCTCGTCGTCCTTGAGCGTGGGCTTGGCCTGCGGGGCTTCGACGTCGAAGCGGTGGCTACGCCCGGAGAGGCAGTTCCGCTCCTGGAGCGCACATGGCCGGAGATCGCGATTCTCGACGTTGCGATGCCCGGCATGGACGGCGTGACTTTCTGCCGCCTGATCCGAGACCGGTTTGACTTACCTGTGCTGATGTTGACAGCCAGAGATGCAGTTGAGGATCGAGTGGCAGGCCTCAACGCCGGGGCCGACGACTACCTCGCCAAACCCTTTGCCCTGGACGAGCTCGTCGCCAGGCTTGAGGCCTTGCTGCGACGAGCAACGGGCGGTGTCCGCCGCCGAACACTCTCGTACGCCGGTGTGGCGCTGGATGGCGTGAAGTGGACAGCTTCGCGCGACAACGCCCCCCTCACGCTCACAACCGTGGAGTTCAAGCTCCTCGAAGCTCTAATGCTCAAACCGGAGCGTGTCCTCACCAGGGACGAGCTGCTTCAGGCGGTTTGGGGAGACTCTGTTGGCTACGACTCCAACGTGGTAGACGTCCACATCACCAATCTTCGACGAAAGCTTGAGGCCACCGGCCGACCGAGGATAATCCAGGCCGTCCGCCGCGTCGGCTACAAGTTGGAAGCCTAACTTGTCACTGCGCTTGCGGCTTACGGCGGTCTATCTTCTCCTTCTCGTGCCAGCCCTTGTGCTGCTGAGCGTCGCCGTCTACTTCCTCTCTCGGGAACGTACCTACGACGCCGTGGACGAGAACCTTCGCGCCAAAGCGCAGGCCGTAGAGTCGGCACTTGAGCACGTACTGGGACCGATAACGGAGACAGACATCGAGCAAGCCAGAAACGGCCTCGACCGCCAGGCGCTGGAGGGCGCCGTCTTCCAGCTCCGCAGCCCAGACGGTAGCGTCGCTTACTCTTCGCTAGGCGTCGGCAGGGAGCTCCCAGAGACTCGCATTGGCGTGCCCGCGACTGGATTTGCTACCGAAGAGGTCTTGGGTACACGTACCCGCATCCTGGTCGAGCCGGTCGTTCGAGTGGGCGAGCTCAGCGCGTTCATTGAGTCGCGCACGTCACTTCAACTTGCGGACCAGTCCATAGCGGACATCCGTAACGTACTGGGCGCTGGACTCGCGCTCATAGTCGTTGCCACAGCCGTGCCCGCCTACGTTGTCGCGGGGAGGGCGATCGATCCAGTGAGGCAGGTGTCTCGGCTGGCCAAGGAAATCGAGCGTACGGCGGACTTCACGCGAAGGCTTCCTCTTGGTGGAGCGGACAGTGAGATGCGAGAGCTCACAGCTACTTTCAACGCAATGATCGACCGGGTCGACAAGATGATCCAAGCTCAGCGTGCCTTCCTCGCCGACAGCTCTCACGAGATGCGCCGCCCGCTGACGATACTGCGGACCAACATCGACGTCATCAACGACCCGCGGCTGACCGAGGCAGAGAGACGGGCGATCGAGGAGGAGATGCGAGAAGAGGCAGAGGCGATGAGCCGGCTTATCTCTGAACTCCTCCTGCTATCTCGCGAGGGTCGCCCCGCTGTAGCGGCACGAGAGGTGGACCTGTCTGCCTTGGCCGAGAGGGTATGGGAAGCCGCGCGCACCGCCCATCCCCGCCACCTGTTCCTCAAGGAAATCGAGCCGGGCATCGTTCTCGAAGGCGACTCCGACCATCTGGAGCGTGCTCTTGCCAACCTCTTGCAGAACGCCGCCCTCTACACGCCAGGCCAAGGCCGGATTAGCCTGAAGGTACGCCGGGAGAACACCAACGCCGTCCTGGACGTGGCGGACACCGGCATCGGAATGTCGGCCGAAGATGCTGAGCACGCCTTCGATCGCTTCTACAGAGGCGCCGGCGCCCACGCAATCAGGACGGACGGGTTTGGCCTTGGTCTGGCCATTGTCAAGCTCGTGGTCGACGCTCACGGCGGCAGCGTCTCTGTGTCCAGCCGGCTGGGCCAAGGGACAACCTTTACCGTCTCCCTGCCGCTCGCGAAGCTGCAGCTACGGAGTACGGAGGACTTGGTACGGGGCCGAGTCGGCCCCTGATGCCCGTCATCCCCTAGCTCTCGAATCTTCAGACACTCTTACCTCCACCTTCACGAAATCTTCATGAAGGCCACGTTGCCTAGGCCCAGCCTATGCGCAATAGAAAGGAGGTCTTCATGATCGAGCTGTCCCACGCGTTGCCCTTGGTGTCGAGGCTCATAGTCGGCTTTGTCTTCCTTGCGGCCGGCCTGCTGAAGATGCGACGGCCGGAGGCGTTCAGACATGCTGCGTCGCACATCCGCTTAGTGCCTCCGGGAGCGCAAAGGCTGATCACCGCCGTCCTGCCCGCTGCCGAGGTTACGCTCGGCGTCCTGCTCGTCCTGGGAATCCAGGTCGAGGCGGCTGCTGGCGTCGCTGCTGTCCTCACGGCGGTGTTTGCCGCGGTCATCCTCTCCGGTATTCCCGCGGCCGAGAGCGACTGCGGCTGTTTCGGTCCCCTGCTACGAGGCCAGACGAAGGCAGCTGGTGTGGCTAGAAACGTCGCCTTGGCCGTAATCGCTACGATGCCGATCACAATCGGCCCCGGCTACCTGAACCTCGGCGATGGTTCCGGACTCGTCCCATCCCTTCTCGTGACCGGCGCCGCTCTTGCCCTGGCCCTCCTTCTGGGTGGGAGGCTCTCTGCGGCCCCCAACAGCCAAAAACCGGCAGATGAGGAAGCCCATAGTAGCCGGCGGTCCTTCCTCTTCCGCGCGGGGTCCATCGCGGCCGGCGGCACCATAGCTCTGCTCTTGGCCAGTATCACAAGGATTCGGCCGGCCGAAGCCGCCTGCCTATCGTGCGGCTCTTGCACCGACACGGTTCTCTGGATTGGCTGCACAGGCGGCTGTTGCGCTGCCTTCTGGGTCCGTAAGAACAAGTACTGCAACGGCATCTGCCAGTCCTGCAGCGGTTGGTCGATCCAGGAGTTCTGCGGCTACTGGCAGTGCTGCTGACAGCAAACCGCTTCCTAAGCGAGAAAGGAACCAGAAGCAATGTCAGAAATAACACTTGACCACGTCACCGTAACGCTTGCAGCCAGGCCTTCCCCGACAGCCACAGGAAGCGCGCCCGCTCGTCCGAGCGCCGTCCTCACTGCCTCGGAGGCCAGGGCCAGGGCGTCGTTCTCATTCGAGGAGCCCGATTACTTGCCAGACGACTTCGAATTAGACGAAGCCGCGTTCGTCGACAATCCAGGCGAGATGGTGCTTCTAAGCTACTCCAGTCAGCGAGGCAATTTCGTCCTTGTTTTCGCCCCCCTCGCTCGATTCCAGGCGGGAGACGATGGCAAACGAAGGTACCTGGTCGTCGCGGAGTCGCTGGTGGAGTCGACAGTCGACGGTGTACAGGCAGCCCTCGCTCAGCAGGCGGGCGCCGCCCTGGGAATCGTGTGGGAGAAGGGAGGCCGGCTCAACCACATCCTCGGCCAGGGCCTCTCCGAATCCGAACTCGGGAGGATTGCAGCAAGCATCAGCTAGCGCGATAGTTCCACTCGAGATTGGCAGGCGCCGAGCCCCCAAGAGCTCGGCTTCTGCCGGCTTGCTTGTCTCCTGCTGCCGGGGGTTGATGCTTGGGGTCCGAAGCCGACACGGGGCTCCGGCGACGCTCAGATGAGCTGCCACGCTGTTGGCGCTTGGCCGTAGCGCTTGCGGCGATCTTATTCGCCGTGTCTGAATCTTGTGGCTCAGGCGGTCCGAATCTGCCTCCCGGAGAAGGAGCGAGGACGCAGGAGGTCAAGTCACTTGTAACCTGCGCCGGACCAAGATGCCTCTCCCCCGCCGAGATTCTCGAGCAATTGGGCTTCTTGCCAATTGAACCTAGTACGCTCCCGCCTCAGTTTTCGCTCTACGAACGCTATGTTCTTCGTCCCGAGCTGACCGAGTCGGGCAGTGAGGAGCTGCAAAAGGCAGATCCGTCTGCTGTGGCGCCCTCGCCGACAACATTGATCCTTGCTTACAGATACCTTGAGACATCGCCTCTGCCCTCCCTGCTCGTGATCGAAACTCGGACTCTGGCAGGCCCAGCCCACCTCCGCCTAGACGACCCGAGTTGCGGAGACGTCGTTCATCTTCGCGAAGGCACCGTCTACTACGGAGCGGGAGCAGGCACTCTCGTGGCGGACGACAACGGGCAGGACTTCCGCGTGTGCCCGATGGACGGACCACCGGGGTTGGAACTTCACACTGCGTTTGTCGCCGGCGGAGGAATCGTTATCGAGATCAAAGCCTTCCCAGAGGCCCGGGTGACGAAGAATGACATTCTCGGAGTCGCGGCGTCACTGCTGCGTGAACTCGCCAAACGCTAGTCATGCCGGGCAGCTGGCTTACACTATGACGGCATAGTGCGAGTCGACTCCGCCGCTAGAGCGGCGCTGGAGCCGAGCAACTGCTAGACTGGGCCAAGCCCGCCCACTTGCGGCGGGCGGTCTGTAAAGTGATCGAGCTTAGCCCTCCAGAGCCGACATTCCTCGTCGGCGGCCGTCACGCCAATGTGGACGGCCCCTCAAAGGTGACCGGCCAGGCCAGGTACATCGCCGACCTTGCCTTGCCCGGCATGCTCTGGGGCAAGATTCTGCGCAGCCCCCACCCGCACGCCGAAATCGCCCGTCTCGACATCTCGGAGGCGGAAAGGCTGCTGGGCGTGCGGGCTATTGTCACGTACTGCGATGCACCCACCGGCAGCATCGAGGGCGGCGGCGCTCCGGGCGCCGACGCCGCCGTCTACGTCCTCGAACGCACCGTCCGGCATGTCGGCGACGAGGTGGCGGCTGTCGCCGCTGACACCGCGGAGATAGCCGAGCAGGCCCTCGGCCTCATCCGCGTCGAGTACCGCCGGCTCCCGGCCATCTTCGACGCGGAGGAGGCCCTGAACCCTGACGCCCCGCGCGTGCGGTCGACCGGCAACCTGGCTTCCGGCCACCCCATCGTTCTCGCCCGCGGCGACGCCGAAGCCGGGCTGCGCGAAGCCGACCTCGTCCTGGAGGAGACCTACTCCACTCCCTTCACGTCCGCCATCCCCTTGGAGCCGCGCGGCTGCATCGCCGACTGGCAGGTGGACCGCCTTACCGTCTGGAAGTCTGGCCGCAACGCCCACGGCGACCGTGAGCGTCTCGCCTCCGTATTCGGTCTGCCCCTGCACCGCGTCCGCGTCATCAACCCGACGATCGGCGCCAGCTTCGGCAACAAGGACGAGAGCCGTCTGCAGTACCTTGCCGCCCTGCTCTCGAAGAAGTCGGTCCGTCCCGTGAAGATCGTCTACACACTCTCTGAAGAGCTGCGCCACGGCCGCTGGCGCCACCCGGCGAAGATCACAATCCGCATGGGGGTGAAGAGGGACGGTAGCATCACCGCCATCGACGCCCGCTGCATGATGAACACGGGGCCCTACGTTCCCGGACTTGCCGTCTGCCGGCGCGCCGGCCACGCTATCACCTATCTCTACAGCTGTCCGAATGTCCGTTATGAGGGCTTTGTCGTCTATACCAACACCCCAGTTGCCGGCTCCTACAGGGCGCTGGGCGCGCCCCAAGGCCACTTCGCCCTCGAGTCGCACGTCGACCTCGTCGCGGAGAGACTGGGCATAGACCCACTGGAGTTCCGTCAGCGGAACCAGGTCGGGAGCGAGGGCCAGCCGGGGGACCCGTACAAGCCGAGCGACAGGCTAGTGCCGCCGCAGCCGATAGAGGGGGGCATCCCCT
>Ga0209642_10001588_pt1 | contig 15126 bp, 19 predicted proteins | sample RifCSP19_2_FD_184025 | JGI IMG/M metagenome (GOLD analysis project Ga0209642, IMG submission 184025) | Soil microbial communities from Rifle, Colorado - Rifle CSP2_sed 19_2 (SPAdes) (version 2) | ecosystem: Environmental > Terrestrial > Deep subsurface > Rock core/Sediment | place: Rifle... | reverse complement strand
CCTGGCCCAGGCTGCCGCGATGCGCGCCGGGGCCCAGGGCGGCTCGAGCGAGGGGCACTAGCCTCACCCGCTAGCCTCACCCGCCCTTGGGGGACACCGCCCCCGCCATCCCGCGCGATCACCCGTCCCTGGCGTGACCGTGCCCGCTCGCGGCGTCCCTAGGTGGCGGGAACGTATCCGCCATTTACGCAAAGTGAAAGACGGTATTGACACAGTGAAAGCATAGTGCTCTAATGGCCATGCCACGAACCACGACAGGCAAGGGAAACCACGATGTTCGACGCTCGACTCTTCTTCCCCGGTGCCGCGGCCTTGGACGCCCGGCGCCTCCTGGACCGCAGCTCGGCCCGATCGGGTCGCAACCAGCTGACGCGCACCATCGACCATGGCTCCGTCCGGCCGCAGCCGCGCCGCATGCCCGAGGCACGCGCCGCCCAGGAGCGCTGACGTGCCCAACGATGTCATCTCCACCTGCCCCGTCTGTTCGCACGAGCTGGCTGTCACGCGCCTCCACTGCGTGCACTGCGGCACGACCCTGGAGGGCGACTTCAGCGTCGGCCGCTACGGGCGCCTGAGCCGCGAGCAGCTGGCGCTCCTCGAGAGCTTCCTCCGCTCGCGCGGCAACCTGCGCGAGATGGAGCGCGAGCTGGGCATCTCCTACCCCACCGTCCGAAACCGCGTCGAGGCGCTCGTCCGAGCCCTCGGGCTGACCGACGGCGAGGTCGCTGGCCCGACCATGGAGGCCGAGGTCACCGAGGTGGCCACTGCGGTCCCTGACACCGAGCCGACGAAGGAGCAGGTCACCGCCAGGCGCACCGAGATCCTGGGCCAGGTGGCCCGCGGCGAGCTGTCGGCCGCTGACGCCGCCGAGGCGATCCGGCGCCTGGGCAGGGGAGCCTGAACCATGGCCGCACAGCAGGCGCGCGGCGGGGTCATCGAGCACCGCATCGGTGCGACGGGACTCTTCGCCATCGCCACCAGCAGCGGCGGCATCGACCTGCGCGGCGGGGACGGCGAGGCGGTCCGCATCAGCACCGTGGACCCCGATGATGCGCCGCTCCTCGACCGCTTCGAGGTCGAGGCTGGCGAGGGCGTCCTGCGCGTCCGATCGCCCCGGGGCGTCTTCCTCGGGCTCGATGTCCTCGGGCGACGATTCGGCTGGGGTGGGGGCGTCGGAGAGCTGGACCTCGTGGTCGAGATGCCGCGCTCGGCGCGCCTCGAGCTGGCCACCGTGAGCGGCGACGTCCACGTGGCCGCTCTTCGGGGCCAGCAGCGCTACAAGAGCGTCTCTGGCGACCTCGAGCTGGAGGACGTGGCGGGCCCCATCGAGGTCGACGCCACCTCCGGCGACGTCTCGCTCCAGGCTGCCGCGCCGGTCGCACTGCGCCTGCGCACGGTCTCCGGCGACGTCTCCGCGAAGGCGCCGCTCATCCGCCGCCTGGACGCGACGACGATGAGCGGCGACATACGCGTCGAGGGCGCCTTCGAGGCCGGCCAGGAGCACAGCGTCGAGACCGTGAGCGGCGACACCCGGCTCGTCACCGCGTCGGGCCTGACCATCGAGGCGCGCACCGTCTCCGGTGGCATCTCCAGCGACACGCCACATCGCACCGGCGGCGCACCCGGCCGCCGCGCCATCATCCTCGGCGACGGCAAGGCCCACCTGGGCTTCCGCTCGCTTTCCGGCGACCTGCAGATCCTCGGCCGTGGCGCGGCCACGGCCATGCCACAGGGGGCGGCCTGGCGGGGCGCGATCAAACCCCCGGAGTCGGCGCGACTGCCGGCGCCTCCGACCCCGCCCGACCCGCACGAAGCCGCGCGCCTCGAGATCCTCCGCGCGCTCGGCGCCGGTGAGATCGACGTGGCCGAGGCATCCGAGCGCCTCGCCCGTCTCGACGACGAGGTGCTCCCGTGAGCGACGCGCTCGAGTCGATCCTGCGGCTAGTCGCCGCGGGACGCCTCACGGCCGAGGAGGCGGCCCCGCTCATCGCCGCCCTCGACGAGCGCAAGCCACCCGCGCGGCCCGCCACCAAGCCCGCGAGCGAGCCGGCCCGGCAGGTCCGCGTGGAGGTCACCGAGCGCGGCCGCTCCGTGGTCAACCTGCGTGTGCCCCTCGCCCTTGGCCAGGCGGCCGTCTCCTACGTCCCCGGGCTCAACGCCGACGACGCCGCGCGCGTCCGCGACGCGCTGGCCCGAGGCATCAGCGGGCCGATCCTCGAAGTGCGCGACGAGGACGGCGACGGCGTCCGGATCGTCCTCGAGTGAGCGCCCTGTCCCTGCCCGCGCGGGTGCGCGGGCTGGCCCTGCTGCGCCCCTTCGCCGACCGGGACTTCCGCATCTTCTGGTTCGGCGAGAACGTGTCGTGGCCGCCGGCCGCCTCGCCCGGAGCAACGAACGTGCGCGTCCCAAGGCTGGCGGAGACTGTACCAAATAGGTAAAGGTCATGCAAGACCTGACGCACAGAGACCTATACCGATGTGGTATACTACTGATACAGTACGAGGGTGGAGTTGTCCTTCGCCACCACCAAGCTCGCCAGACTCTGCTCGTCCAAGGACCGGATGGTCCGCGAGCTGGGGCCCGAAATGGCGCGACGGTTGGGGACACGGCTTCAGGAACTCGAGGCGGCCACCTCGCTCGCGGAGTTACATCTGCTGCCCCAAGTGCGGGCGCGCGAGCTTGGCGGTGATCGGGATGAGCAGATCAGTCTCGACCTCATCCATCCCAAACGGCTGATCATCCAGGCGACCGATCCGCCACTTCGTACCCCTGAAGGTGGACTCGACTGGGACGCCATCACGTCCGTCGTGGTCCTCGAGATCGCCGATACCCACCGATAGTCACCACCCGAAGGAAGGAGCACATCACGGTGATCGCGGCCCCCCGTCGCCAGTACCGACCCGACTACGCGATACCACCCGGGGAGACCGTGCGCTCCACTCTGGACGCGCTCGGGATGACCCAAGCCGACCTTTCGCGGCGGACTGGCCTGTCGACCAAGCACATCAATCAGATCATCCAAGGCGTCGCGCCAATAAGCCCGGACACGGCCCTCGCGCTGGAACGGGTGCTGGGCGTTCCCGCTCGGTTCTGGAACGCATTGGAAGCCAACTACCAAGCCCGCCAGATACGGCTCAGGGAGCGCGAGGTTTCCCCGGACGACGCTGAGTGGCTTAGGCGACTACCTGTGAAGGAACTCGCCCAGCGAGGCCTAATCGAGCAGACGGACGACCTCGCCGAGCGGCGCGATCAAGTCCTGTCCTTCTTCGGTGTGGCGTCCCGCCCGTCGTGGGACGCCGTTTGGCTCGCCCCCGAAGCCTCGTATCGGAGATCGCCGGCCTTCGAGGCAGACCCCTACGTGACTGCATCATGGCTGCGCGTTGGCGAGCTGGCAGCTGTGACCGTCGAGGTCAACGCGTTCGACCGTATCCGCTTCGGGCGAGCGCTACAAGGCATCCGATCGATCATGATCCAACCGCCCGAGCAGTTCGAGCCGGAGATGCGGCGGCTTTGCGCGGAGAGCGGTGTGGTCCTCGTCATCACCCACGAGATCAAGCGAAGTCGCGCCAATGGGGCGACTCGGTGGCTATCGCCAACGAAGGCGTTGATCCAACTGTCGCTGCGGTATCGATGGGAGGACGTCTTCTGGTTCTCGTTCTTCCACGAGGCGGGTCATGTGCTGCTCCACGGGAAGCGCGAGACCTTCATCGACGACGGGGATCGGACCGGCTCCGAGGAAGAGGAAGCCGACGAATTCGCCGCGTCGCTGCTGATCCCGCAGCAGTTCGAGACTGAACTACTGCGCATTCGAACGCTGGCCGAGGCCCAGTTGTTCGCGCGCCGGCTCGGCATTCCGCCCGGGGTGGTGGTCGGGCGACTACAACGCGAGAAGGTTCTCGGCTACAACGTAGGTAACGGCCTTCGTCGGCGTTTCACTCTCGTGCCGGCTAACCACTCATAGTGGGTCGTGAGATTCGCCCTGCCGCTGGGTGTGATCATGGGCGGCCACGTCCGCGTCGGCCTGGAGGACAGCCTCTACCTCGGCCGCGGCCGCCTCGCACGCAGCAACGCCGAGCAGGTCGCCCGCATCCGCCGCATCTTCTCGGAGCTGTCGCTCGACATGGCCACCCCCGACGAGGCCCGCGCGATGCTCGACCTCAAGGGACGGGCGAGACCCGCGGCCTAGATATCCACTCGATCAGCGACCTTGCGGAGTGTGAAGACAATCGCGGACGCGTCTCTGCCACCCCTAGAGATCAGTTCTCGACGATCCGTCTCGTATGCGAAACGCCCCCGAAACTCGAACACGCCCCCGGTCGCTTGGACGAACAGGTAGAGCGACGGTGACAGCTCCTTGATCTTCTCGTTCCCCCCGGTCATGTTCATGTCGCCCGGCCCGGACCACTCCCCGAAGTATTCGAAGCGGTCGCCGCCTGTGGCGTGGTCGTCGTAGCCGTACTCGCTGTGTCCGGTGCCACCAGAGAACAACAGGACATGATCGCCATTGGCGGGGTAGCTGATTCCCTTCTGCCAATTACCCCCTAAACCGGATTCGTGCAGGTCCCGCCGTCGATATCTGTGACCGGCTACGAGCGACCCAGCGGGCACAGCCGGCGAAGGTGGTCTTGGCCTCCGGGCCACGGGATGCCTCGGGCGAAGAGCGGCGATCATCTGATCGATATCACCTGCGACGGCGGATGACACTCGCTCTCTGTCGATCGAGCTCAGCGCCTCGGCAGCATCCTTTCCGTGAGTCTCCCCGATCCTCCGTATCGTGCGGACGGCGAACCCTCCCAATCCTGGTTCGGCCGCCAATTCCACAAGCGCCGGCAGCGCTGCACGCCCGTGCGCGGCGATGGAGTCCCGGTAGCCCATTCGATCGAATGGCTCTGCAGCTCGAGCGGCCTCGATCAAGTTGCCCAAACTGCTCGGCGGCTCAGGTGGTTCAAGATCTGGTTGCTTCGCGTCCGCCCCCAAGGCCAACGCGAAGTGCGCCGGTAGTTCCAGGAATCCAGCGGCCACGAGGTGCCGGAACGTCTCGTCCAGCCCAGGAATCGGAGGCACAAAGACAACGGTTGCATCGCGACCCCTGGTGAGCAGCACGCGGTAGGCATTCCGCCGCAGATTGAACGCATCGTGAATGTCGCCGGGACGCTGATATCGGCGCGCGTGACGATCCGTCCAGGCGCCGTCGGTCAGGATGAAGTCGGTTCCCCATGCAACGAGGGCTCCATCCAGTTCGAGCCCCTGACACCCGAACTCCGTGACGCAGTCCCTCAGCGACCGACACGAGCGACCGAAGCGCTCCTCGTCACCGTCACAGAACCAGGGTCCCTTGCGAACGCTCTTGGTGGCGTTCCAGGTGTTCGGTACGCCAAAGCGCGGCAGGTCCCGATCACGAGATGACGCGATCAGCCCAAAACGAGCGTCCGGATTGTCTGCGTATCGATCCAGGAGATACTGCCTGGCGCAATCGAGGTCACGTGTGATTCGAAGGTGATAGCGCTCCTGCTCCAGGACATGAGCCTTCGATCTCAGATCGTCGATCCGAACGTCGGTCAGCAGGCCGTCGACGAACCGATGGACCACTGACGCCGCGTGATATCGAAGCTCGGTGTCGAGGCGTAGAGCGGGCTCGGAACGAACTCTCGACAATCCAGCGAAGACACCGGCCGATTCGGGTGGCGCGACGATCGTCCACTCGGTCGGCGATGCAGCCGCTTCCAACGCCCACCGCCACTGCTCGAGTCCCGCCTCCTCGCCATCGTGGATCTCTTGACCCGATCCGATGAGCCCGACGATGACGCTCCACTCCGGTATGCGCTCGGCGAACTTCACGAGGTGCTCTGGCTCGGACCCGGGGGTAGATCCCCGATGTTCGCGGGCCACCTTCGCCGCGTCCCACGCTCGCTGAGCTTCGTCGAAGACGACGACATGCTCACCGGGCACGAGAGAGCTGCGGGCGAGATAGCGCTCGATGTACGACTTGACGTCTCGGACGAACGTCTTGCCTCCGCCCCCAGCGGTCCGGAGCTCGTACTGGAGGACCTCGACCAGCGGCCCGTTGCCCGAAAGAAAGACGGCCGGCGAGGTTGATCGCCCGTCGGCCCTGGCTACCGACAGGTCGTCAAGGAACGCCGAATGAACGAACTGAAGGCCAACGAGCGTCTTGCCTGTCCCCGGAGATCCTGTCACCAGGACGAGGAAGCGGCGCTTGGTTTGAGCCGCTTCGTGGGCGACTTTGGTAAGAACATCGAGGGCCGGTCTCGTCGCATCTGCTGCCCGTTTGATCCTCCGGAGATCGCCGGTCTCGAACAGTTCACGGGCAGCACGGACGAGCGAAGGAAGCGGCCGATAGCGCTCGTACCCGAGGAAGGCGCGCGCATCAATCGCGGTGAGGTCGGACGATCCATCGAGGTCGGTGGCGAGACCGTCGAGCGCATCAGGGCCGACGATGTGGACGCCGGCCTGCTGCCCAATCCGGCCCGTTGCTCGCGTGAGCATCAGCACCGGATGAACGGGCCTTGTCTCGCACAGGTCGTGATAGGCCGCCAGGTCACGAGCGTAGGCCGCGACTTGGTCCAGGTCAGCCTGCGAGGCTCGGTCTTTGCCTTTGGCCTCCACCACGAGGACGCTTCCGCCCATCAAGAGCAGGATGTCGGGCCGCCGATGGTTGAGCGGCAGTTGGTACTCGAGGATGGCGCCATAGCCATTGGCCATCTCGTTGGCTTGCAGGACCTCGCCGACCTCGCGCTGCAGAGGCGGGATCGATTCGTCCCAAGCGGCGAGCTGGTCCGCGGAGGCATCCGGCAGGAACGCGGTCAGGCGATTTCGAACGTACGGCGCCGGCGCCTCACGAAAGGCGGGAAAGGTCGAAGCCCATCCGTGAGGAGAAAGCTCCGGATACTCGCTTCCGTCGCGCTCGCCCATGCGGTCCAGGGTAGCGAACGAGAACGACGACCGCAGCATCGAACGACGGCAGGTGAGTGGCCCACTTGCGCACCCCGGCTATCCTTCCCCTCCCACGGTGTACGCGCCGGGAAGCGTGGTGCCGCGGAGTGACAGGAGAGACGCATGGCACGGTCGATGTGGCGGGGGGCGATCCAGTTCGGGCTGGTCACGATCCCCGTCAAGCTGTACCTCGCGACGGAGGCGAAGGCGGGGCTGAGCTTCAACCTGCTCCACAAGACCTGCCTGACGCGGGTCCAGCTCAAGACCTACTGCCCCCACGACGACGAGTACATCACCCGGTCGGACACGCTGCGCGGCTACGAGTACGCGAAGAACCAGTACGTCGTGATCAGCGACGAGGACATGGAGTCGGTGCCGCTCAAGACGGTGCGCTCCATCGAGATCGAGCTGTTCGTGGACGCCGGGGCGGGCGACCAGCACGGGGCGCGCTTCGTGAAGTCGGCCTACTACCTGGAGCCCGAGGCGATCGGGCGCAAGGCCTTCTACCTCCTCAAGCAGGTGCTGCGCGAGGAGGGCCTCAGCGCCATCTGCAAGATCGTGATCAAGGACCGCGAGGTGCTTGCGGCGCTCGACCCGTACGCCACGACGATGCTGCTCACGACCCTCCACTGGCCCGACGAGATCCGCGCCCTCGAGGACCTCGACCTGCCCGAGGCGGAGCAGACCTTCAAGCCGGCCGAGGTGGCCATGGCCAGGAACCTCGTCGGCGCGATGAAGATGGAGTTCGACCCGGCGAGCTTCCACGACGACTACCGCCAGGCACTGCTCAAGGTCATCGAGGCCAAGATCGAGGGCCAGGAGGTCGTGCGCCCGGAACCCACCGCCGAGGCGCCGAAGCTCGTCAACCTCATGGCCGTGCTCGAGGCCAGCGTGGCCGCGGCGAAGCAGGGGCGAGCGGCCGCATCGGCGCCCGAGGTGGTCGCCGTCGTCGAGGCCGAGGAGGCCCCGCCGGCTCGCACCCGCAAGCGCAAGACGGCCTGACCGGAGCCCCCGACGAGCCCCACGCCCCCGATCGAACCCGCCCCCGAACAGCTCGACCTTGCGCTCGATCGACCCCCGGCGCCCGATCGAACCCCAGCGCCGGCACGAACCCCGGCGCTTCGGCCCCTTCCGGCCCGCCTGCGCCCGATGGACTGTGATTGTGGTACGGCGCCCTTCGACGACCCCGGCTACCGCTTCGAACCCTGGTGGCCGGGAACGCGCGTGCTCCTGTTCGGTCGGGGCGGGGAGGTGCGCCTCCAGGTGGAGCAGCTGGCCGATCCGCTGGCGGCCTTTCCGGAGTTGCGCGGTGTCGGTGGGTTGCTCGGCGAGGACGGGGTGATCGTCGACGGGACGTTGATGGTCCTCGACGCGGACGGCCGCCCGGACGCGGACCTCCTCCGTGAGCGCCTCGCCTACCCGGAAGTTCGCAACGGGGAGGCGGCCTTCGTGGCCAGCGACCTCGCCTGGGCCGGCGGCCGGGACGTCACGCGCCGGCCCTTCGCCGAGCGGCTGGAGCGACTCCAGTCACTGCTCCGCGAGACCGACTGGTGCATGGTCGCGCGCGGCTACGTCGGGGAGGGGCTCGCCGTGGCCGACGCGCTGGGTTCGATGGGGTTGGACGCCATGTCGGCGCGACACCTGGGTTCGCCGTACCGGCGCGGTCCCTCGGGCGGGGCGTGGCTTCGGCTGCCCGTGGTGCCCGCGGCGGCCCCGGATCGTCGGCCCACTCTGGCGCTCATCCAGCGGCTGGGGCTGTAGTTGGGGCAGTCGGTGGCGACGAAGTCCTTCCACCAGCGGGATCCAGCCGCTAGCATGCCTGCATCTGAACAGGGCGCCCAACCTGCAGCATGGAGACTGAGCGATGCCTCACCTGCGACCGATCTTGGCCGTCGTGGTCATCGCGGCACTGGCGACCGCCTGCAGCAGCGCGCCGGGGGGCGGCTCGTCGGAGCCGAGCTTCGGTGGCGGAGAGCCAAGTTCCGGTGGCGGAGAGGCGACCACAACCCCGGGCTCCGGTGGTGGTGGCGGTGGCGGGGGAGCCAACGGCTCGTTGACCTACCAGATCACCGGGGGATACGAGGCCTCGGGTGAGTTGCCGTTCCAGCCGCTGATCAGCCTGTTCGACCCCTCCACCGACGGATGGGTCGCCTACTTCACATCTTCGTCCGGCGAAGGGGCCATCGTCACGTTCAACACTCAAGCGGCCGGGCAGATCATCAACTTCGGGGACGGGACGGCCGTCGTGATCGGTACCTCGGATCCCGGTTCAGGGTCCGGGTGCACCTTCACCCTGACCAAGAACGATGCCAGCGGCATGGTCGGTCACGTGGAATGCACGAGCGCACTACTGACCACGGGCGACGGAACGATCGGCCAGACCAACTTCAGCGCCCAGTGGGACGCCCACCCGTAATCGACCCTCGGACCGCGCGGGACGCGTTACAGCTAGTCGATCAGGTAGACCACCGCGACCGTGACGACGACCTCGTTCGTGCCGGTCTGGATCGGGGTCGAGACGTCGAGTGCCCCACCGGCCCCTTTCTCGCCGCCGTAGTAGACGGGGTAGGGGACCGGCGCCGACGTCTCGCTGATCGACGAGACGCCTGTGATGCGCACGCCGGCAGCGGAAGCGAGCGTCTCGGCCTTCGACTTCGCCTGGGCCATCGCCTCTTCGCGAGCCTGCTGCTCGGCCCTGGCGGGGTCCTCGACGCGGAAGGTCACTCCGTCGAGCGTCGTGGCGCCAGCAGCCAGCGCGTCGTCGATGGCATCGCCGATCTTGTCGAGGTCACGGATCGTCACGGCGACCGCGTTCGAGAGGGTGTAGCCGGTCAGCTTCGGCGATCCACCGTTCTTCGGGTACGTGTAGACCGGCTGGAGCGAGAGACCGGTCGTCTGGAGGTCGGCGTCGGCGATGCCGAGCTTCTTGAGCGCGGCGATGACCCGGGTCATCGACTCCGCCGCGGCGGTGCGAGCCGCCTTCACGGTCGGCTTCGTGACGCTCACGCCGAGGCGAAGGTCGGCGATGTCCGGGCTCACCACGACCTTGCCTGTGCCGCTGACGCTGATCGTGTGCTCGGGCGGACTGGTCGGGTCGACCGCACTGATCGGCCGTGGTGCGAAGGCGGGGCTGGCAATGGCAGCGACGAGAAGGCCGACCGCCAGGCCGACCGCCAGCCAGCGGGTCCGTGCGCCGGGGATGGCGATGGTGATGGTCGAAGGCATCGGGGGTCTCCGTGGGCTTGCCGGCCGACCGATCCTGGCGGCCGTGCTGGCTCACAGACGGCGATGCCCCGGCGTCGGTTTCCTCGTGGTGCGTCGCGCTACGCGAAGAAGTCGTTGATCGCCGCGGTATCGTCGGAAAAGGCCCAGCGCTCGGTGACCTGGCCGTCCTTCATGTGGTAGATCTCGGCCGTCCGATAAACCAGCGACTTGTCGCCACGTGTCGCCGTCGCCTCACCGAGGGCGATGACGTGGTCGTCGTTGCCGACGACGTCGTGCGTCACCCAGTTGATGCTGGCGCCGCCACCGCCTGCCGCCATCGACTCGGCCAGGGCTGCCTTGCCGCGGACCGGTTCCGCGTGGCCGATCATGTGCCAGACGACGTCGTCGGCCAGGTAGCTGGCGGCCTCCTGCATGTCGCCACGCAGCATGGCCTCCCCCATCCGCCGTGCCGCCATGACGTTCGGGTGCTCGGACATCGGTTCGTTCCTCCCGGGCGGGCTCGATGCGCTCGTTTGGCGCTGGGACGCGGCCCGGCCCTGCAGGTCGTCAGATTACGCTCCGACGCGCCGGCTGCGACCCGAGATTCGCCCGACTTATCCACACCCGAGCGGCGCGTTCGGGGGTACCGTGCGGGCTGGGACGGCGCCGCGCCCATGTCGAGGCCTCCGGGTCGAGCCACTCCCGCCAGCAAAGGAGGCCATCGATGGCCACGTTCGTCGTACTCGGCAACTGGACCGCCGAGGGAGCGAAGGCCTATGCCGACGCGCCCGCCCGGGCCAGGGCCAACGCTGAAGCCGCGGCCGCCATGGGCGGTCGCATCGTGGGGACCTACTGGACGCTCGGCCAGTACGACTTCGTGTCGATCATCGAGGCGCCCAGCGACGAGGCGGTGACCGCGGGCATCCTGCTCAACGGCGCTCGTGGCTTCGGCCGCACGGTGACGATGCGCGCCTTCACGACGTCCGAGTTCGAGGGCATCATCGGCCAAGCCAAGGCCGCGGGCGGCTGAGCTCGCGACACCCGAGGGGGCGGCGGCGTCAGCGGTAGGTGGCGCCGCCGAGGTACTTCAGGCCGCTGTCCACCTGGAGCGTCGCGACGCGGCGACCGGGTCCGAGGCGCTCGGCCAGGCGCAGGGCGACCACGAGGTTCGCCCCGGTCGACGGGCCGCCCCAGATGCCGTCCTCTCGGGCAGCCCGGCGGGCCATGGCTATCGCCTCATCGGATGAGACGGTCTGCACCTCGTCGAGGGCGGTCTCCTCGAGGAGCGGTGGCCGGAAACCGACGCCGCCGCCCTCGATCCGGTGCGTGCCCGGCACGCCGCCCGAGAGAACGGGTGACTCCGCGGGCTCGATGCCCACGCGACGCACGTCGGGGATCCGCTCGCGGAGCCCGCGGCTCGTGCCGATGAAGCAGCCTGCCGTGCCGATGTACGTGCAGAAGGCGTCCAACCGTCCCTCGACCTGGTCGGCCAGCTCGCGCCCGAGGCCGAGGTAGCCCTCGATCATGTCGCGGTTGTTGAACTGGTCGGTGGCGTATCCACCGGCTTCGGCCACGATCTCCCGGGCGCGCGCCATCATCCGCGGGATCAGGCCCGGGGTGATGCCCTCCGGGCTGTCCAGGAGCTCGACCTGGGCTCCGAAGGCGCGCATGGTGAGCGCCTTCTCCTCGGCGAACGCATCCGACGAGACGATCCTGAGCGGGTAGCCCTTGATGGCACAGACGAACGCGAGCGACGAACCGGTGCTGCCGCCGGTGTACTCGACGACGGTCTGACCCGGTCGCAATCGACCTGACCGTTCCGCGCCTTCGATCATGGCCAGCGCCATGCGGTCCTTGTACGACCCGGTCGGGTTGTTGGCCTCGAGCTTGACGACGACCTCCGCCATGTCCGGCCTGACGAGGTTCCGAAGTCGGACCGCCGGTGTGTGCCCGATCGTCTCCAGCTGGCCGTGAGAGATCGCCATCCGCGGAGTCTATGCGGAACGGCCGCCCGCGACGCGAAGCTCCTGCTCCGCCTCCGCCACCTTCGTGAGGACCCCGGCCTGGAGGGAATCGAGGCCCGCCCAGACGCCCTTCGTGGAGTTGCTGATCGAGGTCAGCTGGCTCTTCAGGGCGCGGATCTGCTCCATCTGCTCGCGGATGCCCCGCAGCGCGAGGGCGATGGCGCGCGCGTCGATCTCGACCTCGCGCTCGTGGAGCGTGGCCAGCGCCAGCAGGCGGGCGAGGCGGACGGCCGCCTCGAGCACGGCCGGCTGCGGATCGTCCGGGTCGATGACGCAGTAGACGTCCTCCCCGAGGACGGTGAAGGGGTCGATGCCGGCCGGCGCGTGGGCCGGCGTGAAGACGACGATGCCGACGGCGGCGCCGCGGTTCTCGCGCGCCTCGCGCAGCTCCTCCCGGATGGCGCGCATCGAGATCTCGCGGTCCTTGGCCTCGACGACGAGGCGCACGTCCGCGCCGCGCGTCAGGCGCGGGTCGACGGTGAGCACGAAGTCGCCCTTCTTGGAGCGGATCACGGCGCCCGCGTCGTCCGCAGTGCGGTCGAGCAGGTCGCCGGCGCCACGGGCGATGACGCCCAGCAGGTCCTCCAGGAGCGCCTCGAAGTCGCCACCCTTGGCGGCGGACTTCGCCCGCTCGGAGGCCCGGGCGGCCGCGGCGGCCTCGATGGCCGTGAGTCGGTCATTGAGCCTGGCGAATCCTTCGTTGATCTCGACGCGGAACTGGTGGAGGGGCGAGTTGAGGCGCGTCGGGTCGAGCAGGAGCGCAAGGCGCGAGGCGTCGCCGTCGAAGTAGCGGCCCAGCAGCTCCTGCATGCGGCCGATGGCGCTGTCGCGCTTGGCCGGGTCGAACAGCTCGTTGACGTAGGCGCGCAGGGCGCCCTTGTCGCCGAGGAAGCGCTCCAGCGTGCGCGGCAGGCGGCCGTCGCCGTCGGCGAAGTTCTGGCGCAGCGCCTCCTCCAGCGCCCGCGCGGCGCGCTCGTTCGTGGCCTGCGTCTGGGCGAGCAGCGACTCGAACTCGCGCCGCACGACGTCCACGTTGACGCTCACGCCGGCGTCCTGGAGGGCGGTCAGGCCGATGCGCAGCGCCCGCTCGACGAGGACCGGTCGATCATCGGCCGGACGCTCGGCGACGAACGCTGCGAGGCCGGGGTCGTGGAGCGTGAGGCGCTCGACGACGATGCGCTCGCCCTCGATGCGCACGCTCCCCACGCCGTTGCCGGCGGGGCTGGTCGGTAGCTGGACGATGTTCGTGGCGGGTTCCATGCCCCGCATCCTGGCCCCCGCCCGTGCCACCTTGCGTGTCACAGGCTACCGTGCATCGGTCTTGACATCGAGCATGCCTAGGCTGATATCATGATGCCATGCCCCGTTTGATCATCACGTTGACCGCGGACCAGGACAGCCGTCTCCGCAGCATCGCGCGCGATCGGTCCGCATCGATGGCCGAGGTCGTTCGAAGCGCCATCGACGCCCTCCCGGCGATGCCGACGATCGATCGTGCAGAGCGGATCCGACGGATCCTCGAGGTGTCCGGCAAGTACCGCTCCGGGCTGCCCGATGTCGCAGAGAACCACGACTTCTACCTGGGCGAGGATCTGCTCGATTGGCGATCTTCGTAGACACCTCGGCGATCTACGCCCTGCTGGCGGACGATGACTCGAGCCACGCCGCCGCCGCCGCAACGTTCAGCGTGCTCGGTGAGAGCGAGGAACTGGTGACCCACGGATACGTCGTGTCCGAGGCGGCCGCGCTCGTGCAACGACGCCTCGGGCCGGAGGCGCTCCGAACGCTGCTGTCGGAGGTCCTGAAGATCCTGGACGTGGAGATGGTCGATCGCGCGACGCACGATGCAGCAGTGGCATCGCTGCTCGCGTCGGTCGATCGCCGGATCTCGTTCGTCGACTGGACGAGCTTCGTCTTCATGCGAGCCCGGGGCATCATGGATGCGCTCGCTTACGATCGCGACTTCGCCGCCCAGGGGTTCCGGCTCGGCCCCGGTGCGAACACCAAGACCGACCCCGCCATCTCCACGTAGCGGCAGAGGGCGTTCGCCTTCCACATCTGCTCGGGGGTGCGGCAGGGGACGTCGAGCAGCCTGGGACTCGCGACGAGGATGGCCAGGGCGCGCGCCCGCGAGATGGCCACGTTGAGGCGGTTGCGCTCGTAGAGGAAGTCCATGCCCCGCGGCGCGTCCTCGGCGGACGAGCTGGCCATGGAGTAGATGGCGACCGTGCCCTCCTGGCCCTGGAACTTGTCCACGGTGCCGACGCGGGCCCGGAGGCCGAGACGTCGCTCCACCGCCCGCTCGATGGCGGCCACGTGGGCGTTGTACGGCGCCACGACGACGATGTCCCCGGCCGTGAGCGGCCGGACGGCGCCGTAGCGGTCGGTCCACGGGCGGCCGATGAGGCCCTCGAGGGCGCGGGCGACCGCGTCGGCCTCCTGCGGCGAGTCGGAGTCGTTGCCCGCATGCTCGATCGGCAGCCAGCGCAGCCCCATCCCCCCTTCGATCGACTGCCTCGCCGTCGATGGGTCGGTGCCCAGCCGCCGGTCGTAGAAGGCCTCCGAGATGTACGCGTTGACCTCCGGGTGCAGGCGGAAGGTGCGGTCGAGGAAGAGGCCGAGCCCCGGCGGCACCGTCAGCGCGCTGCCGACGAGATGCTCGAGCGCCGACGCGCCGGATCCGTCGGGATGGACGCCCGGCGAGACCTGGGGCAGCTGGTTCGGGTCGCCGAGGAGGACGAACGAGTGCGTCGCCCCGCTCATGGCCACGACGTTCGCCAGCGACATCTGGCCGGCCTCGTCGACGACGAGAACGTCGAGCGCGTCGCTCATGTCCGGACGGGCGAAGAGCCAGGCTGTGCCGGCCGCGATGTCGTACCGCCCGGCGCGCATCGCGGGGCCGACCTCCTTCGGGTCGTCGGCGAGCGTCACCGACGCCAGGTGGGCG
>Ga0209642_10001586_pt1 | contig 15136 bp, 13 predicted proteins | sample RifCSP19_2_FD_184025 | JGI IMG/M metagenome (GOLD analysis project Ga0209642, IMG submission 184025) | Soil microbial communities from Rifle, Colorado - Rifle CSP2_sed 19_2 (SPAdes) (version 2) | ecosystem: Environmental > Terrestrial > Deep subsurface > Rock core/Sediment | place: Rifle... | reverse complement strand
ACCATACAGTAACTGTGCAAATTCATTTATTGAACTAGCAAAGATTAATGAAAACCCAAATGAGAAAGAGAAATTATTTAATCAGGGATTGCAATTCGGTGATGAAGCCGAAAAAATTATTAATGGATTTGGATCATATAACATGGCTTGTATTTATTCTCTCTTAGGAAATGTAGATGCTTGTAGAGCGGCTCTAGAAAAATCGAAGAAGTTTAGTTTTTTACCACCTTGTTATCATTTAAAGTCGGATAAGGATTTAGATAATGTTCGGGCTGAGGAGTGGTTTAAGGAGTTCATAAAATAAATTTTCAATAAAAATAATCTATATCTCTCATATACGAATTCATCTTCAAGCCCTTCAATTTAATGACCGAGGAAGATTATCGAACGGTTGGTTTCAAATCAGGTTTAGAAATTCATCAACAGTTGCTTACGGAGAAAAAACTTTTCTTTCATTGTCCTGCCGGCTTATACAGCAAGAATTATGATGCTGAAATTCTTCGTCATATGCATCTAACACTCTCTGGAATTCAATTCATTTCTTCTTCATTATCACAAACGATAAATCATCGCTTGCTTTTGCTTCGCCCCGGAATAGATCCACTGCATTTAAAATATTTCTTCCCAATTCTGATGCCGATAAGCTGTAATTATTTTTTAACAGATTAAAAAATTTATCTCGTCCAAAAAATTGGTTATATTCATTTATGCATTCGATTACTCCATCCGAATAAGCTAAGAAAATATCCTGGGGATTAAGCTCAGCAGTCATATCATGATATTCAGCATTTTGCATCAGTCCCAAAGCTGCATCGCCTTTTGACTGCTCTTTGATTCCATCTTTATTAATAATTAGGGGAGGGAAGTGTCCGGCATTCACAAATTTAATTTCACCTGAGGTTGTGGAGATTTCCAAATAAATCATCGAGGCAAAAAGATTTGGTAAACTATCACGATGAAAAACATGGTTAGTCTTTTTAGCGAGCTCAGAAGTTTTTTGAGAATCTTCAGCGACTGCTCTAATTGTTGCTTGAAGTTTTGCAGTTAGCAGTGCGGCGCTCAATCCTTTACCGGCAACATCCGCAATTGTTATTGCTATTCTGTCTTCGTTGATTTTTAGAAAGTCGACAAGATCACCGCTAACATCATTAGCAGAACGAGTAAAAAGCATAATATCCCAGCCATCAACAGCAGGATTTTCCGGCGGCATCAAAGCACGCTGAACTTTTTGTCCTTCTTCAAGTTCGCTTTTAGCAATAAGCTTGTCCCTTAGTTCAAGAATTAATACGAACAAAATTAAGAGTCCGCCAAGGAAAGAATCATTTGTTGTGATGTTTGCGCCATTTACAGAGACTGAACGACCAAGAAGCAAAAGAATAGTCCCAAGCAAAACGAAGAATCTTCGAAGAGGAGTTAAGTGAAAATATGCACTTTTTATTAAGTACCAGAATTGACTGAAAAATCTTTTTAAACCTGAGGTTTGATCAAGCTTTCGTTTTTGTTCTTCATCAAGATAAAAATCTTTTAAATCTTTGAACTCGCGTTTAATATCCTGCCTGAATCTGATTTGTCTGATATCTTTGAAAATATTTCCCCGATTCGAATTTTTGTAATTGAAATTATCATTCATTTTCAATCCCCGTCATTTTTATTTGAATATATTCAGTCACAGTCAAAACATACGGATTGATTTGCTGTTTTTCAATATTTCATTGATGGACGGTAATTCTGGCTGAATAAGGATGTAAATAGATTATTACTAAAAAAATAGATTTGAGATTTTTTTAGTCCAGTTTTCCTTCCTGCCACAGGCTGATAAACTTGAGAAGGTAACTGAAGGGATGTGTTTATAACTTAAGCACAAAAAGACCTTTACACCTAAATCCCTTCTCAAAAGGTGAAAAGCAAGCAATCTTTTATTCTAATTAGCTAGTATAATTTTCCTTTCTTAATTTTCGAATAGCAAAAACGATATTAAATTTGAAAGATAAAGATTCCCAAATATCAACCACCTACAATTCCGCTTTGGATTTTGCGAGGAAACATTATGAAAATTTTCCTGTTGTATCTTTACTCATCCCAAAAGAGTTAAGAAAACATATCGCAATAATTTATTTGTTTGCGCGAACTGCCGATGATATTGCTGACGAAGGAAACTTGAGTGAGAATGAAAGGTTGCAGCAGTTAAATGATTTTGAAAATTCTCTCCATAATTTGCTAATCGGTAATTTCAAATCACACTTTGAAGAAGCACTTCATCATACAATCATACAAAAAAATCTTACACCTCAGATGTTCTACGATTTACTGAAAGCATTTAAACAGGATGTAATTAAAAAGCGGTACGAAAATTATGATGAACTTCTTTTTTACTGCAAACATTCAGCGAATCCAATTGGAAGGTTGATTCTTGAACTATTCAACATAAGGAGCGAGGAAGCATTTAATTTTTCAGACAAGATTTGTACAGCACTTCAACTGACTAATTTTTATCAAGACATTGAAATAGATTACCAAAAGGGCAGGATTTACTTTCCGGAAAATGAGATGAAATTATTCGAAGTGACTGAAAATATATTTGCGATGAAAGAAAATAATGTTAATTTGAAAAAGCTGTTAAAACACAATATTGAGCGAACTCAAAAAATGTTCGATGAAGGGAAAAATCTTTTAATGTTTCTTAACGGAAGATTGAAGTTTGAAATTAAATGGACTATACTCGGCGGTGAAACGATCTTGCAAAAAATTAGGAATAATGATTACAAAATCTTTAATGCCCGTCCGAAGTTGACAAAAAGAGATTTCGGTGCCTTATTTATAAAGTCATTTTTAGTTTAATGATGGAATCAGCAAAAAATATCGCAAAGAAAAGTAAGAGCAGCTTCTACTATGCTTTTAATCTTTTGCCGGAACCAAAACGTGAAGCGATGAACACGGTTTATGCTTTCTGCAGGCAAACAGATGACATTGTTGATAACAACTCTGATTCCGATGACTTGAAATATGAGAAGCTTCACAGGTGGCGAGTTGAATTAGAAAAATCTGTGAAAGGGAATTCAAATTATCCTTTGCTGAATAAACTTGGTATAACAATAGCGCAGTTCAACATTCCTCTTGATCCTTTCTTTGAACTTCTTAAAGGAATGGAAATGGACCTTCAAACTGATCGTTATCTTACTTTTGATGATCTGAAAATTTATTGCTACCGTGTTGCATCAACTGTTGGACTTATGTGCATTGAAATATTTGGATACAAGAATAAATCAACCCGCGATTTTGCAATTGATCTGGGAATCGCTCTACAGCTTACAAATATTTTACGGGACGTAAAAAAGGATTCGCAGGCAGGACGGATCTACCTGCCGCAAGAGGACCTGATTAAATTCAGTTACTCCGAAGCCGACATTATTAAAAATGTTTACAACCAGAATTTTATTGATTTGATGAAGTTTGAATCCGAGATAGCAAATAAATATTTTGAAAATGCCACTAGGGATTTGGACTTAGATGATAAACCTGCAATGTTTGCCGCAAGAGCAATGCAGCATATTTATTTTAAGCTTCTCCAAAAAATTATTGATGCTGAGTATGATGTATATCAAAAAAATATTAAGGTTTCCAATCTTGAAAAGGTTGGAATATCGCTTGGAGTTTGGGTTAAGTACAGTTTAGTTTACTAATGAAAAAGTGTTTGGTTATCGGGGGAGGATTCGCCGGACTTTCCGCTTCAGTTCACCTTTCAAATGCAGGATACCAAGTTGAATTGATCGAAGCATCTCCAAAACTCGGAGGAAGAGCTTTTTCTTTCATTCACAAACCAACAAACACGCTCATTGATAACGGACAGCACATCATGATGGGCTGTTACAAGCAAACACTGAAGTTTCTTGGAGTTATCAATGCTTTAAATAAAATTGAAATTCAAGAAAAGCTTAGTGTAAAATTTATAAGTCCAAACTTCGAGCTTTATGTACTGAAAGCAACTTCCTTATTTTATCCATTCAACTTGTTGGGTGCAATTCTGAATTATTCAGCGATTTCACTTCGGGAAAGACTATCCATCCTGCGTTTTTTTCTAAAGCTTCCTCTCTTTGCTCAGCGTGATTTAAGTAAAATGTCAGTTGATGATTTGCTCGCACAAGAAAATCAAAATGAAAATGTTAAAAAAGCATTTTGGGAAATCATTTGTGTTGGCGCGCTGAATACTAATCTTAAAAAAGCATCCGCAAAAGTTTTTGTGGATATCTTAAAAGAAATTTTTCTCAAAGGAAGTTTTGGCTCAAAAATTATTCTGCCAAAGACAAACTTGAGCGAAACGTATTGTTTACCCGCAAAGCAGTTCGTTGAAGCGAAAGGTGGAAAAATATTTCTCTCCGAAAGAGCCGAAGAGATAAAAGTTGAAAAGAATAGAGCTGTTGAAGTTCGAACAGATAAAAGAAGAATTGCAGAATTTGATTTTATGGTTTGCGCTGTTCCTTTTTATGCTGCGCAGAAATTCCTTTCATTCTCATTTTCAAATGATTTCAATCCACAATACTCCTCAATCCTAAATGTGCATGTTTGGCTGGCTGAAGCTAAAAAGGAAAACTGGTATGGTAAAAATTTTTATGCATTGATCGGCTCTAAGCTTCATTGGGTTTTCAATCATGATTCTCATCTTACCTGTGTAATTAGCGATGCGGATTACTTGTTGAACTTATCAGATGAAGAAATAATGAACATGATTTATTCAGAACTTGAAAGGTATATGAACATAACAAAGCATGACATTAAGGATTATTTTATGATCAAAGAAAAGCGCGCAACGTTTATTTCTTCAAATGAAATTCTGAACAATCGTCCTAACTCTGAAACTGAAGTCAAAAATCTTTTTCTTGCAGGTGATTGGGTAAACACGGGGCTGCCGACAACAATTGAAAGCGCGGTGAAGAGTGGGAGAGTGGCGGCGGAAGCGGTGGCGTCTAATTAAAAATCCAAAATCGACCTTGATTTGATAAGTATAATTTTTTATTGAACAGAAAGAAGCGCCTCAACACAACCAACTTCTACTGCAGTCATATTGAAGCGCTTAAAGATTGTTTTCCTTTGTTTAGAATAAATTACCCACTAAGTTATCTGCGACCGAAAATAATTTTCAAGCCACCTCGCTTTTAACTTCTTTTTCATCTGTGAGTTGATTTTCTAAGAATAGTTCATAAGCTCCGAGGTCTAAAAATCCATGCCCGGATAAGTTGAAAAGAATTGTTTTTTTCTCCCCATTTTCTTTGCATCGCAAAGCTTGTTCAATTACTTCTTTAATTGCATGAGCGCTTTCCGGTGCGGGGACAATTCCTTCCGTCTGTGCAAATAATTGTGCCGCTTCAAACACTTCTATCTGATCATAAGCATTTGCAGTTATTGCACCGATGCTATATAACAGAGCAATGCTTGGCGCCGTACCGTGATAACGCAAACCGCCGGCATGTATCTTTGGCGGAATGAAATCATGTCCAAGTGTGTACATTTTAAGGAGCGGTGTCATTCCCGCTTCATCACCAAAATCATATTCATATTTACCTTTTGTAAGTGATGGACATGATGCTGGCTCGACAGCGATCGCCTGAAGTTTCTTTTTTGAACCGCTTAGCTTATCGCGTAAAAATGGAAAAGAAATTCCAGCAAAGTTGCTTCCGCCTCCAACACACCCGATAACAATATCCGGATATTCATCAAACATTTCCATTTGAATTCTAGCTTCCTCACCAATAATAGTTTGATGCAAAAGCACGTGATTTAACACACTTCCCAAGCTGTAATTTGTATCATCCCGCTGAACCGCTGTTTCGATTGCCTCGCTAATTGCTATTCCAAGTGATCCGGGGGAATCGGGATCATCACCCAATACTTTTCTTCCTGCATTTGTAAGAGTAGAAGGACTTGCATGTACCTCTGCGCCGAATAATTTCATAAATGTTTTACGGTAGGGTTTTTGGTTATAGCTTACCTTCACCATAAAAACTTCGCACTCCATTCCGAAGTGTTTACAAGCCATTGCCAGTGCGCTGCCCCATTGACCAGCCCCCGTTTCTGTTACAAGCTTTTTTATTCCTGCTTGTTTATTGTAGTATGCCTGCGGGTAAGATGTATTTGTTTTGTGGCTTCCGGTTGGGTTTGCGCCCTCATACTTGAAAAATATTTTTGCTGGAGTAATTAATGCTTTTTCAAGATTGCTTGCACGGATGAGCGGGGTAGGTCTGCTGAACTTGTACAAATCTCTAACTTCATCCGGAATTTCCACAAAGCGTTCTTGTGTTACCTCCTGTTTGATAAGCTCCATTGGAAATATTGCCGAAAGATCTTGCGGACCTATTGGCTGCTTAGTAGCAGGATGAAGCGGCGGATCCATTTGAACCGGAACATCGGCAAGAACATTGTAATAATATGTCGGCATTTGCGACTGAGAAAGAAAAACGATTTTGTTGTGTGACATGTGAACCTCCTGTTGTTGATAAATGTTTCTTAATTACAGTTTCAGCAAAAAAAAACCGCTGAATGTTGGTTCACGGCTGGATACAAAAAGGCCGTGAACGGTTCTACCATCCACGGCTTATTGTTAAAATTTATTTAAAGCATTAGGACGGCAGTGAAATTATTCTCCACCACCAATTATTTGCGATATTTTGATTTCTTGAATTCACAACGCTAAACTAACATCCTATGAATTTATTGTCAAGAGTAAAATTGAATATTATTAACTCACCTTTCGCAAAATTTTTATGCATCAACCCCGCCATTTATGGCGGGGTTGGAACAAATGCAGACGCCACAGGCTTTAGCCACAATCTGAGATATTAATGGGCTAAAGCCCAAGTATTTGGGCTTATTTAGACCCCCAGCATAAATGCTGGGGTTACTTGATGAGGCAGTATGCGTAAGGTGACTTATTAAATTTTCATGCCTTAAACCTAAGTTCATCCTCAGACTTTATTCTCCTTCTGTTTTTTAGAGAAGTTAGAGCCATGAAATAATTTCAATGTCCTATTGCAGTTTGAATGGGATATTATAAAGTTGAGTAAGGGAAAATATTTTACTTTTAACAGACTGATCTAAGATTTCAATGTACCCTGAAAAATATGTAAAGAGATTCCGCTTAGTGGCTGCGATATCGTGGTTAGGGTTTGGAGTTTTAGCTATTGTATTAATGCTTCTTTCAGTTATTCCGAGAATTGCAATTGTACCATTCATTGCTTTGGCAGTAGGAACAATTCCAATATTAGTTTTTAGGGTATTTAACAAAGTTGAATGCCCTCGATGCAAACATAAAATGAAAATACACTCCCGCTTTCCTCATTTAATTTATAAGTGTACCAGATGTGATCATATAATTAACACTCACGTCTATTCAGATTTCTAATTAAGTTGATAGATGAATGAATTTACCATTAGGTGAGACTCACTTTGAAGGCCACCTTACGCGCTAAGTGAGTCTCACCTATTCTTAAATAATTATTGTTGACTTGCTAATGTTTTCAAATCAAATACTGTTACTTCAGGTAAATTATACCTGGTTGATTGGCTTGTCAGCTTGCGGTAAAGTTCTTCTTTATTTTTGAATTCCCTTAAATAAAAACATCTGACCTTGTTACGGTTTTTTATCAGCCAGTTCAAAGTAATTTTCATCTTCTCAAGATCTTCTTCATTTGGCAGCATATCTGTGTGAATAGTTTGAGCAAAATAATCGTCAATGGCTTCCTCAAAGAAATCCTTTTCTTTCATGCTTTGTTTCTTCACATAAATTTTCCCCGATAACAACAAAACATAATCTCTTGTAAATGTCTCATTTATTTCGAACAACACATTTGCCCGGTTTACCGGCTCGGCTAAGAGGGAAGTCTTGTGCGTTTGTGAAAGAATAAGATCAATGATTTCTTTTACTTCCTGAGCATTTTCAAACTTTTGCTTGGTGGAGTAATCTTTCATCTTATTAATCATACGATTCAAGGCAAACTGATTTTTCCCATACATAAACTCATAAACTTTTTCCAGTTCACCTAAATATTTTTCTGTGTCTTTATTTTCGCACGGGGCTAAACATCTGTCAATATCGGCAAGAAAGCATCGTTTATTTTTTGCAAAATCCTTATCGGTGCATTCTCTAATCGCAAAAGTTTTGTTTATCATTTCAAACATCGAGAGAGCTTTTTTCTTTGTCCCGAACAAACCAAAATAATCATTACCGTCAAAATCAAAGTGATTGCTTATTTCCAAATCGGGGAATTTATGAGTTGTGTTCACTCTCAAAAAATATTTGTTGCCATATCTTTTAAGCTGCGTATTCAGCCGCGGATTTTTTGTTTTGATTGATTCCGCTTCTTTGAGAAGCGCAGTAAGCTCAGAGTTGGTCAATTCAATTTTCAGCTTTGAGGCACTCTTTACAATTTTCTTAGCTTTTCGTGGAGCTGTCTGAGAAAAATAGGAGTGAACTCTTTCCCTCAACGACTTTGCTTTTCCTATGTAAATTATTTTGCCTTTAGAATTAAGAAAATAATAAACACCCGGTGCATCCGGCAGCGAATCAAACTCGCTTAATATCTTACTTTTAAGATTAGCTCCATCTATTCGCGAAGCTGCTGCATATTGGATATTTATTAATTCGGAGAGAGTCTCGAAGCCAAGATTCTTTTTAACATGCTTAGCCATTTTAATTAATATTTTTGCAGTTGTTTCCGCATCTCCTAAAGCTCTGTGGTAGGAACTGTTTTTTATTTTTAGAAATGATGAGACAGCGCCAAGCGATTTGCTTTTGAGCAATGGAAAAATTCTTTTTGCAACACGCAGTGTACAAAGGTTTGGATTTTTAAGTTCCTCTCTTCCGCAGTATTTAAATTCTCGTTTCAAAAAGCTATTATCAAACGGCAGATTATGTCCTGTCACTACATCATTTCCGATAAACTCAATCACATCATCTGCAATGTCATCAAAGAAAGGAGCATCATAAACATCATCATTTGATATTCCGGTAAACCCTGTTATAAAAGCAGGAATTTCTCTGCCGGGATTTATCAAGGAATGATACTTCTCCACTATCTTTAAATTTTTTACGCGGACAATACCAACTTCAATTATATTATTGTACTGTGGTGAAAGTCCTGTCGTTTCCACATCAAGCACACAGAAGCTTGCTTTATCAATTGGTAAGGAAAGTATTTCTTCGTAATTCATTTTTTGTTAGCAAAACTATTTAGCGGTGGTGTTTTTCTTTTTATTTAGTTGCAATGTGAATATATTTCAACTCAAATTTACAAAAGATATGAGCTATTTAAATACAATTTTTATCGGTGATATTATCGGCAAGCCCGGTATGGATATAGTTAGCATGTGGCTTCCGGGATTAATTCAAAAATATAAAGCGGACTTTGTAATCGCTAACGGCGAAAATGTTTCTGATGGAAAAGGATGTACTGACAAAGAGGGAAGAGAGCTTTTTGCACTTGGTGTACATGTTATCACCGGAGGAAATCATACATGGGATAAGCATCAATCTCAGGATTATTTGAAGAATGAACCGCGATCACTTCGTCCTTTGAATTATCCCAAAGGAACTTATGGCAACGGGTTTTATGTTGCCGAAACAAAAAAAGGAAAAGTTGCTGTGGTGAATTTGCAGGCAAGATCATTTATGGCAACAATTGACTGTCCTTTTAGAACTGCAGATTATTTCTTGCCACGATTAAAATCGGAAACGAAAGCTATCTTCATTGATTTTCATGCCGAAGCAACAGCAGAAAAAATTGCAATGTCTCATCATGTTGATGGAAAAATCAGTGCGCTAATCGGTACGCACACACACGTTCAAACTGCTGATGAACGGATAATGCCGCAAGGAACAGGTTATATTACCGATGTTGGAATGACCGGTCCTTATGACTCAGTAATTGGAATGAAGAAACAAGCCGCATTAAACAGATTCATTCTTCAAACACCTCAAAAGTATGAAACCGCAAGCGACGATGTTCATCTTTGCGGATTATTTTTAAAAGTTGATCTTGATACTGGTAAAACTTTAGAAATCGAACGCATTCTTTTCCCGGAGTTCATAAGGAAATCCGAATAATTTCTAATGATCAATTTTCCTTTACCACGACTTGATAGAGATCCTGAACTAAATAAATTACTTTTACCTTACTGCCGTCTTAAACTTGGTAAAGTATGGACTGATGAACAGAAGCTTCATCGAGTTGCATGTATTGATGCTTGCGACAATTCAGTAGTTCAAAAAATGTTAAATAAAGAAAAAGCGGTTCTCGCAATTCAAGATCCCCCTTATAATTTTGTTGCATTTGAAGAGCAGAAGGTTGAACGATTCATTTCGTGGTGCGAATCATGGATCGAAACTACTTTCAATGCCTTAGCGAAAGATTCTGCTTTGTACATTTGGCTTGGTGCAGATCAAAATGAAAATTTTCAACCCTTCCCTCAGTTTATTTTGATGATGGGCAATTCTGGATTCAAATCTAGAAGTTTCATTACGATGCGGAATCAGCGCGGTTACGGAACGCAGAAAAATTGGATGTCGGTTCGTCAGGAATTGCTTTATTATAACAAAGGTAATTCTAAATTTAATGTAAATTCTGAATATACTGACATTCCAAAAGTGCTTAAAGGTTACTACAAAAAGGTTAATGGAAGAATAACCGAAAATTCTGAGCGGAGTAAATCAGAAAATATTCGTGCGGGAAATGTTTGGATTGATATTCAACAGGTATTCTATCGTATGGATGAAAATGTTAACGGATGTTTTGCCCAAAAACCCCTAAAGTCAATTGAGCGAATAATACAAGCAAGCAGCAAAAAAGGAGAACAAGTACTAGATTTATTTTCTCACTCGGGTACTACTTTATTAGCTGCAGAAAAACTAAATCGCCGTGCATTTGTTAGTGATATTGATCCTGTCTTTTGCGAAATTTCAATTAGAAGATTAGAACATTTTAGGAATAAGAGAAAAACCGGCTGGCAGAACTCAAATCCATTTGCAGATGAGATCGTGAAGGATAAGAAATTGAGAAATTATTTGGTTAATAAATACGAGATAAAAATTCCAAATAAGATTTATGCGGATACTGAAGAATTAATCTTCTAAACTTAAAGGTATTATGACGATAATTGACGGAAAAAAAGTAGCAGCAGAAATTCGAGAAGAGCTGAAAAAAGAAATTGATAAACTAAAATCGGAGAACAAACCTGTGCCGGGTTTAGTTGCCATTCTGGTCGGTAACAATCCTGCGTCTGAGTCTTATGTGCTGGGTAAAAGTAAAGCTTGTGAAGAAATTGGCATGATAACCAAAACCGAAAAGCTTTCTTCTGAAATTTCTGAAAAGGATTTACTTGAGTTAATTCAAAAATATAATTCTGATAAAAATTATAATGGAATTCTTGTTCAACTGCCTTTGCCCAAGCACATCAATGAAAGTAAAGTTATTGAAACTATTTTACCGAGTAAGGATGTGGATGGTTTTCACCCAATTAATGTCGGGAATCTCGTAATTGGCAATGATACGTTTGTGCCATGCACGCCTGCAGGAATTCAAGAATTATTGGTGAGGTACAACATTCCAATAAAAGGTAATCATGTTGTCGTTGTTGGTCGAAGTAATATTGTCGGAAAACCTATTGCGAATATTTTATTGCAGAAAAAAGAAAATGCTAACGCTATTGTAACTATTTGTCATTCTGCTGCTAAAGATATTACTTACTTCACAAAGCGAGCAGATATTTTAATTGCTGCTATTGGACATCCAAAGTTTGTAAAAGCAGAAATGGTGAAAGATGGCGTTGTGGTAATTGATGTCGGAATAAATAGAGTGAGCGATAAATCTCACCCGAAAGGTTACAGAATAGTTGGCGATGTGGATTTCGATGAAGTAAGTAAAAAAGCGTCTTTCATTACTCCAGTTCCTGGCGGTGTTGGACCAATGACCATCGCAATGCTATTAAAAAATACATTCAAAGCGTACTTGATTCAAAAGTCTCCGCCAAAGGCGGATCAGCCCTCCAGCTGAAAAAGTCAAAGGTCAAATGTCAAAAAATAATGTGGTTGATATTTAAATAAGATTTTGTTGGGTGAGCAAATAATGACGAATTATTGATTAACTTACGTTAAGCAAGGTACTGATAAAAATTTACAAACAAACCCAGTTCCTTTGATTTTTTGTACTATGCGTTAGGAACTGGGTTTGTATTCCTCACTTTTGCGTAAGGTAAATGATTAATAAAAAATGATACTTGATGTTATTGTTAGAAAAACTGATGATGGATTTACTGCAGAGATTCCATCAATAAAAGGATGTGAATCATGGGCACATGATGAGGAAACTGTTCTGAATAAAATATTGGAAATTGCATCTTTCTATTTGAAAATGGATTCCTTAAAAAAATTAAAACTCGATAAAGCACGAGTTTCAAAAAATAAATCTGTGTATAAGCTTGTAGTTGAAAAAGAATTCCAGTGAAAGAATTTAAATCAGAACGAAGACTGCAAAAAATTACTAAAGTTGTAAAGTCACGTCAACATTCACTCCATGTTGTTTTAGAAAATATTCATGATCCACACAACGTCAGTGCCATATTCCGAACTTGTGATGCAGTTGGTGTTCCAAAAGTCTCACTGATTTATTATCTGGAAAAGTTTCCTAAGATCGGAAAGAAATCTTCAGCATCTGCATTTAAATGGGTAGAGAAAGAAAAATTCAGCAGTGTTAGCGAATGTTATGATTCATTGAAAAAAAGTGGATACACTATTTACGCTTCAACTATTTCAGATGAAGCTAGTGATCTTTATAAACTTGATTTCAAAAAAAAGATTGCAATTGTTTTTGGCAATGAACATCGAGGTGCTTCCGATGAAGCTGCAAAATTGGCTGATAAAAAATTTAAGATTCCAATGTATGGAATGGTGCAGAGCTTAAATGTTTCCGTTGCTGCTGCCATTGTTTTGTACGAAGCACTCAGACAGAGAATGAAAAAAGGATTTTACGCTAAAAGCGAGCTGAACGAAAGTGCGTTAGAAGAGTTGATTGAAAAATGGGCAAGGAAGTAAATGGTTCAAGAGTTTAATCGTATAGAAAACGTAAGCGGCAAATTAAATTTACCGGGAGATAAATCAATTTCCCATCGTGCAGTTATTTTTTCTGCAATGGCTGATGGAGTTTCGGAGATCACTAATTTTTCAGATGGTGAAGATGTTAATTCTACAATTACTTGCATGGAATCTATTGGAGCAGTTATTGAAAGAGCAGGAAGGTCAGCTAAGGTTCGAGGAAAAGGATTTAAAAAATTCACAAAGCCAAGCTCAATGCTAAATGCTGGAAATTCCGGAACAACCACTAGACTGCTGAGCGGGTTGTTAGCTGCTCAAAATTTTGAGTCAATAATTATTGGAGATGATTCTCTTTCCAAAAGACCGATGGAGAGAGTAATACAACCGCTGAAATTAATGGGTGCAGGTATTGAATCAACAGATAGCGGAACTTTGCCTATTAAAATATTTCCCGTTAAGAAACTAAACCCAATTGATTATCAATTACCGGTTGCAAGTGCACAGGTTAAAAGTGCTGTGCTAATTGCTGCGCTTCATTGCGATGGAATTACTTCGGTTACGGATAAATATGCAACACGTGATCATACTGAGAGAATGCTTAATCTTAAAACTTCATTCCTATCTGGCAATCACAAAAATGAAAAAGTGATTTATTCATCCAAAGAAAATTATCCTGTTCCAAAATCTTATTTCATTCCATCTGATATTTCTACAGCATCTTTTTTCATTGTTCTTACTTTACTATCAAAAAATTCCGAGTTGATATTACATGACGTCAGCTTGAATGAAACAAGAATCGGTATTCTAAAAGTACTTAAAGAAATGGGCGGCGATATTGAAATTCAAAATGAAAAAGAAAGCAACGGAGAACCATTCGGCGATATTGTTGTAAAAAGCAGTAAACTGAAAAATGCTGCGATCAAGAATGAAATCATTCCAAATATAATTGATGAAATACCAATACTTTCGGTAGCCGGATTATTCGCAGAAGGCAGCTTCCAAATTCAAAATGCGAAGGAGCTGAGAAAGAAGGAATCCGATAGAATAAATTCATTATGTTATAATTATAGATTGCTCGGCTTAAATGTGGATGAAACTCCTGATGGATTTTCAGTCTCGGGTGAAATTAAACATTATTCACCTGCATTCGAAAGTTTTGACGACCACAGAATTGCGATGGCGTTGTCGGTTCTTTCAATGCTGTTGAAAGATGGTGCAAAAATGAATAAGTTTGAGTGTGTCGGTATTTCTAATCCAAATTTTATTTCTCAACTAAAAAGAATTGTTAGCTAAATCATGGCTGAAGTAACCTTAAAAAATGTAACTAAAGTTTATGAGGGCGGTCAAGTGGCTGCTAAAGACATAAATATAAATGTTCATGACAAAGAATTTGTAGTATTGGTTGGGCCTTCAGGATGTGGAAAATCCACCACTTTAAGAATGATTGCCGGGCTTGAGGAAATCACTTCAGGTGAATTATTTATTGATAACAAGAAAGTAAATGATGTTTCACCGAAAGACAGAGACATTGCAATGGTTTTTCAAAATTATGCTTTGTATCCCCACATGACGGTTTATGAAAATATGGCGTTTGGTTTAAAGCTTAGGAAATTTCCTAAAGAAGAAATCAAACAGCGTGTTACGGATGCAGCCAAAATTTTAGGCTTGGAAGATTATCTCACGCGAAAACCAAAAGCGCTTTCAGGCGGGCAGCGACAGAGAGTTGCAGTCGGTCGTGCAATTGTTAGAAAGCCAAAAGTATTTTTATTCGATGAACCTCTGAGCAATCTTGATGCAAAACTCCGTGTTCAGATGAGAACTGAAATTTCAAAGCTTCATCAGAATCTTGGTGCAACGATGATTTATGTTACACATGATCAAACAGAAGCAATGACTATGGGTGATAGAATAGTGATTATGAAAGACGGTATAGTTCATCAAGTAGATACTCCGCTGAATCTATACAATCACCCGGTGAATAAATTTGTTGCAGGATTTATCGGAAGTCCATCCATGAATTTTATTGAAGGAAAATTATTCCAGGAAGACGGACTGTCTTTC
>Ga0209642_10001584_pt1 | contig 15145 bp, 9 predicted proteins | sample RifCSP19_2_FD_184025 | JGI IMG/M metagenome (GOLD analysis project Ga0209642, IMG submission 184025) | Soil microbial communities from Rifle, Colorado - Rifle CSP2_sed 19_2 (SPAdes) (version 2) | ecosystem: Environmental > Terrestrial > Deep subsurface > Rock core/Sediment | place: Rifle... | reverse complement strand
TTCGCCCAGAAGGAAGTGGCGCCCACCATCAAGGACTGGGACCGCAAGCAGGAGATGGCTCCCCACATTCTGCCGCGCATGGGCGAGTTGGGCATTCTGGGACTCTGCATCCCTGTCCGTTATGGCGGCCAGGGAATGGACTACGTCTCTCTCGGGCTGTTGTGCGAGGAGCTGGAGGCAGTTGACACATCCCTGCGAGTCGTCATGTCGGTGCATATGGGGCTGTGCAGCTTGGGTATCCTGCAATGGGGGACTGAGCAGCAGAAGGAGCATTTCCTCATTTCGCTGGCGCGCGGGGAGAAGTACGGCGCTTTCTGCCTGACGGAGCCGAGCGCCGGTTCTGACGTCGCCGGCATCACCTCGAGCGCGCGGCGGGAAGGCGAAGACTACGTCATTAGCGGCGAGAAGATGTGGATCTCAATGGCGACCAAGGCGCACACCGTGCTGTGGTTCGCACGCACCGATCGCCCTACCGATGATCGGCACGAAGGGATCACGGCATTCATTTTGGAGACCGACCGTCCCGGTGTGACTCGAGGCGACATCCACGGTAAGCTTGGTGTGCGCGCTGGCTCTACGGGATGGGTGAACTGCCAGGAAGTGCGTGTGCCGGCCTTCAACCGATTGGGTGAGGAAGGGGAGGGTTTTCGCATCGCTATGTCGTGCCTTGACAACGGCCGCTATACGGTAGCGGCTGGCGCGACGGGACTGATCCGCGCCTGTCTCGAAGCGAGTGTACGCTATGCGAAGGAGCGCCGTGCCTTCGATCGCCCCATCGGCCATTTTCAACTCATCCAGCAGAAGATCGCCCGCATGGTCCAAGCCCACGAGATCGCCCATCTGCTGTGCATGCGAGCCGGTTGGATGAAGAACCTCGGCCTACGCAACTCGCGCGAGACGTCCCTGGCGAAGTGGTATGCAACAGACGCCTCTTTTGAAGCGGCGTCGGACGCAATCCAAGTGCACGGAGCCTATGGATTTAGCGATGAGTATGACGTTGAGCGCTATTTGCGCAACTCGCGAGGCGCCATCATCTACGAAGGCACCAGCGAAATCCAGCAGCTCATCCAGGCCGGCTACGCGCTCGGGCTGAGAGAAGACAGCCCGCTGCGCTGCGAGCTTCCGGCCTTCGACCCGGCTGTATGGCGAGACGACGGCTGACCCCTCGTACCGGGGCCGCGTGAGTGTGTTTCCGACGAGTGTTCCCGTCGAATCCCAGGAGGGCATCTTGAACATCATCGTCTGTGTCAAGCAGACCCCAGACACGGCCGCCACGGTCACTGTGGAAAACGGTCGCGTGTCGTGGGGGGACGCCCCATTGGTGTTGAACCCGTGGGACGAGTACGCCGTCGAGGAGGCATTACGCACGAAAGAGAAGCACGGTGGGAAGGTGACCGTCATCACGTTGGGTCCTGAGGAGGCTAAGGAAGCCCTCAAGGTAGCCCTGGCGATGGGCTGCGACGAGGCCGTCCAGGTCAGCGACCCAGCGTTCGCCGCCGCCGACACCTTGGTCGCCTCACGAATCCTCTCGGCCGCTATCGCCAAGCATCCCGAGACGGATCTGGTGTTCTTCGGCCGCCAATCGGTCGATTCGGACAGCGGCATTACCGGCTCGCAAGTCGCCCGACGTCTCGGTTGGCCATCGCTAAGCCTCGTGGCGACCGTCAGCGCGCTGGACCCGGCGGCAAGGTCCATCGAGGTCGAGAGGATGATGGACGAAGGCCGACAGGTTGTCCGGGCGCGGCTGCCGGCCGTCGTCAGCGTGGTCAAGGAGATCAACGAGCCACGCTACCCTTCTTTCATGGGCATCCGCAAGGCCCAACGGGTGGAGATCCCCGTTTGGTCGGCGGGCGAGATCGGCCTTAGCGGCCCGTTCACCGCGGCGCTAGCCTGGCCCGAAGTCTACGCGCCGCCGAAAGTTGAGACGGTATGCGAAATCATCACGGGTGATACGCCGGAGCAGATCGCCATTCGGCTCGCCGAGCGGCTCATCGAGGAGAAGGTGATCTAATGGCCAGTCGAGTGTTTGCCTACATCGACCACTACCAAGGTCAGGCCGTCCCCGCTTCATGGGAGACGCTCGGCGCTGCGCAGAACCTGGCCGGCGCGTTCGGTGGAACTGTCACCGCGCTTGTTTTCGGACAAGGCGTCGAAGCGATTGCCGTCCAGGCGGTCCACCACGGGGCTAGCGAAGTCCTGTTGGCGGAGGATGCGAGCCTGGCCGAATTCCGCCCTGAGCCGTTTTCCACCCTGCTCAGCGATCTGTTGCGCAAGGATGGCGTGGAGGCGTTGCTTATGCCTCACACGAGCCGGACGCGCGAAATCGCTGCGCAGGTGGCCGTGGACCTCGAGACGGGCGTGGCGCCGGATGTCGTCGCGTTCGAAGTGAAGGACGGCGCGATCCTGGCGACGCGGCCGATCTACGCGGGAAAACTGTTCACGAGAGTGGTCTGCCGTGAGCGCCGGCCGCAAATCCTCACCCTGCGCAGTCGAGCCTTCCCCAAACCCGAACCGGATCCTTCGCGCAGCGGCGCCATCACGCGAGTCGCGCTGCCCGCGCTGAGCCCCCTGTCCGAAGTCTTAGGCTACAAGGAAGCCGGTGGGGGTGTAAGCCTGAGTGACGCCGCCGTCATCGTGTCTGGAGGGAGGGGCATATCGAACAACCCCTCGCTCACACCGCCAGCGGAGATCGTCGACGAGAAGGCCAAGGAGGTCTGGCGCGCGCAGCAAGGCTTTGCTTTGATCCGCGACCTGGCCGCGGTCCTTGGCGCCGCCGTCGGGGCAAGTCGCGCGGCCGTCGACGCCGGCTACATCCCGTATTCCTACCAGGTTGGCCAAACGGGCAAGGTCGTGTCACCCGATCTCTATATCGCCTGCGGCATCTCCGGCGCGATCCAGCACCAGGCGGGAATGCGCACGGCGAAGACCATCGTCGCCATCAACCGGGATGCCGAGGCGCCGATCTTCAAGCTGGCCCGGTTCGGGGCCGTGGGAGATCTCTTCCAAATCCTGCCGCCGTTGACCAAGGCGCTCAAGGAGCGCCTCGGGAAGTAGAGCGGAGGGTAGGACGGCCGTTTGGCTACGGCCCGATGAGGACTGTAGCTTCGCTGTAAGTCTCGGCCGAACAGAAACGTGCTAGCATATATTCGCAAACCGCCCCAACGATGGGCGCCAGGAGACAACACTACCAGCAGATCACAAGAGCGTCTAGTGTCCGTCCCAATGTGGTAACGGCCTGCGCTCTCAGATGTTGACGATGTCCTCCGACGCCTTGGGCGGTTTGCATTTCCGGACAACAGGAGCCCTCGCAACCCGAGGGCTCCGATGGTTTTCCGCGAATTCCCTTGAGCCTTCGGTGCCCCCGTATGACTGGACCCTTCCCACCAAGAACTAGCCGCGCAGGGAAGGCTCCACCGTAGGCTGCCGTCCGATCGACCATTCTTGGGCTCCCCTCCACTGCGCCTAGGCGTCTGGTGAGCGAGTTGTGCCGGCCGTCTCTTCCACGACCAAGAGCGCGGCCTTCGCCCTTCGTCTCTGGCCATCACTCCAACCCTCCGCGTCGACCATTGCGCGCAAGTGACGGGTAAGCGCCAGCCGCTCCTCCTGGCCTAGCATCTTGAGAGCGGCGGCGATGCGCGGTGGGTCTTCCGAGAGTAGCGACGACCAGAGCTTTTCCAGATCCTCTTGTATGCCGAACCCTCCAGCCGCAAGCCATCGAACGCCGCCAGCTTGGGCGAGCCCGATAGCAGCTCCCCCTGGCATGGCGTTGAAAGCGCTGCGCGGCGGTCTGCCGGCTTTTCCGACATCCCCAGTGTAACAAATCCTTTTCGGGTTCGTTCTCATGAATGAAGAATGCCCCCCGCCAGGGGTGGGCGGGGCTTAGTCCGGAGGGAACCTTCTTCCCCAGCCTAGACATTTGGCGTTGTCCAATACGCGTGCGGATCCCGCAGAGCACTAGCGCGGCTTCCGCGTGGCGCGCAAGCGCTCCATCGGACCCGCGCGAATGACAACGCTGCCCCAGTGTTCAAGGCCAGGCCAGACAAAGTATGACGGCAGGAGGAGGTAATGGCCATGAAACAGGAACCAAGAACGACGATGGCCTTCTGGTTGCTGATCTTCGCAGTATTCTTGGCACTTGCGCTTTCCCTCGTTGCGTCGGCAGCCTTCGCCGGGGATGCGGCTCGGCCTCAGCCGACGGAAACTCCGCCGCCGCGCGAGCCGATCGGACCGTATCCCGCGACGCGCCAACTGAACGTGCCACTGCAGCAAGGGAGCGGCCTGCCCGTCGGGCCATCGCTCACGCAACAGGCAGCTGGCAATTGGTTGACGTTCGCCCAGGAAAACTTCGAAGGGGCATTCCCCTCCAGCGGCTGGGTCGTCTCGGATTACTCTGATGATGGCTTCGAGCGCTATTGGGGCAAGACGGACTTCCTGCGTTGGGCGGGTTCCTACTCCATCTGGGCGGCGCGAGGGGGCGCCAACGGCCTCGATCCTTGGGTCGTCAACGACTACCCCCCGTATCTGAGCACGTGGCTCATCTATGGCCCTGTGAACCTGAGCGACGCCAAATCGGTCCAGACTCTGTTCTACCTCTGGCGCGATATCGAGACGAACTACGACGAGTTCTTCGTCGGCGCCTCCACCGACGGTAGCTCTTTCAATGGATTCGCCTGGAGCGGCTACGCCGTGTGGGAGCAGGAGACCGTTGACTTCTCCGAGGTCGCCGGCCAGAGCCAGGTCTGGTTCGGCTGGAACTTCGAAAGCGATGTGGACAATGGCAACTGGCAGTATCGAGGGCCATTCGTCGATGAAATCCTGATCCAGAAGAAGGTGAACTCGCCGCCTGTGGCGGACGCCGGCCGCGACCAGCCCGACTTTGCCATCGGGCAGTGGGGGCAGCTGGACGGCAGAGCCTCGTCTGACCCCGATGGGGACCTGCTCACCTACACCTGGACAGTCGTCGGCTGGCCCGCCGGCGATCCCGACCATCACAACCAGAATCTCTGCCCGGTCGCACTGTGTGACCTCGCCCCGCTCACCTTCGACGCCGACGATGTCGGCACGTGGACGATCCGACTCACGGTCTCGGATGGGGCCGCCTCGAGCACGGATGACATGAACCTCACCGTGCGCGGGCTCCCGGCCAATGGGAAGTGGCCTTCGGCGTCGGAAACAGCCAACTCGGGCGCAATCACGGGGCGCATCGGCTACCCGTCGTGGGACTTCTACGGCCTGCTGAAGTACACGGCCTTCCCCCGAGTGATCTACAAAGACGAAGAGGGCACACCGTTCCCGGATCACTACTTGCAAGACCCACTGATCCAGCCATTGCTCAATCTACAACAGATGGCCGAGCAAGAGGGAATGCTCATCCGGATCACGGAGGCCTGGGACATCCAAGGCGAGCACGCGCAGAACTCGCTGCACTACGAGGGCCGGGCGATGGACATTACGCCAAGCCTGCCGCCCGCGGATCCCCAGCGCATCTCAAGACTGGCCCATCTCGCAACGCTGGCCGGATTCAACTGGGTCTTTAACGAGGTTGATCATGTCCACGTTTCTGCGCGTGGGAAGAATGCCGGCGCCTTCCAATGGGGCTACCACTGTGCCAACTGCCTCACCCACCAGGAGCGCTTCAGCCAGCCGATGAGCGGCGCGGCGGTAGGCTCGATGATCGCCAACTGGGGAGGCGTCAACGTCGATCAGTTCCAGTTCTATGCCCAGGCCGGTTCGCCCCCGAACGGCCTGGAATGCGGCACACTGGCGGGCAGGCTCAACGCATATCTCGACCCGCCTTACCACTTCTCCTGTGGCTTGGAGACGGTCGCGGAACGAGCGATGCACATTGTGGCCTATTGGTTCGACAAGAACGTCATCGACCATGGCGTAGGCGTCCCGGGCGGCATGCCCACCCTCGGCGACCACCTGCACTGGATGGCTGTCGAAGGGGTCATCGCCACGCTGAGGCCAACGGACGTGACGCCGCCCGGGGATGTGGGAGGCGGAGCGTATACGGTCGGCGGCTTCTTCATCGACGATCCTGCGATTTCCGCAGCCAGCTCGGCCAAGCGCTTTGTGACAGCGGCCGAATGGGTTGCGACGTACTACATGCCCGTCGGCCAATTCTACGAGGCCATGGTCGAGCCACCGCCGGACAACATCCGCGCCGAGATCTACCGTCCGAGCGCCCACTCGTTGCCGCTGCTCAAAGGCCGCACGCCGTCAACCGCAACCGTGCTGGCCATCCAACAAGTGATGGCGGGCTACGCCGTTGAGGGAATCGAGGAGTTTCGGCTTTACGGCTCGACGTCCTTCGATGCCGCCTACGATGGGGCAGTTCCCAGCGCCGCTCAGGTGATCTTCGTCAGCCGAGAGGACAACGGCGCGGACTACTACCTCGTCCCGTTCGTCCGGGGCGGCCGCATCACGGCCGTGGTACGCATCGACGCAGCCACCGGGCAGTTCATGGAGGTCGTCTACGATCCGGACGGGCTTAGCATCCCCACCAATCCCGCCAAGACCTATTTCTGGCTTGGGCCGACCAGCGGCCGTGACGCGTTCCACCCACTCCAGCTAGGGGGTGGTGGAGGGAAGCCTACGCCCGAACCGTAGAGCATTGGACCGACTCACTTCCGAGCCGGGGCGGCCTGGACGCCGCACCCGGCTCGGAAGGCCCGGGGTGTCTGGTTCGTATCCTAGCGAAGGAGAATCGACATGTTCGGACAATCTCAACCGCGATCACAAGGACGTTTCGTTGCTCTCGTGGCGCTTGCCATGCTGGGCGCGCTCGGCCTTGCCAGCCGTGCCGCGGCGCAAGGCAATGACACCACGCCGCCGTCCATTTGCTGCCTCACGATCAACCCCCAGTTCACCACTGGGCCCGTCACTCTGAGCATGCAGGCGTTCGATCTGGGATCCGGGATGGACCGGGTCGAGTTCCGTATCACCGGGCCGACACACGTGCAGACCCCCAGGACGGTCACGCTCACCGACCGGGAGCCCACTGCTAATACGAATACCTATGAAGTACGCTGGACGCCCACGCGCGACTTCGAGAACGGCAACTATGACGTCGTCGCCACCGCCTACGACAAGTCGGGCAACAACGACAAGCTCACGGGCTGGTTATCCCTAAGCCTGGACAAGCTCCCGCCTGCGTGTCTCTTCGAGAGCCTCGGCCACCAACAGGTGGCAGGGCGCACCACGATTCAGGTGCGCTCGGCAGACACCTCGGGCGTCGATCGGGTGGAGCTGCGCATCACCAACATCGGGACCGGCCAGTCACAGACCATAACCCAACGCCAAGGTCAGAACGACCTCTTCACTTTCAACTGGGACCCGAGTGCTGCCGGGTTCTACGATGTCGTGGCGACTTGCTACGACAAGGCCAGTCCACCGAACAGCGCCACCGACTCGCGACGCCTGCAGGCGGTGAATGCCCTCATCACACAGCCGAGTTCCGGCGCACGGATCACCGGCCCCATCCGTGTGATCACCAAGGCGACAACCTACCAGGCAGGTAACCCGATCGCCCTAGTGGAGTTCTGGTTCAAAGCGCCAGGGCAAGGCGACTTCGTCCTCAAGTACTCGACGACAGAACCCATCAAGCAAGGTGGGATCGAGTACGGCTGGGATTGGGATCCTTCCACCTCCCCCGAGGGGGCCTACGAGCTGAAGACTCGCGCGCGTGCCAGTTTCGGCGCCTGGTACGACAGCTCCATCGTGCCGGTGACCTTTGCCCCCGACCGGATCGTGATCAGCCCGCATGCCTTCCTGCTGCGGCTGCCGCCGCTCTCGGGAGGCTCCACGTTGGATACGGGTGTGTCGGCAATGGAGTACGACTGTGGAGTCTTCGGCATCGCTGCGCTCAATGGCGACATCAAAGAGGGCGGCGCCGTCAACCCCGTCCGCGCGTACCTGTTCGTACAAGGCGCCAACTGGTTCCTCGACGCCGATTTCGCCTCTCACAACCGTCACGAGACCTGGCAGGTCAACATCCTCTGCCTCAGCGGCGAAATCGCCACGATCGGCTATGAAAAGGGAATCCCATTCTTCTTCCAGGAGTACCAGGACCTAGGCGACAACGTCAACCTGGATACGGGCATCCGGGTGCAAGACTTCGTCTGCGGGATCGTCGGGTTTGACGCCCGAGATGGCGACATCAACGAGAACGGGACCGGCGACATCCTGCAGACCTACCTGTACCAGGCCAACGGGAGCTGGTTCATCCGCGCCGACTTCCGCACCCACAACAACCACGAGAACTGGGACGTGACCCTGCTCTGCGCCGACTCGGAGATCGCCTCGGCAAACGGTCTGCAGACCGGCAAGTCGGTCTTCCTCCAAGGCTACTCCGGCTTGGGCGACAACATCAACTACGATACAGGCATCCGCGCCGATCACTATGTCTGCGGCGTGGTTGGCTTCGCCGCGCTCGACGGCGACATCAACGAGAACGACGCCGGCGACATCCTGCAGGCCTTCACCTACGCCAGCGCGGGAACCTGGCGCATCCGGGCGGACTTTCGCACCCACAACAACCAGGAGACATGGAACGTGAACCTGCTCTGCTTCGGCCGCGAAGGTGTGGCGCCTGCCATGCAGAGCGCCGTCCCAACCTGGTTTGGCGTGCCGTGGGGACCTGGCATCGCGCTCACTTGGACCGGCCCGGTTTCGACCCGCGCCGTGTACTACGACATCCGCGCCTCGGAGACCGGCGGCGCCTGCGACGACACCTGGACGGTCTACAACGACCGCCGTGAGATCTTCTGGGGCGGGTGGATCAACCACCACGGCAGCGAGCACTTCGGACCCTACACGCTGGCGCTGCCGAGCGCCCGGACCTACTTCTACTGCACCCGCGTGCTCGACATCGACGGCGTGGCGCTCACAGGCTGGTCCAATGTCATGTCCGGAACGTCGCCGACCTGGCCGGCGCTCAATCTCGCCCCGCCCACTCCTCCAGGCCCCTACCTGAGCGGCGAAGTGGTGACACTCACCCTTTCCGATGCGCGGGGAGATGGCCTGACGTACACGTGGGATCTCGACCCCGGCGGAAAGGCTTCTGCGACGGTGGAGTCGGGCTGTGGCCAGAATCAGTCGACCTGTGTCGTGCGTATCTTCCTCGGCAACACAGCGGGCGCGGGTTTCCGTGGCAAACTGGCCGCTCCTGCGCTCGATGAGCCGAGCGATGTCACGATCCGTGTCGTCGGAAAGGACGTCTATGGCAACGACCTCTGGGACAGCGTCGTGCTGAGCTTCGAGCCGGTAGGTGGCTGCACGGGCAACGACTGCCTCGAGAAATGAACGGAGCGGGTCATCCCTTGGCAGGGTTGGATCCGCCTATTTGAGCCAATCCCCTCGCCGCGGCATCCGTGGGCGGCGCGTAGGATACTGCGGCCGCGCGTGACTGTCCCCTCAAGCTCCTCGAGATGGGCGCCGACATCTCGAGGAGCAGGATTCCATCCTAAGGCACAGCCCAAGTTGACAGGATGCGATTCGCCTATCTCGCTCCTCCGAAGTCTACAGGAGCAGATCGGCCGGCCGAGTCCTCTGCTACAATTGCCTCACCGCCATCGCGAGAACAAGACATGCCCAAAGTCGGAGCATTCACCTTCGTCCTTCACTCCCATTTGCCCTACACGCGTCAGGCTGGCCGCTGGCCGCACGGGGAAGAATGGCTGCACGAGGCCGCCGCCGAGACCTATGTCCCCTTGCTGGACGCCTTGCAGGGTCTCATGCAAGAGGGAGTGCCCGCGCGACTGACTCTCGGCCTCACGCCGATCCTGGTTGAGCAGCTCGCGGATCCCGATGTTCAGCGCAACTTTGTCACATACCTGGACGAGAAGATCCAACACGCCAAGGACGATCTTGTTCGTTTTGACAAGACAGGCAATCGGCATTTCGCCATGCTGGCGGGCTTCTACCTCGACTGGTATGAGCGGGTCCGCAGCCAGTTCCTCGAGGTCTACCAGGGGAACTTGATCCCTGCCTTCAAGCGGCTACAGGATGCAGGGATGATCGAGTTGGTCACTTGCGCTGCTACCCACGGTTACCTCCCCTTGTTGGATCGCGACGAGTCGATCCACCTCCAGCTCGCCGCCGCGACAGCGAGCTACCGCCGGCATTTTGGCCGGCCGCCGCGCGCCATCTGGCTCCCCGAGTGCGCGTACCGGCCAGGATACATCGGCGACGATGGGCGGGAGCGCCCGGGCATCGAAAGCTTCTTGGCGCAACACGACCTCAGGCTCTTCTTCGCCGAAACCCATATGGTCGAGGGGGGAATGCCTGTGGGCGTAGCCGCCGGTGACGCCATCGGGCCATACGGCGCTATCACCCGCCGCTACCTGGTCCCGTTCACCGAAGTACGGCCAGCCCAACCGGCCACCACCTATCTCCCGTACTTCGTCTCGACTCCGGATGTCTCCGTCATCGGACGCAACAACCGCAGCGGCCTGCAAGTGTGGAGCGCTGAGTGGGGCTATCCCGGAGAGTATGACTACCGGGAGTTCCACAAGAAAGATGGGGTCTCCGGCTTGCAGTATTGGCGCGTGACCGGCGCACGCGTTGATCTGGCTGAGAAAGACGCCTACCATCCCGACTGGGCTGCGTACAAAGCCAATCAGCATGCGGACCACTTCGCCAACCTCGTCGCCGAGCTTCTGACGTCGTTCCATCATGAGAGCGGCAACTTCGGTATCGTTTCAGCAAACTATGATACGGAGCTCTTCGGCCATTGGTGGTTCGAGGGAGTCGACTGGTTGAAGGGTGTGTTGCGCCGATTGGCAGAGTCAGACGCCGTCGAGCTCACTTCGGCCTCCGACTTCGTCGAGCTCCGTCCCCCTGAGACGGTGATGTATCTGCCGGAGGGCTCGTGGGGCGCCGGCGGCACCCATTTCGTTTGGGACAACGCGGATACGCACTGGATGTGGCCGATTGTGCACGAGGCGGAGGGCCGCATGTCCCAGGCCGTCCGGAAGCACTCGGGTTCAGGTGGCCCACAGAAAACGGTCCTCGATCAGGCGGCCCGAGAGCTGCTACTCCTCCAGTCCTCCGATTGGCCTTTCCTGGTCACGACCGGCCAAGCCCGTGAATATGCGATCCAGCGCTTCTCCCAACACGTGGAGAGATTCGATTCGCTGCTCGATAGCCTCGACCGGGAGGCCCCCGATACCGAATTGGCAGACCGGCTCTGGGAGCGGGACAAGGTTTTTCCGGATATCGACGCCCGCTGGTTTCGGGCGTGAAAGTTCTCTTTCTGGCGAGCGAGGCGGCGCCGCTGGTGCAAGTCGGGGGCCTGGCGGATGTCGCGGGCGTGCTCCCCAAGGCGCTGCGCGCCGCAGGCATCGACGTGCGCCTCGCGCTCCCATTCCACGCCGTGATGGCAAGAGGGTCGCTAGCACCGCATAGGGTTGGCGAGGTCGTCGTCCAGCATATCTCCGGGCCCCAAGAGGCCGAGATCTTCACCGCCGAGCTGTCCGGTCTGCCTGTCACGCTCGTGGATGGGGAGCCGGTCCGAGCGGTGCCAACCGTCTACGGCGCGGCGCTTGAGAGCGGACGGAAATACGCGTTCTTCTCCTTGGCCGCGATGGAGGCTTGCCGCGCGTTGGGGTGGAGGCCTGACGTTCTGCATGCCAACGACTGGCATTCCGCATCCGCGGTGGTTTGGCTGAAGCGGTATCGCCATCTCGACGCATTTTGGCAGGGCGTCCCGAGCCTGCTGACAATCCACAATCTCGCATACATGGGCGCCGGGGCCGAAGATGCCATGCTTGAGTATCACTTGCCCCCGTCAGAGGACCCGCTGCTGCCTGCATGGGCAAGAGGTCTGCCACTTCCGATGGGACTGGCCGCGGCGGACTGGCTTTCGACGGTCAGCCCGAGCTACGCTGAGGAAATCCTCACGCCTCAATATGGATTCGGGCTGGAGGGATTTCTCGGCTTACGCGCGGAGCGTCTCGCCGGGATCCTGAATGGCCTGGACGAAGAAGCATGGGATCCGAGCACCGACGCTGCGCTTCCTGCCCGCTATTCGAGCGATACCCTGGACCTTCGGGCGGAGAACAAGCGGCGCCTGCAAGTGGAGGTTGGCCTTCCGGCCAATCCTACGTGGCCGCTACTTGCCATGATCAGTCGGCTTGACCAGCAGAAAGGGGTCGATCTCGCCCTTGAGACGTTGGAGAGCGCTCTCGACGATCCGTGGCAGTTCGTTTTGTTGGGAACGGGCGATCCGGAGATCGAGCAGCGTGCGCTTCGCTTCGCCGAGCGGCATGCAGATCGTGTGAAGCTCGTGCCGCGCTTTGACGCCCCGCTCGCGCGCAGACTCTATGCCGGCTCCGACATGGTCCTGATTCCTTCCCGCTATGAGCCCTGCGGACTCACGCAGATGATCGCCATGCGCTACGGAAGCGTGCCGCTGGCACGCGCAACAGGCGGCTTGCGCGACACGGTTCGAGAGCGGGCGCGCGGAAAGGGAAACGGAGTCGTATTCGCGCGGGCGCACGTCGATGATCTTAAGCAGGCGCTACGACGAGCTTTCGCGCTCTTCAGCGATGCAGATCGATGGAGGACGCTCCAGAGACAAGGCATGTCCCAGGACTTCTCTTGGCGCCGATCGGTCGGACAGTACCGGCGGCTGTACCAACGGCTAGTTCGGGAGGGACCACGGCCGGCATGACCTGTGTCAAGAGCCGGAGACGTGAGAGCGGCATCCTGCTTCATCCCACGTCACTTCCTGGCCCTTACGGGATCGGGGACCTCGGCCCCGACTCCTACCGCTGGATCGAATGGCTCGCCTCATCCGGTGGTACCTTGTGGCAGATCCTGCCCCTTGGACCAACAGGGTTTGGGGATTCGCCCTACCAGTGCTTTTCGGCCTTCGCCGGCAACCCTTTTCTGATCAGCCCCGCTCTGCTGCTGGAAGACGACCTCCTGCGAGAGCACGAGCTCCCGCCCCTTGCCGACACCCCCCAAGACCGCGTGGATTTCGGATCGGTGATCGATGTGAAGCAGGGGGTGCTCCATCTCGCGACGCAGCGCTTCCGCAGCCACGCGCCCCATGCTCTCTTGGCACAGTACGAGGAGTTCTGCAGCGCACAGAAGGACTGGCTCACGGACTACGCCCTCTTTATGGCTCTCAAGCAGGCGCATGCGGGAGCGCCCTGGGTGGCGTGGGAAGCGGACCTTGCCCGGCGGGAGGAGACCGCATTGCGACGCGCCCGCAAGCAGCTCTCGCAAGAGGTTGAGGACCAGCGCATACAGCAGTTCCTCTTCCTGCGGCAATGGTCCGAGCTGCAGAGCAGGGCCCATGAGCGCGGCTTGCGCCTCATTGGAGACATCCCCATCTTCGTTGCCCACGATAGCGCAGACGTATGGTCGCACCCTGAGCTGTTCTTCCTGGATGACACGGGAAACCCCACCAAGGTCGCCGGTGTGCCGCCCGACTACTTCTCACCGTTAGGACAGCGCTGGGGCAATCCGCTGTACCGTTGGGAGGTTCTGCGTGCCGATGGTTTCTCTTGGTGGGTCAAGCGTTTCCTCAAGACCCTGACCATGGTCGATCTTGTCCGCCTCGATCACTTCCGCGGGTTCGTGGGCTACTGGGAGGTGCCTGCCGATGCTCCCACGGCGGAGAGTGGGCGCTGGGTCAGTGGGCCGGGGGCTGAACTGTTGCAGACGCTCGAGATCGCTGCGGGCGGCCTGCCGATCATCGCGGAAGACCTCGGTCTGATCGATCCGGACGTGGTCGCCTTGCGCGACCTGTTCGGCCTGCCAGGGATGAAGATCCTTCAGTTCGGGTTCGAGGGGGGTCCGGAGCACGAATTCGTGCCTCACAACCATGGCCATCGGTTCGCCGTCTACACCGGTACGCACGACAATGACACTGCCCACGGATGGTTCGAGCGCGCAGCGCAGCCGGTGCGGGATTTCTGTCGTCGTTACCTTTCGGTCGATGGTCATGACATCGCCTGGGACCTGATTCGCTGTGCCTGGGCGTCCGTGGCGGAGATCGCCATTGCCCCAATGCAAGATGTGCTCAGCCTTGGCGGTGAGGCGCGCATGAACTTTCCGAGCCGGGCGGAAGGAAATTGGACCTGGAGAGTCCTGCCCGAGCAGCTCAGTGATGGGCAGGCCGCACGCCTGCTGGAGTTAAACACGATCTATGGACGTCGAAGAACAGAGAGCGAAGCCTCGGACGCAGAGCCTTCGGCCCAGGGCGGATGACGCCACCCAGTGGCCAGCGGGGACGCGGCCCCAAGATCGTGTCTGCTGGATTTGCCGCGGGCGGACGACCTACCGCAACTGCAAGATCGTCTGCTGCGTGTGCCCTGAAAGTCGTAGGGGGGTCGATCTCAGATCGACCCCCCTACGACGCCGCTGTGCCGTTCCGCATGACAACTGTCGGATGCCTTCAGTCCAGCGCCAGGGCAGAAATCCAGTCTTGAACCAAAATGCATTTTCGCGGAGGAAGCCATGAAGCTCGCCGTGCTCAGTGACTCTCACGACAACATCTGGAAGCTGGAAGCGGCTATGCCGCACCTCAATCAGGCCGAGGCCGTTATCCACTGTGGCGACTTGTGCTCGCCGTTTGTCGTGCGCATGCTGGGCGAGGGGCTACATGGCAAGCCCCTGCACATCGTGTGGGGAAACAACGACGGGGACCAGGCGCTCATCGCCAAGGTAGCTGCTCAGTTTCCGGAAGTCGTGTTGCATGGCCAGCTGGCCGAGCTATCCCTCGCAGGTGTATCCGTCGCCGTGAATCACTACCCGGAGATCGCCAGAGGCCTCGCTCGGTCGCGGCAATATCGCCTCGTCTGCTGCGGCCATGATCACACTGCGCGAGCCGAGATGATCGAGAACTGCCTTCTTCTGAATCCCGGTGAGCTGATGGGGATGCGCGGCCGAAGCAGCCTGGCCACAGTGGAAAGTAGCGATCTCCAAGTCACGTGGATCGACCTCTAGGAGGAGGAGAAGCGAAAGACCCCGACGGCAATGGCCGGGGTCCATGGCGCCCCTGCGGCGACTCGAACGCCGGCATCTGCCTCCGGAGGGCAGCGCTCTATCCGCTGAGCTACAGGGGCTATTCGATCGGTATTCTAAGCGAAGACGGCCGCGAAGACAACCTCTCGTCGGCCGGGTGCATCTC
>Ga0209642_10001583_pt1 | contig 15146 bp, 21 predicted proteins | sample RifCSP19_2_FD_184025 | JGI IMG/M metagenome (GOLD analysis project Ga0209642, IMG submission 184025) | Soil microbial communities from Rifle, Colorado - Rifle CSP2_sed 19_2 (SPAdes) (version 2) | ecosystem: Environmental > Terrestrial > Deep subsurface > Rock core/Sediment | place: Rifle... | reverse complement strand
GATCTCCATTCTGATTCTTCATAACCTCCTCTAGCAATATCATCTTCTCGAGTACGTTTATTTGCAATCATAATCGATTGAGGTAAATTTCCATTAAATAGCCTTAGTATTCTTTCTCTTTTTTGCCTACTATCCAATAAGGCATCGAGATTTTTTCCTGATATATCTTTTTGTGGTTCTATATCAAAAAGCCTATCCTGATATGGATTCATTTAATCCTCCTTTCTTTACTCATGTGAACCATTCCTTTCTGACGTCGAAATCCATAACGATTTTGATGTTCCGCGCCCCGTCCCGGAACTTCCTCACCCATATTTCGGTCGGATGAATGTCGGTCGGGAGAACGGGCGGATTGTAATAATGTTCGCTGTAGAGCATGAGCACCAGGTCGGCGTTCTCTTCTATTTCGCCGCTCTCCCTGAGATCGGCAAGGGAAGGCCGTTTATCCACTCTGATCTCCACCTGGCGGTTAAGCTGCGACACCAGCAGCACGGCGCAGTTAAAAGCCTTGGCGATCTCGCGCAACTGCTGGGAGCAATATCCAAGCCGTTTGACTTCGCTATCGCTATATTTGTCTTTCAATAAGCGCAGATGATCCACCACCACCAAATCGGCCTGCGCCATCGCCACCGATTGCCAGATCGTTTCCGTCGTTTGTGGTGCGTCCTCGATGTGCAGCTTGTCGGCGTATCGCTCGGCAAGCTCCCGGCTCTTCTGCAATAGCCTGGATTTATCCTCTCCGGTGACTTTCCCGGCCAGCACGTCCCGCCAGGTTACTCCCGCTTCCGGACAAGCTGCCCGAGCCCACAGGCTGGCCGCACTCATCTCCAGGCTGAAAAACGCCACCCGTTTTCCGCTGGCCGCCACGTTGCGCGCTATCTGCCAGACGATGGCCGTCTTGCCCATCGAAGGCCGGGAGGCGATCACGACCTCGGTTTGCCGTTCCAATCCGCCGATGGCCTGATCGAGCTTGGTTCCCGTATAAATTGCTCTTATCCCGAAGGTCACCACTTGCTCGAATTGAGCGGCGACATCCGCCGCCGAACGCATCGACTTATGCCCGTTGCGCGCCTCCCCCGACATCTCCTCGACAATGTGGCGCATCTCCTGATCGTTGCTCGCCTCGACCGCCTTGAAAAGCGGCCCGATCTTCGCGGTAATGCCTGCGATATACGCGCGCCTGGCGATCTCCTGGGCGAACGCCTGAGGGGTGGCCCCGTAGAACATTCCCTGCGACCATTCCCACAAACTGGCGTGGATGCCGGACAATACCGCCGCCTCGGAGGCCGCCAGGCCCGCTTGTTCTTCCGGCATATTGGGATTGACGTTCGAGCGCAAGAGTTCCCAATATTTCCGCACTTGCTCGTCGCGGATGATCTCGGGCTGCAGCCAGCCGCAGTTCTGGACCGTGTAGAGCGGATATTGATTGGCCAGGCCGGCGAATAATCGCTCAATCTCCCGCTGAGCCAGGCCGGTAAGAGTCATGAGATCGGGCATCAATACACCTCGCTGGCGATGGAGGCCGGGCTGTCCTGTGCCGGGATGAACGCCTGCGGCCATAATTCCTGGATCTGATAAATGGTGGGTGGCTGCCCGGATTTGCCCCGCCAATCCTGCGTTTTCCACCATTCGGCGAATTTCTCGACGGTCTGATCCGGCGGTCGTTCTTTAAGCCACTGGCAAAAGAGCTTGCCGCTTTTAGTATTCCAGCTTACGTTGATATGGAAGCATTGATAAAACCTGTCCTCTAAGCTGATCTGTGCCGCTTCTCCCCTGGATAGTGCTTCTCTAGTCCTGGCTTTATGCTTTTCTTCCGGCGTTTCCGATAAATTTTCACCTGCTGCTTTAGCAGCAGGAATAAAATCTTCCTCTATATCTGAATCTATATCTACATCTATATCTATATCTATATCTGTGACAGACTTTTTACCGACTTGCTCTGGAGTAGGTCTGGAGTAGGTCTGGAGCGGGTCTGGAGTAGGAACGGGGTCATCTTGGAGTGGGGCCGGATAAACGCTATCCGCTTCTTTGATAGTCGCTTGGTATTTATGCCACGTTACGATATGGAAATATTTACGACCATTGACGCAATAACGCTGGATCATTCCCCGCTCAGCATACCAATCTAAGGCATCGGTTATCATTTCAACCGTCACATCCAGGCGCAGCGGCATGGCTCTTGATCTTACCCAGGAGGCATTGTCCAATCCCCGCCCTTCTTTATCCAATACCAAAGACATCAGGAGCCATAGCAGACGGGTAAAGTCGTTAGGCATGTCATTAATGTCCAGTGATTCAATGCTTTTTACGTGTAGTTTTCTCCACTGCGGCATATTAATGATTCCTTGGCTTGCAGTTTTTGCCTTGATAAATACCCTCGCAGCTTGTTACTTGACATTCTATTGGGCAGCCTGATATTTTATTAACTTCCCCTCGCAACTCTTTTGCCTGCTCCTGTAAGAACTTCAACTCCACCATCTCCCGGCACAGTTCCCAGGGTAGAAAAATCCCCCCGCTCGCTATCCGCTCGAACGTCTGCTGGGCAGATGCGTCGAGCTCTTTGCTTTCCTCGTCGGTGTAAATCTGGCGTGGCTTTCTCATCTCCCCCCGTCCTTTTTGTCTTTCCAATAATTCAGCCATCGGATGTATTCATCAAGGCTTTTTGGATCCACCCAATAATCCCGTCCGAATTTATTTGCCTGGAGTTTCCCACTATGAATTAATTGATAAATCCTGAATTTTGTCACCCCCAATTTATTTGCGGCCTCTTGAGTGCTAATGAAACTAGAAGGTAAAATCATATTGGAATTATAATCAAAAGTATTGAATTGTCAAGGATATCGGGCTGCGAAATCCAATCCATCTCACTCCTTCCGGGCTTTTTCATAATCGTTGAAGATTTCTTCAGGTGTTAAAGCTTTACCAGGATAAAGTTTCACTACCTCAATCTTGCCCATGAACTCCCCCGTCAGCACGCGGCGATTGTGTTTGTCACGTAGCCCTCTAATTCTGTGCCCCGCTTCCTTCAAGTTGAACAATGATGGGTTGAATTCGAATCGCAATGCCATGTGTATCCAATATCGAACTGCCTCATTCTCTGGGATATCAAAATGTTTGGCCCATTCCGATAAAGTAGACGCATTTGGAACTGCAATCGTCCAATCTGGTGAACGTTCTGAAAGCCATATCGCCGTTTGTTTGGCTAGTACATCCAGACTTGACATCATCTCACTCCTCCCCCGCCAATTCCGATTGGCACGCCAGCGCACGGCGGGCTATCTCGCCATTATCATCATCAATAGCAACTGGATTTTCTTCGGCGTAGAACTCCAACGCCTCCCTCAGCCGCTCGACTTCGCCCAGCAGCCAGCGACGGTCGGAGCGAGCGATGGAAAGGTGTCTAAATATATCGCCCGTCTCAATTTCTTTGACATCCCGACGTTTGATTTCTTCCAGCTTGTTTTCCATCATCATTTCCCTTCGGGGAGCCGGAAAAGGAGAGAAACCGGCTCCCCGTACCAAAGGAGAATGCAGGGGTTAACCATTCCCTGCCGCTCGCACCTGGCAAGGCTGGTTGTTCCTGCCAGGCTATAGGTTCTTCAACCTTTTTAACGCCCGTTCTTCTTCCCAGTCATTACCCCGGTCACGTGCCGTTTCTAGGGCCTTCAGGGCGTCCTGTTGCTCCCAGTATCGATAATTGGCGTCGTCTTGAGCTCGTTGGGCTTCCTTCGTATCACGACATGCCTGTTGATAGGCTTTTTCCGCCCGCTGCTCGGCGCGATAGGCGGAGGCGGAATAATCCTCGGCCATAGTCGCGGTATCCCGCAGTTCCCGCCGCAACCTTTTGACCTCGGATACCAGGCCGTGAATTAGTTTGTGGTGTGCGTGTGTATTCATTTCGGCTCCTCTCCCTTATTGGCTGCTTCTGCCGCCTGCTTCGGGTCGCCGCCCAGATCCCGCCATCCCCGGTATAACTTGAACCAGGCCAGTGCCTGCTCAACCGTTCTATAGCCAGTCTTACAATGACGGGTAAGCGTCTCTTTGGCAGCGTGGACATTTTCGGATAGGCCGGCATCGACTACGGCCTGATAGATAAGTTCCTTGCCGTTAGTGGAGGCCTGCGCCGCGGGGGCCTGAATATTGACATCCTGGGGGGCCGGTCGATCCTCGTCCTCATTAACCGTTTCGGGGTCGCTCGGCGGCTCGAATTCCTCTTCATCCTCCTCGATGACGTCGCTCTCGAAAATGTCCTTATCCCATTCGGGGCCCGGCGTCTCGGGTAATAACGCGGTCCCGTTGCCTGGCAGAGCCAGACGCTTGGTTTCGCTCAGCATCCGCTTTACCCATTCGGGATCAGCCTCGATGGACAGCAACCACTTCTCCCGGCGCACTCGTTGCCCCTTCTCGCCGGGGGTGCTGATCATCTTGGGTCGGCGCCGGAGCACCAGCGGGATGCCAGCGATCCGCCCGCCGTTAAGAGTCTTGAAAGCCTCCAATTGCGCGCTTATATTGGCGATGTCATGCACGCTGGTCGTCATCACGGTCAGATAAGCTGCCCGCGCCAATTCTGGAATGATCACTTTCAGACGACCCACCGGGCGGCATTTCACCGGTTTATTCTGATAGTCGTGGCCGACGATCTGGCCTTCATTGTATGGCGTGACGGGCTCCCCGCCTTTGACTTTGATCTCGCCGGTCTTGGTGTCCACCAGGTAGGTAAACTTTTCGCCGTCCGAGCGCGCCACCATGCGCCCGGCGGTATATGCTTCCAGCCAGGCATCCCAGCAACGCTCGATTTCGTTGAACGGCAGGATAATGTTGATTTCGGTCGGTTGCGGGCCGTATTTGGATTTGAACGTATCCGCCGAGCCTTGCTCGCGCTCGTCAAATTCTACCCGGAACCACTTCAGATCCGAACCTGGTCGGTTCTGCACCGGGTCTTTCTTAGCACCTTTCCTGATCTGTCCTATTTCCGGGAAGGACAATCCCCTGTCGGTCATCCCTACGATTGGCATGTCATTCTCCTATGGTCAAAATCCCAGTTCGTCTAATAGCTCCTCTACGGTTTTATCTTTATGGGGGTTTTGGATGATCCCCAAATCTTGCAGCATCGGGCGGGCGTCGATCAACTCCCCCAGGCTGTCCCCGAGCCGCTTCTGTGCATAATATTTAGTGACGAATCCAACTGTATGCTCTCCGCAATTGTAGCATTCGATTCGCCATTTCATCCCAACCGGAAAGTATAATAAGTGCCCCCAGCAGTTCGAACAAACGTAATCGCGGACTGTTTTATAAGCCAGGATATCGTCAAGCAACTCAGGCATTAGTACACCCCGTTCGTCTTGTAATGCCGCGGATCGTCCGTCCAGCCGACTTCGCAGCGACGGCAACGATTAAATCCCTTGGCGGACATCGGCAGTTTTTGAAAACATCCCAAACAGATGAACGTCCCGCCGTTGATCCGATTCAATTCTATAACGGCCTTTTCTTTCACGTCTTCCCAGTCCTCGCCGTCGAAGAGGTTGAGATCCACCCAGTCGAAATATTTCTGCTCTCCAAGTCGCTCGCACAATTCGATGAGCAACTTCTCGGCCTGGTAACGGATTGCGTTCTCATGTCGCTGCTGGAGTTTGAATTCATCCTGTAAGGTGTGCATCTATCCCTCCAGTTCCTTATAGTGATCGTAATATGCCTGTTGCGCCGCTTTGTATGCGTCCCATGTACCCCGAGCATATTGAGCGGAATTATAAGCGTCGCCGACCTTGCGCCAGAGCTCTTCCGCCTTCGGACACATAAACCATCCCGGCCGGCAGCCGCATTTAAATTCATCGGTAGGAGTAAATTCCAGGCGTTGCATGTTAGCCTCCCCAAAATAAAGAGCTAAACCTGTTCGGTCTGGCTCTCCGAAATCGCATTGATTAATCGCTCGATCTCGGCCAGCGCGTAACACACCGTCGAGGTCGTGCTTTCCTTCATGTCCGGGCGGATCAGCTTGAGATGTTCCGTTATTCTCCGGATCCGTTCCAGATCGATTGGTCTTGCTCTGAAATACACCGGTTTTGTATCAGCCATGTTTATTATCCTCCAATTCTACTGATGTATGCTCTGATGGGCACCTGCCTGCCGGGGACGAGTCGAACGTCCGTTGTCACCCACCCGGGCAGCAGGAAGGTGCCCGCCATTAGCGGGCGGGTTGGTTAATTGTGCTGGCCGTGAGACTCCTCCCACTCCCATACCTCGTCCTCGGTTAATCTGGGTAATGTCTGTGAGTTTGGGATATAGGATACATCGAGACCAGTATCTAATAGCCTGTAATCCTCGGCCAAGTATACAACTTGCCCGGATTGCGGGATGTAAAACATCTTGCGGGGCTCGTACTTACTGATGTCGGTCATTTGCTTTGCCTCCAGTCGTTAGGAATATCCAAGTTTTTTGACCATTTTCATTGCGGCTTCTCTTGCAGAATGCCCTGCGTGCCAGACGATTTCATCCCCTATTCTATAAGACCATGTGCCTGTGGGACGGTTTAGCGAGGCGATTACGGGAGATACCTTGCCCAGTATTGTGTCTCCATCGCAGACATCGTAAGAAAATAATACACGTTCTGGTCGCTTGTGAAGCCGGATATTAGAGATACTTTTTGGCATGTCGCCTCCATCGTCTAGCCGTCTGATACGCTAGAATTATATAACAATGTTCTACGTTTGTCCAGCAAAATCAATAGTACTTTAGTACTATCTTTTCAAATATATAACATTGTGGTATAATCATCCCGTGATTCATTACCACAACGGAGGCAACATGCGAAAAATGATTTTATTCCTGCTGATCCTGCTCTCCCTGGCGATGGCGGCCGGCGTCCGCGCCGCCGAAGCCTGCGGCAACACCGTTACTTTCTTCCCCGAGCCGAGCCACGAATGGACGTTTACCGTCGAGAAACCGGACTATATCATCTGTCGGGTGGAATTCTACGATCCCGATCCGCGCCGGTTCAAAACCTATTCCCCCGGAGACGGCGAATATTCGCTGTCATGGATTGGAGCGCAGACCGTGACCGTCCGCACCGAACGAAACCCGATCCTGGCTAAAATATATCATGGCGTGCCGCCGCTCCGCACCTGGCTTCCAATCATTAATTAGCGGAAATATTTGCCCGGTCTGTCCTCTATAATCCTTGCCATCATCATCTCGAACGAATTAGGTATCCCGCTCTCGATCTCGCACGTCTCCGATTCGTCGTCATACCGCGTGCGCGATATCAACAGCGTCAATCCCGTCCCCGATAGATCCCGAAGATAATTCTCGATTTTGATTCTCGTTCCGGCCTTGATCTGGCTGGCCGGAATCAAATTGCCGCCCTTCCCCCGAATAAACCCCTTCACCCGGATCGGGCCGTTCAGGCCAAACTGTGGATCCTTGTATTTGTTCAGAAACACTATCGCCGCGAAATAAGACGCCACGCTGTCGGCTTCCGACCCCGTAAAATAAAAATCGCGCTGTCCATAATTGGCGACGCTAATCGCGTTAGTCAGCGAAGCGTCGTCGTCTGGCGTTGCCCAAACGTGACGGCCCGTGTTTTCGACGTACGAATAAATAATCCAATTAAATATTTTCGAGTAATCCCATTCTAACGTAACCGATTCGATTAAATTGTTTTCGTCCAATCGGATCGCGTAATCATAATCTGTCAGGGCTGGATACTGCTCGGCGAACAGCACCGGCTCCCCGTTGGGAGTGGTCGCGCTCTCGCTGTCCCTTACTCCCACCGCCCATTGATTATTGCTCGAATCGCCGTACAACGCCGCCCGCATCATTGTTTCCGCCACCGGGGTTTGCCAATCGTCGATGTAAAACGGCGTCAGAGGATATGTGTTCGACCCGATCAATCCCTCGTAAGAGTTGAGATCGGCGATCCGCGCCCGGACATCCTTGGCGATCTCGGTCAGATTGATCGCGCCGGTCTCCGAATATACCATCACATTTGAGACTTCTCCATATATTGCCCCATCGCTGGTGGGAGTTTGGGCCGCATTAGACACAAATTGCAGCGTGAGACTATTTCGCGGCGTTCCCAGGGTATCATCCCGGCTGCCCGTCCCGGATGCGGTCACGCTCCAAATATCCGTCGCTCCGGCTGTGTCACGCAGACGCAACGTCCAGGCCTGCACGTCCTCCTGAAAATCGTAATCCAAAGTGACGCGTTTTATCGTCTGTCCCGTCGGCATAAAATAGCGCACCGCGGCCAATTGCCCATTCGTCCAGGCCTCCGCCTTGGGCACAAATCGGATGCGCGCCGTACGATCGATGAAACATTTATCCGTAGTGACCGTATCGGGATGCGTTTGCCAGATATCTTCCGTCAATCGATTGTCGGCCCATATCTTGCGCCAGTTGCGCCGGTTGAGCAGCGCGCCCCAGTAACCGGAAGCCGTCACCAATACCCCTTCTCCGGATTCGGTCAATTCGCTGCCCATGACGTCGATCTTGCCTTCGTACACCAGAGCTTGCCCATTGCGGATCACGATTCGTTGAGCGCCGTTGATCTCCCACCAATCCACCACTTTCCGAGGCACGTAAAACGAAGCGTCGAGATAAAGTCCGCCGGGATAACCGGTGGTAAATTGCAGGTTCTGAGCCTTTGTCAACTCGTGATCGGCCCCCTCGATGCGCGTCGTGCCGCTGCCGTAAGCGCCGATGGTCAGATTGTTGTAGTCGGACATTAAAGCAGCCTATATCTCGGCGTCACGTAAATCCGATTGATTGTGGCCGTAGCGGTAAGCAATGTCGCCGCTCCCAGGTCTCCGGTCAGTACGATCAGATGATTGAGCAAGTCCGGCTCCAGTTCAATCGGCTCACCCTGGACGCTGGGATACGTATAGATATTCGCCCCATTGTATCCAAACGCCTCGGCTCCGTGGATCACTACTCGCTCGGTATCGGCTTGATTGATATAAACGTAAATCGCATTGCCGAACATAACTCGAATGAAATCGGTATCGACGTTCGCCGCCCCTGCCACGGTGCGTTTGGCGTATAACCAATGATTGAGTGTCGTGGAAAATGGAAGCCAATCGAACAGAAACGATCCCGCCGACGGCAGGCGCATCGGGCCAAACAGGAAATCGCGCAATGTCCCATCCGCGGCAATGCTTTGATAATCGCCATATACTACCGGCCCGCCAATCTGAAATGCCGGGCGTACCTGTAAGTTCGCTCCCGCGTCCGCGATGCTGGCGAAAATATACACCGGCTTTTCGAAAAAGGCCTCAAAATGATCGAGGATCGGGGTGGTGCTATTGATGATCACGGTGTCCGTCGTATTAATCGATACACGATAAACTTGCCCGCCCAGCGCGCCGGCAACGACCGTTCCTTGCTCGTTGACAAACGCGTCCGACATGTCCAGATATTCTCGGTATGGATTATTGCTCAGCAGCCAAGAGCGATTGTTCGTGGAGCTTAAGTCGAAAATCGTATCCGCCGGAGCCGTGCCCGGTATCCCGCCGATCACGCAGAAATCGTCCGTGTTGACATCGTCGTATTGATCGACCACGTTATCCCCGTCTTTCGTCCATACCCAGGGAATCGCTTCGACTTCCGATCCAATCCCTCCGCTTTCCGTTATCATCGGATAGATATTATTGTAATCATTCAAAACCTCCGCCGCGGTCATCTCCCGGTCGAAGGTCGCAAATCCCATGATAGTTCCGCTCAAATATTGGGCAGTGCTGACTGACCCGATATACAGCCAGGTCGGAATGCTGGCCAATGGCGTATAGGTGGCATTGGCGGCGATGCTCACCCCGTTCCGATAAAGCACCAGCCCATTAGTCCGGCTGAAAGTGGCGTGAAACACAATGATGTCCCCGAGCGCGAACGACGTGGTCGCCGAATTACAACTGTTGGTGTTGTCGAAGAAATACCAATCGCTGGTCGATTGCCGCCATTTTAGAGCCCAGGTCGATCCTGACCCGGCCAGCAGGACCCCATCCACGTTGTAATCCGCGCTGGCGACGCCCATCCTGACCGCAATCCTGAACGTCCCCTCGCCAAGGGTCAGGCATTCGGAGCCGGGGATGCTCAATACAGGATCGACAACCACGGTATCGGAAGCGTGGGCCGTGCCGGACCAAGTCGCCCCCAGCATGTCGCCGTGCGTCAGGCTGCTGGCAAATGCCCTCTGTTCGCATTTATATCCGTCGACGTAGAATATTCGACCCACTCTCACGACGGCAACGCCTATCGATTGCGCGGAGGCGACCCCGGCGGCCGTCGCCGTCAAGCGATACCAATCGTTCCCTATTGCTTGATACGATGTCGTCAGGGTTGATCCGGCATAGCGTATCGCCATGTCTCCGGCAACGATTGATCCGCCGTCTTGCGCTTTGACGTAACAAGAAAAGGTGTGAGTATTCGTGTTTCCGACGTCTATCGTCTGGACGAATAAATTGTTAATACCGGTCGTTATCCTGACCAGCTTGGCCGCGTTCTGCCCGAACAGCACAAAATGCTTGTCGTTAGTGTAGTCCGAAACGATATCCGCCCCCGGCGTCCAGCCGTTGAGCGGCGTGCCGTGCCCGAAGATCGGATTGGTCATCTTATTGCCCGTCGGACTGAGGACAAGTCCTCGCGTCCGCCCGTCGACGGTTCCGATATTGTCCAACTGAACGCAACCCGTCGCCGTTGCTAGTCTCTGCCGTTTGCCGAGCGCGTAAGGCTTGATATTCAATGTTACCGCGCCGATCTGCGCTCGCTGGTTGATATTAGTCCCGGCGGTGTAAGTCCCCGTCTTGCTGGCCGAGCCGGCGATAATCTCCAGGCGTTTATAGGCTCCGAATTGGCCCCATAACGGCTCGAAGTTGTAATTATTGTCCGGTTTGAACTCGAAATAAAGCGGTTCGGCGTCGTCGCCCGCCATCCGCAGGAAGGCGTCCACGTCCTCGATCGCCCGGTCGGTCTCGGCGACGCTGGTTCCCATCGCCCGAAAGGAGAAGCCCCAATCGCGATTGACGGCGCGCTTGCCGATGTTGGATGCGCCGCGCGTTCTGTTGGCGGATGTGCCCGCCGCGGTATAGATTATCTCTTCGACCGTCGGCGGGATGAAATCTTGCATGAGCGCGTATCGCCCGCTGGAGATGTTGAGTGTCCTGAAACCTTGACTCAGCCTGGCAATGTATCCCATTTAGACTCCAATAAAACTGGCTCCCGCGTTGCGGGCGTTGCGCGCCTCGCGGCTCAGTTCCCGTTTGAACATTTTATATATTTCCGCGGCGTCCGAACCGGCTGCGTTTATATTGACGTTCACGCCGCCCATGTTGACGTTAGGAACGATCCTGCCGCCGGTATTTGGCACGAACAATTCCGGGCCGCGCTCGCCGACGATGTAAGGCTGTCCGGCAGATACCGGGCCTCCGAATTGTTTACCTTTCGGAAGTGTCCCATGCGTCCGTATATAAATATCGAGGAAAAAATTCGTTTCATCCAAATACTTGACTTTATCTTTAAGTTCAATCAATTTGCTGGTAGCTCTATTTCCCGGATCGGCCGTGAGCGGTATTTCCCCGGCTTTCATCAATAAATCTTTTCGCTCTTGCAATCTGTCAAAATTGTTAGTTATTTTAGATACATCCGCCATATTGATCGCGTCGACCCCTTGCAATACTAAATCGAGTCTTTCCGTCGCATCTTCGAGTGCCAGTCCAAAATCCTGAGAAATGCTTTCAGCAGCCTCTTCGGCAGAGATTTCCCCGAGTTTGACTTTCAGAGCTTCCCCCTGAATGGCGACGTTCGTGAATAATTCCGCCGCCTGCGGTTCGCTGATCTTGCCTTCTGCTACTCCGGCCTTTATCGCGTCGAGCACCGTATTCAACGCTTCCCCGCCCGCCTCTTTGAAAGCGGTTATATCGAACAGCCTTTTAGCCATCGTTTCCGGGTCGATGTCGATATCGAAAAAGTCCTCTATCTTTTGTTCTTTTATCTTTCTGAGGTCTTCGAGCAATCCCTGTTGCTGTTCTCGTAATTTACGGGTATGTTCGCGGAATTCGGCCATTGGATCGAGCACGTTTTCCGCCGCATCGCCTAATTCATCCACCCCGCCCGCGGCAGTGCGCGCCGATTCATTAAAGGCGGGGAGCCAATGCGACGATGAATCGCCGAGTTCTATATCCAAATTGTCGATCGCCTTGGCTGCGTCTTGAATGCCGGTTCCGGCCCGCCCGGATATTTCGGGTATGTCTAAAAGAGCCTGATTAAACTGCTGATCGATGGCTTTCCCCGACCAATCCGCCTTGAATGCGACTTCGTCCAGGGCTCCAATCATTCCGGTCAATGCCGGAATAACGTGCGTACCGATATTGATCTTCAATCCGGTAAATCGGTCGCTGAGATTGTCCAGCTCCTTCCAATAAGCTTTGGTCGCCTCCACGCTGTCGCGGCTCATCACCAGTCCGGCTTCCTCCGCCGACTTCGCCATCTCATCAAGAGCTTTGGCGTCGAGTTCCAATATCTTCTGCATCTGCAGGCCGGACCGCCCGAACGTCTTCAGCGCGAATTGCGCTTTCTCGGCGGGCGTTTTCAGGGCCTTATATTCTGCCCCCAGGTCTTTCAGCCCGTCGACGCTTGGCAATATCCCTTGTTTAAGCGCAATGCGGAAAGCAGTCTGTAGAGAGCCGACATCGATGCGCAAGTCATCGGCGATCTGGATCAGCTTACTGGCCTCTTCCGTGCTGGTTCCCAGGGCTCGAGAGAGATCGTCAACCTGCTTGCCGTATTCGACAGTCTCATTAACTACCTTCTTGATGCCGCCCGCCAATGCCGTTACCGCTCCCAGCGCGGTGAATGTGCTCAACCCGAATCCGGTCAGGCTCTTGAGCGTGCCGTCCAGACCAGACTTCATTCCGCCCAAACCGGAGGTAGTTTGCTTGATGACCTTGCTGGCATTATCGGTCGCCGTCAGTAATATCTTGACTTCACTCGCCATCGGTTACCTCAATCGCTAATAGCAGCCGGTTTAAATCAGGATATTTCCCGGCCCATTCCGCCCAATTGTTGTTGCCGTCTTCATCGACGTAATCCTCCCGACTCCTGTACGCCCTCAGCACGTTCCCGGCGGCGGTCATGCGTCGAATCTCTACCGCGCCCAGGTAATGCCGTCCCATCACCGCCTGCGCTCCGAACCGTTCGATCTGCCAGGTTAGCTCCAACTCGTGCGATATTGGGCCGCTGCCTTCCGCGTAGGCGTAGGCGGCGGCCATCACCCGTTTGGGATTTCTTCCGCTTCCCGAAAGAGGCCGCTTACCTCTTCCATCAGCCAGCTCAGCAGTTGCGTCGCCGATTTGCGCGGCGTGGCCGGGAAGGTTTCGGCGGTCAGCCGTCCCAGCCCGTCCAGATTCCATTCCTCCACGCAGGCGCATACGCCCGGAAGCAGCGCGTAATATTGTCGCTCGACGGTAATGTCCTCGCCCAACTTCGTCGCCTCCGCCAACGCGTCCTCGAAGGCGAATACCTGCGGGAAACTCAGCGGATCGGCAAGCGTAACAGACCCCGGCCAGCGTTTGACGGGCGATGTAATTAATTTGGACATATCAGTCCTTTATGTCTCGGCGGTCGTGCCCCAAGCGGGGGCCGCGGAACCGGGGAACATCCCGAACGTGGCCGTGTACTGCATCGAGCTCAGATCGACATCATACGAGCGGCAAAGAAAGCCGTTCGCCGCCGTCGACGTGATCCCGAACTGCGGCTCTCCGGATTCCCAGGCGTGCCGGATGCCGACTTGCACATCCAGTGTCAGCGGGGTATTCAACCCGACGATGGCGCTCAACACGGTGTGACTCCCGCTCAACGTCCCGGCTGCGGCTACGGCGGTCGTGTCGACCGGCCCGCCGATGGTGATCAGGCAGTCCGGCTGCTCGGGGAGCGCGCCGCGAATGGCGTCCATCCAGGCGGTAAGATCGAGCTCTGAATAAGTCAACCCAACGCCATTGATGGTATTGACCGGGATAGTGCGGAGAGTGCCGCCGCTGTCGTCGATCACGAAACTTGTCCATTTACTTACGGTTCTCAGAAATTGTTACGCTTTATGCGGTGTGGTCATTTCTGCCACACTCTGCAACTTTCTATTTGTTGCAGCTCAGACTATGCCATCTACTCATTGAGTAGTCCCTTGGTAGTCGTTACGGCCTTCCTTTCGGCTGTGCCTCGGCGTTGCCATTTCAGGTTTTCACCGATATTCGGGATTTGCTATCAGTATCACCACTGACAGGGGCTATTATTAACCCGTTTGTGCTGCCATATCTTACTCCTTAACTGTGATATAATCTAACTGTCTAAGTAATGCGGTTCCGGTTTTCTTTGTTTATACGCTCCCTGCTAGCCCGCGTTACTTAGACAATAACCGGATTGCTGGCGGGGAGCACCTTTTATAAGGCCATGAATAAAATAAAGATTGTTTGTCAACATTGTCATAAAATATTTGAAGTCCATCCTTACCGTCGCCATAGTGCTCAATATTGCTCTCGTAATTGCGCTGCCAAAAGTCAAACGGGTACGAAAGCGGCACATTGGAAAGGCGGAAAGATTGAAAAGATTTGTTCCCATTGTGGAAAATCTTATTTGGTTTTGAGATGTTTGGAAAACATTAATCTTTATTGCTCTAAGTCTTGTCATTCCTCTGATAAACTCAAAGGTAATAAAGCTCCTTGGTGGAAGGGTGGCAATAAGACTTTGTATTGTCCGCGTTGTGGAAAAGGATTTGAAGTACATCCGGGAGATACAAGACGCAAATATTGTTCCAAGAAATGTCTTGATGGAGCCAGAATGAAACGAATCATATTGACTTGCCTGGCATGTGGGAAACAATATGAGGAGAAACTTTCTAGGGCAAATCGCTATAACAATACCTTTTGTTCGCACAAATGTTATACGCAATATTCGCAAGGTGAAAAATCCCATTTGTGGCAAGGCGGCAAATCGTTTGAACCATATCCAACAACTTTCAACCGCCAATTCAAGCGGATGATACGGGAGCGCGATAATCATACTTGCGCTATTTGTGGGAAGTTTGGGGATAATGTTCATCACATCGATCATGTCAAAGAGAATACCTTACCCGAAAATTGCATAACTATTTGTCGTTCCTGTCATATGAA
>Ga0209642_10001582_pt1 | contig 15154 bp, 13 predicted proteins | sample RifCSP19_2_FD_184025 | JGI IMG/M metagenome (GOLD analysis project Ga0209642, IMG submission 184025) | Soil microbial communities from Rifle, Colorado - Rifle CSP2_sed 19_2 (SPAdes) (version 2) | ecosystem: Environmental > Terrestrial > Deep subsurface > Rock core/Sediment | place: Rifle... | reverse complement strand
CCTTTGCGCGCTGCATCGGCTGCCGCTACTGCACCAACGCCTGCCCCTACACGCGGCGGATGTTCAACTGGTACCAGCCGGAATTCCCCGGGGAGCTCAAGCAAGCGCTGAACCCGGACGTCTCGGTGCGGCCGGTGGGCGTGGTGGAGAAGTGCACGCTCTGCCACCACCGCCTGCTCCGCGCCCGCGAAGAAACCCGGGCCGAGAACCGTCCGCTGGCCGAGGGCGACTATGTACCGGCGTGCGTCGAAATCTGCCCGGCCAACGCCATGTATTTCGGAGACCTGGACGACCCCGACAGCAGAGTTGCGGAACTGGCTCGGAGTCCGCGTGCCTTCAAGTACCTGGAGGAACTGGGCACGGAGCCCAAGGTCATCTATCTGGCAGAAGGAGAATGGGCGGGTGGAGAAGAACAACAGCAGCGGTAACCCGGAAGCGCTCGGGCCCGAGACGGTGCTCTTGCAGCCCATCGTGGCCACGCGCAGCTCCTTCTACTACCTGGCGCTGGTGCTGCTGGGCTTCACCTCGCTGGCCTTTTTTGCCTGGCTCTACCAGATCCGCCGGGGGCTGGGCGTCACGGGGTTGAACGTCCCGGTCTACTGGGGCTTCTACATCACCAACTTCGTCTTCTTCATCGGCATCAGCCATGCGGGGACGCTCATCTCCGCCATCTTGCGCCTTGCCCATGCCGAGTGGCGCCGCTCCATCACCCGGGCGGCCGAAGTCATCACCGTCATCGTGCTGTTCTTCGGCGTGGGCAGCATCATCGTCGACCTGGGCCGACCCGACCGCATGCTGAACGTGCTCCGCCACCCCAACTTCGGCTCCCCGCTGCTCTGGGACGTCTGCAGCGTCAGCATCTACCTCACCGCCAGCACCATCTACTTATACCTGCCGCTCATCCCCGACCTCGCCATCCTGCGGGACTACGGCGGCAAGTACACCTGGCTCTATCGCCTCCTGGCCCTGGGCTGGCAAGGCACTCCGCGCCAGCGGCGCTGGCTGGAGCGCGGCATCGCCGTCATGGCGGTGCTGGTTATCCCCATCGCCGTCTCCGTGCACACCGTGGTTTCGTGGGTGTTCGGCATGACCGTGCAGCCCATGTGGCACTCCACCATCTTCGGCCCTTACTTCGTGGTGGGGGCCATCTTCTCCGGCATCGCTGCTCTCATCATCGCCATGGCTCTCATCCGACGCATCTACCACCTCGAGGGCTACCTGAAGACCATCCACTTCCATCACCTGGGCACGCTCTTGCTGGTCTTTGCCCTCCTCTGGTTTTATTTCACCTTTGCCGAACTCATTACCACCTACTATGGCCACGACCCTGCTCACCTAGTGGTCTTCTACTCGAAATTGACGGGGCGCTATGCCCCTCTCTTTTGGACGATGATGGTGACCTGCTTCTTGATTCCCGTGGGCATTCTAAGCCGTCCCCAGAACCGGACGGTGACCGGCACCGTCGCGGCTTCAATCACGATCCTGGTGGGAATGTGGCTGGAGCGGTTTACCATCGTCGTCCCCACTCTTTCCCATCCTCGTGTGCCCTGGGACAAGGTCTTCTATTCGCCCACTTGGGTAGAAATCGCCATCACCCTCGGCTTCGGCGCCACCTTCATCTTCCTCTACATGCTCTTCACCAAGTTCTTTCCCATCGTCTCCATCTGGGAAGTCCGCGAAGGACGCGAGCACGCCCTGGCGGAAGTGGCCGAGCGCGTTCAGTCCTACATGCCCGGCCCCGAAACACCACGCTAGGGCGAGAGAAAGTGCCCGGGGTGGGGGTCGAACCCACACGAGGCTTTCGCCTCAAGGGATTTTAAGTCGGAACAGGTCAATTCGATCAGCTCTCGCTAAGTCCCTGAGAAATCAACCAAGTTGAAGAAGGGCCAGGGGATACTCCTCGGAGGCAACTTGCTCTGGAGTGGTCTGGAGTGATCCCGAGTGATCTGGCTTCGGGCACAAGTTTGGGCACAGTCGCGGATGTCGTAAGGTGTGGCTAACATCCATCCCCAATATGGCCATTGCGGACCTGGCTCCTGCTGGAGATTCGTAGATGCATCCAAGGCTTGTTCTGAGAGGGAAGCACGGATGGACTTTCGTTCTCACTGGGTTAGAATGCCGTTGAGTCGGGGATCCGGACGAGAAGATTGTGAGACATGATCTCGCATTTCGCAGCCTAGGAGTTTTGGCTCTCTTCAGCGGCGCTGCCCTAGTTACCCACATCGTTTCCGGTTTTTCGTTGCCCCTGGCTCTCTTGGTGGCGGCCCTCGTCGTCACCCTCGGATTAGGAGTACGGTGGCGCCGCTCCTCCCTGCAAGGTCGGAAGAAGATGGTTCGCTTTGCCAAAGTGGGCCTGGGGGCCGGATTGCTGGCCACGGTTTTCTACGATGTTTCAAAGTTTCTGCTCTCCCAGTGGGATGACTCCCTCTACAACCCGTTCGAAGTCGTCCGCATGTTCGGTTTGCTGCTCGCTGGTTCCGCTGCGCCGACAAGTGTGATATACGTAACCGGAGTTGGGTTCCACCTCTTGAATGGCATTTTTTTCGGGGTGGCCTTTTGTTTCTTCTTCGGGCGGCGGGGCGTGCTGGCCGGGGTGGCTTGGGGTTTCTGTCTGGAGCTGTTTCAACTCTCCCTGTACCCTGGCTGGCTGAACATCACGTTTTACAGCGAGTTCCTTCAGATTTCTGCCTTGTCTCATTTGGTTTACGGAGCCGTCCTGGGACTGTTGTGCCAACAGAGTCTCCGCGGCGGCCAAACCGCATGGGAGAGAAAGCCTGATGGCTGAGCCAGCAGCCAGTAGCGTGGGCCCGCGTACTCCCGTGGTCATCTCGCCCGCAGCACAGGATGCATTGTCCCGGCTGTGGTCCGTGCGAATTCCGGGCTGGCTCGACCCCTACGCTCCGCAGTGGGCGGACGCTTTCGCCGATGGCACCTGGACCGCCCGCTGGGGGACCTTTCCAGCCTTGGCCCCGCTGGCCGCGGCGGCGCTGGGATTCTTCTTTGCGGTGTTCTGGCCATGGATTGACTACGTCTACTCGGAATCGCTGGTCTTCATGGGCCTGCTGATTGCCGGTGCCCTGCTCAGCGGACCCCTCGGGGCCATGATGTTCTTCGGCTACATCGTCGGCGATTTCTTGGGGGATGCTTTTCAGGGCTACTACACTCGGGCGCCTCTCGGGATGGCGGGAGGACGCTTGGTGAGCTACATCCTGCTGGGTCTGCTGGCGGTTCGCGTTCCGGCCCTGGCCCGGCGGATGGCGGAGCGGGCCCCCCTGCCCGTCGAGCCGACGCTGCGGCTCGCTGTGCGACTTTTTCTGTACGCTGCCGGAAGCGCGCTCCTGGTATTTCTCTGGTGCCAAGCCATGATTGTTCTCATTCGACCCGTGTTCACCTGGGTGAGGCAATCACCGACCACAGAAGCTATTATGCACGTTCAGACGCAGTGGAAGTGGCTGGTAGCAATGGCGGTGGTGGCCTCGCTGGCGCGGCTGGTGCTCGAGACAACCACCAGCGGGAGCGGGGCAGGAGCCGACTTGGTCGCGTCGCTTCAGCAGGAACGCTGGAGTCACGTCCAGCGCCGGGGTGAATTCACTCGTCGGCTCATGGGACCCGGGCGGCTAATCGTGGCAACCCTGGTTGTCACGCTGCTGCTTTCCGGAACCTATGAGGGTTGGATTGACCCGGTGATCGTCGCCGGGATCGTCGTTTTCCTCGGCGCTTGGCGCTACGGAGTGATCGGCCGACTGCCGACCGGCTGGGTCTCCTTCGTGCGAAAGATTCCGGCTCTGGTGCGGCTGGCCGTGGCTGCTTTGGTGGGCTATGTGTTTGCTTACGTAATCCTCTGGGGTTTGTGGCGGCTGGGGAGCTTGCGGGCGGTGGCCGCGGGGTCGCTGCTGACGCTGGCGATGTTCTACCTGCTCTTTCCGGGCCGGCGACAGTCAGCCTTGGCAGGAGGGAGGCAAAGAGAATGACGAACGGGTGGAAGTGGGTTTGGTGGATCGTTTGGGCGCTGTTCATACTGCTGGTTCTGCCCCTGGTGGCGTGGGCAGACAACTGCGGCTCCCTCAATGACTGCTGGGGCACGGTGGGCGGGGCGGCGGGCGGCGCTGCCGGCGCGGGCGGAGCCTTGGGTGGCATGGGTGGGGGCGATGACGAGGGTGATGGCGAGGGGGACGAGAACGGCGACGAAACCCCCGCCCCCCCGGAAGACCCCGAAAGCGAGGACGAGTCGGATCCCAACCCCTGTGACTAGTGCCACGCAGGTCGCGGGGAGGCTCGCCTGACAACATTCGCGAGCCGATTCGGAAGGAGATGATTCGCGGTGGTTTCCCAGCCCAGAATCGAGATTCAGAACCAAACCCTCATCCAAACTGTGCGCCTCGCAGGCACGCCTTTTAGCTTGCACTACCGCAGTGATCGCGTGCCGGGCCGCCGCGCAGCCTACAGCCTGAGAATTCCGCTCAGCGGCAAGAAAGTCCCCCGACGACTCAAAGCCATCGCGCTCGAAATCACGCTGGCCGGCAAACGCTTCACCGAGAATTTCCCGCCCAACCCCGAGCAGACCTTCGCCTTTACTTGGGACGGCAAAGATGACCAGGGCCGCGCGGCGCCGAGCCCACAAGCGGCCCGCATCCGCATTGGCTACGTCTATCCCGGTTTCTATCCTCGCCCGGAGACTACCCGCTGGAAGGAAAGCACCCAGGCGGTGGGCGCTTGGGACGCTCGCAGCTGCGGCCTGGGGGGCTGGACCCTCAGCGTCCATCATGCCTATGACCCGATAGGTTGCGTCCTGTATCTGGGAAACGGGCGACGGCGCGACAAGCTGGTAGTGGGCAGCGATGGCAAGCCACAGGCTGAGATTCTGATTCCTTCTGCGGACGGCCACCAAGTCTACATCTTTGACGCCGCCGGACGCCACCGGCGAACGCTGAATGCCCTCACCGGGACACTGCTTTACGGCTGCGAATACGATTCAACAGGTCGTCTGACTGCCCTTGTTGATGGTTACCGCAATACGACTCGGATCGAGCGCTCCGCTACGGGCACTCCCAGCGCCCTCGTAGCCCCCTTTGGGCAGCGAACCACTTTGGTGCTGAACGACGACGGCTATTTGTCAGCTATTACCGATCCCGCCGGGGCAACAGCTCACTTCACCTACGGGAAGGAAGGACTTCTCGCCGACGCCGCCACCGCGAGAGGCCACCTTTACCGCTTCGCCTATGACGAAAAAGGCCGCCTCACCCGGCAGGAAGATCCGGCGGGCGGCTTTTCCGAACTTCTCGCCAGCCGCAACGGGCAAGGGCTTCAAATTGCGCTGAATACAGCCCAGGGGCGCGAGTTCAACTTCTTGGTGGAGCGGCTCCCCACGGGCGAAGAACGGCGCGTGAACAAGTGTTGCGGCGGTGGTCAGACAATCTCCGTACGGGGACCGGAAGGTAGCTACAAGGTGAGCACCGCCGACGGGGCTGCCTCCTCTCTTGTGCTGGAACCGGACCCCAGGTGGGGACTGCAATCCCCTCGGATCAAGTCTTTCTCGCGCACCACTCCGGGAGGGCTGGCGTTTGCTGTCTCGCTCAGCCGTGCGGTGGCTCTGGCCGAGCGCGGCAATCCCCTAAGCCTGAGCAAACAGACCGATACCCTCACTACCAATGGACACAGCTTTACCAGCGTTTATGAGGCGGCCCAAAAGAAGATTACCAATACGACCCCGGCTGGCCGCCAGATCGTCGGAACCCTCGACGCTCACGGCAAGGTTGTGAGAATCGAAACCCCCGGCAGACAACCGGTCATTCTCGATTATGACAACCACGGGCGCTTAACAGCGGTTAGGGCCGGCGTGGGCGCTGGGGCGCGCGTATATTCCTTCGCGTACGACCCCGCCAGGCAGTCGGCCAGTATCACCGACCCCCTGGGGCGAACGGAGCGCCTGGAGTACGGCCCCACGGGGCGAGTTACCAAACGGATTCTCCCCGATGGCCGCGAGGTTCGCTATGCCTTTGATGCCAATGGCAACCTGACGGCGGTTACTCCCCCGGGGCGGCCGGAACATCGCTTTGCTCACAATCCCTTGAACTTCGTGGAGGCGTATTTCCCGCCGGACACAGGCGCCGGCGACCAAGGCAAGCGCTACACCTACAATGCGGACAAGCAATTGAGCCGCATCACGTATCCCGATGGCCGCACCATAGAGTTCCTCTATGACGAGACCGGCGCCCTAAGCACCGTGGCTCTCCCCGGTGACAAATTGCAGTTTGTCAATGACCCCAAGACGCGCCATCTGATCACGGCAACGGGGCCCGAGGGTGTAAGCCTTTCTCACGCTTACGATGGCTTCTTGCTCACCGAAATCACTTGGACCGGGCCGATCCAAGGTCGTCTCCGCCGCACCTTTAACAAGAATTTCCGACTGTCTTCCTTGACCGTCAATGGCGGCTCCCCCATCGCGCTCGAGTACGATCCGGACAATTTCTTGACACAGGCAGGAGCCTTGACCTTGACCCGCGACCGTCAAAGTGGCTTGGTGATCGGGACCAAGCTGGGGGCTGTGACCACCACCAAGGCGTACAACGATTTCGAAGAACTGACGGAGCAGCGAAGCTTTTTCAACAAGAAAGAGATTTTCGCGGTTCGCTATACTCGGGACGTCTTGAAGCGGATCATCGAAAAAGTCGAAACCCTGGAAGGGCAGACGACCGCGTGTACTTACCAATACGACTCTGCGGGACGCTTGGCCGGGGTCAGCCAAGAGGGGGTTCAGGTCGCGCAATACGAATACGACGCTAACGGCAACCGCCTGGCCTGCCAGGGACAGAAAGGCACCAAGAGAGGGAGCTACGACGACCAGGATCGCCTCCTCCAGTACGGAGAGACCAGCTACGCCCACACCCCCAACGGGGAATGGGCCAGCAAGACCGCCGACGGCAAGATGACCAAGTATGACTACGACGTTTTCGGCAATCTCAAGGCGGTGACCCTTCCCGAGGGAAGGAAGCTGGAATATGTGATGGACGTCTGGAACCGTCGTCTCGGCAAGAAGGTGAATGGTTCCCTCGTCCAAGGATTCCTCTACCAGGGACCCTTGAGGCCGATGGTGGAACTGGATGGCCAGAACCAGGTGGTAAGCCGCTTCGTCTACGCCACTCGACCCAACGTGCCCGACTACATGGAGAAAGGAGGCAAGACCTTTCGTATCCTCACCGATCCACTGGGCAGCCCCCGGCTGGTAGTAGACGCCACCACCGGGGCCATCGTGCAGCGCATTGACTACGATGCGATCGGGAACGTTGTGCAGGATACGAACCCTGGGTTCCAGCCTTTCGGGTTTGCGGGCGGACTCTACGACCGCGAGAGCGGGCTAGTCCTTTTTGGAGCGCGGGACTACGACCCCGAGACCGGCCGATGGATAGCCAAGGACCCGCTCCGGTTTGCGGGCGGGGACACGAATTTCTACGCCTACGTGCTCAACGATCCCGTGAACGCTGTTGACCCCATGGGCTTGTATCAAGGCATCATGCCACCCGGGTTCTGCTCGCCCGAGCACTACAACCGAAACATCCACAACCAATGCCCGCAGAGGAATCCTAATTCGAGCGGCCCGCAATCGGATTGCCCCCCGGAGACTGCTCCCGGAGCCGGGGGAGACAGCGGCGGCGATGACCAGCACTGGGAGGGTGACCCTTCATGGGCTGAGTATGTTTTTCACGGCAACTACGACACCTATCGCAACGGGGCGACTAATTCCCAGTGCTCCTACGACAGGAATGGCGATCTTGTCACAAACCCGGAGTTCGAGGGAACCTACGACTACCACTCGCCTACCAATGCGGATGGTTCTAGGAATTGGACGGGGTTGGTGAACCACCTCGTTCACGACGTTGCTCCTTGGATTGTCTGTGGAAGCGCAGCCAACTACCCCTAAGCCACAAGTACTTGAATGAAAAGTGCCCGGGGTGGGGGTCGAACCCACACTCCCGATTGCTCGGGAAAGGGATTTTAAGTCCCTCGCGTCTGCCGGTTCCGCCACCCGGGCCCGGGATTGCGAAGCTCGAGCCGATTCTACTCTAGGAATCCGTCCCCGATTGCAGGACGTTCTCGCGGCAGCGCTCCGGGCTGGTGCTGCCGCAGGTGGCGCAGCGGCGTAAGGGCGGCGATTCGGAGTGGAGGTAAAGGTCGGTGCTGAAGTAGCGCTCGGCGCGGTCGGGCAGCACCGTGACCACTTTCTGGTCGCGCCGCCAGGACGTTGGCGCCCGCTGAGATCCCCACCAGCAGGCCGTGCTCGCGGCTCAAGCGCTTGGCCATCGCCACCGCCTCGTTGCTCTCCACCGCTTCCACCTGATCCACCATCTTCATGTCCATCAAGGCGGGGATGAAGCCGTCGCCGATGCCGGCGATCTTGTGGCCGCCAATCTCGCCGGCCCCGCTCATCACCGCGGCCTCGCTGGGCTCGACTGCCACCAACGAGACCTTCGGGTTGCGCTCCCGCAGGAATCGCCCCACCCCCATCAAGGTGCCCCCGGTCCCCACGCCGTCCACGAAGGCGTCCACCGCGCCGCCCATCTGCTCCCAGATTTCCGGCCCGGTACTCTCGTAGTGGGCCCGGGGGTTGTCGGGGTTCTCGAACTGCCGCGGACAGTAAACCTCCGGCGTGGTTTCCAGGATTTGTCGCAGCCGCGCCAGCGCCCCCGCGAAGCCGTCGGCCTGCGGCGTCAGGCAAACCTCCGCCCCCAGGCTCTGCAAGAGCCGGATGCGCTCCTGGCTCATGTGCTCCGGCATCAGGATGACCAGGCGGTAGCCTTTTACCGCCGCCACCTGCGCCAGGGCGATCCCCGTGTTGCCGCTGCTCAGCTCCACGATGGTCGTCCCCGGGCGCAGCTCGCCGCGCTTTTCCGCCTGCTCGATGATGTAATAGGCGATGCGGTCCTTCACGCTCCCGGTGGGATTCATGAACTCGGCCTTGCAGTAGAGCCGGTAGGCGGCGCCGTCGTGCCGGAGCTCGAGCAGCAGCAGCGGCGTGCGGCCGATGGAGTCGAGGATGGTGGGGCTTTTCTGGGTCATGGCATCTCTACCGGCCGAAGACATCCTTCAGCAAATCGGTGACGCGGGCGGCGGGCTCGCGGCGGATCTTGCGCTCTTCCTCCCCCAGGACGTAGAACAAGCCGTCGAGTCCCTTGCGCACCACGTAGTCGTCGATGTCGAGGTCTTCCGTCTTCAGGAAGGGGATGGACCGGGCGCGGCCCACCAGCTCCTTGTATTGCCGGGTGACACCCACCTGGTTCATGGCGTCGGAGACGATGGGCCGGAAGGCGGTGGCCAGCCGCTCGGTGGTCTTCCGCCGGAAGTACTCGGTGGCGGCCGTGTCGCTGCCGTTCAGAATCTTCTCGGCGTCGCGGAAGCTCATCTCGCGGATGGCGTCCCAGAAGATGGCCTTGGCCTCGGGGGCGGCGCGCTCGGCCGCGCGGTTCATGCTCAAGACGAACTCGTCCACCTGGTCGCCCTGGCCGACGGCGCGCAGGCCTTTCTCCATCGTTTGCAGCTTCTCCGGCATGGGAATCTTGATCTTGGGGTTGCCGAAGTAGCCGTCCAGGCGTCCCGTCGAGCGCACGGCGTTTTCGGTGCCGACCTGCAACGCCTCTTTCAAACCCGAGGCGATCTTCTCCTGGCTAAGCTCGTCCTTCTCTCCCAGCTTCTTGTAGACTTGCTCGAGCTGGGCTCCCGCTGGAGCGGCGAAGAGTAGTGCTGCCGCGAGAACAAGTGGAATCGCCATAGTCGGCTCCTTACTTCCGCCAGTCTACACGAAAACAACGGACGATTCAGTCAAGCGCGCGGGCAAGCTTCTCGGGCAGCCCGGCACGCTGCAACAAGGCCAGCGTCTCCATAAAGAAATTGCGGGCGTGCTTCTCCCGCTCTCCCCGGGGCAGCGCCGCCAGCGAAACGGAGCGCACGAGAGCCGCGGCGGCTTCGTCGTGGAGCGCGAAGCGCGGCGGCCGCGCCGTGTATTTCGTCACGAGTTCGTAGCTTTGACGGAAGAGGCTCCCTGGGCGCCGCACCAGCCGCGCGTGCAACCGGCCGCGGGCAGGTTCGACGAAGGCAAAGACCGCGCAGTCGGGCGACGGCCCGGTGAGGAGGCCGACGAAGACTCCCGCGCGCTCCCGCCCGCATCGCTGGTAGAAGGAAAAACCCCGGAGGCCGCGCCGCCGCTCGGCCGCAAGCTTCGGGAAAACGGTCAGGTAGCCGCCCGCCAACTCCCGCAGCCAGGGCAGGCGGAGCGGCGCGCCCGATTCGGGCGCAGGCGCCGCGCGTCGGCGGGGCATTCGACTAGTGCCGTTCCAACTGTCTAGGCCAAATGCCGTTGGGTGTCGCACCCCAGCAGGAGGAGTCCGGACTGCCATGTGCACTTGGCGAAACAAGTTGGAACGGCACTAGAAGGGGTAGCGCTGGGCGTCGAGGGCGGCGCGGGCCACCTGGCGGCGCAGGGCGACGGTGTCCACCGGCTCGCGCTTGAGCAAGCGCCGCAGCAGCGCGAGCTGCGCCCGCAAGGTGTCGCCGGCGGCCGAGGCGGCCAGCACGGTCTTGGCGTGCTTCTCAACGCGGTCGAGCGTGTCCGCGACAAAGACGCGCGTGGCCGCCACGGGCAAGGCCGCGCCTTGCGCGCCCTTGCGCTCCAGCAGCTTCCGCGTCCGCAGCAAGGCGCTCTCCATGGCGTAAACTTCCATGACGATGTCCGCCAGCGCCCCGGCGATTTCCTGCTCCTCGGCCAGTTTGTCCATGTAGCGCTGCACGGCTACGCCGGCGGCGAAGAGGAACGCCTTCTTGCTGGCGGCGACGCTGGCGATTTCGGCGGCCAGGCCGTCGCCCGCCGCCGGTGGGGCGGCTGGGGCGGCGCTCATCAGCTCGTCGGCCACTTTCTTGGCCGCGGCCATCAGCGGGAGCTCGCCCTTCATCGCGCGCTTGAAGAGCTGGGCGGTGATGAGCAGGCGGTTGATTTCGTTCGTGCCCTCGAAGATGCGGTTGATGCGGGCGTCGCGGTAGGCGCGCTCAGCGGGGTAGTCCTGGTGGTAGCCGTAGCCGCCGAGGATCTGCACGAACTCGTCCACGCAGTAGTCGAGCACCTCGCTGGCGTAGACTTTGTTGATGGAGCACTCGACCGCGAACTCCTCGAGCGCCTTCATGGCGTGCTGCGGCGCGTCGGCGGCCGAGAGGTTCACCCCGTGGAGCGCCGAGTCAATCATCCCCGCGGTGCGGTAGATCATGGACTCCGCGGCGTAGGTGGCGACGGCCATCTCGCCGAGCTTCGCCTGGATGAGCCCGAACTCGGCGATGGCCTTCCCGAAGGCCTTCCGCTCCAGGGCGTACTTCACCGCCCCGGCCAGCGAGTTCTTGCAACCGCCCGTGCAGTAGGCGGCCAGCTTGAAGCGGCCCACGTTCAGGATGTTGAAGGCCACAATGTGCCCGCGGCCGATTTCGTGCAGGAGGTTCTCGGCGGGGATCTTGGCATTGTCGAAAAAGATGGGCACGGTGGAAGAGCCTTTGATGCCCATCTTTTTCTCTTCCGGCCCGATGGAAAACCCGGGGGTGCCCTTCTCGACGATGAAGCAGGAAAACTTTTCGCCGCCCACCTTGGCGAAGACGATGAAGACGTCGGCGAAGCCGCCGTTCGTAATCCACATCTTCTGGCCGTTCAGGACGTAGTGCTTGCCATCGGGCGTCAAGTCAGCGCGGGCCTTCGCGGCCAGGGCGTCCGAGCCGGCTTCGGCTTCGCTCAAGCAGTAGCAGGAGATGAGCTCGCCGGAGGCCAGCTTGGGCAGGTACTTCTTCTTCTGCGCCTCGGTGCCGAAGTAAGCGATGGGGAGCGTGCCGATGCCGTGGTGGGCGCCGTGGGAGACGGCGAAGGAAGCGTAGCGGACCACTTTCTCGGCGATCAGCGTGGTCGAGACTTTGTCGAGCCCGAGCCCGCCGTAGGCTTCGGGGACGTCGGCGCCGAGCAGGCCGATTGCCGCCGCCTTGCGCAGCAGCTCCACCATCAGGCCTTCCTTCTTGTGCTCGAGCTCCTCGGCGCGCGGCACCACTTCCCCGGCGATGAACTCCTCGGTCGTCTGCCCGATCTGCCGCTGCTCGTCGCTGAAATCCTCCGGGATGAAGACGTCCCCCGGGGCGCGGTCTTCGATGAGGAAGCTGCCTCCGCGGATTCGTTTCTCGGCGGCTACGGTGGCCATGGCATCCTTCCTTTCAGGCGGGGATGATTCTCTTCAATTCCTCGATGTAGTCGGCGGGCAGCCCGTGCTCTTCGGCGCCTTGCACGATGCGCGCCAGGTAACCGCGGTCGGGCTTGAGGCCCTTGCGCACCTTGCGCGCCAGATAAACCTGGGCGGCCACCTTGCGGCCGTCGGCCTCCGCCACCGTCACCTGGCTGCGGCGGTAGTGCTCGGGGACGCCTTCGAAGCGGTCGAGCGCTTTCAACTGCTGCTCCGTCACCCGGTAGAGCACGCCGTACACCGTCTTGCCCTCGGCGGCCACGAGGTTGGCTGTCCCCGTGCCCCCGCGGGCAATCTTGTCGAAGTTTAGCTCATAGTTGTCGAGCCGGGCGACTTTTTCTTCCGCCAGCGCGCCCGCCCGCTGCTCCACTTGGCGGCGGTTCATGTTGGAGGCGTAAGCAAAGTACCACATGCTGTTTTGCGCCATTGATACTGTGTAGGGGCGGGGTTCATCCCCTTCCGATCTTCATCGAACCGCTGTCATTCTGAGGAGCCTCGACCCGATCCTTGGGGCGGGGCGACCCTTCGACTACGCTCAGGGCAGGCGAAGAATCTCATCACCCAGCCCAGTCGCAGGCTGAGATTCTTCGCTTCGCTCAGAATGACAGACCTTCCCGGAACAAGTCAGTTGAGCCGCTCGAAGATGCCGGCGGCGCCCATGCCGCCGCCCACGCACATCGTCACCATGCCGTAGCGCGCCTGCTGGCGACGCAGCTCGTACAGCAGGCTGGCGGTGAGCTTCGAGCCGGTGCAGCCGAGCGGGTGGCCGAGCGCGACCGCGCCGCCGTTCGGGTTGACCCGCGAGGTGTCGAACTCCGTCAGGCGGAACACAGCCAGCACCTGAGCGGCGAAGGCTTCGTTCAGCTCGATGACGTCAATGTCGTGGGCGCGCAGCCCGGCGAGCCTCAGCGCCTTGGGGATGGCCTTGGCGGGGCCGATGCCCATTTCTTCCGGCGCGACGCCGGCCGTGGCGTACGCGACCAAGCGGGCGAGCGGCTTGAGGCCGAGGGCTTTCGCCCGCTCGGCGCTCATCACCACGGCGGCCGAAGCGCCGTCCGACATCTGCGAGGCGTTGCCGGCGGTGATGGTGCCCTGGGCGTGGAAGGCGGGCTTGAGCGCCGCCAGGGCTTCGCGGGAGGTGTCGCGCCGCGGGCCTTCGTCGGTGTCGAAGACGAACTTTTCTTCCGCCGGCTTGCCGTTCTTGAGCACGCGGTAGATGACTTCAACGGGCACGATTTCTTCCTTGAAGTGGCCATGGTCAATGGCCTTGAGCGCTTTCATGTGGCTGGCGAAGGCGAAGCCGTCCTGCTCTTCGCGGGTGACTTCGTACTTGCGCGCCAGGTTCTCCGCCGTGAGGCCCATGGAGAGATAAGCGTCGGGGTAGGTGGCGACCAGCGTGGGGTTGGGAGCGATCTTGTGGCCGCCCATCGGCACCAGGCTCATGGACTCGGTGCCCCCCGCGACAATGACCTCGGCGAAGCCGCACATGATGCGCTCCGCCGCTTGCGCGATGGCCTGCAGGCCCGAGGCGCAGAAGCGGTTCACGGTGACCGCCGACGCCGTCACCGGGATGCCGGCGCGCAGCGAAGCGATGCGCGCCACGTTCATCCCCTGCTCCGCCTCCGGCATGGCGCAGCCGAGGATGACGTCTTCGACTTCTTTCGGGTCGAGCCCCGGGCAGCGCCGCAGGGCTTCCTTGATGGCGGCGGCGGCCAAGTCGTCCGGCCGCACCCCGCGCAGCGCGCCCTTGTAGGCCCTCCCCACCGGCGTCCGGCAAATCGAAGCGATGACAGCTTCTTTCATGGCTCTCCCCCGCCCAATTGCGGAAAGGCTTCCGCAGCCTGCCTGGATATCTCATTCACAATGTCACTGTCTTTGCGCTCAGCCATGCAACGCTCAACCATCGCTTGGCCTATGCGGACGACGTTTGCTTTGCCGGAGTTGTGCTGTACGATGCGTACCATGTACTTTTGATTGAGCTTATCCCAACCGCTTTCTTCCGCCCGCAGACCGAGTTTAGCGACTGCACGCTGGGCCATGCTCAGGACGTATCTCTGTTCATCTTTGTCGGGCAGATTTTTCATAGACACGTCACCGCCTAGAAAGAAGGCAACATTCAGCGGCCATGTGGCTTCTCCCAGCCTAGCTTTTCTCTAATCCCTTGGTTTTTCTCGGCCACGCCCTTCAAGGCCTCATCAAGCTGGTTTATTTTTTCTATGTGCGCATTGTCGGTCGTCATCCTCCAAGGATGCATGTCAACATACTGCTTCCACAACTCTGCCTCCTCATCCACAAGCGCCTTGAATTCAGCCTTCAGCTTTTCTATTTGTTGATTCATGCCTGGTACTGCCCCTTATCCCGCACCCAAGTATGGGCTTCCTATTCCTCAATTCCGCAGTGCTTTCCCGGTCTTCAATAGGGATTGGATGCGCTCCAGGGTCTTCGGTTCCCCGCAGAGGCTCAAGAAAGCTTCGCGCTCGAGGTCGAGCAGGTACTGCTCGCTGACGGGCTGGGGCGGGTTCAAGGCGCCGCCCGAGAGCACGTAGGCGAGCTTCTCGGCGATCTTGACCTCGTGGTCGGAGATGTGCTCGGCGCGACGCATCAGGTGAATGCCGAGCTTCATCTGGGCGTAGGCGGTCTCACCCGGCACGAGGACGTCGGTGCGGGGCGCGAGCGGGCGGTAACCGGCGCGCACGAGCGCGAGCGCGGCCTGCTTGGCGTCGGCAATCAGCCGCTCCGGGTTCATGCTCACCTGGTCGGCCTCGCGCAGGAAGCCGAGCCGCCGCGCCTCGTCGGCGCTGGTCGAGGCTTTGGCCAGGGCGATGGTTTCAAAGACGTGCCGGACACGGCTCAAGCGGTCGAGCTCGTCCGCGCCGGCGTCCATGGCCCGCACCAGCATCTCT
>Ga0209642_10001579_pt1 | contig 15164 bp, 18 predicted proteins | sample RifCSP19_2_FD_184025 | JGI IMG/M metagenome (GOLD analysis project Ga0209642, IMG submission 184025) | Soil microbial communities from Rifle, Colorado - Rifle CSP2_sed 19_2 (SPAdes) (version 2) | ecosystem: Environmental > Terrestrial > Deep subsurface > Rock core/Sediment | place: Rifle... | reverse complement strand
ACCCGGCGGTTGTTGCCATGAAAGACGGCAAAGTGACGGACATCATCATGAATGAGGAAAAGCGGGTGATTATCGTTACCTCTGACAAAAAGGAAACGGAGTATCCTCTGTCTTACCGCCGGGTCTCGCTTGTCAAAGTGGGCCAAGACGTCAAAGCCGGCGATATTCTCACTGACGGTTCCGCTATTGTTACCGATATTTTCAAGCATGGCAACGAAAAAATGGCGCAGGAATACATCATTAACGAAATTAATAAAGTTTACGAATTGCAGGGGGCGGCAACGTCCGGCAAGCACATCGAAATCATTGTCCGGCAAATGTTTTCCCGCCGGCAAATCAAAGACCCGGGCGATACGCTTTTTGCGACCGGCGACATTGTTGAAACAATTGAGCTTGTTGAAGAAAACGAAAAGACCAAAAAACTCGGCGGCAAACCGGCAGTAGGGCAGATGGTGGTGCTTGGCATTACCGAAGTGTCGCTGACGACCAAAAGCTGGCTTTCGGCGGCTTCTTTCCAAAACACCAACCGTATTCTTATTCAAAACGCCGTTCGCGGCGGGCAAGACAGATTAAGAGGTCTTAAAGAAAACGTCATCGTTGGCCGATTAATTCCAGCCGGAACAGGATTCAAAAAGAAAGAAGGTAAGAAATAGAAATAACAAGAGCCCCTCGGAAGAGGGGTTTTTGATTGTCTCTTGCTTGCTGATATAATCTCACTATGTCTCCCGCCGAGCAAATCAAGGAACGGCTCAATATAGTTGAGGTTCTTTCTCAATACTTAAAGCTTGAAAAAGCCGGCGCCAATTACCGCGCTCTTTGCCCTTTTCATAAAGAAAAAACTCCATCTTTTTTCATTTCGTCAAACCGCGGCCTTTACTATTGCTTCGGTTGTGGCGCCAAAGGCGACATCTTTAATTTCGTCGAGAACTTCGAAGGGCTTGATTTTCGGGGGGCGCTCAAGGTGCTTGCCGACAAAGCCGGCGTCACTCTCGCCGAATTCAAAGACAACCACCGATTAATCAGTCTTTTGGAACTTGCCACCAGATTTTTTGAGGTCAATTTAAACGAATCAGCTCGAAAGTATCTCGCTGGCCGCGGTCTCTCCGAGGAAACAATCAAGGCGTTTCGCGTCGGCTACGCGCCGGATTCTTTTCACGGACTCACGGACTATCTCAAGAAAAAGGGCTTTGCCGAAAAAGAAATTCTTGAGGTCGGCCTTCTGAAAAAAACCGATCGCGGAAAGATTGATCACTTTCGGGGAAGAATAATGTTTCCGATCACCGATTCCGCCGGGCGGGTGATCGCTTTCTCCGGTCGGATTTTTCCCGAAAAAGAAAAAGCGCCGAAATACCTTAACAGCCCGGAAACTATTCTCTTCAAGAAGGGGAGTATTCTTTACGGGTTTGATAAGGCGAAGTTTATAATCCGCGAAGCGGAACATGCGATTTTAGTTGAAGGACAGATGGATCTTATTTTGCTTCATCAAACCGGATTTAAAAACACAGTGGCTCTTTCGGGAACGGCGATAAGCGAAATAAAAGGGCACTTAAAGGAACTTTTCTACCTCTCGTCCAATTTGATTCTTGCTTTTGATTCGGATAGCGCCGGCCGCAAAGCGGCACTCCGGGCGGCCGAGATCACTCTTGCTTACGGCTTCGATGTCCGTATCGCCGATCTGCCGGCCGGGCTTGATCCAGCCGATGTGGCGGCGCGCGGAGATTTTAAAAAGCACGTTGCTGAAGCCGAGCCGGTAATTCTCTTTTTAACCAATCTTATTTTAAAAGAAGAAAATGATCCTCGGCAAACTGGCAAAAGGATTAAAGCTGAAGTCTTGCCGTTTGTAATACGCCTGCCTTCAAGCATCGAAGCATCGCACTTTGTCAAAAAAGTGAGCGATTTGACTGGTATCCGCGAAGAATCGATCTGGGAAGACCTGAAGCGCTTGCCGCGCGGGAAAGAAGAAATCAAGGAAACAAAAAAAGTCGAGTCGGGCATCCGCCGCCGGCTCCTCGGGCTTCTTTACTGGCAGGAGGCGGTGAAGACGCCGCAGATTGACGTTCCTCTTTTAAAAGAAGAACTCAAGCGGCTTGGAATTTTGGAAGAAAACTCGCCGGAGAAGCAAGAGCTTATTTTCGAAGCGGAAGCTTTTTACGGTCAAGCCGAAACGATTGATCGCGCCACAAGGGAGCTTTTGCTTAATCTTGAAGAAGACCTTCTCGAAGAGGAATTTCGGACCTGTCTTTCCTCGATGGCCCAAATTAAAGGAAAGGAAGAAGAGGAGAAAAAGTTTCTTTTTCGTTGTCAGAAAATCTCCAAGCGGATTAATGAAATAAAAATGGCGAGGCAAAAAGCAACCTAGTATTTTTATCTTCGAAGTTTACCGGAAACCGCCATATGTGTGTATCTAAAACACGCGCTTACGACCAGCGGGAGCCCTTGGTGGAGTACAAGAAAGAAGGGCTTAGGCTTTTCAGGGAAATGGAGCAAGCTTTCAATGATCAAGTCTTAAATTTGATCGACGCGATCGATGTTAAGGCGGCGGAGAAAGACAAAGAAGGAACAGGCGGAAAAAAAGAAACTGGTTGAAGTCCACCAAGAAATAGAGCAGTTTAAAGAACCGGGCTTGAAAGAAAATAAACCCGCGGCTATTGCTCAGTCTGCGCCAAAAGTCGGCCGAAACGACCCTTGTCCATGCGGCTCCGGCAAAAAATCGAAAAAATGCTGCAATAAATAAAAAATCACCCCGTTCTTACAGGGTGATTTATACCGGTACCGCAGATAAATCTACGCCGGAAGGATGATTGCACCTTTCTACAAGGCCGGTGTGATAAGGCCCCCAATCCTATCGCAATAATTTCATTATATTATTAAATATCTCAATATGCAATCAAAAACTTCCCTAGTTCAACAATCAATTGCAACACCTGTACGCTCTAATAATACCTCAAGCGGATTTTTCCGCCACGTCGTTTCCTTGGCCTGGTATTCAGGAGATATTCTGCTCTTAATATTTCATTGTCGGACACTTTCGCAAAATCTGTTTTCTTCGGAAAGAAACGGCGTATAAGTCTGTTCACATTCTCGTTCGAACCTCTGTCTTGGGAGCAATACGCTCGGGCAAAGTAGCAGGAGATATTCAGCAATCTCTCTAAAGCTCAAGCCGTCTCGGTATTTAATCTCTATTTTAACCCGTTCTTCCAATGTCAGCTGTTTGAAATCACTCTTTTTCTTTTGAGTTTTGCCCTTTTTGTTTTTTCGCATATCACTTGTATCTTAATACAAGTGTTGCAATTGGTTGTTGAACTGGGTCCTCTTGCTATTGATTTATTTGTTAATATATGGTATAACTTTTCTAGAAACTTTAAACTAAAAACCGATGGTAAAAACAGCTTCTCTCCGGTGGCGGGTTCTTAAAAGCCTAGCCTTCTTTAAGAAAAGCGGCCAGATTGTTTCTTTAAAAAGAAATCCGTTTTCTATCCCAACCGAAAATTTTATTTCTCTGATAATAAAACTCAAAAACGGCCTTGAAATCACCATTAACGTTGACAGGTCAAACCGGGATCATTTTGCCTGTGAAATCTCCAAAAGCCGGGCCAGAAAATTTAACTTGCTGGTTAAAGATTACTGCACCTCAAAAACTCTGGAGCATATTATTGAGATGGAATTAAAAAAGCGGAAAAACGGCGCGTTAAACGAGAAGGGATTTTTAAAAGAAACCCGAAAAGCGATGATCTTTAGATTAACTCCGATAAAAAGGATTTATAAATCTTCGGATACGGAGGATAAAGCCGGCCTGGATTATTGGCTGGTTTACAAAAAGAAATTGCTGGTGCCTATCAATGTAAAATCTTCAAAGCATTTTCAGGAACGGCACAGCGAAACTCGGAGCCGGATCCCCTCGATTGTATTTTTTCGGGGCGACCGGGAGCTTTTAAAAAAACTTGAAATTATCTGCTCAAACTATAAAAAAGGCATAATTTCTCACCTATGAAATCCTTCAATTTAATTGAGGGATTTTTTAATTTAATTTATATCAGGAAAGAAGTTATGTTAGAATAGCCGGGTAATGACTGCCCGTGAAATCCGAGAGAAATTCCTTAAATTTTTTGAAAAAAACGGCCACGCCCCGGTGCCGTCTTCTTCGTTAATCCCTGAAAACGACCCGTCGGTTCTTTTTACCACGGCCGGCATGCAGCAATTCAAGCCCTATTATCTCGGCGCTAAAGACGCTAAGCTCGACTTTAGTTCGGTCAACACTGTCTCCGTCCAGAAGTGTCTTCGGACCAGCGATATTGCCGAGGTTGGCGATGACACCCATCTCACTTTCTTTGAAATGCTCGGCAATTTTTCTTTTGGCGGTTATTTCAAAGAGCGGGCCATCAAACTCGCGCATGAATTTGTCACCAAAGAACTGAAACAAAAAATAGACTACGTTTCCGTCTTTGGCGGGGAGGGAGAAATACCGGAGGACTTCGAATCGGAAAAAATTTGGCAAGCCATCGATCCGGCAATAAAGATTGTTAAATCAGGCAAAGCGGATAATTTCTGGGGTCCGACTGGCGAAGAAGGGCCTTGCGGGCCGACAACCGAAATCTACATTAACGGCGTGGAGATTTGGAATGTTGTTTTTAACGAATATTACAAAAACAAATCAGGCAAATATGAGAAATTGAAAACGCCCGGCGTTGATACTGGCATGGGGCTTGAGCGGCTCCTCGCCGCTATGCAAAAGAAAAATAATGTCTACGAAACCGATCTTTTCTCGCCGCTTATTTCATTAATCAACCTGCCTCTGCGTGAAAAACGAATCGTGGCCGATCACATGAAGGCCGCCGCTTTTTTGATTGCTGACGGCGTCTTGCCGGGAAACACCGGCCAGGGATATGTTCTCCGCCGGCTTATCCGCCGGGTTGTCCGTTTCTACCCGAGCGTGCCCTTTGGCGAGCTTCTATACGCTTTGATTGAAATTTATCGCGGTGTTTATGATCTTGCCGGCAATCGGGAAAATATTTTAAACACCCTTGAAAAAGAAAAAGAAAAATTCAGCCAAACGCTTACGAGAGGTGTAAAAGAAATTGAACAATTAGTAGAAACGCATCGACAAGCAACAGGAGAGGGTTATATCACAGGAATGCAAGCATCCTCCATCTTTAGTTCTTACGGAATTCCTCTTGAGATGGCTAAAGAAATAACAACTATTAAAAACGAGGAAGAATTTTACGAAGATCAGAAACGACATCAGGAACTTTCAAAAACCGCCTCTGCTGGTATGTTCAAGGGCGGTCCCGCTGATAATTCTCCGGAAACGGTAAAACTTCATACCGCTCACCATCTTTTGCTGGCGGCCTTAAAGAAAGTTCTAGGAAAAGAAGTCAAGCAAAGAGGGTCAAATATAAAGAGCGTCAGGTTACGGCTTGATTTTTCTTTTGACCGAAAAATGACTGACGAGGAAAAGAAACTCATTGAGAATCTGGTTAATGATTATATCGGACAAAACTTGCCAGTCGTGAAAAAGGAGCTCCCGCGCGGGGAAGCCGAAAAAATTGGGGCGGAAATGGAATTTGGCGCCAAATACAGCGACATTGTTTCTATTTATCTTATCGGTCAAGAAGGAAAATGGATAAGTAAAGAATTCTGCGGCGGGCCGCATGTCGCGAACACAGGCGAACTTGGCCAATTTAAAATAATAAAAGAAGAGGCCGTCGCGGCCGGCATTCGGCGAATTAAGGCCGCTCTGGTATAGTATAAGCTATGTTCGAGCGTGATAAAGAAGAGCTTATTGCCGTCTTTGATGTTGGTTCCGGCAGTGTCGGCGGAGCCCTCGTGATTATGCCAAAAGAAGAAGGCGGCCGGCCGGAGTTTATCGCTTCGGATCGGTTTCCCGTTTTGTTTGAAGCGAATCTCGATCCTAAAAAGTTCGAAATCAGGATGCTTAACGCTTGCCGCGAGGTCGGCCAAAAAATCGCCCTTGCCAAACCAAGTCGGGTTTTTTGTTTTCTGGCTTCGCCCTGGCTTTCGCATCAAACTCGGGAAGTGCGCTTTACGACAAAAACCGCTCTCATTTCCCGAAAAGAAGTGGGCGAAATCGTCAATCGCGAAATTTCCAATTTCCACCAGACTTATTTAAAAGATTATCCCGATGCCCAGCTTGTCGAATCAAAGATTCAGTCGCTCGTGGCGAGAAAAAAAGACACCCCGCTTGAAAAAAATCTCACTCTTTTTCTTGGGGTAAGCCAAGATAAAATAATGACATCGATTAAAGATATTATTACTGAAACGCTTAAGACGACAAAAATCAGCTTCAATTCTTTTTTACTTTCTCAATTTTCCCTTGTCCGAGACTTTTTTGCCGTTAAAAATTTTCTTCTGATGGATGTCAGCGGGGAAATGACTGAAATTGCCAAAGTGACCGACAATATTTTAATTGATTCGGTGTCTTTTCCGCTTGGAAAAAATAGCCTCATTCGCCGGTTTGGCGAAGTGGCGCCGGATAACGCCGAAACACTACTTTCACTTTTTCTCGATGATCGGCTTGATGAAAAAAACAGAGTCCTTGCCGCCGGACTTTTAGGGATTGAAAAAAAGCACTGGCAGAAACATTTGGAAACCGCCCTTAAAAAACTGTCGATTAGAGAAGAGCCAATTTTTCTCACGGCCGATGACGAAGTCGCCTCTTGGTTTATAGACGGTATATCAACATTAACAAAAACACCTTTCCGTTGTATATTCTTAGAAGCGAAAAGCTTAATGCCATTTTGTCATTTCAAAAGCGGCCTTAAGCCCGACCCATTTTTAATTATTGAAGTTCTTAGTTTAGAAACTCATGAAATATAAAATTCAAGATATTAAATTACCCGCCAAACCTGCCGGTTTTGCCGCGCCTAAAAAGATCTCGGAAAAACGAATCGTTAAAGTGGAATCTCGGGAAGCCAGAGATTATTCATGGGGGATGTGGCTACTCGCCGGCATTTCCGTCGTTTTTCTTGTTTTTTCCTTATCTTTGGTTTTTTCCCGCGCCAAAATTACCGTTGAGGCCAAAAAAATGGATTTACCCATCGATGCCGCTTTTAATTTAACCAAGACCGACGGCCTTATTTTTGAAATCGCGACGGCTTCCGGTGAAGAAACGAAAATAGTGACCTCGGAGACAACGGTCGACTTTCAAAGGAAAGCCACCGGTCAAGTTCTACTTTACAACACCACAAATCAAGATCAAAAACTCTTGATCGAGACAAGACTTTTGACGGAGGATGGCAAGATTTTCAAGACTGATAAGGCGGTGACCATGCCTAAAGGAAGCGCCGACAAGCCGGGTTCCGTCAAAGTTGGCGTCACGGCTGAAAAAGCCGGCGAGGAATATAATGTTGGCCTAGTTGATTTTAAAATCTTTGGCTTTAAAGGATCGGCCAAATATGACAAGTTTTATGGCCGGGCGTCTTTGCCTCTCGCGGGAGGACTTATCGGCAAGCGCTACACTCTGACCGCCACCGAAGCCGAAAAATTGCTTATCGAATTGAAAGAAGCGCTTCGAGAAAAACTCATCAAGCAAATTTCCCTTCAAACCCCCTCTGATTATTTTGTTCTGCCTGATATTGTTTTTGTCGATACCACGACCGCGAGTTTTGAAAGTGAAACGCCGGAAATTTCCGTCAAAGCAACTGGTCAAGTTTACGCCGTCATTTTAAATGAAAAGAATTTAAGCAAAGAATTAGCGAAGAAAACAAATATTGAACTGGCCGACGCCCCCGTCTCAATCGCAAATTTAAAAGACCTTGTCTTTGCCCTTGAAAACAAAGAAGGCCTCAAAAACGGGAGCGGAGAGGTGAGTTTTAGCGTCAAAGGCGACGGCAACATAGTTTGGGTGGTGGACGCCGCCAGTCTCAAAGAGCGCTTGGTCGGCAGCCGCCGCAAAGATTTTACCGCGATTTTAGCCGATTTTCCGGCCATCGAAAAAGCCGAACTCCGCGTCTTGCCTTTCTGGAAAAGGACTCTTCCGGCGAGCGTCAAACATATTAAAGTAACGGTCAAATAGGGGAATAAATTGACTTTTTTATCCTCCTTTGTTAATATTTAAGCCGCTTTCCAAATGCAGAAACAAGAAATTTTTACCGGCAGTATTATTGAGGCTTATCCCAATACTCTTTTTAAAGTGAAGCTTGATGATGGCCGAGAAATCAAAGCGCATCTCGCCGGCAAAATGCGGCTTTTTCGCATTAAAGTCTTGATTGGCGACCGGGTTGAACTTGTCTTGGATCCTTATGGAACGCTTGGACGAATTGTCCGTCGAATGTAAATGAAAGTAGTCTCTTCAGTCAAAAAAATATGCGCGAAATGCAAAGTAATCCGGCGGAAGGGCCGGGTGCGTGTTATTTGCGATAATCCGCGCCATAAACAAAGACAATAAATTTTTATGCGTTTACAAGGTATTACCATCCCTGATAATAAAAGATTAGAATTTGCCCTACCGCTACTTTTTGGGGTCGGCCTTTCACGTTCCCGAAAAATACTGACTGAAGCGAAAGTGCCTTTCGGCAAAAAAGGATCAGAATTATCAACTGAAGAAGAAGCGCGAATCAGAAAACTTGTTGAGAGCTTGAGTATTGAAGGTAATTTAAAAAGAGAAATTGCCGCCAACATCAAGCGCTTAAAAGATATTAAAGCTTATCGCGGGATAAGGCATCTTCGCCGCTTGCCGGCCCGGGGCCAGCGGACGAAAACAAATTCGCGAACCATTCGCGGCAATGTCCGCAAGACCATGGGTTCCGGCCGCCGCACCTTAGAGAAAACATAGTATGGGAAAGAAACGGATTATCACAAAACAAGGCGATGCGCCGACCGAGGGTGCCGCCGCCAAAGTTGTCGCCACTAAGAAGCGAATGACGGCCGCGATTTTGCATATCGATGCTTCTTTTAACAACACCCGCGTTACTTTGACCGACAAGGAAGGCAACACCGTTTTTTCTTCGTCGTCCGGCAGTCTTGGGTTTAGAGGAACAAAGAAAGGAACGCCTTTTGCGGCTTCCAAAGTTGGCGACGCTGTCGGAGAGCGCGCTAAAGCGATTGGCGTTCTCGCCGCTGACGTTTTTGTCCGCGGCGTCGGCTCTGGTCGTGAGCCCGCTATCCGCGGCTTTATGACTCACGGGATTGAGATTACCTCGATCAAGGACCGAACCCCGGTGCCGCACAACGGTCCGAAAGCGCCTAAACCGCGAAGAATTTAAAATTACCATGCAGAAATTAAAACAATACAAAATTTGTCGCCGTCTTGGAACTCCTATTTTTGAGAAATGCCAAACCCAAAAATTTACCCGAACCGTCAGTCAAAAGACGGGCCGGCCGAAGAACGTTTCGACTTATGGTCTCCAACTTTTGGAAAAACAAAAGACCCGTTTTTCTTACGGGATCAGGGAAGGCCAGCTTGCGAAATACGTTGAAGAATCACTGGCCGGGAGCGGCAGCCCTGTTACCAATCTTTTTCAAAAACTCGAATTGCGTCTTGATAATGCCGTTTACCGAATGGGTCTTGCGAAAACCCGCCGTCAAGCCAGGCAAGAGGTGAGTCATGGTCATTTTTTGGTGAACGGGAAAAAAGTTCGCGTGGCCTCGGCTCATCTGAAAGTTGGCGATACCATTGCCATTCGGCCGGCAAGCTTTCCTCGCGGCATATTCACCAATCTCGATAAGCGCCTTAAAGATTATCATTTGCCTCCTTGGCTCGAATTTGATATTAATAGTCTACAAGGTAAGGTCATTGGAAAGCCTTTAAACAAAGAAGGCATTCTTGATCTTAGCGCTGTTTTAGAATTTTATAGTCGTTAATTTTAAAAATTTCTATGTCAACAGATCTTTCAATTTTGTTACCAGCAAAACCCAACGCCATCGTCGATGAACCGGAGAAAGGCGTTTATGAAATAGACAATCTTTATCCGGGCTACGGCCATACTCTAGGTAATGCGTTTCGTCGCATCATTCTTTCTTCTTTGCCGGGAGCGGCTATCACCTCGATAAAAATCGACGGGGTACCGCACGAATTTTCAACAATCGAGGGCGTCAAGGAAGATGTCATCACGATCCTTCTTAATTTGAAGAAGGTTCGATTCAAGATACTCACTGATGAACCTCAAAAAGCAACCTTATCTGTCAAAGGCGCCAAAAAAGTTACCGCCGGTGACATCAAGACGCCCGGCCAGCTTGAAGTCGTCAACAAAGATGAGTATATCGCTCTTTTGACCGGTAAAGATTCTCGTCTTGAGGTTGAACTTACCATTGAGAAAGGTTTGGGTTTTGTGCCCAAAGAAGTTTTACACAAAGGCAAAACCGAAATTGGGACAATCGCCGTTGACGCTCTTTTCAGCCCAATTCAACGGGTTAGTTACGAAGTCGAAAATATGCGGGTTGGCGACAGGACGGACCATAACCGTTTGCGAATCGCCATTGAAACCGATGGCTCAATCTCGCCGAGAGTAGTCCTCGATAAAGCCATTGGACTCATGATTTTACAGCTCGAAGCGCTTCTGCCGCCGGCCGCCGAGGAACCCGCTGAATCGGAATCAGTTGAAGAAAAAGACGCGACGGATACCCTAAAGACTCGAATCGACACCCTGCCTTTAAGTCAACGGACTGTAAACACCCTGGCGACCGCCAATATCCGCACGGCAGGAGGACTCGTTCATAAAACTGAAGCGGATTTACTTGAAATGAAAGGCATGGGCGCTAAAGGCATTAAAGAAATCAAGGATGCTCTTGGTCCGCTAGGAATCTCTCTCAAGTCTTAATTTTATGGCGCAGACTCGAAAATTTGGCCGCACGACCGATATCCGAAAAGCCCTTTTGCGAGGCCTTTCTTTATCTTTAATAAAAAAAGGCCGAATTAAAACGACCGAAGCCAAGGCCAAAAGTTTGCGCCCGGCGATTGAAAAACTTGTCACTATCGGCAAGAAACAAAACCAGAGCGCCAGACGTCTACTTCTTTCGGAACTTTACAACAGTGAAGAGGCGGCTGATAAAATTTTGACGGAAATCGCCCCAAAGTACGCCAATCGCGCCGGTGGTTACACCAGAATTTTGAAATTACCGGTCCGTAAAAGCGACGCTGCCCGCCTAGCCATTATTGAATTTGTTTAATTTTTATGGAACACACCATTGATGCCAGCGGAAAGACATTAGGACGAGTTGCCGCCGCCGCCGCGCGGTTGCTTCTTGGTAAAGAAAAAGGAACGCCGCGCCGACTGGTGGCTCCGAATAAAGTTAAAATAACGAATGCTAATCAGGTGGTCGTGACGGCCAAAAAACTTCGCCAAACAGTCAAAGCCCGTTATTCCGGTTACCCCGGCGGTCTTCGGAAAGAGTCTTGGCAGCAAATTGTTTCAAAGAAAGGCTACCCGCTGCTTTTACGGCAAATTGTTAGCGGTATGATTCCGAATAATAAATTAAAGAAAGCAAGATTAAAAAATTTGGAAATTACCCAATAATTTCTTGGAACGGTTCGACAGAAACACATTACTAAGAATAAAAAAATATGACAACAGCAAAAAAATATTTTGAAGCCATTGGCCGCCGGAAAACTTCCACCGCCCGCGTGCGTTTAACCGAAGCGCCGAAAACAAGTTTCCTTATCAACAGCAAGGCGCTGGCCGATTATTTTCCCACCAAAGAAATGCAGGGCCTGCTCCTTTCGCCTTTCGAAAAAGGCGAGGTGAAAAAGCATTTTGATGTCTCGGTTCGGGTTTCCGGCGGCGGCATTAATTCTCAAGCCGGCGCCGTCAGGCACGGCATCTCCCGCGCTCTTAATGAATTCGACGCGAAACTTCGGCTCCCGCTTAAAAAAGCCGGGCTCTTGAAGCGCGACCCGCGTATGAAGGAACGCCGAAAATACGGTCTCAAAAAAGCCCGCAAGGCCCCGCAGTGGTCGAAGCGCTAGAACCTCCTTGTTTTTTCTCCTTGCCACCCTCTTGCTTTGACAGGCACGAGTGGCGCCGCCAGCGCGGCGCCCTCTCCCTCTCGGCCGCGCCATCTTTTGCTCTTAGCAAAAGAACCGGCTGGCGCGGCCTCCGAGAGTCCTGCCAAAGCAAGAAAGCGGCAGGTGTGTTAAAATAGCTAAGCAATGAAAAAGAAACCCGACGAAAATGAAGAAATTGTTTTTGAAGACGACGGCAGTCGGCTGGAAGACAAGCTAAAGCGGCTTCGCGAAGAACTCAAAACCGTCGAGAAAGAAAAAGCGGAATACTTGGCCGGCTGGCAGCGCGAGCGAGCCGACTTCGTCAATTATAAGAAGGACAGCAATAAAAATCTTGTCAATTCAATTGAGCTTACAAAAAACGACCTTCTCTCCGAATTTCTGGGAGTGCTTGATAGTTTTAATTTGGCGCTTCTAAGCCCACAATGGAATGATTTGCCGGCTGATTGGCAACAGGGAATGAAAAGCATTTTGGGCCAATTCTCTGGTATTTTTAAAGAATATGGCGTTAGTGAAATTGGCGAAACGGCGATTTTTGATCCCTTTTTACATGAAGCCATTCATGTAGTAGAAACTAAAAATAAAGAAGAAGACGGGAAAATTGCCAAAGTTGTTAATAAAGGTTATAAAACTAAAGACAAAGTTTTAAGAGCGACAAAAGTAGAAGTATTTAAATATAAACATGAGTAAAATTATAGGCATAGATTTAGGCACAACCTACTCCGCCGCCGCGATTATCGAAGCGGGGGAGCCAAAAATTCTCGAAAATCTTGAGGGGTCGCGAACAACGCCGAGCGTGGTGGCTATTGCCAAAAACGGCGAGCGCTTAAGCGGGGTTTTGGCCAAGCGCCAAGCCGTCACTAATCCGGAAAACACCATTTACGGCATTAAGCGCTTTATGGGGCACAAATTTGATGATCCGGTCGTTTCCAAGTATATTTCCCTTGTGTCTTACAAGTCCCAAAAAGGGGCTGATGGCGGGGTAGAGGTAAAACTCGGTGATAAATTTTATCGGCCGGAAGAAGTTTCGGCGATGATTTTGCAAAAAATTAAAAATGACGCTGAAGCGCGCTTGGGCGAGTCGGTCAAAGAAGCGGTGATCACGGTGCCGGCTTATTTCAACGACACCCAGCGCAAAGCCACCAAAGACGCCGGTCGGATTGCCGGTCTTGAGGTAAAACGCATCATTAATGAACCGACAGCGGCGGCTTTGGCCTACGGTTTCGATAAAAGAAAGAACCAAAAAATTGCCGTTTATGACTTCGGCGGCGGCACCTTCGATATTTCTATTTTGGAGATTAGCGATGATCTCGTCGAGGTCAAATCGGTTGAAGGCGACACGCTCCTTGGCGGGGAAGACATCGATCAGGAAATTGTTAAATTTGTGGCCGCGGAATTCAGGAAAGAATCTGGCCTAGATCTCCTGAAAGATACGCTGGCGGTCAGTCGGCTCAAGGAAGCCGCGGAAAAAGCCAAACACGAACTTTCAAGCTCGCTTGAATCGGAAATCAATATTCCGTTCATTGCCTCCGACAGCTCCGGTCCTAAGCATTTGGTGATGAAACTTTCCCGCGCCAAGCTCGAGGAGCTCGCCAAATCTTATATCGATCGTTCGATTGAGATCACAAAACGCGCTGTCGAAGCCAGCCCGTTCAAAAAAGAAGAAATCAACGAGATCATCATGGTTGGCGGCCAAACCCGGATGCCAGCTATCATTGCGGCTGTCAAAAATTATTTTGGCAGGGAGCCGAATCGTTCGATTAATCCTGACGAGGTGGTGGCGCTCGGAGCGGCCGTGCAAGCCGGCGTTCTCCAAGGCGAGGTCCGGGATGTGTTGCTTCTCGATGTTATCCCGCTTTCGCTCGGCATTGAAACGCTTGGGGGCGTGGCGACGAAGCTTATTAATCGCAATACCACGATTCCATCTTCTAAAACGCAAATTTTTTCCACGGCTTCCGATAACCAGACTTCCGTGGAAATTCACATTGTTCAAGGAGAGCGGGAAATGGTCGCCGACAATAAAAGCTTAGGCCGCTTTATTCTCGACGGTATTCCGCCGTCGCCGCGCGGCTTGCCGCAAGTTGAGGTAACTTTTGATGTTGATGTAAACGGCATTCTTTCGGTGAAGGCTCTTGATAAAGCGACCGCCCGCAGTCAATCAATCCGGATTGAAGCTTCCGGCGGTCTGGCAGAAGCGGAAATTCAAAAAATGACGGCTGATGCCGCGGCCCATGCCGAGGAAGACAAGAAAAAGAAAGAAGCCGTGGAAACCAGAAATACAGCGGAAGTTCTTGTTTCAAGCGCCGAAAAAGCCTTAGCGGAACATGGCGCCAAGATCTCGCCAGCGACGAAAGACGCTATTGATGAAAAAATCCGCGCGCTAAGAGAATCGCTTGGCGGTCAAGATGCCGGCACGATCAAGGTCAGAATGCACGAGCTCTCGCAGGCGATGCAAAAAATTGGTGAAGAGATGGCTAAATCAAGCGGTAATCCTCCACCGACAGCGGAGCAAAAATAATTATATTAATATATGACCAAAGACTATTACAAAATTCTTGGCATTGGGAAAACTGCCACAAAAGAAGAAGTCAAAAAGGCTTTTCGGGAATTAGCGCATAAACATCATCCTGATAAAGGCGGCGATGCGGCGCGCTTTAAAGAGGCAAGCGAAGCTTATCAAGTTCTCAGTGATGACAAGAAACGAGCGGAGTACGATGCTTACGGTCGGGTTTTTGAAGGGGCGCCGGGGGGCGGTCCTTCCGAGGGTTTTGATTTTAGTCAGGGCTTTAATGGCCTTAATTTTGATATTGGCGGCCTCAATGAAATATTCTCCGAGTTTTTTGGCGGCACTGCCGCTCGGGGCGGCCGGGTCCGTCGGGGCGGCGATATCTCTATTGAAATCCAAATTCCATTTGAAGAAGCTTTTTTCGGTTCAGAGCGCAAAGTCTTACTCGTGAAAAGTTCTCTATGTGACGCCTGCGGCGGCACCGGCGGACAAGGGCGGGAAACCAAAACCTGCCCGAAGTGCCAAGGTAAAGGAACGATTCATGAGACTAAGCGGGCGTTTTTTGGCACTTTTGCGAGCACTCAGGCGTGTGAAGAATGCGGTGGCTCGGGCAAAGTGCCGGTGAAAAAATGCGGCCCTTGTCGGGGCTCGGGCGTACTTCGCCGTCAAGAAGAAATAAAAATTGCGATTCCGGCTGGCATT